>OIWS01001909.1_pt1 | contig 18898 bp, 28 predicted proteins | sample 1587611 | NCBI WGS metagenome assembly OIWS01 (sample SAMEA3888919, study PRJEB22519) | human gut metagenome | biome: human gut; feature: human-associated habitat; material: faeces | place: Denmark | collected 2010 | reverse complement strand
GGCATATCTGCTTATACAGAGACAAGATGGAGGGCGTCCCGCTGCCGGAGGGAGAGGAAAACGAAAACCACCTGGCGCATGCGTGCGCCCGGCTAATGATGGAGATCGCAAAGGAGGGCTAAATGCCAACGTGGGCGAGGATGTGGATTTTGTGCACGGGGCTGGTGTGCTTTGTGGCGCTGTATGCGGTAGCCAGGGAGATCAAGCACAAGCCAACGCGCATTGCGGTATGCGGATTTTTGATAGGGCTTGTGAGTGCGTTGATGATTGTGGGGCTGTGGGAATGAGAAAAAGAGCAAAGAAGAAACCAACGCTGTGCTGGTCATGCGCGAGGTTTTGCGGGCAGTGCAGCTGGTCGGCACGGTTCGAGCCGGTAAAAGGGTGGAAAGCAAGAAAAGATATTTTAGGGAGACAATACGGCGATGAAATGGTTACATATACAGTAGAAAAATGTCCGTTGTATGATAAGGATTCGGAAGATCAAGGATTGACGAGGATTCAAAAAGATGTCGTTGCCGAAGCATTGTAAGGGGTGCTATTATCGCAGGAACCTTGGCAATAGAGGTGGAGAGAAGTTTTGCGCGTATATTCTGCTTGAAGGAATCTCGCGCGGTTGTGATGTAGAAAATTGTGATAAGAAAAAGACGGACAAGCAGATCGAAAAGAAAAAGCGCTGGGAGGACTTCTATTGACAATAGAACAACTGGAAAATTGTAGATCGGCAAAGGGAGAGATACAGTCACTAAGAGAGAGAATAGAGAGAATCAAGAGCGATAGGGAGCGAATGACACAAACCATCACAGGGATGCCGAGCGGGAAAAACAACAACCAAAGCCGGATAGAGGAGCTGACAGTAAAGCTGATGGAGCTGGAAGAGCAGCTGGCGGACAAGCTGTGGCAGAGGGAAACGGAAATTAAAGAGGTAGAAGCGTGGATCGAGACGCTAAAGCCATACCAGAGGAACGTGATCCGCCTGCGGTATATTGAGGGGCGGACGTGGCGGCAGATAGAGAAAAAGACACATTACACAAAAGATGGAGCTATGAGGATTCATAGGAAGGTTAAAAAGTGTCTACCTTTTTCTACCTAAAACTGTGAAATAATATAGACTGAGGAAAGAAGGAAAGGCCGACATGCATCGGCCTTTTTCTTTTGGGAAATTGTACACTGCGAGAAGGAAGCCAGGGGCGGGGGCTTGGCGGTGTAAATGGGATAAGAAAAAAAATAAGACGGTGTATGCCGTCTTATTTGTCATAGTGCCCTTTGCACTGGATCACCTCAATATTTTCTCCTGTGATTCGGTATACCAGTCGGTGCATATCATCAATGCGCCTACTCCACAAGCCGGTTAAATCTCCCTTTAGGGGCTCTGGCTTTCCAATCCCGGTGTATCCGTTACGGTCAATATCCCGCAGGAGGGAATTGATACGCTTGAGCGTTTTTTTATCTTGCCCTTGCCAATACAGGTAATCCGAAAAGGCTTGTTCTGTGAAAACGATTTTACTCATTTTCCAGCGCCTCTAGTTCTGCCATGGTTTTGGTGACGGTTTTTCCGTTTGCCAGCTGTTCCATGCTGCGTTGTATGGCCTGCACATTGTGCTCTTCAAAAAACGGATCATAGGAAACCTCAAACGGGATGCGTTTTTCACGCGTCATTTTTTTGACAAAGATTGTGCATGCCGTGGTCATATCAAGACCAAGCTCATTGCACGTTTTGGCAAAACTGTTTTTGAGAGCATCGTCAAGCCGTAATGTGATGGTTGCCATTGTTCTCATCTCCTTTACTATATTATAGATAATTATAGGCAAAATGTCAACTAATATACAGCAAATAGAATGATAATAGAATTACTTAAAGCAAAAATAAAAGATAAAAGGAAAAGAAATTGTAATAAAGAGGGGTGGTGTTGTGGCAAAGCATTTGACGGACAGGGAGAAAAAGAAGATCATCGCGGATTATGCAGAAATGGGGAGCTGCAACGCTGTAGCGAAAAAGCATAAGCGGTCGTGGACGACGGTAAAGCAGGTGGTGGAAAGCGACCCGGATACCATGAAAAAGTGCGAACAAAAAAAGGCAGAGAACATGCGGGACGTACTGGCGTGGATGGACGCGCGGAAGGACACGGCGTGCGATGTGCTGGATAAGCTGCTAAAGGCGATGAGCAATGACGAGATCATAGGGAAATCCACCATCAGCCAGATTGCCACCGCGTTCGGGGTTGTGACGGATAAATTCATGACCTTGCGCACCCAGCAAGAGGTACATCCGCTGCTCAAGGATATAGCCGAGGCCATGAAGGAGAAGCATTGATGTTATCCGAAAAACAGAAACAATTTGTCTTGCGGCCCTTTCGCCACGCGCTGGACGTAGCGGAGGGTACGCCGAGAAGCGGCAAAACAACAGCGTGTATCCTGCGATTTTTTTGTTTTCTGAACACGAGCGCGGACGCCAATTTTTTGGTGGTGGCATCAACGCAGCAGCAAGCGTTCCGCCTTGTCATGGATGGTGACGGCAACGGCCTTTTGCATCTGTTCGGAGGCGCAGCGCAGATCAAGCATGACGACCACGGAGACCACCTGGAAGCTGTAACGGCAACGGGAACAAAAAAGATATATTACAAGGGCGGGGCCAAGGCAGACAGCGACAAAAGCATTCGTGGCCTTTCGCTGGGCGGGGTGTATTTTTGCGAAATAGATATTTTGCATATCAATATGATCCAGGAATGCTTTCGGCGTACCTATGCAGCCCAAACAAGATGGCATCTGGCAGACTTAAACCCGCCTTCGCCCCATCACCCGGTTATCAAAGATGTATTTGAGGTACAGGATACATACTGGACGCATTGGACGGTAGACGATAACCCCATCATCACAGAGCAACGCAAGCATGAGCTGTATCAGACGCTTAGCAAGAACCCGTATTTGCTCAGGCGTGACTGGTACGGCGAGCGGTGTATGCCGCAGGGCGTGATCTATGCTATGTTTGACCACAACAAGCACATTGTACCGTCGATTCCGGCTAACGAAAGAAAGCTGGAGATGTTCTTTGCGGGCGACGGCGGATTAACAGACGCCACCAGCATCGGGTGCTATATGGTGACGGTGCAAGAGCGGGCCGGGCAGGATTTTTTTAAGCTGTACCGCGTGGCGGGCTGGTATTATTCAGGGGCGGATACCGGCACAGTAAAGGCGATGAGCCTACAAGCGCGGGAGCTTGCGGGCAGCTTTTTCCCGGATTGCAGGCAAAAAACAGGGATGCAGGAATCCTGTATCAAGATAGACCCCGCCTGTAAAGCGCTGCGCGCGGAGCTGGACATGCTGGGCCTGTATACCGATAAGGCGGACAACAACGGCAAGGACATAAAGGGAAACCGAAAAGGAATTGAAGTGGGCATAGAATACGCGCAAAGCAGCCTTGCAGACGGGCGCTTTTTTTGCGTGGAAAACAATCGGTTTGGGCACGAGGACTTTTTGCGGGAGATCGGCATGTATTGTGTGGACGCGCACGGGCACCCGGTGGACATGTACAACCATGCCATGGACGAGTTCCGCTATGCGCACAATTATTTCTATAAAAACTATGTATTGTAAGGCGGTGTGAGAGGCCTTTGTTTGGAAGAATGAAAGAGAGGGTGAAGAGCTGGATGGAGCTGGCAAAGACAAAGACGGGTATGGCCAAGGAGTTTAAGGACATCTTTGAAGTGGGTGGCGTGCCGGCGTTCAATCAGTTCTATTACTTTGGCATATTCATATGGAAATACCTATACAGGGGATATTACAAGCCGTGGCACAGGATCAGCGCGCCGACGGTCAAGGATGCGCTTCACGAACGGGACTTGGAGCGAATGGATACGGCCAAAGCGATCTGCGCGGAATTGGCAGGGCTGATTTGGAACGAGCAGTGCGAGATCAGCGTATCCCAGGAGACCGGCAAAGACCAGCTGCTGGATGAATTTGTGCATGATGTGCTGATGAAAAACGGCTTTTGGATAAAGATGCAGGAGCACATCGAACAGGTGCTGGCGCTGGGCGGAGGCGCGATCAAGGTATGGTATGAGGAAAAGCGGGACGGAGAGGGCAACGTGACCCCGAACAGCGGCAATATACGGCTGGGCTTTTGTATGGCGGATCAGTTTGTGCCTACGGCCTGGGACAATACGCAGGTGACGGATGGCGTATTCATCAGCAGGCAGGCCAAGGACGGCTATTATTATACCCGGCTGGAATGGCATAAATGGGACGGGCTTACCTACTGGATCAGCAACGAAGCGTACCGATCGGAATACAAGCAAAACAGCGCCAAAGAGCCGCAGGATATTCTTGGCTTTCGCTATCCGCTGAGCGCCGTGTATCCTTTTTTGGATGAGCAAACGCCGCTGCAAGGGCTTTCCACTTCGCTGTTTGCCTATTACAGACCGGCGATTGCCAACAACCTGGACGACGATTCCCCGCTGGGCGTATCCATTTACGCCAACGCGCTGAGCACGCTCAAGGCACTGGACATTTGCTATGACAGCTTTGTGCAGGAATTCCGCTTAGGGAGAAAGCGCATCATCGTCCCGGCTCAATGCCTGCGCACGGTACAAGACCCCGTAACAAAGGAATATAGGCGCTTTTTCGACGCGACGGATGAAGCGTATGTGGCGCTGAAATCCGACGATACAGACGCGCTGAAAATACAGGATAACACCGTTTCTCTGCGGGTGGGCGAGCATGAACAGGCCATCAACGCGCTGCTTTCCATCCTTTGTTTGCAGGTGGGCTTTTCCGCCGGAACCTTTACCTTTGACAGGGCACAGGGCCTAAAGACAGCCACAGAGGTCATCAGCGAAAACAGCAAGACATACAAGACCATCAAGGGGAACCAGTTGCAAGTAAAGAATGCCATCACCCAGGTGATAGACGCCATTGTGCAGGTGGCAAGCCTATACGATGTGCACTGGAATGGAACGAGCATCCGAACCCTTTCTGCGCTTGGCTGGGAAACCAAGGTGGTGTTTGACGATTCCATTTTGCAGGATCGGCAGACCAACATCAACGAGGGCATTTTGCTGGCGAACAACGGACTAATGAGCAAGAAACGCTTTTTGATGGAAAAGCTGGGATATACCGAGGAAGAAGCGGCGCAGGAGTTGGAGGAAATCAAACAGGAAAGCGGCATATCCGCAGATGTATTTGATTTTGCACAGGCGGGCGCACAGGAGGGCATGGACCCGAACGCGGAGCCGGAAGCGCAGGAGGAACGGGAAAGCGAGGCGGAGGATGAAAGCTGATGGCACAGATCACACCACAGCAGATCCTAATGCTGTCCGAGCCGGTAGAGCAGATATACAGCAACGTGGTAGATGCGCTGCTGGTAAACCTAGCCAAGCACCTAAAGGGCGGAGGCGCGCTTTCCACAGAGCAGTGGGAGCTGCAAAAGCTGTCCGAGCTTGGGCAGCTGACACAGGAGAGCATTGAGATCATCGCGAACCTTACCGGCCTTGCGCCGGAGGAAATAGAAAATGCGATAGAAAACGCGGCACTGTGGGCGACGGAGGATGTGGAGCAAGCCTTACAGGAGGGGGTCAAGAAGGGGGCAGTCACCGCGCCGCCCTCTCAAGGGGTCTTAGCGAGCGAAAGCGTGATGCAGGCTTTACGGGCGTTGGAAGCGCAGGCGGTTGACAAAACAAACCTGGTCAATACCAATATGCTGCAAAGCACCCTCGAACAGTATCGAAAGGTGGTAGCGAATACGGCGCACATCGAACGGCAGATGCGTACTGTGCAGCAAACCTTGGATACCCAAGCGGCCCGTGTTGCAACCGGCACAGCAACGCGCACACAGGCTTTGCGGGAAGCGCTGGGGCAAATCCACAAGGAGGGCATTACAGGCTTTTACGACAAGGCAGGGCGGCAATGGACGCCGGAAGCCTACGTCAACATGACGGTGCGCACTACGGTACACAATACCGCCATAGAATCGGTAAAAATCCGGCAGGAGGATTACGGGGCGGAGATTTTCCAGGTATCCAGGCACAGCGGCGCGCGGCCCTTATGCTATCCGTACCAAGGCCGCTTTTTTACCTGGAACAATAGCGGCGGAACATTTACGGATGGCGAAGGGAAACGCCACAGGTATGCGCCTATTTCCTCTACAAGCTATGGGAAACCGGCGGGATTATTTGGAATCAACTGTGGACACCATCCGATCCCGGTCATCCCTGGGGTGACGATCCCGCGTACAAGGACCAAGCAGAATAAAGAGCAAAACGACAAGACTTACGCGCGGTCTCAGCAGCAACGGGCCTTGGAACGCAACATCAGATACGCAAAGCAGCGGGCCGCCATGCTGGAGGCGGCGGGCGATGCGGAAGGGTTTGCGGCGTTGTCTGCCAAAATCAAGGAAGAACAGAGAAAATACATTGCCTTTTGCAAGGCGACGGGGAGAACCAAAAGACCAGACAGAACCCAGGTTTTCGGGTATAATAAGGATATAGCAAGGAATGCCAAGCAGGTGCAGCGGTTTAACAGCGCCATAAACGGAATAAAAACGGTGGATGGCGTTGCCGTGAGCGTGAGCGCGCATACCTACGGACAGGCCAAAGCGCGAAACGTTTCCGCAAAGAACATCGTGGATGCGTTAACAGCGCCGCTTTCTGTGCGCAATGTAAAGTTTGACGCAAAGAACAGGCCGAGCAAGCAATACATCGGGGCAAAGGCCACCGCTTGCGTCAATCCGCTAAACGGCAGGGTCACATCGTGCTGGAAGACGTCCAGCGAGAAAGCAAAAAAATTGGCAAGGGGGAAAGACGATGAAGTTTAAGTTTCAAGAAAACGAATTGCAGCTGATTCGGAAGCTGCCGATTCCCTTTGACCCGCTGGAGGATTTAACGGGAGATAAAATTCTGGAGCTTGTAGAGGCGCTGGAAGATCATCACGGCACTGTGGCGTATGAAGCGGAGGGAGAGCTTGTTGCTGATATTCTGACGAGCATTGCGGATCAAGGCGGTTGAAGCAACGAAATAAAACCACCCGTATGGGGGTGGTTTTTTAATACCGATTTTTAGGAGGGAAACCATGAAAGAACCATGCAAACACGATTTCATCGGGAAGGCGGACGGGGTGCATTGCACAAAATGCGGCGTATTCATGACCACGGAGGCATACCGGGCCTATTTGGCCCCGCAGCAAACGCCAAGGAAAAAGGCGGCCCCCAGAAAGAAAAAGACGGAGGAGGAAACAGACGGTGATTGACTGCCAGAAAATGTGCCGCACGCTGGAAGGCGCGCAGGCCATTGTACGCACGATGATGGACAACCAGGAGGAGAAGATTGCAAGGCCGCTGGAAATATCGCTCAAAGCGATGTTGCAAGCGGCGATAGAGCAGTTTCCGTCCGCCGTACAGGACGGCGAGATGGACGACGAATAAAAACAGAATAAGCAAAGCGCCGACAGGCGCTTTTTTTATTGCCACTTCGCCCAGCGTAACGGCGGAAAAGAACGCAGCGCCCCGCGTCTGAGGGCGGAAAAGAAAGGACGGAAAAATGGCATTATTCAAACGAACTGTGCTCAAGGAAAAAGGGCTGACGGACGAGCAGATCGAGTACCTGATGACGGAAAGCAACAGGGCCTTGGCCGCCAACTATCTGCCGAAATCCGAAGTACAGGAACAGATCAACCACGCATTGGAGGACGCAAAGAAAAACGTGCCCGAGGATGTAACCCAAACCGAGGCATACAAAACCGTGGCGGCGGAGCGCGATATGCTCCGGGCTTTAAGCGGAGATGAGTTTTCCTCGGTAAAACCAAAATTCCGCGAGGCAGTGTACAAAATGCTGGAACGAGGAGAAGAGGCAAAGCCAATCCCAGAGCAGCTGGAGCACATCGCGGAACAGTACGAAGAATATTTTACACCCAAGCAAACAGAACAGCCGGCCAAGACCCCGCAATTTGGCGCAAAGGTGGAAGGCTCTATGCCGCAGGGCAAGAAAAGCCCCAGCTTTGGCGATTATTGGAGCTTTGGCGGGCCGAAAGGAGAATAACACATGGCTTTTACACAAGAACCGGTCAACTACGCTGTAGAGTACGCAAAAGAGCTGGCGAACGCTTACCCGTATTTGTCCTATTTCAACGAAATCTGGAACGGGCCGAACAGTACGAAATATAAGCCCGTAAACGGCAAGACCATCATGGTGCCGAGTATGTCTACCAGTGGGGCACGCGCCGTGGACAGAGACAGGATCGACGGCGTATTCACCCGCAACTGGAACAATGAGTTTCAGCCGCTTACCATGCGCATGGACAGAGAATGGGATACCCTTGTAGACCCCATGGACATCCAGGAGACCAACATGGTGGCGACCATTGCAAACATCACGGAAACCTTCAACCAGTTTCAAAAGGTGCCGGAAATGGACGCCTATGCGGCCCAGGCCGTGGCAAGCGCTGCGACCTCCTTTGGCAGCGTGGACAGCGCCACGCTCAGCGCAGACAATATCCTATCCACCTGGGATGGGTATTTGGCGTATATGGTGAACCAGCGCGTCAACCGAGACCAGCTGACGGCCTACATGACGCCGGATGCATACAAGCTTTTGAAGGAAGCGGCGGGCATCACCCGATTTATTCAGGCAGATACCGGCATCCGCAACGTAGACCGCAATGTCGGCAAGCTGGACGGCGTACTAATCAAGGAGGTGCCAGCAGACATCATGATGACAGCGTATGACTTTACGCAGGGCTGGGCACCGAAAGCCGGAGCCAAGCAGATTAACATGCTGCTTGTAAACCCGCTGTCCCTGGTAGCGCCGGTGGTATACGACACTTCGATGATGAGCGCGCCCACGGCGGCCACCAAGGGCAAATGGCTGTATTATGAGCGCTACTATTACGATGTGTTTGCCCTCAACCAGCGTTTGCCCGGCATTTTTGCCAACATCGCAAGCGCGCCAGAACTCGGCACAGTTTCCTTTACCACGAGCGCAGGGGCAGATGCAACGCACACCATCATCAACGGCCTGATGCCCGCGCCGTATGGCATGGGCTATGTGGCAAAATCCGGCGCGTCGGCAGACCTGCCCGATTACGGGGAAGCCTGCACCTCTGGCTGGACGGCGGTGCAAAACGGGGATGCAATCACAACGGCCAGCGGCCAGACCATCACGGTGGCGCTTGTCAACACCACCAAGGGGAATACGGCGGTAGCCGGCGGCTCTGCGGCGGCGGTCGTCGGCGCATAAAGAGAGGGGATCAGATGGCGTACATTACCTATGAGCAGTATACAGAGCTGTACGGAGTGCCCCCCATATCGGAGGATGCATTTCCCATGTACGCCGGACAAGCCAGCGATTTGATCGACAGCATCACGCAATACAGGATCATACAGGGCGGGGGCCTCTCCGCCCTGCCTGCCTTTGTGCAGACGCTGGTACAAAAGGCAACGGCGGCTCAGGTATTGTATTTTACCCAGCAGGGCATGGAAACCGTGCTGACAGGGGAGACGGGCCAAGCATTCACGGTGGGAAAGGTCTCTGTTTCCGGCGGTGGGCGCGCAGCCGACAGCAACGCTACGGCAGCCTCCAGGATGATAAGCCCGCTTGCCGTGCTTTTGTTAGAGCAAACCCCCTTGCTGGAAAGGAGGGTGGCGGTATGCTCAGACCAATTCCCGGGATTCTTTTGAAGGACAAAATGCAGCTAAAGGTCTGCATGGGCCTGGATGCTTGGCAAAAAGCGTCTTGGGAGACATACGAGGTAAACGGCGTACATTTGCAAACCACCAACGAAGTGAAAAAGACCAAGGACAATACGGAGGTCGTTCTGCGCTCGGTGTTGTTTATAGACGGCACAGTATCTCTGCCGCAGCTGGATTATGAGGCGCTCATGGCGCAGTCTGAAAAGGCGGGGCGGCCAATGCGCTGCGAGGTATACAACGCTGCCGGGCAAAAATGCGGCTCGTATGAAGTCATCACAGTGGACATCGTGCCGGACGTACCGGCCACACGTACACATCATGTGGAATTGGGGCTGGTGTAATGGCGGTCAAGATCATACGAAACATGGGAGGCGTCCGCGCCAAGGTGGAAAAGGGAAAACAGAGCATGGTGGAAGCTGTGACAGAGGCCGTAATTTCTTACGGCAATGTGTTTGTGCGTGAGGATCAAGGCACGCTGATGGAAAGCGCCCTGATCGCCAGCAGGCCCAAGGACGGCCTTGCGATCTGGGATACCGTATATGCCAAGAGGGTATATGAAGAGGGCACGCCCTCTAAGGATAAAACCCCGCAAGCCTCTCTCCGCTGGGTGGAAAAGGGCGTAAATACCTACAAGCGCGAACTGGATACCGTGGCGCAGAAAGCCTTTGAAAAGGGGATGAAAGCATGAGCGTATACGACGATGTGCTGCTGTCGGTCATCGCTATGGCGGAGGAAGCAACGCCGTATGCAAGCATCATCATCGGCCCGCTGCCGCCTGACAACGGGCTTTGCATGGCCTGGGGCAGCGGCGCGCCGAACGAGATATACCTTGATAAAAACACGCTGGTGGAAATGCCCCTTCTTTTCAACGGAAAGCACACGGATCAGCAAACGGTATCAAACCAGCTGGGAGAGATTCACAGAAACCTATCCCGGCGGAGATGGTATCCGCAAGCTGAAAATTTTCAGATTTTGGACATTAGCACCTCCACGGCCCCGCAGTATGTGGGGCGGGAGGAAAACGACCAATGGCTCTATGGCTCTGCGCTTAGAGTCAAATTTTATGATAGAGGGGAATGAATATGGCAGATTACATGCTTGTCACGCATGCCATCCAAATCGAACTGAACATCACACCCACGGCACAAGCGCCGACCTGGGCGGTGTTCGGCAATGGCATTGACAACCTGACAGAAGCGCTGAACGAAACCATTCAGCAGTATTTCTTCATGAGCAACAAGGGCTTTGCCAGCAACTATGTGACCGGGCAAGCACCAGCCTATACCTGTACCGGGCGCAAGATCGTGGGCGACCCGGCGCAGGAATGGATTTTCAATCCATCGCGCAAGTTTGGCTTGATGGCGGAGCGCGACACGCAAATCCGCGTGTCCGTCCCGGCGGCGAATAACCTGATCAATCAGTTTACCGCCGATGTAACGATAGCAAACGTAACGGATTTGGGCGGCGCTACCACGGATGGGAGCGCAGTTTCCTTTGAAATCCGCATCAATGGAAAGCCGGTGCTTGCCACCATCACGCCGACGGATTCGCTGTCTGTAGAATCTGTAGCAGGCTCGGCGCTAGGTGATACGCTGCTGACTGTGACCCCGGCTGTACCCGCGGTGGGCAACAAATATGTGTATAAATACGGCACAGAGGCCCCGGAAGCAACGGTGGGCCAGGCGCTGGATACCACGGGCTGGAACGATTTTACCAATGGGCAGGACTATACCATTGCCAATGGGCAAAAGGTGACGGTTGCGCAGGTAAACCTATCAACATTCATCGTAACGGCGAGCGGCGAAGCAACCGTAGTAGCCAAAACGGAATAAACGGAAGGGGAATCCCCCCTTCCGCATTTTTTTGGAGGGAAGCATGAAGATAAAGCGTACAAGGCCATTTCTGGATACCTTGGAATTGGAGGACGAAGACAAGCAGCTGACAATTGCGGTGAACATCCATTTTGAACGCAGTGCGCCGCTGATCCGCAAAGCGCAGGTGGCGCTGATCGAAGCGGAAAAGGCGATACAGCAAGACAAGAAAAACCCAAACAATCTGGAAGCATACGGGAACGCCGTCATCGCGCTGTTTGCCGCAGTATTTGGCGAACAGGAGGCAGGAAAGATTCTCCAATTTTATGAAGGGCAGTACACCGACATGCTGACGGATATACTGCCGTATATCTTGTATACTGTGCTGCCTGCCATGCAACTGTACCAGCGGCAGAAGGTAGAACAAATGACGCAGGCGCGCAAGCAAATCAAAAGGCAGGCACACAAGAAATGACGCAACGGCTCTGTGACCCGCTGCCGTATACTGTGGAATTTGAAGGAAAAACGCTGGATATCAACCCGTATTTTGACAACGTGCTGGATGTGCTGTCCGTCTTTGACGACACGGGCAGGACGGAGGAAGAAAAGGTTATGTATGCCTATGCTGTGTTGGTCAGGCGGAAAAGCAGCGATATAGCGTACCAAGGCCGGGTGATCCGGCACATAGCGGAAACGATTTTGTTTCCAGACAACCAGGAGAAAAAACACAACGAAAGATCGTTTGATTTTATACAGGATGCGCCGTATATCTACGCGGCGTACCGACAGGCATACGGCATAGATCTGTTTGCCGAGCAAGGAAGGCTCCATTGGTGGGCCTTTTTGTATTTATTCAAAGGATTGCCGGAAAACACGCGCATGATGGAGATCATCAAGATCCGCACACAGCCTATGCCGAAGCCGACCAAGCACAACGCAGAGTACCGACAGGCGCTATCAAGGGCCAAGCTGCAAGTGGCGCTCAAGGTGCCGCAGGCAGAACGGGAGCGGCGTACACGGGAATCCATGGAAGCGTTTGCCAAAGCGCTGATGAAGATGGCGCAGGCATAAGGGGGTGAGCCGATGGCAGATGGGAACAAGGTCATTTATGAGGTGCGCGCGGACGACAGCAATTTAGAAAAAGACCTGAACCGTGCGGAACAGAACATACGGAAAAAGGCGCAGGGCGGCGTGGACGCCGTGAAAAAGTCTGCACAGGAAGCCTCGAACGAGGTGTCCAAGGCGGCATCTGAAAGCGCACAGAGGCTAGGGAAACCTGAACGGGCGGCCAAAGACGTAGACAAGGCAATGTCAAGCATCGATGCCGGTGGCTTAGACGATGTAAAATCCGCAGCAAACGATGCAGAGAGTTCGTTAAACGACGTTGCTGGCGCGGCTGGTGACCTAGCATCCAGCCTAATAGACATGGGAACAGATGGAGCAGGCGCTTTTTCTGGCCTTATTGCAAACGCTGGTGGCCTTAAGGACGCTCTTTCCGGGCTAGGAGGAAAAGGCATTGCACTAGGAATCGGAGCTGGTGCCGTGGCTGCTAGCGTCGCTGGGGTTAGTGCTGCAAACGATTTGAACAAAGCACTGAATAGCCTGCAAGCACAGACCGGTTTGACGGAATCGGAAATGGCGGACTATGAAGATGTGCTGCGTGATATTTACACAAATAACTACGGTGAGAGCTTTGACGATATTGCCGGTGCAATAGCAACAGTCCGCCAACAGATGGGTGATTTACCAGAATCTGATCTGCAAAACATTACAGAAAGCGCTTTTGTGCTCAGGGATACCTTTGGATACGACATCCAGGAAAGCGTACGGGCCGCAAACGCAATGGTCACGCAGTTTGGGATTGACGGTGATACTGCCATGAGCATGATCGCCGCCGGCGCGCAGAACGGCTTGGATTTTTCCGGCGAGCTTTTGGACAGCATCAGCGAATATTCTGTGCAGTTTGCCAAGATGGGATTTAACGCAGATGAAATGTTCCACATCTTTCAGAAAGGCGCTGATTCGGGCGCTTTTAATCTGGATAAGATAGGCGATGCGGTAAAAGAAAACGCTATTCGTGTTATCGACTATTCTGATACGACCAAGGATGCTTATAAACAGCTAGGGCTAGATGTGGATGAAATGTCCGCTAAATTTGCTGCGGGTGGTGATTCTGCAAGAACAGCATTTGATCAGGTAATGACTGGCCTGATCGCCCTAGATGATCCTGTAAAACAGCATCAAATTGGCGGAGAACTGTTTGGTGAGATGTGGAACGATTTGGGCCCTACCGTCGTAGGAGCGCTGGGGGACATCGAGGACGGCGCTTACGATGCTGCCGGGGCGATGGATCAGATAAAAGAGGTCAAATACGACGACATCACAAACCAGCTGGAATCCATGGGGCGCAAGCTGCAAGACGATGTGCTTGTCCCGGTGGGGCAGATGCTGATCCCGATTCTGCAGACGCTGATGGAGGTTATATCCCCCATCCTGGAACTGCTGTCCGGCCTTTTGGCCCCGGTTTTGGAAGTGCTGGGCGAATTGATCGGCGATTTGATGGAGCCCTTGGAAGAAATGATGGACTTCATCGCAGAGCTGATGGAACCGCTGGGCGAACTGATAGAATCACTGCTGACACCATTGATGGGCGTGTTGCAATCGCTTTTGGAGCCGCTGACAAGCATTGTATCCGCCATCCTCCCGGCGCTGATGGGCCTGTTTGAGGGCATTATGCCGGTGCTGGCTACGGTGGTGGAGGCGATCCGGCCCATCATCGATATTTTGGGCAGCCTGATCAGCACCATCATGGACGTGCTGACCCCCGTCATCAACGGCCTTGCGTCTCTGCTGACTGGCACGCTGAAAGGCGCGTTTGACATCATTGCAGGCGTGATAGACAGCGTGAAGGGCGTTTTTGAGGGGATCATCACCTTTATCAAGAACGTGTTTACAGGGAACTGGGAGGCAGCTTGGAACGGCGTTGTATCGGCATTTAAGGGTGTTATCAACCTGATCCCCGGATTTTTTGAAATTGTGATCAATGCAATCATCAGCGTTATCAACGGGATTACCTCCGGCCTTTCCAGCATTTGGACATGGACGGGGCTGCCTTCAATTCCAGCCATTCCAAACGTGACTCTTCCGCGCTTGAAGGTTGGCATGGACTATGTGCCGGCGGACGATTTCCCGGCGCTTTTGCACATAGGCGAGCGCGTCATGACCAAAGAGGAAAACCAAGCGTTCACCGCCTTGGGCGGCTTGCAGGGCATGGAAGCGGCGTTGAGCGGGCAGATGGGCGCAAAGGGCGGCCCTTCGGAAATGGTGATCCAGGTGCCGTTGTATTTGAACGGGCGGCAGATTGCTAAGGCTACTGCGGTGTACATGGGCGAACAACAAAGCTGGGAGGCGATGTAATGACCATTAACGGGATTGACCCGGAGCGCTGGGGCGCAAAGCTGACGGCGGACTATGCCGTGGGCATGCCGGAATTGGATACTCAGACCCTTTTGGGACGAAACAGCACCACCTTTACCATGACCTCACAGATTTTGGGCATGCGGGAAATCACGCTGCCCTTTGTCATTACAGGGCGAGACCATGCCGACATCATGCTGCGCAAATCGTACATGGATAGGCTGATGCTTGGCAAGTGCGAGATGTTTTTGCCGGACGGCTTTTACTATTCGGCGGTGCTGGATGCGTTTGACGACCCTTCGTTCCATGGCCCGCAGCTGGCCGAGTGCGAATATACGCTGATAGGGATGCGGCACGGGCCTTTGATAGAAGTTGCGGCCAACACGGTGTACTGCGAAAGCTCTATGCCATATACCGACTGCCGGTTGACGGCAAAGGCAAGCCAGGCGTCGGAAACTTACGAACTGGGCGGGGCTGTGTTTCAAAATGTGCAGGCGGGCGATGTGCTGTGCTTTGACGGCATAGACAAGCGGGTGCTTATCAACGGCGCGCCGGGCGCGCAGCGCTGCGAATTTCTCCGTTTCCCCTCGCTTGTGCCGGGAGAAAACAGCTTTGATACGCCTGATCCTGTGACGGTTGCGTATTATCCGGCGTATCTGTAAGGAGGCAATATGTTCAAAATCTATCATGGAGACCAAGCGTCCGCCGTCAATGTGGATGATTACTATATCAAGGAATCGTCGAGCGGGCTGGACGAGCTTGTATTTGAAATTCCCATCACGGACGAGAATTACCCCTATATCCTGGAGGAAGCGCCCGTGGTGGAGCAGCAAAAGTATATCATCAAGGCCGTTGATGCAGATGAGGAGACCGCCAAGGTAAAATGCCAGCTGGATATTGATGAATGGCTATCCGATATGTACATCGGCTTTACCAACGGAAGCGATACCCTTTACAACACTGTGCAAAAGGTGCTACCGGGCGGCTGGAGCATCCTTGACGACGCGCACTTGAACACGCGCATGACGATAGAATTGGAGGCAGGCACCGCTTACGATGTGCTGACCTCGTGCGCGTCCGCCTATGGGGTGAAGTTTCGGTTTGACAATGTGAACCGCACGCTGACGCTATGCATCCCGGAAAACAACCAGCCAATGGGCGTATTCGTTACAAGGCAGCTCAACCTAACGGAGCTGAACTACAAGGGGAAAAGCACTGATTTTGCGACAAGGATGTACGCCTATGGCAAGGACGGCATGACCTTTGAAACGCTGAATGACGGCAAGCCGTATGTGGATGACCACCGTTATTCCGACAAGATCGTTTCGGTGTACTGGAAAGATGAGCGGTACACAGACCCGCAGTCGCTGCTTGACGCTGCCAAGCTGAACCTGGCGTCGCTGGCGGTGCCGTCTCGTTCCTATTCGTGCAGCGTGGCAGACCTGGCGCAGACGAATCCTGAGCTATACAGCTTTCAGGATTTTTCTTTATTCAACGTTGTGACGCTGATCGACGATGTAAAGGGTACACGAATCAACCACGTGGTAGCGGAATACACCCGCTATCCACACTACCCGGAGAACAACGAGGTCACGCTTTCCACCGTAACGCCAAGCATCCAGGATTCCGTAAAAAGCATCCAGGCACAGATCGAAAAGCCAAACAGCCAATTTCGGCAGATCATGCAGGCGGCGGTTAACACGGCGACGGAGATCATCACGGGAAACCTCGGCGGCCATTATATCGTGACAAACGGGGCAGACGGGCATCCCAACGGCTGGGCCATCCTCGATACAGACAGCATAGAGACTTGTCAAAAGGTGTGGCGGTTTACTGCGGGAGGCCTTGGGCATTCCAGCAACGGCTGGAACGGGCCATATGAAGATGTTGCCATCACGATGGACGGACAGATCAACGCTTCTATGATCACCGTAGGCATTTTGTCTGCAAACCTCATTCAAAGCGGCATTCTGCAAAGTTTGGATGGGGACGTGCAGTTTGATTTGGAAAACGGCATCATTCGCTGCAAAAGCGGACAGAGGGAAGCGGTGTTTTCAAACGGAAGCATTCAGTTTTCCTATGGAGATCGGTTTATTATGGAGCTCATGGCCTCTGAAGACAGCGGTGAAACGAACGGAAGCATTTCTATTTCTCATATTGATACAAGTGGACAACAGGATGCAAATACTGTTATCAGTGGGATACTTGTGGAAAGCAACCATATAGGCGCTGCGGAATCGTTTACATTCCAGAACCGAAGCGCCGCCTGGCAGTACGAAAACGGTAAATATTATTTGGTGGGGGTATGAGATGGTACAGCAGACAATCAACCTATATGCCTGGCGGGAAAATGAAAAGATGATCCCGCCGGTGCTCATTACGCAGGGAGAATCGGATACAAGAACAGCGACCTTCCGCCTGCTGGATCAGGCGACAACGATAGATTTAACGGGCAAGAGCATTTCATTTGAATATGACAAGCCAGACGGGTTTCATGTATCGCTTGTATGCCAGCCGACGGAAAATCCAGGGGAATGCACCTGCACATTTTCCGACCAGGCCGCCATTGCACCCGGCATTGTCAACGATACGCGGGTGATGGTGCGAAGCGGCACGGATGTATTGGAGATTCTCGGCCCACGGCTGTACATTGCAAATGGAATCAATGCAAACGCCATTGTATCTTCCTCAGAATTTGCTACGCTTTCGGCGTATATGTCCGACCTTTCTACCTATTATCAACAGGTGGCGGCGGTACAGGCGGGCCTTACGCAGACAAACGAGAACGTATCCAGTTTGGATAGTGAGCTTACGGCCTTACAGGGAACGGTTACGGGCAACAAAAGCGAATTGGACGGAGAAATCTCAAGCCTTCAAAATACCGTAACGAGCAACAAAAACGAATTGGACGGGGAAATCGAATCGCTGCAAGGCGCTCTGAACACACATACGGGGAACACGGAGATCCATGTGACGCAAGCTGACAAGAATAAGTGGAACGCGAGTATAGCCCCTGATGACTATGTGATAGAGGAAGGGACAAGCGGGATCTGGCGGTATCGGAAATGGGAAAGCGGCCTTGCGGAATGCTGGGGGAACTCATCGCAGACAATAGACATAAATAACATGTGGGACGCTGCCGGGAATTTGGTCTACGGAACAGGGGAGCCGGTTCTGTATCCGTTCACATTTACGGAAGTGCCCTCGTGCATGATTACGCAGCAAAACTATGACGGACTGGTGATCCTGGCCATCCGAGCCAGCGGGACAACAACGCAAACGCCAACGCCGGGCCTGGTAAAAATAGCGCCAACCAACGATGGATATGAGATGATATTTGCATTTGAAGCAAAAGGGAAATACAGGTAAGGAGGGCGATAGGGTGAAGATATATGCGCGAACGGATAAAAACGGGATCGTGATCAAGATTTTTTCAGACGCGGCGGAGACACCAACAGAAGCGGATGTGGTGATCGAGGAAGGGGCCGAGGAGCATCATAGGTATCCTTACGAAAAGTACGCCGTGCATACGGATCAAGGGCCATACAAATACAAAATCGTAAACGGGACGATGGCAGAGAGAAGCAGGGAAGAGCTGCAAAGGGAACTGGAAGGAACAATGGGACAAAGCCTTGAAAGACGGGTATCGGATATGGAGGAAGCCGTGGCCTTGATGATCTACGGAGGGTAAAGGATGAAGATAGCAGAACTGGAAAACGTATTCCTGCGCATTACGGCAAGAGCGGTACTGACAAGCATGGAGACGGAAGGAATCGGATTTACAAAGGCGGTAGAGCCATATACAAAGCTGACGGAGGAACAAAGGCAAGCGCTGGGGAGTTTGGAAGAATTTCAAGGAAGATAGGGAGGGAAACCATGCAGCAAATCAAAAGAGGAAGCCGAGGAGAGCTGGTGGCGCTGGTGCAGCTGATGCTACATGAAAAGGGGTATAGCTGCGGCAGTGCGGACGGCATATTCGGGACAAAGACGGAAAGCG
>OIWS01001906.1_pt1 | contig 18905 bp, 13 predicted proteins | sample 1587611 | NCBI WGS metagenome assembly OIWS01 (sample SAMEA3888919, study PRJEB22519) | human gut metagenome | biome: human gut; feature: human-associated habitat; material: faeces | place: Denmark | collected 2010 | reverse complement strand
TGAGGGTGTTTAACGAAAAACCGAACGCCCAAAGCCCCGCCATGGTGCCGATTAAGGACACGGGGACGGCCAACATCGGAATGAGCGTGGTGCGCCAATTCTGCAGAAAGAGGAAGACGACGAGGAGTACGAGAAGCCCGGCTTCGCCTAAGGTTTTATAGACCTCATTTAGGGAAGCTTTCACAAACACCGTCGTGTCATCCGTGATTTCGTGTTCGACTTTTCCTGCGGGGTAAAGTTTCTCAAGACGCGTGAGTTCTGCTTTCACGGCGTCCGCTGCCGCCATGGCGTTCGCGCCCGACTGCAGATAAACCCCCACCGTGATGGAGGGTTTCCCTTGAAAGACGTTTAAGAACTCGTAACTGCGTTTACCGACCTCGGTGCGGGCGACGTCGCGCAGACGCACGGTATGGCCTTCCGAGTCGGACTTCAAGACAATGCCGCCGAACTCTTCCGGGGTGAGTAACTGTCCCTTCGTACGGGTCGTGTAGAAAAGCTGCTGGGTGTCGGGGGTTGGGGCTGTTCCGATGCGCCCCGCGCCGCGTTCTTGGTTTTTATCCTTGACGGCGCTGCGGATATCGGAGGGCATCAGGCCCATCTGCGCCATCTTGAGCGGATCCATCCAAATGCGCATGGCGGACTGCGTGTTGCCGAAGACCGCCACATCCCCGATGCCGGGAAGGCGCTTTAAGTAATCCACGACGTTTAAAAGGGCGTAGTCCGCGAGCTGCGTCGGGGTGAGAGAACCGTCAGGCGACGTGTAGACAATCGTCATCAGGGAGTCGTTTGTGCGTTTACGCACGTTGACGCCGTTCGTGCGGACGACTTCCGGCAGACTTCGTTCTGCGGTTCTCACGCGGTTGTTGATTTCGACGACGGCGTCGTTCGCGTTCGTACCCACGTCAAAGACGCACTGAATGCGTACGTCGCCGTTGGCACGGATGCTCGTGGTGTAGTAGATGAGATTTTCGATGCCGGACAACTGATTTTCAATGGGCGCCGCGACCGTACGCGCCAAAGTCTGGGCGTTGGCGCCTTCGTAAGACGTGGAGACCATCACCGAGGGTGGCGTGATGTTGGGGTACTGCGACAGAGGGAGTACCCGCATCGCAATGAAGCCCGCAAGAACGATGAGAATCGACAAGACTGCGGCAAAAATCGGGCGGCGGATGCAGAACTGACTGAGCATGGTAAGCCCCCGCTAGAGCTTCGCGTCGGCGGTGTGATCCGCGGCGGCGTAGGGATTCACTTCCGGCGCAGGGGGGAGGACGACGGGCGTTGCTTTCACGGCCGTGCCGTCCTTGATGCGCTGCAGGTTGCTCACCACCACGGCTTCGCCTTCGGAAAGTCCCGACAAAACGATCCAGTCCGAGGACTTCCAGGTCCCCAACTTCACGGTGCGGGCAGACACCTTACCGTCTTTTTCAATAAAGAGCTGATAGGTGCCGTCGGGTTTTTGCTGAACGGCGCCTTGGGGTACGCGGAAAACGTTTTCCAGCGTCTCACGCGCAAGCTGCACGTGCACATACTGACCGGGGAGAACCTGGCCCTTTTCCGTCAGGCGGGCTCGCAGGGTAAGGGTCGCCGTTTTGGGATCAATTTCCCGGGCGACGTAGTCAAGTTCCCCCGAGAGTTCGTTTCCGGCGGTATCAAAAAGTCGGACGGGGTTCGCGGTCGTGATGCGGCGTCCGGCTGCATCGCTCTCCGAAATCGTGAACGTGACCCGCAGATCATCGGGCTGAGAGAGTGTGGTGAGTACGGTGGAACCCGCCGTCACCCAGCCGCCGACGTTCACAAGCGCCCGGCCTGCGGTACCCGCCGTGGGTGCCGTGATGCGGGTGTAGGCAAGATTAAGGCGTGCGGTTGTGAGCGCGGCCTGGGCGGCCTTCACTTGAGAGGCGGAAACGGTGAGCGAACTTTTGGCGTCATCCAAGGCTTTGCGGCTGGAACTCCCGGCCGCGGCAAGCTGTGCCGTGCGTTTCATTTCGCGCTCGGCCTGAGCGTATTCGGCCTGACGCTGTTTTACGGTCGCTTCCGCGGCAGCAAGCGCTGCCTTGTAAGGCGCTTCATCAATCACAAAGAGTGTTACCCCTGCTTTGACGCTCGTGCCTTCCGCGTAGCCGATGCGGGTAAGGTTGCCCGCGACGCGGCTCACCACGTTGATTTCGGAACGGCCTTCGGCGCGACCGAGAGCTTCGAGCCACAGCGATTCGTCCGACGGGACGGCGGCGATGGTTTTAACGGGAACCGGAGCTTTGGTTGTGGGTTTCGGAGTGTCCTTGCATCCGGCAGTCACTAAGACGACGGCGGAAAGAAGAAGAGCCAGCGTCGCCGAGGGACGGGAAAAAACGTTCAGCATAGCGGTATGACTTTTTAAGTGGGCAGGGCCGGTGTCTCAAGGCACTCTTTTCCCCAAGATAGCCGACAGTATGGCGCGACGGGCTTAAGGGGGGACGAAGCGGTGAAGAAAATTAACTTTAATTTACCCGGCGTCAACGACAAGGTGGTCATCGGGAAGAGGAAGCATTGCAGACTTAAGACCAAAGAACGGCCATGGGGACGGCATAACAGTTGTCCCCGTAGTCTCTCAGGGCCTGTCCGCAGTAGAGAATGACAGAGCCGACGACAGTGTCTCGGTTCCGTTCTTTAAACCAACGAATATTTTCGAAATCTTGGTTGTTGACGGATTCTCCGGCCTTGACTTCAATCAGGATCATTTTTCCCTGAGAATTTTCTAAAATAAAGTCAATTTCCTGTCGTTGAGACGATCTTAGATGAAAGATGGACCAGTCGCCGTCGGCTTCTGCAAGCGGAATCAGTTGGTTATAAACCCAAGTTTCAATAAGGTTTCCGATAAAGTCTGAGGCGACTTTGTAGTTGGATTGGCTCCAGGTTTTCAGATCGTCAAGACTGTAATGCCCCAGGACGGCACTCATCAGTCCGGTATCCGTGAGCTCCCATTTGGGGGATTTCGTCATGCGTTCGTAAGGCCTTTTTGTCCAGGCCGGTACGGCGTCAATGAGATACATGGTACGGAGGGCTTCGACAAATTTTGTCACCAGGCGAATATCCTCTTGTAGGTCACGGCTGGTTTCGCTTAAGTTGACGGTTCGACTGGAGACGGAGGACATCCGATAAAGAATCTGTTTTAAAAATTCTTTTTTCCGAAAATCAGCGATATCCAGAAGATCGCGTTCTACCAAAGCTGACACATAATCTCGGAACCAAATTTTCTTCATTCGGGGGGAGGCGTGAAGCACGGAAGGGTAACCGCCCTCCAATGCTTTCTGTAGGACAATGTCTTTGCAGCATTCCTCGGGGGTATAAAAAAGTTTTCCCAACCGGCCGTTGATAATGTCGGTAAAGAATCCGCGTTTATCAACGCCGGCAATTTCGGCAGCGGTCAGGGTACGGAGTCGGACGATCCCCAGGCGTCCAGCCAAGGATTCGTTGACGGACGGCAGAGCACGGTAGTTGGAAGAACCGGATAAAAGAATCCGTCCGGGGGTCTGTTCCCGATCAACAAAATATTTGATTTGTCCGAACAAGACGGGGACTTTTTGTACTTCGTCAATCGCTACGCGTTCGGCATGGTTCAGATAACTTCGAAGAAAAGCATTGGGGTCGGCTTGGGCCGCACTGAGCGTATCAACGTCGTCAAAGGACAAAAGAATGTCGCGTGAGGTCAGCATGTGTTGCAGTAGGGTGGTCTTACCGCACTGTCTCGGACCGCAGACAAGCACAATCCTCATGACGGAGCAATGAAGTTTAAATTCTGATTCCATCAGACGGGAAAGATAGGCAGACATAGCCGGAACCTCAAAAATTGGTTGTCTGAATTATACAGTTCCTCTTGTCTTTTTTTGACAGTACAACTTGTCTCAATTATGCATTTCAATCTGTCTTAATTTGACATTTTAGTTTGTCTTATTTTGACAGTTGTATTATTAAAAAGCCTGAAAATAAACGAAAATAACATCTGTGGCTTGATGTTTTCTTACGATGATAAAAATGTCTGTAATCACGCCATATAATGGGCGAAAAGAAGGGGGTGACGGAAACATACCTTGAGGGATACTTGGGTAATCGGAAGGAGCGAACTATGACTTCTACGCAAGTCGCATCGAAAACGAAAATCTCAACGGAAAAAAGCAAGATAGGATTGCTTCTGAGAAAGACGACCGCATGCGGTACGAACCTCGTATCCGCTTTTCCAACCCGCATCTCATGCGGGCCGAAATCGTCAACGGAAAAGTCATCGTGACGGCCGGTTGGAGGGACGACGATGACGAGTGAAAAAGGACGTCGTGCGTAAAAAGGGAGGTCGCGGAAAGAAAACCCGTCAGCCTCCCTGAAAATCATCAAATGATGTCGGTTGCGCGGTTCAGCCACCGCTGCGCCCGCGGTGACAGACGGTTCGTGAGTGCTTCCTTCACCTTGCGGTGATAGTCGTTCACCCACCAGATTTCATAGGGCGTCATCATCGCCGTGGTGATGAGTCGGTAGTCAATCGGGCAGATCGTGAGCGTTTCCATCGTGAGAAACGGCATCATTTCGTCGGGTTCCGCGTCAGCAGCGACGGGCGTAACGAGGTTTTCGATGCGGATGCCCCAGCGGCCTGAGCGGTAAAGCCCCGGTTCGTTGGAAATGACGATCCCTGGGACGAGGCGGGTGTCGTCCGTAGTGGGGCAGCGCGAGCTGATGTGCGCGGGGCCTTCGTGCACCGAGAGGTGGAACCCCACGCCGTGCCCCGTGCCGTGACCGTAGTCGGCGCCGATCGCCCAAATGGGGGCACGCGCCAAGGTGTCCAACTGCGCGGCGTAGGCTCCTTTGGGGAAGCGCGTCGTCGCAATCGCGATGTGCCCGCGCAGCACCGCCGTGAAGTCGCGCTTCATTTCGGGCGTGGGGCGGCCGACCGCCACCGTACGGGTGACGTCCGTGGTGCCGCCCGTGTACTGGGCGCCGCTGTCCACCAAGAGGACGTTGTCCTGCAGGAGTTCGGCTGCCGTATCTTTTTTCGGCGTGTAATGGGGTTCCGCGGCATTGGGGCCCCAGGCCGCAATCGTCGTGAAGCTCTCGTCAAAGAAATCGGGGCTCTTCGCGCGGGCTTCGTGCAGGAAGTCCGCAACGTCGCTCTCCGTAATCTTCGTGGCGTTGGCGTCACATTCCGCCACCCACGCGAAGGTTTCCGCGAGTGCCACGCCGTCGGTGACCATGGCATTTCGAAGTGCATCCAATTCCTCCGGCGTCTTGCGGCTTTTGAGAATGGTCGTCACTTGCGTGCCGGACACAATCTGAGCGTCTGAGCGGCCGTTTACCACCGCCGCGGCTTTGGCGCAGGTGCGGTACTTGTCAAGAAGCACCGTCCCTTTGATTTTCGACAGTGCGTCAAACGCACTGTCGTAAGGTGCCGTTTGAATTCCGGCGTCAGCAAGGTACTTTTTCACGTCGTCCGTCAATTTCACGTCATCCACAAAGAGCACGGCATTTGTGGGGGTGACGAGTAAGAAACTCACGAAGACCGGGGTGTGGAGCACGTCGGAACCCCGAAGGTTCACCGTCCAGGCGATGTCGTCCAGGCTCGAAAGAAACGTGGCTGCGGCTTTCTTTTCCGCAAGGTTCTGACGGATTTCAGCGAGTTTCTCAACAACGGGTTTCTGTGCCGACGTGAAGACGCGCACGGGAGCGGCGGAGCGCGCCGGGCGTTCCGGCCAAAGGTGGTCGATCAAATCTTCCGTGTCTTCGACCGTTACGGATTTCGCGGCCATCTCGGTTTCCAAGTGTTCCAGACGTTCCGCGGCGACGGTTGCGAAGTCCACGCCCACGTGAGAGTCGTCTGCGAGATTCATCGCGAGCCATGCCCGCGGCGTCGGCACGTCTTCTTTCCCCGCCTGCATGACGGTGATGCCGGTGCCCGCGGTTTCGCGCGCGGCCTGATCCCAATAGCGGCTGTCCGTCCAGAGAAGGGCTTTGTCCGCCGTCACGATGAGGGTGCCGGCAGACCCCGTGAACCCCGTGAGGTAGCGGCGAAGCGCCCAGTTTTCGGGGAGATATTCACTCATGTGTGGGTCGCCTGTGGTAACGATGAGGGCCGTCAGATCGCGGTCGGTGAGAGCCTGTCGCACGGCGGCCAGGCGTTCGGAAACAGATGTCGGCATAAAGACCTTCTTAACTTCTGGTGTCGTTCCTCTAACAAGTGGGAACGGCGCTTGGGCGTGAGTTTAGAAGAGTTTTTGGCGAGTGAGTGAGGCGGAGAAGAGAAGGTAGAAAAAGAACGTTCAATACAATGACGAACTGCCATATCGCCCGTGGATGACCGCGGTACGAAAAATTCGGTGTTGGTAGGGGGCGTTCACCCGTCGTCGAGGAATGCGTCAGAATGATGGCTTACTCGCAGAAGCCGTTCAACAGATCTGAGATCGGAATTACGGCGCCGCGTCTACAAAAACGTTGATTCGCGCAGCGGCCGTATTCTCTGAAGAAAAGCGGGCGTTTGTGTGTTGGCAGAGCGCCGACGCTGAGCAGCTGGTCAAAAGAGTTTCCGCAACGTGACGGTCAACGGCATTTCGGCCGCGCCGTTTTCCCGTGTGTCCTGTCCGACGTTGACGGATTCGATGCGCCAGCCCGCGTCATAAAGTTCAATGACGGACGCGGTGATGTGAAGCGCCGGACAATCTAAGGGCAGCGTTTCGAAAGTGTTGCCGACGGAAAGCGGAACGGTTGAAACGCAGGCCAACCGCATGCGGTTCGGGGCGTCGTAAAGCGGCGTGAGATCGGCGCGCGGGGTGGCCGAGATTTCATCGGTTTCGTCCGAATCGGTCGTGGCACAGCCCGTGAGGAGGGCGCCTACGGCAATGGCAGCACAAAGAGCAAGCTTGAATGACATGGGTAGTTTTCTGTGTTGAGAGTGTGGTTGTTACTTGACCGTTGTCGTAGTCAATTTTTTGACGAGCGAAAGTAGTTCGTTCAGGCGGGCGACGGGACGGCGATGAGGGAAATCGTGCGCTGTTGCCTCGCCTTGAGGTTGTATTCGACGAATGTATCCCCGGCACACGCGTAGGCAAAGGGGACGTTGGTGTTGTGAAAAAGCACGTAGTCCGCCCGGGGGCGGCTCGATTCCTTGTAGGTTTTATTTTGATCAGGAACGATGCGGAAGCGGTCAGCCTTGAGGTTGTATTCCATCGCGATCTGCGACAACGGCCAGCCGGCTTTCTGCAGCGCGGGCGTAATGCGCTGCGTTTTGGTGTCTTCTTCTGAAAGCAAAACGGTCATCTAAAAAGCCCTCATCGGCGCGGAATCCGCACGTCAAGTCAATGGAAATACAGGATCAAACAACAATTTTAACAAGGGAAGGGGCGATTGCAGTGCCAACGATGGAAGCAAAATTAAGCCAACTCGGGAAGTAAAAATCGGACAAATGAGGAAACGAAAATAAGCCAAATACGGAAGTAAAATGCGTCCAAATGCGGAAGTAAAAGTCGGCCAAATTAGGAAGCAAAACTTGTCCGACTCAAGAAGATGAATGAAATATATTTCAAAATCAATTGAAAAGCAGAAAAAGATGGCAACAGGATACAAGCACCGGGTTATTGACAACCTTCTGAAACGCAAATTGAAGGGGATCGGCGCGGTATTGATCGAAGGCCCGAAACTTTGCGGCAAAACGACGACGGCTGAGCAAGCCGCCAAAAGTGTGGTTTATATGACGGCGCCTCAAGATCGGAAGATGAATGAGGAATTGGCAAGAGTCCAGCCGAATGTCTTGTTGGAAGGAAAAACACCGCGCCTTATTGATGAGTGGCAGGTGGCTCCGCAGCTTTGGGATGCTGTACGTTTCGAAGTAGATCACCGGAAGAAAACGGGGCAATTTATTTTGACAGGCTCCGCCGTGCCGGCTGACCGCAGTGCGATTTTCCATTCCGGTACCGGACGGTTTGCCTGGCTCCGAATGAGAACAATGAGTCTTTTTGAGTCGGGGGAGAGCAACGGAAAGGTTAGTCTGAAAACGTTGTTTGACGGCCGATTTACTGGCGGTCAGTCCGAACTCACCTACAGCGATGTGGCCTATTTGGCGTGTCGGGGCGGTTGGCCGACGGCTTTGGGGCAGGCGCAGGCTATCGCACTGGAACGAGTGACGGATTATTACGATGCCGTTGTCAACGTCGACATTTCTCGTGTGGACGGTGTCAAACGCAATATCGAAAATACGAAACTTCTGATGCGTTCTTATGCCGAAAAACAAGGGACTCAGACGCCGTTGACTGCTCTGCGGGAAGCTATGAAAGCCAACGCCGGTCGTGAAGTAATGAGTGCGAAGACGCTCTCCGGTTACTTGGAGGCCTTGAGGCAGATTTTTGTCATCGAAGACATGCCCGCGTGGAATCCCAACCTCCGATCCAAGACGGCGATTCGGACGGCGGACACGCGTTATTTTTCTGATCCGTCGCTTTGTGCGGCGGCGTTGGGGATCGGACCCAAAGATCTCGAGAAGAATCCGGAAACTTTCGGCTTTGTGTTTGAGACGCTTTGCGTGCGGGATCTGAGAGTGTATGCCGATGCGTTGGATGGTACGGTGTACCACTATCGCGACAAAACCAATTTGGAATGCGATGCGGTGCTGCACCGTCGGGACGGTTCCTACGGTCTGATTGAGATTAAGCTCGGCGGAGACTATGCCGTGGAGCACGGAGCTGAAACTTTGAAGGCTCTCGCAGAGCGGATTGATGTCGACAAAATGATGAAGCCCGCTTTTTTGATGGTATTGACGGCAGTGGGGCAGTTTGCTTTCCAGCGGGAAGACGGCGTATATGTCGTACCGATCGGCTGTTTGAAGGATTGACAAAAAGGGCCGCCCGCAGGCAGCCCCTTTCAATCAGCCGATTAACGGCGGCGGAACTTCAGCACCATACCGGGCGGGAGGTTTGAACTCACCGATTCAAACCGGCTGTCGTCGCGCTTGGGTTCCTGACGACGGTAACGGCGATCATCGTCGTGCACCAAGGTCGACACGATGTCCGGACGACGGCGGCGTTCTTCAAAGCGGCGAGCGCCTCGGGCCTGTTCCGTGCGGCTGTCATCCCGGCGGCGGAAGCGGTTGCCTTCGGCGGCATCCTCCCCGAAAGCACGGCGGGGACGACGCTCTTCCGAGCGGCGTTCTGCGAAACGACGGTCTTCCCGACGTTCGTTGCGTTCATCTTCTCGACGGCGGTCAAAGCGGCGTTCGCTCGTTTGAGGCCGATCCCCGCTGGAGCGGGGCGTGCGGCGCGGGGCGTTGTCGCTGAGGGTAGCCGCGGCGGGGCGCCGGACGACTTTCTTCGTGAAGCGTTCGGCAACGTTGTCCGTCGTTTCGATTTTGACTTCGTTTTTACGGGGCGCCGTACGGGCGTTTTCCTGCTTCTGGCGTGCGGCACGGCGGGCTTCACGCATCTTGCGGAGTTCTTCCGCACGTTTTTTATCCTGCTCGGCATTGTCGCGGGCAATGTCTTCCGGCACGTCGCCTTCGTAGCCCGCGGCCGCCTGCGTGGCAATCTTCTTCTTGAGAAGCCGTTCGATGCCGCGCAGATAGTCTTTTTCGTCCGGAGACACGAGGCTCACGGCGTGACCGGGGTGACCGGCGCGGCCCGTACGGCCGATACGATGCACATAGTCTTCGGCGACGTTGGGGAGTTCGTAGTTGACGACGTGGGGGAGCCCCTCGATGTCGAGGCCTCGTGCCGCAATGTCGGTTGCGACCAAAACGCGCACGGTGTGATCCTTAAAGCCCGCAAGTGCTTTGGTGCGCGCCGACTGGCTTTTGTTACCATGAATGGCGGCAGCGACGATGCCGTCTTTTTCAAGCTGCTGCGCCAGGCGGTTGGCGGTGTGCTTCATGCGCGTGAAGACGAGCACCTGTTCCCACTGATTGTCGACGATGAGATCCCGAAGCAATTCACGCTTGCGTTTTTTTGCGATCGTATAGGCTTCCTGCTCGATGATGGCCGCTTCCTTGTTGCGGGCAATTTCGATGTTGACCGGATCCTTCAAGAAAGAGTCGGCGAGTTCGCGGATTTCGTCGCTGAAGGTGGCGGAAAAAAGAAGCGTCTGACGCTTTTCCGGGATGAGCTTTAAAAGTCGGCGGATGTCGTGGATGAACCCCATGTCGAGCATGCGGTCGGCTTCGTCAAGAACCAGAAATTCTACGTCTTCCAAGGACACCGTCTTTTGCCCCAAGTGATCCAGAAGACGTCCCGGCGTCGCAACGAGGAAGTCCACGCCGCGGGAAAGGGCCTGAATCTGCGGATTGATGCCGACGCCGCCGAAGACGAGCGCGGTTTTAAGCGTCGTGTTGGCGGCATACGCCTTGAGGTTTTCGTCGATCTGCGCCGCCAATTCGCGGGTCGGGGCGAGGATCAAAGCGCGCACGTGTTTGGGCGTGCGCTTTTTGGGGGCGGCGAGCATTGCCGTCAGAATGGGGAGCGAAAACGCCGCGGTTTTCCCGGTGCCCGTCTGGGCGGCCGCCAAGACGTCGCGGCCTTTTAAAAGTTCGGGGATCGCTTTCACCTGAATGGGAGTGGGGGTTTCGTAGCCCATGTCGGCGACGGCGCGGATGAGAGGCTCCGGGAGACCCAGAGCAGCAAAAGCATTGGTCACTTGATAGTCCGTTAGGGTGGTGCGGCAGGCGTCTGCAGACGACGTACGTCGCCTTCCGGCCGGCAGAGGCCGCACCTCAACAAAAGACGGAGCGGAAAAGACAGCGTCGCTCCGTAAAACGCGTTGCCGTCGGATTCACTTTTTTCCCGTCGGTCGGACGACGAGAACGTCAACGGCAGTGCGCTCAAAATTCGGAGCGCGCATTGTAGCGTGAGCGGTGAGGAAAAAAATAGCCAAAGGGCGGAATGAATGGAAAGGGATTGTGTCAGGAATGGCGAACTGGATTAGCCTATGATTTCTAAAGTGAAAATCAAAAGATGAGATGCTGTGCCCGCTATCTTTGGAGAACAAAATCACGAGGAGTTTCCAATCTCAAGCGTATCGCCGCCCGTTTCGTCGACACGAAGCTGAAGGCGTTGGTCGTGGAAGGTTGGGAAAAGCCCATCAGACAAAGTCGCCTAATTTAGTGTTCAAGAACACGGCGGCTGCCAATCCCGCCGTTTCAGTTCTCAACACCCGCGGCCCCAAGACGGCACACTGCCACCCGGCGTCGCGCGCCTGAGCAACTTCTTCCTCCGAAAAACCGCCTTCAGGTCCCACGGCAAAGGCCACACTTTTCGCGTTTCTGAGAACGGGGGCCGAGGTTTCACCGGGGTGCATCAGCCAACGAACGTCGGCCGTGACGGATTTCAAAGCGGCTTCCAATGAAGAAAGTGCCGTGACGGACGGCAGAACGTTGCGTCCGCACTGCTCGCAGGCGCCGATCACGATGTCTTGCCAGCGGGCGAGGCGCTTTTCGAGTTTGTCACCGACGAGACGCGTGACGGAGCGAGCGGCCGGAACAAAAACGATGTGGGCGACGCCGGTTTCGACAGCCTTTTCGACAATCCAGTCCGCTTTATCGTTGCTGACGAAGGACTGAATGAGCGTGAGTTCCACCGGGCTCTCTTTTATGGGAGATGCCACGGCTTGCACCGTGATCCAGGCATCTTTCCCTTCAAAGGCAATCGGCCCCTGCGCCGTATTCCCCTTACCGTCGAAAACGAGAATCGGGTCACCTGCAACGGCCCGCAGTACGCGGCCGGCGTGGTGCCGAGCGGCTTCGGAGAGGTAGGCGCGTTCTCCCTCCTGATAGGGAGCGGACTGCGGAGAATAGAAACGAGCGACGGCAGGCATGGCGGAATTCGCATGAGTTGCAACAGGAGGCAATCTAGCGCAAAAGGCGGTGAAGGCCAATTTTCTGCGGGGAAAAGCCAACTCCGTGTACTGGAATTCAGCCAACTCTGTGTATTGAAAAACGGCCAACTTTGCCTATCGACTGATATTTGATATTGAATTTAAATAAAAAATTTTCTATTCAGAAAGTCGGAAAAAACAGCCTTCGTAAGGGAACGAAGAAAACAGCCGGGCTGGTGCGGTGAGGCGCGGCGTCAACCGCACAATTTTCCGTTTTCGCAGCGCCCCTTTGTTACAATGGCGGAACGCCGTTAGGAAAATGCTGTTGGGCGGGGTTTGTCTTGCCCGCAGAATTTCTTTTTTCGGCTCCCTTATCATTTTTATTGATACCCCAAGAGACTATGTCCGAACCCGTTTCCGCGCAGACGATGGCCAACGCCGTTCGTGCGCTTGCCATGGACGCCGTCCAGAAAGCCAAATCCGGTCACCCCGGCATGCCCATGGGCATGGCTGATATTGCCATCGCCCTCTGGACGAAGCATCTCCGTCACAATCCCAAGAACCCGAAGTGGGTCGGCCGCGACCGCTTCATTCTCTCGAACGGCCACGGCTCGATGCTGCAGTATGCCTTGTTGCACCTCACCGGCTACGATCTGTCGCTCGACGATTTGAAGAACTTCCGTCAGATGGGAAGCAAAACCCCCGGTCACCCCGAAGTGGGCGTGACGCCGGGCGTGGAAACGACGACGGGCCCCTTGGGGCAGGGCATTGCCAACGCCGTCGGTATGGCGCTTGCTGAAAAGCTCCTCGCGGCGGAATTTAACCGCGACGGTTTCCCCGTGATCGACAACCGTACGTACTGCTTCTTGGGCGACGGCTGCATGATGGAAGGCATCAGCCACGAAGTGTGCTCTTTGGCGGGTGTCTGGGGCTTGAATAAGCTCATTGCGTTCTACGACGACAACGGCATCTCGATCGACGGCAACGTGAAGGGGTGGTTCAACGACGACACCAAGAAGCGTTTTGAAGCCTATCACTGGAACGTGATCGGTCCGGTGGACGGTCACGACATTGACGCTGTTGCGAAGGCCGTGGAAGAAGCGAAGGCCGAAAAAGATCGCCCGACGCTCATCATCTGCAAGACCGTGATCGGTTTCGGTTCTCCGAACCGCGCCGGTACTGCCAAAGCGCACGGCGAAGCGCTGGGCGACGAAGAAATCGCCGCCACGAAGGCGAAACTGGGCTGGAATTACGGTCCCTTTGAAATTCCGGCGGAGGTTTACGCCGCGATGGATCACCGCGAAGCGGGTGAAAAGGATGAAGCGGCTTGGAACGCGATGTTTGCGAAGTACGAAGCGGCTTATCCGGAACTCGCGAGTGAATTAAAGCGCCGTTTGGCGGGCGAACTTCCCTCGAATTTTGACGACGTCGTTTTTGAAGCGCTCTGCAGCGCACAGGCGGCCGCGGAATCCGTGGCGACCCGTAAGGCGAGTCAGAAGGCTTTGAATGCCCTCGCACCGGCGCTTCCCGAACTCCTCGGTGGGTCTGCGGACTTGACGGGCTCCAACCTCACGAATTGGACGGGGGTGGAACGCCTGACGCACGACAACCTCCTGGGGCGCCACATCAGCTTCGGCGTGCGCGAATTCGGTATGAGCGCCATTCAGAACGGCGTTGCGCTTTACGGTGGCTTCATTCCGTTCTGCGCCGGGTTCCTCACGTTCTCGGACTACGCCCGAAATGCCCTCCGAATGGCAGCCCTCATGAAGCTGCGCTCCATTTTCGTCTTTACGCACGATTCGATCGGTTTGGGTGAAGACGGCCCGACGCACCAGTCCGTGGAACAGGTCGCAAGCCTGCGTCTCATCCCCAATATGGACGTGTGGCGTCCTGCGGATACGGTGGAAGCGATTGCCGCGTGGGACGCCGCGATCGAACGCCGTGACGGCCCGAGTTCCCTCGTCTTCTCGCGTCAGACCGTGGCCTTCACGGAAGACCGCGACGAAGTCGATGCGGACGCGATCGCCAAGGGCGCCTACGTGGTCGCCGAAGCCCCTGCGGGCGAAGGGAAAGCCGAGTGCATTATTGCGGCGACGGGGTCTGAACTTCCGATCGCGACCGAAGCCCGCAAGCTTCTGGCGGCTCAGAACATTCAGGTGCGCGTGGTGTCGGTGCCCTGCGCCGATGTGTTCGATCGTCAGGACGCCGCTTACCGCGATGCGGTCTTTCCTGCCGGGACGCCGATCCTCGCGATCGAAGCGGGCGTGACCGGTCTCTGGTACAAGTATTTCCGCGGCAAGGGCGATGTGATGGGAATCGACACCTTCGGTGAATCGGCTCCCGCCAAGGTGCTGTGGCCGCATTTCGGCTTCACGGTGGATAACGCCGTGGCAAAGGTGCGCCGCCTCGTAGGCCGTGCCGACTGATTCAAACTTTATAAGGAACAAAGAACATGACGATTCGTGTAGCCATCAACGGGTTCGGCCGCATCGGCCGCAACGTTCTGCGCGCGCACTATGAAAGCGGCAAGAAACGCGACCTTGAAATCGTGGCCATCAACGCCCCGGGCGACGTCAATATTCATGCCCACCTTCTGAAGTTTGACACGGTGCACGGGCGCTTTGCGGCCGACGTGAAGACGGAAGGCACGGACTGGATGATCGTCAACGGCGACCGCATCCGCGTTTTCAACACCCGTGACCCGAAGGAAATCCCCTGGGGAGATCTGGGCGTTGACGTGGTGCTCGAATGCACCGGTGCCTTCACGGCCCGTGACAAGGCGATGATGCACGTCGAACAGGGGGCGAAGAAGGTGCTCATCTCCGCTCCGGGCAAGGACGCCGACGCCACCGTCGTTTACGGTGTGAACGACCACATTCTTACAAAGGATATGGTGATCGTTTCGAACGCTTCCTGTACGACGAATTGCTTGGCTCCGTTGGTGAAGCCCCTTCACGAAGCGATCGGCGTGGAACGCGGCCTCATGACGACCGTGCATTCCTTTACGAACGATCAGAACGTCACCGACGTTTACCACAAGGACATGCGCCGCGCCCGCGCGGCCGGTATGTCGCAGATTCCGACGAAGACGGGCGCGGCGAAGGCCGTGGGTCTCGTTCTTCCGGAATTGAATGGTTTACTCGACGGCTTTGCCGTGCGCGTGCCGACGATCAACGTTTCTTTCGTCGACCTCACCTTCATCCCGAAGCGTGAAACGTCCGTGGAAGAAGTAAATGCGATTATGAAGGCAGCCGCGGAAGGTACGGGTCTCAAAGGCGTGTTGGGTTACAACGACCTGCCGCTCGTTTCGAGCGACTTCAACCACGACGATCGCTCTTCGATCTTCGACTCGACCCTGACCAAGGTCTCGGGCGGCCGTCTCGTGAAAGTGACGAGTTGGTACGACAACGAATGGGCGTTCTCCTGCCGTATGCTCGACAACGCGCTCGCGATGATGGCGGCGCAGTAATTTTATTAACGCACCCCGAAAGGCGGAAAGGCAACTTTCCGCCTTTCGTCTGATGGAAATTGGTAACTACGAGGTAAGTGACTCATGCAGGTTCTTACGTTGGAAGGACTGGCGAAGGCCGGTCAGTTGAACGGCCGCCGTGTGCTGATCCGCAGCGATCTGAATGTTCCGCGCGATGAAGAAGGCCGTATTACGAATGAAGCGCGTCTCATTGCAAGCGTGCCTGCGGTGCGGCTTGCGGTGGACAGCGGCGCTGCGGTGCTCGTGATGAGCCACCTGGGGCGCCCGACGGAAGGCGAATGCCGTCAGGAAGATTCCCTGGCGGGCGTGGCGGTGCGTATGAGCCAGTTGGTGGGGCTGCCTATCCGCCTCGTCAAAAACTACTTGGACGGCGTTGAGGTGAAGCCGGGCGAAGTGGTGATGCTTGAAAACTGCCGCTGCAATAAGGGCGAAAAGAAAAACGACGCGGAATTAGCAAAGAGGTACGCGGCGCTCTGCGACGTGTTCGTGAACGACGCGTTCGGCACCGCGCACCGCGCGCAGGCTTCGACTGAAGGTGTCGCCCGGTTGGCGAAGGTGGCGTGCGCGGGGCCCCTCATGGCGGCGGAAATCGATGCGTTGACAAAGTCCGTGCAGGACGCCGAACACCCCCTGATGGCGATCGTGGGCGGGAGCAAGGTTTCGACGAAACTCACCATTCTCAACAATCTCGCAAAGACCGTGGATCAGTTGATTGTGGGCGGCGGCATTGCCAATACGTTCCTGCTTGCAGCCGGTAAGAAGATCGGAAAGTCCCTGGCCGAACCCGAGCTCGTCGACGAATGCAAGAAGGTGCTCGCAACCCTTGCGGAAAAGGGCGCGAACCTCCCGTTGCCCACGGACGTGGTGGTGGCGAAGGCGTTTGCAGCGGACGCCGAACACCGCACCTGCTCGGTGGACGACGTGGCGGACGACGAGATGATTCTCGACGTGGGCCCCGAAACGGCGGAGGAACTCGCCAAACTCGTGAAGGCCTCAAAAACCATTGTTTGGAACGGCCCCGTGGGCGTATTTGAGATGGAACCCTATGCGGGCGGCACGAAGGCCTTGGCGGCTGCGATTGCCGACGCGACGAAGGCGGGCGCCTTCTCGATTGCCGGGGGCGGCGATACGGTTTCGGCCGTGCACGCGTTCGGCGTGGCGGACAAGGTGAGCTACATTTCGACGGGCGGCGGCGCTTTCCTCGAATTCTTGGAAGGTAAGACGCTGCCGGCCGTGGCCGTTTTGGAAGAAAAAGCGAAGGCTTGATCGTTCTGCGCTAAAAAAGCCGTCGGGGACTGACATTTTCCCCGGCGGCTTTTTCGTAGGGTTAAAAAAGTTCTGCCTGACGCGACGGTCGTTTGGGTTTAAAGGGAAGCGTGAAGTCGTGCCGAATCCAATCGAGCAGCAATTCGACAATATCGGACTGCTCTTCGGCCGTCAGCGCGCGGCCTTTCGGAATATGATGCCATTTTTCGAGGCACCCGCGGCAACAGCAGGCGCAGGCGTGTTGCGCCGTGAAGACGGGGTGCCCCTTCATCGGTGTCTGTTTGCCGTCGTTGGGAATATCCGCTGGGGCAAGCCTTGACGAAATGAATCCGGCGGCGTGCGCTCTGAGAATGGTTTCGCCTTTTTCGAGGGCGTAGCCCCGGTCGGCAGGCGACAGGTGAAATTGCGAGCGGAACTGCGAGAGCGCAAGGCGCCTCAGTTGTTCGTCGTGCCGGGGATCATCGGAAAAAACAACGGTAACGGAGTCAATCATGATTAAAGCGGAAACTACGCAGAAAACCTGGGGACGGGCGACGTTGACGAGCGCCGAAAAGCTCGAGGATTGTATTGCGAATTACGACTTCCTACCGTTTTTCAGTAACGAGGTGACGGGGTGGTCGATTGAAGAAAAGACCCCGTCTCGTTTGTGGTTTACGGAGGAACCGGGCCCTTGGGAGTGGAAGGGCCCGATTGCCCGACAAGGGAATTTTCTTTATGGGAAGTTTTTTGAAAAGAGGGCGGGCTACGTCGATCGGACGGTTTTCGGGCGCTTTGCGCAGATTCGCCGCTCGCTCCCGAGAAGCCGTAACGACAAGACGCTTGCGCGCGAATTGTGGCTCGCGGACTTCATGAGCTACGGCGAGGCCGTGCTGAGCCCGGACTTAAAGGAAGCGTGGGCGAACGAATTCGGAACGACGGCAGGGTTGGACAGTGCCTTGGCGACGCTGCAGATGCGTACCGAACTCGTGATTGCGGACTTTGAATATCGGCACGATAAAGAGGGAAAGCCTTACGGGTGGGGCTTGGCGCGTTACGTGAAACCCGAAGCCCTGATCGGGGAAGATTTCCTCGCGGAAACCGCGGCGAGCCCGGAAGCCGCTTTGGAAGAGCTTGTGGCGGGGCTAGTTCAAAAGCTCCCCGCGGCCGATCCCGCCGTGTTGCGTCGGATGATCGCCGGACGCCGATGAAAAAAACCTTTAATGAAAAAAGCCCGACATCTTCGCGATATCGGCCTAAACTCCCGCTCTCATAGATCAGCAGGGCTTTGATGTTTCTCAATGAAGAGGAAAATAATCCCCTTCCACCCCCAAAAATCCCGCGTTTTGTCACTGTTGTGATTGCGGGATTTCTTTTTATTTGCGATAATAGATACATACTCTCTACATATGATCTATCATGTCTCGATTAACTGACTCATCTGGTAAAACCTGGGCGCTTATGTCCTGCAAAGATTCCGTTGGTCGTATCTACATTCGCGCCTACCGAAATCGTTGGGATCCGGAGAAAAAGCGTTCTTTTGTCGAAGCTAGACTTCAAGTCGGCAGACTCCAACAGGACGGCTCTGTATCCCTGTCGAACCGATTTGAAGAGACCTTTCCGGACTACCGAGGCAAGCAGTGGTTTTGGGCTGATCGTGAACTCGTTTCGGCAGAAGAGTTTCGAGCTCAGTTTCCAGTAGAACGACAAGCCAAGGACATCAGTTGGAGTGATGAAAGCATCCGCGTCGGCGTGACCTATGCCGCTTGGACGCTGGCGGAAAAAGCTGAGATTTTCGGTGATCTTGTCGAGATTTTCGGCGAACAAGATGCCCGCATCCTGCTTGCCTTGGCCATCTACAAACTCGACGGCGGTGGGGCAATGATGAATTTTGAAGACTGGGTCGCGCAGGTGTGGCTTCCGGAGGTGGAACCCGTTGACGGCAGACGTCTGTCGGAATTGTTTGCCCGCTTGTCGGTAACGAAGATGGAAAACTACTTCAAGCGCCGCTATGACCGAGCCGTCAGGCGTAGCGCTGAAGGCGTTACGCTTTCTTTCGACAGCACAAGCATCTCAACGTACTCCGGAACAATCGAAGATGCGGCCTGGGGGCATGCCAAACAGAATCCGGAACTCCGTCAAGTCAACCTGATGGTGGTCTGCGACCACGAAACGGGAGACATTGTTTTTACTCATGTCTACGATGGTTCGATCAACGACAGAGGAATCCTGTCGACCATCTATCTTCGGATGCAGGCCGCGGGGCTATCCCTCAAAAACAACGTCTTGGTCACCGACCGAGGGTTCCAAAGCATTTACAACACGCAGTTGGCCTTAAACCTCGATTTGAAATATATCCAATTCCTCA
>OIWS01001898.1_pt1 | contig 19000 bp, 19 predicted proteins | sample 1587611 | NCBI WGS metagenome assembly OIWS01 (sample SAMEA3888919, study PRJEB22519) | human gut metagenome | biome: human gut; feature: human-associated habitat; material: faeces | place: Denmark | collected 2010 | reverse complement strand
GCCCATTCTACCATATCTATCAGAAAAAGCCCAGCTCCAGCCGGACTTTTTCGACAGACTGAAGCGGCAGTCCCACTATGGGGCTGCCGCTTTTTCTTTCTTTTTTACGCATTCCAACAGAGGTTCTCGATTTCATCCTCGGTCAGGCCGATGGTTCCATCCAGCATTTTGTTCATAAACTCGACCTGCTCTTCTTCAGAGAGGTCATCCGCATATTCCAGAATGTTGCTGATGATTCTGCCCGCGGCACCGTCGACGGAAAAATTCTCAAGAATCCAGTTGAAAGCGTCTTCTCTTGTTTTCTGTTTTTTCATGGTTCTTCCTCCTGATTTGCTGACTCAGTTTGTATAGGATAACATGTCCGCGTCTAAATCGCAAGTCCGCGTTTTACACCGGAACTTCCGGCGTAGCCTCGCCCACCTTCCAACGGATGGTATCCAGCCCGTCGTGAATGATGATTTCGTCGTCCGTGATGGTCACGTCGTGCTCGTCATCCTCCACATCCGGACGTCCGCAGATGTCCTTGTGCTGCTTCGCTCAGTATCCATGCAAAGACCTTGTCTACTGTTTCCTCTGTAAAGCGATGCCGGAAGTTATAGCTTACCGTGGAAAAGTGCGGCGTTTCCTCCTGCAAGGGATAACCGAGAAACCAGCGATAACAATTGTTTGCGCTGACTTCTTCCGCAGTCCGCCGCAGTGAGGGAAGGCCGTACAGATGCTGGATCAGCACCATCTTGAACAACACCACCGGATCGATGCTGGGGCGCCCATTATCCTCACAATAGAGCGGCTCCACCATTTCATACAGCTGTGTGAAGTCCACCGCTGCATCTATCTTTCGCAGCAAATGCTCCTTCGGCACCAGTTGGTCTATGACTACGAACTCTACCAGATCTCGATCCATTTTCCCGCGTTCCAGCATCTTTTCATCACCCTTGCCCATTCTACCATATCTATCAGAAAAAGCCCAGCTCCAGCCGGACTTTTTCGACAGACTGAAGCGGGAGACTGTATGCCAGTCTCCCGCTATATCCTTATGCACTTTCTCCAGCCATGCGGAAGAACTCATCTGGCGACAGAATCTTGATTCCAAGCTCCTGTGCCTTTGCCAGCTTGCTTCCGGCGTTCTCGCCGCAGATTAGATAATCTGTCTTGCTGCTTACCGAACTGCCGGCATGAGCGCCCAGAGATTCGATTTTTGTGTTGATCCCATCGCGGGTGTATGGCTCTACTTTGCCGGTCACTACAAGGGTCTTTCCGACAAAGGGATTGCCCATATCGGTGCTGGCCGCAGGCGGCTGATAGGTCTTAATGCACACCAGTCGCCGCAGCTCCGTCCAGATCGTCCAGTTTTCCTCGCTGCGGAACCATTGATGGATATTCCTGTGCAGCGTTTCTCCGAAGTCCGGGAGCTGTGTAAAATCAAAGCTCTGGCACACGGCCGTTTCAAATTCCGCAAGGTTTCCGCGGAATCTTTGGCAGATGGCCTTGCTGGCGGTGCTGCCCACCATAGGGATATCCATAGCAGTCAGATACTGCTCAAAGGTGGTAATGCGGCTGTGCTGGATGGCATCCCAAAGATTTTGCCAGGATTTCTCTCCAAACCCCTCCATCTGAACGATCTCCGCCCTGTGCTTGTCCAGAGCGAAGATGTCCATATAGGAGTGAAGCCAACCCTTTCCAATGAACTTTTCCAGGATCGACTCAGATAGTCCCATAATATTCAGCGCCTTCGGGCTTGCGAAGTGAACGAATTTGCGCAGCTTTCGCGTTTCACAATGCTCGTTGTCGCAGAACAGCGCCGCCGTGACCTTTTCCTCCCCGTTCACAGTGTTTTTGGTCGTATGGATACGGGTAGGCTGTCCGCAGCACGGGCATCTGGCAGGAACGACCTTCTCTCTGGCGTAGCAGTCCCGATCCAGATTCTCCTCCACATGGGGAATGATCTGATTGCGCTTGCTCACCTTGATGCGGCAGCCCGGCGCCAGCTCTAAATTCTCAATGAAAGAGAGGTTGTGGAGGCTCGCTCTGGATACCGCACAGCCGTCGATCTCCACCGTGTCAAAGATGGCTACCGGAGCAATTTCCCCTGTGCGGCTGGGCGTCCATTCAATCGAGCGCAGGACGGTTTCATAGGTGTCATCCTCAAACTTGAACGCAAGCCCGTCCTTATAGTGATGCCCGGTTCGACCGCAGGATCTCGCATAGGCGGCGTCGTTGTAGGTGACCACAATGCCATCGATAGGTATGTCGTTTTCCTGCGCGTATTTCCGCAGGTGCCGGATACCGGCGTCCATATCGAACTGCGTCAACGCCTGCTTGCTCGCCAGATACTTGCAAATGGGAAAGCCGAGCTGTTCGATGGCCCGAAGCCGCTGCGACTTCCAGGGATATTCCTCAAAGCCCTCCAGCACATTGAAAGCCATAAAGGTCACACGGCGATCCTTGCAGGCGCCGCAGTCCAGCAGTCGGACAGAGCCGGCAGCCAGATTACGCCCGTTTTTATAAGGTTCGCCATTTCCGTCCCGCAGCGTGTCCTTTAACGCCTCAAAATCGCTGGGACGGATAAATGCTTCGCCGGTAACGACCAGCCGTTCCTTGTACGGGATCTTATCCGGGATGCCGGAGATCCCCAGCACATTGTGAGTAATGTTCTCACCGGTATCTCCATCGCCGCGGGTAGCTGCCTCCATCAAAAGGCCATTTTCATAGGTCAGCTTTACCGTCAGGCCGTCCAGCTTGAGCATCAGCATGACCATCTGCTCTCCCGCAAAGCGCAGAAGCTCCGCACTGCTCTTCGTTTTATCCAACGACAGCAGCGGAATCGGATGCGCTGTCTTCACCAAGGCGCTGACGGCGGGATAGCAGCCTACCGTCTGCGTGGGCGAGTTCGTCATGCTGAAGCCGGTTTCCTTTTCCAACGCACTCAGTTCATCAAAAAGCGCGTCATATTCGGCGTCTGTCAGAGACGGCGCGTTCAGATTGTAGTATTCATACCGGCAGCGATTCAGCCGGTCTGTCAATTCCCGTATTCTCTGCTGTTTACTCTGCTCCATTCCTTACACCAGCCTTTCCTTGGAGAATGCTCCGAAGTTCAGTTCATAGATCATCTTTTCGATCCGTGCGTCATCGTTCCATGCGGCCTCCATCGCCGCACGGTTTTTTGCCTGTACCAAGACCAGACCGCCCCGGAGCTGCATCAGCAGCTCCGGGCGTTGGGCGCAAATAACCGCGAGGTTTCCCAACTGTTTCATTTCCACATGACTCCTTTTATACAGCAATATAGGTTTCCCAGTACGATTCCCGCTGTGCAGCAATCGTGAGTGGAACAATGGTGCTGCCGATATTGGCCGGCGCCTGCGTCAGTCCATAGACAGTCTGCGTACTCCGGACACGAACCATCTCCCGCTTGAGCTGAGAGAGGATGTACTCCTTCAGATACCCTTTACGGGGATCGTAGCTGTTGACTGCCCGGATCAGGCGTACCGCCAAAGACTGGTACACATCATCGGGGTCTACGGGTTCTGTCTGCATAAACGCGGCGTACTGCGCCATGATCGTGTCAATGCACCAAAGATGCTGCTCCACCACAGCGTTGCGCTGCGTGATCGTAAATCCGTTTTTCATGTTCTCTATAACTTCCTTTCCTTTGTTCAAATGTGTTGTGCTGCGGCTTAGGCCGCAGTTTCCATGAGATCCGACACCAGAACATCCACCAACCGCTGACCGGCAAGGTCGCCGGTATGGATACGAATGTCATCCTGCCGCAGCTGCTCGAATTCCTGCAGGCGAAGGATCTTGCTCTTTTCCGCTTTTTCCCGGTCGCTCTCTGTCAGACGTTTGGCAACTACCTTCTGCCATTCCTTCAGGAACTGTTCCGCGTCCTTGAGGTCATCGTTCTGTCGGTCAAAGTAGGTCCGTTTCTGCCGTATCGTGCCGTTTGGCTCCACCTCAAGGGTGTAGTACGGCTTGTCGATCTCTGCGGTCTTGCGCAGGAACAGGATATATGCCTCCTGCTGCTCGATGCGCTCCCAATAGCGGTCTGACTTGCCGACACAGTGGGAAAGCGCGTCGCCCTCTCGCATAATATCGCGCACACCTGACGGGACAACGATGGAATACACCTCGCCGGTGTATTCGTATTTCGGTTTGATCAAGCGGCAGATGCCTGCAATTTTCCGATACTTTCTTGCTGTTGCGGCAGCTTCCATGTCCCGTTCTCTTTTCCGCAGCTGCTCCACCAGTTCATCGTGACGCTGGCGCAGCAGCTTGACACGGTACACGATCTCATCATGAGTGTTGATTCCCAGCTTGTCCGCCATGGAAAGGTAATCCCGCCATGTGAAAATAATCTGCCGCAGGGAATCCCGTGTGCCGCTTTTCTGACGCTGAAGATAGTTGCAGACCTGCTGCTCCGACATTCGATCCAGAATGAAGTCGATATCGGAAACATGGATATTCTCCCGCTCCAGCCAGTGCAGCACATGATCCGGGATGATTCTGCCGCTGCATTTCTCCCGCTGCAGCCAGTCGAGCATAATGGCGCCGCCGTTGAGTGTCCGGAGCCGCGAAAGCCGGTGCGTATCAAGTGCCAATGCCTTGACGAGACTGGTTTCAGACTCCTGCCGGATACAGCTTTTTACGGCTTTGACATTTTCCATACATTCCACCGTCAGCCTGGATAGGCCCGCCTTGCATATCTGCTCAATGCGCGGAAGGCTCTCCCACGCGGCCAGATACCAGTTAGGACTTACGTGCCCCCGGCAAAGTCTTACATACTCCCTCAATCCGGTTCTTGCAAGAAGTGGGGCAATGCTGGAAAGCGTTTTTCCATAGATGCTCCCCGGCTGATAACAATACTCGTTGTAGGAATAGCCCATACCTGTGTTGATGTACTCATCGATGCCCTGCACCCATCGGGTACGGCGCTGTTTGTACCAGCCCCAGTAATACGAATGTGAAGACAGATCCGCACGGTAGAAAATACGCTGCTTCTCAAAGCTGGAGGTTTTCGATGTGATGGTGTTCTCTTCTTTCCGGTACTGCCTGTTCACCTGAAATTGGCGAACCACAAACCCGTCTCCGCACTTCTGGGCCAGATATGCACATTCGGTCGGTGAGCGCAGGTACTCCGTTATTTTCCCTTTCGCCTTGAACGTGATCTTATGACGGCATCTCGGGCACTTTCCCACCGCGTTATGATAGGGCCGCTGTTTCAGTGCGACTTCCTTTTCACAATAGGTGCAGTAGCCGTACCTTGCCCCGCCCTTGCGGTAATCGTAGAAGATGTAGTTTTCCTGAATACCCACCTTATTGACCCAACGCTCCCAGTCCTTCGGCAGCGGCGGTGTCTGAGAGAGCTCCGCATCCCACGGATCGGTTTCCTTTCTGTGCCGGCGTTCCAGTTCAGCATCACGAACGGCGCGCTGAAATTTCAGAATAGCCCGATATACGCTTTTTTCATCCGACGCCAGATATTGCCGGATCTGTGCATCATCCACGGCGCTGATCCACACGTTATTGGATCCCTTCGCCTGCCATTCCAAGTAGTCGATCTTTGCCGTCCGCCATTTGTCATGGGCACGGTCATAGGTGAGAAACTGCTGCTTTTCTTTCTCCATGAAAATCTCATAGACCGGCAGCGTTCCTCCAAGGCGCATTGCATCCGGGTCATACAGGGTGACTTTCAAAATGCCGCCCTCTACCGCGCTTCGTACAAAACCGCTGTATCGGCATCGATAGGAAGTGTTCCAGCCCGAACCGACCTTGACCGGGACATCCTCGCGGGCCACCGCAAGCATTTCTTCAGTCGCAGGCAAATTCTTCATTTTCAGCAAACTGCTTTTTTTCATTTCTGCACCGCCTCTCTTTTCGCAAAATTAATGTCATACCATACTCCGGGCTGGATTTTTTCTCCATCTACTTCGGCAACAGCAATCTGACAGATTTCTTCGGTTTCACGCTGCTCTCTGGCAAATGCGAGAATATCGCCCAGCTTTCCACACGCAGCGGGTTCCTTGCCTCGAACGATGGCATAGCCGCCGCGGCTAACGCCGTGCTCACGCTGTACCTTGCCGCTTACCTTGCGGCATGGGTGATCCACCATGTAGGCAAGTGCATGGAGAAAGAATTCTTTCCTCGTCAGCTGCCGCAGGATCGTCAGCTCTGTGCAGGCAATTTTGGAGTCACGATCGTCCTCGTCAATATCCCCGCCGGGCTGCACCAAGCAGTAAATGGAGCGATCCATGTCGCTGTAATAGGAAAGACAATCCAACGGGTCCTCCGCACAATGGAAACCGTTGCTGGCGCAGTTTGCCTCCAGGGTGACATTCTTTCCCATGACGAACCGATAGCCACGGCAGGAGAGATCCGGCTCAAAGCCTTTATAAGCGTACATCAGGCTGCCTCCCCAAAGGAGGAGAGGTCTCCCAGCGAGATCTGCCCATCGTCGGCTTCCGCTTTTTTCGGCGGTTCCTTCTTCTCCGGCTCTTTCTTCTTTTCTTCCTTTTTCTTCTTGGAAACGGACTTGGAAGCTGTTTTCCCGCGATAGGGCTGCGGAACAAACTCCTCTTCATCTCCCTGATCCTCCTTGGCATCGGGGTCACGGAAATAGTCCTCCGCCCACTGGTAGCAGAGATCGTCGGGAATATCGCAGCCGTATGCCTGCTGACCGGGGCCCGGCTGAACGCCGTTCGCTTTCAACTCATCCTGCACATAATCCCATGACTTTCGGCTGATATACTGGAAGCAGTGGATCATGCTCTTGCGCGGGTGCATGGTAAGCCGTGCAAAATCAAGGTCATCAATGCACTTAGTCTGGATAAACTCGGAAACGCTTTCTTTCATGTTGCGCCGCGTCAGCTTCTCCGTATCTGCGGACACGCGCTTTGCGGCAGCCTTGAGCAGTTCAGCCGGGCCCATGGCATCCAACCTTTCCAGCGCGGCCTGTTCCGCCCGCCGCTTTTCCGCCTGCTTGGCGTCCCACTCTGCTTTGCGCTTGGCTTCAGCCGCTTCGTGCGCACGGCGGGCCTCATCCTCACTTTGGGTATTGGGGGCGGTTGCCGGTTCGCTGGCCGCCGCTGCCGGAGTAGGAGCTGCAGTCGGAGAACTTGCTGTCACCGGTTCCACAGGAGCCGTCTGCGGCATATCCATAGCATCATCTTCCGTAAAGGCGTCGGAAACGGCAGCCTCGCTGTTTTGAAGCTCATAATCCATATTTGAAAAAGCGCCCATTCGTACATTCCTCCTAAATAAAAAATGAGAAAAGGACGCTCCTGTGCCAATGGCACAAGGCGTCCCTTCTTACATACTGCGCTCAAACCGTATAGACCAGTGTGCTGAACGGGTCGAAGCAATAGCACACGACGGCCGGGTACTGAGCGGCTGTTCTTTGAATTTTCTGTTGGACAGCAAGGGCCTCTCCCATTCCACAGGGAGTATCCCATCCAGTCCAGACCATAGCTGTGAAATAGCGGTGTTCCGGATGATACCGTGTCTCCGCCCCAAGTCTTTGACAGATTCCCAGCATGGCTTTCAGCTGCTTTGTCTTCTGCTCGTCCATTTCTAAATGGATCGTCTGTGGTAAAGCCTGCATTCAAGCCTTCTTCGCCAGCGCGGGTGAAAATTTCACCTGCACAAATCCGGCCATATCGCAGTAGAAGTATCTGCGCTCGCTTTCATCATAAAGCTCCAGCACATCGGATGGGGCAATGCTGCGGCCGCGATAGTCCGGGGGGAACGCCTGATTATAGCGTGCAAAAATGCGTTCCAGAATATCACGTTCATCTTGCCCGACCGGGCAGATCAGCTCGCCGTCGTAAACGAGAGTGTATTCCGCCGCCGGCGGCTGCTGAAAGCCGGCCTTGTGCAGCGCGTCAATGCCGCCAAAGGCGAAGGCGCGCGTCTCGCCATGCTCCAAATCCAGCTGATAAACACGAAACCGCTGCGTTTTACGCTGACTGTCCAACAGCTCCCGAAAAGAAACGCCGGGGGCGGTCTGTAAGTACGCATCGTATTCCTGCTCCGTCAGCCCCAGATAGTCCCGCAGGGAAATACTGTCCACCTTCATCGCATGCCATTTTTCCGTACAGGCTTCCAGCATTTCCAGCCCGCATAGGCCATTAAGATATTGCTCCTTAAATGTCATTCCTGGATCCTCCTTCATTTTCTGTTCTTTGCGGCGCAGCGCAAGCTGCCAGTCATCAATGCCCTTATAATTGGGATTCCATGTGAGCCTGCGGCAGCGCATTCCGTGCCTGGCCGCCAGCGCATAGATCTTCGATGCGCCTTTTCCCACCATTTCATTGCTGTACTTATCCATGTCCTCCGCCTCGATGATCTCCTCCGTTCCGTTTCGGTGCAGGAACGCAAACAGTTCATCCAGCTTGGCGGTGTTGTTAACGCCCAGCGTGGCAACAAAGGTCCTGTGCATCAGCGCGTGAGCGACATCCGCCTTGAGGCAGCCTTCCGTCACATATACAACGCGGGAGCATGGGTCGCCCACAAAATGAATGGGGCTCCCCGAGGTCGTTCCCATGCGCTTTCCCGTGGAGGACAGCGTCAGATATTTCACGCCCGTTTTCTCCGGTGGATCGTCTTTATCCTTGAGCGGATGATCCAACCGGATCTGTGCGCCGCGGATCAAACCGTCTACACCGAAGATGGGAATGATGATGCCTGATGTCCGCTGGTGGAATTTGACCGTCCAGCAGCCGTTATCATCCACATAGAAGCCGGGAACACCCTGCACCCTGCAGCCCGCCTTGACCAACCGATTGGTCAGGGAGCGGCACAGGAAAGGGGGCGGCGTGCTCTTGAAGCCAAAGCGTGTGATCTCATCGTCGGACAGCCCCCGCACAGACTGGAGGTGTGCGCGGTGCGCCGGAATGAGGGTCAGCATGGACAGCAGCATGGAGAGAGTCTGATGCACTTCCTGAACAGAAGCCGCGTCAGACAGCTCGGCCTCCGCAGGCGTCGTCTTCTCCGGAACGGTATAGTCCGGTGAAAAACCATTTACCGCCAAAGCGTCGCAGATCTCCCGATAAGCGTCTGAATTGCTGACGCCATATACCTTTGCGTAAAGGGACAGCATTCCGCCGCCTTCACCGCAGTAGTTACAGCGCCACAGGTCTTTTACCGTGTTCAGATTCATTTTCCCCCGGCGGTCACCGCAGATGGGACAATCCACATACACCTGACCGGGAGCCCTCCGCCTGATATTCAGGCGGAGGAGTCCGGCCACATCCATAATGCCAAAGGGGAGATCATGCTTTTTCCCGTAATTCAAACCAGCATCCCTCCCAAGACGCAAAATTTACGGATGGAAAGCGGTCAGCTTGCCTTTAACTGCTGCGAACCGCCCATCAGAAGCATGGCGGCAGCCTTCATAATATTGCCGCAATCCTCACAGAGATAGGCGTAATATTTCAGGCTGGAGGGACGCTGCTCAGAAACCTGTGCCATCGTCCAGCCCTTATTGACGCCGGTGGTTACGACCAGCTCCGCAGCTTCCTCTTCTGTCATCAGCGAAAGGATCTCGTCCACCGTCATATCGTCCGAATATTTCGGTGCAGCCGCTGTCGATGCCGCTGCCGGCATATCGACCACAACAGGCTTCGCCGTCTGCGCTGTTTCAACCCGCTCCGTGACCGCAGGCTCCGCCGTTTCCGAAGGAACCTCCTGTGCCTTTTGGGGCATAACCGGGTCAGGCTCAGAAGCCGCAGTTCCGCCGCTTAACGCCTGCAGCAGACTCATGGCGTCTGAAACGCCTTCCGTCTGCTGGGTGGTGTGAACCTCTTGCTGATTTACGCTGGGCGTCTTTGCCGCCTCCTGCGGTTGAACCTCTTGCGGTGTAGGCACTGCCTGCACCGGATGATTTTCACCGACAGACGCTTCTCGCTGCGGTGCTGCGGCTCTATTTACCGCCGGAGCAGTCTCCTGACGATTTACAGTACCCGTTGCGACTTCCTGTTTTCCATCGGCCTGTGCATCTACCGCCGCAGAGGGGTTGATCTCACAGAGCTGGATGCCGAAGCCTGCATTATCCAGCGCCGTTTTCAGCGCCTCGTCCTGCGCGGCCTGCACATAGCGTCCGGCAGGAGCCTGAGCCTTTTCTACCGCCGCGGTAAAATTGGTAATGGGCTGGTTGTCCTCTCTGGACAGAAATACCTGCGCCTCATAAACGGCGATTTGGTCTGTGATCTGCAGCCGGTTCAGCAGCATTTTTCCATCGGGGCAGGCCAATCGGAACCAGAGCCGCTGATAGCGCGGCTCCAGCTCGATTCCGCCGTTGGCGTTTCTTTTCAGAAAGCGCAGCGGGTCAAAGCCCTGCACCCTACGAAGCTGCTGCACGGCAGGAATCGCTTGGGTCAGCATAATTCTTTCTCTGGACATGGTTTGATACTCCCTTCATAAAATAAATAAGAGATGACTGTGCGTTTTTTTGCACATTCATCTCACATTAACTGGCACGCTGCCATTCTTTGCCCTCTTCGTTACGGAGAGCCTTGCGCGTGACTGCCTTATAGTAGAGGGCGATGCGTTCGCCCAGCATGGTGTTGCGTTTTCCTTTTCGGCTCCGATGGATCGCCATATACAGCGCCCTTTTTTCACCCACCAGCAGCACGCGGCGCTTGGCACGCGTGATTGCCGTGTAGAGAAGATTCCGCGTCAGGAGCACATTATGGGCAGCCAGCAGCGGAATAATGACCGTATCATACTCTGAGCCCATGGATTTGTGGATCGTAATGGCATAGGACAGCTCCAAATCATCCAGAAGTACCTGCGGGCAATCCATATAGCGGCCGTCAAACTCGATCACGACATTGGTGCCGCTGATTTTGCGGATGGTACCGATGTCACCGTTGAAAACACCTTCGCCGACCTGCTTGCCGGAGCGGTTATACAGCTTGATCTCATAGTTGTTCCGCATCTGCATCACGCGGTCGTTGAGGCGGAATATCTTTCCGGCGTACACGATCTCCGGCGTCTGAGGCACTGCGGGGTTGATCTCCTCGCGGATAGCTTCATTCAGGCTGTTGACCGATGCCTCGCCCTCGGAGCGGAACGGCGATAAAATCTCCACCTGCTCGATTCCTTTTGCGGCGATCTGCTCCCGGTAAAGCTCACGGATGATGCCGGCAGTCTCCTCCTGGCTCTCTGCCTTATGAAAGGCAAAGTCCTCACCATAGTAGAGCGTCGTTTTGCCCTCGTTGATAAAACGGGCATTGTGGGCAATCAGGCTGTCCTGTGCCTGACGGAAGATCTCGTCCAGCACCGTGACTGGCACGACGCCGGAGCCGATCAGCTCGTGAAATACATCACCGGCGCCCACACTCTCCAACTGGTCTGCATCACCGACCAAAAGGACTTTGGTGCCGGGGCGCAAGCGTGAAAAGAGCTGATGGATCAGCCACATATCGACCATGGAAGTCTCGTCCACGATCAGGAGCCCTGCTTCCAGCGGTTTCCGTTCCCGGTCTTTCTTCGATTCCGAATCACCGTGAAGTCCCAGAATGCTGTGGAGCGTCTGTGCTTCATCGATCCCCGTTGCCTCCGCCATGCGCCGGCTCGCCTTACCTGTGGGCGCTCCGAGTACGATCTTCTGCTGAGGATAGAGCTGACGGTACACTTCGATCACCGTTTTCAGAACCGTGGTCTTGCCGGTGCCGGGGCCGCCTGTGATGATGGACAGGTTATGCCGGAACACCATTTCCACGCCTTCTGACTGGCGTTTGGACAGGTTGAGCCCTAAGCTATGCTTCACTCGCTCCAACGGCTGCGCAATGTCTACCACCGCCGGATTTGCCAGAAACAGCTCTACCGCTTTCTGTGCGGTTTCGCTCTCCTGCAGGAATTGCTTGGGCAGATACACGTTGCCGTGATTCGATACCACCTCATCCTGCCGGATCATGGCAGACAGCTCCTGTTCGACCTGGCTCATGGGGACGCGCATCTGCGGGAGGGGTATCCGCTCATTGAGCAGCTGCATAGCCGCTTTGAGCAAAGATTCCGCCCCCAGATAGAGATGCCCGTCCTTTGTCCGTGCGTCCTCCAGCGCATAGAACAGCGCACCGTGAACACGCTTCGGATCACGCAGGTCTCCACCGGATTTTTGCACGATGGCGTCAATACGCTTGAATCCGAATCCCGGCACCTGACAGAGATTGAAGGGACTCTGTCTCACGATGTCCGCACAGGCAGGCCCGAAATGCTGATAGATCTTCTGCGCGGTCGTCGGCGTGACCTTGAACGGGGCCAGCAGGGTCATCAGGACACGCATCCGGCTGGTTTCCGCATAGGCGTCCTTGATCTCCGCAAGCCGTTCCTTCGTAATGCCGCGAATCTCAAGAAGCCGGTCTGGCTGATGTTCCAGAATCTCCAGAGCGTTGACACCAAACTTTTCAATGATCGCGTCGGCGGTCTTTTCTCCGATGCCCTTCAGCAGACCGGAGGCAAGATAATTGCGGACGCCCTCCAATGTGGGCGGCACGATCTCCTGCCAATGATCGACCTGAAGCTGAAGCCCGTATTTTCCGTCCTTCCACTCTCCATCCATCTCGATCTTCACCGTATCCGTCTGCGGCAATTCGATGCCGACGGCGGTAAAGCGGATCAGGTGGTCGTGATAGCGATAGGGACTCCGGGCTTCTGCCGGTACGCTGCTGTCCTCCGTCTTCATCCGAAGGACAGAATATTTGCTGGACGCATTGAAAAACAGTACCTTGTCCAGTGCTGCAACAATGCTCACAGCACATCACCTCCGTTTCTTTTCACGCTGCCTGCAAAGCAGCTTTTTTCACATGGAATCTTCGCCATTCAGACACCGTGACATACTGATCGTAAATATCAGGGTGTTCGTCCTTCAAACGCTCTAAGGCGTCCTTCGATATGCCTGCGGAGCGTACCGGATTGTAGGTTATGGTGTAGCTCTCCGCAAGACCGTTATACACGGCGGTGCAGCTTGTTCCCATTCTCTCGATGAGCATACCCTTCAGCCGTTTAATGTCCTTTTCCAGCTTGTTCACATCAGCCGCCAACGTCTTTTTCTTCTCTTGCAGGGAAAGAAGCATGGACAGCTGCCCAAACTGTGTCTGTCCCAACAGCACAGGCGGCGCGTCCTTGTCCGCCGGTCCTATCTTTCGCCGCAGGCTTTCGAGGATCAGGTCGCCATCCGCTTCCACATAGGGAGGCGGCGTTTTTGTGAGGACATGATTTTCCCAGAAGTCCCGTTCCAAAGCAATCAGTTCTTCTTCATAGGCCATGTCACGGTCGATACGGCGGATCATCGCCTCGTCTTCCGAATTTCCGTAAAGGCAGCAGAAGTAGACCCGGTCAATGTTCATGACCGCCATGTAGTGCCGCCCCTGCGATTCGTAGTAGATAGGAACGATTTCCTCGCCGTTGTACCACCAGTTATCCTTGGCGTTATAATTCGTGGTTTTGATCTCAAGGATGGCTGATGTACCGTCCGGCAGCTCCACCATGTAATCCAGATCCGCCAGCATCCAAGGATATTGGGGATGCCGGAACATGAAAGGCCGGCGGTAGATCTTATAGCCCGTCTTATGAGCGAAGATCTTGGCAACCAGTGGCTCCAGCAGAGTTCCAACCTCCAACTGGACCCAGTTTTCGGCATCATCCGCTGTGACGATATTCAGCTTGTCATAGTAGAGATCCCGCCCGGTACGGAATGGTGAAATTCCGAGAACGGCAGCGGCGTCACTTCCGCCGATGCCCTTGCGCCGGTATTCCAGCCATTGTTCACGCGGCAGACCTTCTGTACCGACGAGAATTTGCGGAGCGTAACACTTTGCGTTTTCCATGGATGCATTCCTCCTCGGTTTCATATTTGATACGCGGCTTATTCAAAAGCCGCTTCTCTCTGTACCTGTGGTACGGTCGGAAGGAACGTCTATGATGTCCTCCGGGTTTCCATTTTCGTCTGAATTTCATTTCTTGTTTCCACCTTTCTTGATGATATATCCTCAAAGCCTTTCGGCATTTGGGCGCAAAAAAGCGGGAACAACGATTCTGGTAAAATCCAGTATGTTTGCCTGACAGCAAACTCTCGTCATTCCCGCAGTATGGGACGGTGCCCCGTAAAACAAAAAAGCCAGCAGCAGCCGGCTTTCATGGCACAGCAATACTACTGACAAAAACGTACAAACCTGACAACGTGCGCAGGTGGATTGCTCCACACACAGATCATTGACCTATGCCCAAAGGGAAATTGCGCAAAACTCATTTACGGGCAAAGTGTAACACAATATATTGTATAAGTCAATATAAAAATACTATATTTAGTTTTTCTGGCGTACGTGCAAAAAATACGGACATGGCCCCGTATTTATTTTGTGAACGGTAAAAACCACCTATTGAACCTTGAAAACGCCGCCCCCAAATGCGGCTGCATCGATTTGTCCGGGAGTTATACAGGATCGGCTGACAGTATGCGTTTGCGTACCTGCCGGGGAAGTGCCGCACAGCGGCAGCCTGCAAATACGCGGCCTGAAGCGAGGGCGCAGGAAATGGCCCGGATATAGTTTCAAGTGAATACAAATTCCAGCTTATGGTTAAAATTTTTACATCATTTTTTACAAAGGAGGTCTGCACTTGAATAATAACCTGAAAGAATCTGCTTTACACTACCTCTCGTCTCCTGCTTTCAATAAGAACACTTTGGTTGATATTACAGAGATTCATGTACGGTCAGAATCCGATGGCGATAAGATGAAAGCATTTGTAGATGCTGTCAAAAATCCGTATCTATTCCGTGTCGGTAGTATTGGCGTTCATGTGACTTATTCAGGAAATACAGGGGATACTTTACAGCGCCGTATCCATAACTTGCTCATTTCGGAGAATTGATTTTGCTGTTTCGTATGATATAATTAGTGCGTGTAGTATAGCCATATCATACGGCCTTATAGTAGGAGGTTTATATGGCATACAGAAACCGATATGATGAATATTTGCGGAAACGCCAGGGAGTTTTGCCTGATGCAAAACAGTGGAAAGCTGCGGATTACGCACGTATTTCAAGAGAGGACGGTGATAAAGAGGAAAGCGATAGCATCGGGACGCAATTTGACATCATTGATGATTATATTGCCCATAACGATGATATCACCTTTATTGATCGCTACTCTGATGATGGTTGGAGCGGAACTAATTTTGATCGTCCGGATTTCATGCGTCTGATGGAAGACATCAAAAAGGGAAAAATCAACTGTGTCATTGTCAAAGATTTATCCCGGTTAGGCCGAAACTATATTTTAGTGGGTCAGTATCTTGAGATGATTTTTCCTATGCTGAACATTCGCTTTATATCCGTCAATGACCGAATCGATAGTATAAAAGATCCTGCCTCCATTAACAACGCGCTGGTTTCCTTCAAAAATGTGATGAATGACGAATACTGTCGTGATATTTCAAACAAAGTTCGTTCATCGCTGGATCGTAAACGCAGCAAAGGAGAGTTCATTGGTTCTTTTGCATCATATGGCTATATGAAAGATCCTGATGACCACCACCATCTTATCGTTGACCCTGTTGCTGCTGAAGTCGTCAAAAACATCTTTGACTGGTTCTTGCAGGGAATGAGCATCATTGGCATTGCAAAAAGGCTAAACCATATGGGAATCCCTAATCCCAGCGCCTATAAACGCCAATGCGGCCTAAATTATAAGCATCCTGCCGGACAGTTGGACAGCGCATGGCCTGATTCCTCAGTAAAGCGAGTTTTGAAAAACAGACTTTATGTTGGAGATATGGTTCAGAATAAAAACCGAACCAAAAGCTATAAGGTGCAGGTTAGCGTTGCTGTTCCCGAGGAAAACTGGGTGATTGTTCCGAACATGCATGAAGCTATCATTGACCGCGAAAAATTTGAAACGGTACAACAGCTTTTAATGCGAGACACACGGACTTCACCCGGTATCAATCATGTCAGCATATTTGCAGGGTATATCCGCTGTGCGGATTGCTTGAGAGCAATGGGGAAAAAGAGTGTAGCACAGTCGTATGGAAAGTACCACTACTATGTTTGTCAGACTTTCCGTAAAGCGGGGCGCAATTTATGCACCAAGCATACCATTCGGGAAAAACAGCTTTATGACGCCGTTCTTGCTACCATCCAGTCTCAAATAGATCTCGCGGTTTCAATGGATCAGCTTGTGAATGACCTGAAAAGTCAAAATGTACGAGCTGCGAAGTCTTCTCGCCTTGAAAAGATGCTTCAATTAAAAGAAGAGGAATACGAGAAGGTTTCCCGCTGTCGAATCGACCTTTACCCCGATTGGAAAGCAGGGATACTGTCCAAGGACGAGTATCTTTCACTAAAAGCCAAGATTGGTGAGCAGCTAGAGCAAATCGAAATTGCAATTGCCAACATCAAAGAAGAGATCAGCAAGTACCAATCCGCCCCCGTTTCAGAGAACAAGTTTATTTCCAGTTTCCTTCGTTATCGCAATATTCAAGTTCTAACTCGTGAGGTAATTGTAGAACTGATTGAAATGATCTACGTTCACGAAGGCGGCACTATAACAATACAATTCAAATACCAGGACGAATATCAGCGACTCCTTGATTTGATTGATGAACAGGGCCTTGCCAGTGCTGCTGGCTGATATTTATGGGTCTATTGGAACATCATCCCCTGCGGCCTACGATACGCTCTGCGCGCTCTTCCGCGACACGCAGACGGTGCCTGAGGACTACGACCTCATCGTGACGGGCGATCTCGGTAAGCTCGGGCATCACATCGTCGCCGATTTTTTTGCGCGCGACGGCATTTCCCTCGGCGAGCGCTTCACCGACTGCGGGCTGCTGCTCTACGATATCGATGCGCAGGACATGCACTGCGGGGGCAGCGGCTGCGGCTGCTCGGCAAGCGTTTTCTGCGGCTATCTTCTGCGCGGGATGCGCGAGGGAAGATGGCAGCGCATCATCTTCGCGCCAACGGGCGCGCTGCTCTCCCCCACCTCGACCTTTCAGGGCGAGAGCATCCCCGGCATCTGCCACGCGCTCGTACTGTCCAGCCGGAAGGAGGGATGACGGATGGACTATTTGAACGCCTTTCTCTGCGGCGGCATCCTCTGCGCCATCGGTCAGCTCCTCATCGACCGAACGCCCCTCACCCCCGCGCGCATTTTGACGGGATATGTCGTCTGCGGCGTTTTCCTCACAGCCCTTGGCATTTACGAGCCCATCGTCCGCTGGGGCGGCGCGGGCGCAACCGTGCCGCTGCTGGGCTTTGGCTATTCACTCGCCCGCGGCGTTGAAAAGGCCGTGCGCGAGCAGGGCTGGCTCGGCGTGATGACCGGCGGTCTCAGTGCAACTGCCGGCGGCATCGCCGCGGCGGTCGTCTTCGCGGTGCTGATGGCGCTTCTTTTCAAGCCTGGCGACAAGCGGTAGAAAATCGGGGAGAGGGCGAAAAGCCCTCTCCCTATGTCATATCATTACGATGCCCGCAGGCCGCTGCTCTCGATCTGCTCGAGCGTCATCACCTTGTCGTGCAGGATGGGCTTCCACTCCACCTTTGCAAAAAGCGAGACGATGCAGATGGGCACATACGTCAGCATGAAGACCGGGAAGGTGAAGGTGTAGAGCACCTTCTTCCACGCTGCGCAGCGAATCTTCCTCCACTCTGTCACAGTCGTGATCACACCGAGGACAAAAAGCGTCATATAAAGGCTCGCCACCGTCTGTAATACAGAGATACCCAGTGCGGCCATCGAGCCGCCGTTTGTCACGTTCGTGATCGCCGCGCCGACATTCACTGCAAGGCTCACCCCCGTCAGCACTGCTGCGGGCATGATATTCATCGTCATGTCGTAGCAGGAGAAGCTGCCGTGTGCAATGCCGGAGAAGAGCTGCACGGCATACTTGCAAAAGACCTGCAAATAGCCCTTCGACCAGCGCATCCGCTGCCGCCAGGACTGGGCAAAGCTCGTGGGCTGCTCGTCGTAGAGCACCGCGCCCGCCGCGTAGCCGACCTTGTGCCCGCGCACGACGTTGTCGATGGTAAACTCAATGTCCTCGGTCAGCAGGAAGAAGTTCCAGCCGCCGCACTCGCGCAGCACCGTGTCAGAAAAGAGAAAGCCCGTTCCGGAGACGGCGCAGCTGCTGCCAAGGCGCATCCTCGCGTTGTTGAGATACTGCGCCTCGCGCAGAAACCACAGCGCATAGCCTGCGGAGATCCAGTTGTCGCCGTAGTTTTTGGAGTTTCTGTAGCAGGTCACGATCTCGTAGCCGCTCGAGTAGACCTTCTCGATCTCAGAGATGAAGTTCGGGTCGAGCACATTGTCCGCGTCCAGCACAAGATAGGCGTCGTAATGCTTGTGGCCTGGGCGCTTGATGCGGCGCAAAAGCTCATTGAGCACATAGCCCTTGCCCACCTGCTCGGTGTTGAAACGCTCAAAAACAGTCGCGCCGTGCGCGCGGGCAACGCCTGCCGTGTCGTCCGTGCAATTGTCCGCACCCACGAAAACGTCCACACGGTCCATCGGGTAGCTCTGTGCACGGATGCTGTCGAGCAGCTGACCGATGACGTTTTCCTCGTTGCGCGCCGCGATGAGTACGGCGATGCGGTGATACTCATTGCGGCCCGCGAATTTCTTTCGCCGCAGCAGCGCCACCGCCACATAATAAAACTGATAGGAATAGCAGATGAAAAAGAGCGCCATGATGACGGCGTTGATCGTTTCTACAGTACGCATAGCATGATCTCCTCAGCAGCCGCAGCGCAAGGCGCGCGGCGTCGTTTTTCTCTTTGGAAGCTGAGTATGTTATATCATGCCTTCTTTGCGATTCTATGATGGAAATCCTTAATAAGTTTCTAAGGAATTCCTTTGATATCTTAAAGAGCCGCAGTTTTCGAATCTCTTGGCAGTGCAACGCAGAAAAGGTAAAAAAAGAAGACCCTCGAACGAGTGTCTTCTTTTCGTGTTGGCGCTACCTATCTTCCCGGGCCGTCTCCAGCCAAGTATTGTGGGCAGAA
>OIWS01001877.1_pt1 | contig 19163 bp, 15 predicted proteins | sample 1587611 | NCBI WGS metagenome assembly OIWS01 (sample SAMEA3888919, study PRJEB22519) | human gut metagenome | biome: human gut; feature: human-associated habitat; material: faeces | place: Denmark | collected 2010 | reverse complement strand
CGTGGCAAGGAATGCTTTCTCCTTGATCCCCGCCGCCTTGGCGAGACCGGAGAGCGAATCGGCTTTGTAGGCGTAACCGTGGTTAAGAGCGATTTGCATCAGATCGTCGCGTACCTTCTTCTGGTCGATCGTCTGCTGGTCAAAGATCGAATAAACCACCTGTCCCGGCTGCTTCAGGATGGCGTTGGAGAGTTCATCGCGCCGCCCGGTTTCATCGATGAAGCGTACGCCGTCCTGATTGACGTAGGGCGTGTCGTTGGGGCGACCGGCAATGGCGGATTCCACATTGCCGTTCTTGGGGTTGCCGTGCGGATGGATTTGAATCCACTTCATGCCCTCCAAGGCGGCGCCTGCCGCGACGGCTTCGTTGATGACTTCCCCCGTAGCACCGGGCTGGTTCGACGTCGCAATGACGGAAATGTCGTTGTACTTCTTCACCATGGCGAGGTTCGCGCCGTAGCCGCCCGCGGCCAAAATGACGTTTTTGGCGGAGAACGTATGCGTCTTGCCGTCTTTGTCGGTGGCCGTTACGCCCGTGACGCGGCCGTCGGCCGTGCAGACGAGAGACGTCACCTTCATTGAAGTGTAGATGTGGCTGCCGGCCTTCGTGACCTTATCCGCCAAAGGCGCAATGTAGGCGTCATACGTCGAAATCGGCGTCTTGCCGTCGGCCTGACGCGGCCACTGTCCGCGCGGATAAATGCCGCCGATACCGACGTCGATCCAGTGACGCGGTACGTGGAACCACGTCATGGAGGACTGTTTTTCAAGCCACTGCATGGCTTCGGTGGCGTGTTCGGCCATCGTGAGCACGAGCTTCGGATCGTTCTTGCAGTCGCCGCCCAAGATGGTCTGCAGCGCGAAGAGTTCCGGGGAATCGAAAATGTACTTTTTCCCCGCGGCGTCGTGTGCCGCAAGCTGTTTTTTCACGATGTCCTGCAGACGGGCGGCCTCTTTGCTGCAGGGCGCGCGGTTCGTGTATTTCGCAATGATGTCGCGCACGGCGGGCGTCATGTCCAGAAGCTTTTCGGGTTCCGGGTCAATGGCGGACATATTGCCTTCGCTGCGGGCGGTGTTGCCGCCGATCATCGCCATCTTTTCAAGCACGATGACATTTGCGCCGCGATCCACGGCGGTTGCGGCCGCCACCATGCCGGCGCCGCCCGCACCCACGACGATGACATCGGCGCGGGTAACGAGGGGAGCGGCGGCCGTGTGGTCAGCGGCCGTCTTTGGGGCGGTAAAGGTTTTGCCGGCACCGGCCTTTTTAAGAGCGGCTGCGACGGCCTTTTTGACGGCGTCCGACGTGACGGTAGCCCCCGTGACGCCGTCAACGCCCGCAGTCTGCGCAGCGACGATCGCCGAGGGGAGCTTATCGACGGCAAGCGTACCGATCCCCGGGGTTTCCGAGTGTTTGACGATTTTGACGGATTCGATTTTGTCGGTGGAGACCGTGACGGCGACGGTGACGTCACCGTTGCGGCCGTTGGCGGTTTCGGTGTAGGTACCGGGCGTCATGGCCCAGGCGGCGGAAGTAAGAAGCCCCGCGACAAGCGCCGCGGTCTTGGTGAGACGGAAAGAAACGGAAGACATGAATAATTTCTCCGAAGGCGGGACGGAAGGTGCGAAGAAAGCACCTATCCAACTGACGGCGACGATTCTAAAAATCAGCATACCTTCGGAAAATGGGCTAATGTACGGCTTCGAATGTCAGTTTTCGGAGGGAAATCGTGTCAGGTTCAGTGGAGTTGTCAACGGTCGAATCGGGGAAAAAACGGTTCCCCGACTACGCGGAAGGGATGGATGCGGAAACGCTCGTCTTCTTTCTGACGGTTGTGGAAACTCAGTCGCTGCCGCGGGCGGCGGATCAGCTGGGCGTGAGTTTGTCGTCCGCCAACCGGATGCTTGCCAAGCTGCGCCGGTATTGGGACGAGCCGCTTCTTGTGAGAAGCGGTTTTCAAATGATGCCGACGGAATCCGCGCGGCGCCGCGTAGCCGGCGTCCGGTCGATTCTGAAAACCTTGGAAGTCCTGCAGTCCCCCGAAGCCGTCATTTCGCCTGAGACGATCCGCACGACGGTACGGATTGCGGCTTACGACAACGCTTGCGCGGTCGGGATTGCGAGCGTGTTGGACGACTTTCAGGCCAAACTGCCGCAGGTGACGTTTCAGGTTTTTCAGGCGGACGGACACTTCTTTGAAGACCTGATTGCCGGTCGGTTGGATCTCGTTTTTTATGCTCGGCAGGGCCTGGCGCCGGGCCTGCACTCGATGCCGATGTTTACGACGCCCTACGTCATCGTAACGGTGAAGGGGCATCCATTGGAAAAGCGAGTGGCGAAAAAGGGCGCGTTGGAACGGGAAGACCTGGCACCCTACCGGCAGGTGCTCGTCAACACGCAGCCCGACCGGTACCGAGCGCCCAACGGCCCCGCCAACGGGTGGTTCAACCCGACCGATCCCGACAAGGTGGTGGCAGTGCTTCCCTTTTTTCTCGCGGCTCCCTTGTGTTTGGTCGGTACGGATCACTACGCCGTCATTCCGAAGGCGGCTGCGAAACTCTTCGTGGATGAGACGAAATTCAGTCTTCTTCCGCTCACGGACAAAGCGCCGCAGCTTACGACGCATTTGGCGTGGCATGACCGGTGGCACGACGATCCGGCGGCGCAACTGATCCGCAGCACGATGAAGGTGCTTATCTCTGAACGTGTGAGGGAGCTGTTGGGAACGGAGAAAGAGAGCCTGCCTCAGGAGAAATGAGGTCGGCGTTCCGAAAATCTCAAAGGAATCGTGCGCCGACGCGGTACAATCCCCGATTCCTTTATGTCATTCGCCCCGCATCCGCGGCGCGTACTTATTTTCCACTCGGTGATTGCAATGTCCGAAGAAAAACAGTGCTCGACCTCAGCCTCTCAAACTCCGACCGAAAAGACGGTCAAAAAGTATGAGGTCACGCCCGATATCGTTGAGGCGATGAAAACTATCAAGCGCGGTACCGACACGCTCTTGATCGAAGAAGAACTTGAGCAGAAACTCGCCCGCTCCAAGGCGACCGGCATTCCGCTTCGTTGCAAGTTGGGGTTGGATCCCACGGCGCCCGACATTCACCTGGGGCACACGGTGGTTTTAAATAAGCTCCGTCAGCTGCAGGATTTGGGTCACACGGTGATCTTCTTGATCGGGGACTTCACCGCGGCGATCGGTGACCCTTCCGGCCGCAACGTGACGCGTCCGCCGTTGTCGCCCGAACAGATCAAGGTGAATGCGGAAACGTATCTTGAACAGGCGGGGAAGGTACTCGATCTTTCGAAGACCGAGGTGCGCTACAACTCCGAATGGAACAACGCGCTGGGCGCCGAAGGCCTCATCCGTCTGGCGAGCCGCTATACGTTGGCGCGTCTTTTGGAACGCGACGATTTCGCAAAGCGCTTCTCCCAGCAGCTGCCGATTGCGATGCATGAGCTCATTTACCCCCTGATGCAGGGATATGACTCCGTGGCGCTTAAAGCCGACATCGAATTGGGCGGCGCCGACCAGCGCTTTAACCTCTTGGTTGGCCGCGAACTGCAGCGCCAGTACGATCAGGAAGCCCAGTGCATTCTCACGATGCCGCTTTTGGTGGGGCTCGACGGCGTGGTGAAGATGAGTAAGAGTAAGCACAATTACATCGGCATCACGGACAGCCCTGACGATATGTTCGGCAAGGTCATGAGCATCTCGGACGATCTGATGTGGAATTGGTACGACCTCTTAAGCCTTAAGTCCAACGTCGAAATCGAAATGCTCAAAAAGGAATGCACCGAAGACAGCCGTAATCCGCGCGACGCGAAGGTGCTGCTTGCCAAAGAAATTATCGAACGCTTCCATACGGCGGAAGCGGCTGAAAAGGCGGAAGCGGAATTCAACGCCCGTTTCCGCGGCGGCCAGGCGCCTTCCGACATTCCGGAAGTGACGGTGGCGGCCGAAGGCGGCGAAATCGGCATCATGAAGCTCATCAAGGAAGCGGGTATGGTGCCTTCAAACGCCGAAGCCGGCCGCAACATCGATCAGGGTGGTGTGAAGCTTGAAGGCGAAAAAGTGTCCGACCGCGCTTTGAAGGTGAAGGCCGGCACTTACACGGTACAGGTCGGTAAGCGTCGCTGGGCCCGCATCACCGTGGTGACGAAGTGATCGCTCTTTTGCAGCGCGTCTCCCGCGCCGACGTCGTGGTGGACGGAAAGACCGTCGGTGCCGTCGGACGCGGCTTCATGGTGCTCGTCTGCGCCGAAAAAGGCGACACGGACGAAAAGGCGGTGAAGTTGGCGGCGAAACTTTTGAAGTTCCGTGTTTTTCCTGATGAGGCGGGGAAAATGAACCGCTCGGTGAAAGACGTCGCTGGGGAACTTCTTCTCGTGTCGCAGTTCACGCTTGCGGCGGACACGGCGTCGGGGAACCGCCCGAGCTTTTCGTCCGCGGCGGATCCCGAGACCGGGCGTCGTCTTTATGAGCTTTTCGTCGCCGAAGTCCGTAAGAGCGGACTCAAGACGGAAACCGGCGTTTTCGGCGCCCACATGCAGGTGTCGCTCACGAACGACGGGCCGGTGACATTTACGTTGCGCCTTTGAGAACGGTCAGATGAAAAAAGCCGCTGCGGGAGAAATCCTTCGGCGGCTTTTTTCTTGGCACTGAAGGATTATGCTTGATAAAATTATTGCACTGAAAATAATGGAACAGGAAATAAAATGACGTTGAGCGTTAATCCTTTTTTCATCAGCCAATATGAGTCGCCTCACTATTTTTGCGACAGAGCAGTCGAAACCAAACGGCTGGCGGAACACATTCGAAATGGGCGGAATGTGGTACTTGCAGCGCCGCGGCGACTTGGAAAGACGGGACTTATACAGCATCTTTTCCATCAACCTGAAATTATCGGAACGTATTACACCGTCTACTGTGATGTACTCCCGACGGAATCGCTGCAAATGTTTGTCTTTCGGTTGGGGGCGGCGGTACTGGAACAGATCAAAGAAAAACGTATTCTCCGAAAACTCACGCAAGCAGTAAAGTCGCTGCGGTTTACCGTTTCAGTCGATCCTAATACCGGCGAACCCGGATTTGGATTGAACCTAGGGGCGGTGGATCACCCTTCGCAGTCGCTGTCGGAAATTTTTGCCTATCTCAATCAATTGGATCGTCCGGTGATTTTGGCCATTGACGAATTTCAGCAGGTGGCAAAGTACAAGGACAAGACGGTTGAGGCGGAACTGCGGAGTCTTATTCAATTTGCGCCGAATGTGCATCTGATTTATTCCGGCAGTGAACAGCATTTGTTGGTGAACCTGTTTTCAAATGCCGACAGACCTTTTTATATGAGCGCCGTTTATGAGGGGCTCGGTGTGATTGAGAAGGCAGTGTATCGGCAGTTTGCGCAACGCATGTTCTCGGAGGGCGAACGAACGTTGCCGGATGACGTATTTGATCGAATTTACGATCGAGTCGAAGGGGTGACGTACTTCGTACAGTACTTGATGAATTTTCTGTACGCCCGAACGGATAAAGGCTCGGTTGCTGCTGGCGATACGGAGATAGTTCTGAAGGACGCGGTGGCATCTAATGCGTTGGCCTTTTCGGGGATGGCCGAGCACCTATCGGCCAATCAGTTGGCAGTTTTATTGGCGGTGGCGGCGGAAAAAAACGCCGCGGCGCCGACAAGTGCTGACTTTGTGCAACGGTATTCGTTGCGGTCGGCCAGTGTGGTTCAGTCGGCACTGCGATCCTTAGTAGAGCAGTCGCTGGTGGAAAGAACGAAAAAGGGATATCGCGTGAGCGACCGGTTGTTTGAAGTGTGGTTGGAGAAAAATTATTCCAGCAGTTGTCGTCCCGAATACTGACGGCGATTGAAAAAAAGGCCCGATCTAAAAACAAGCATCGGGCCGAAAAGGAGAGTTCTTCAGAAAAAGTAGATTCGTTGCGGGGTCAGGCTTTGAATTTCTTCCAGAAGGAAGAGCTGTTCAATACGACGATCATGAGAAGTGCCACCGAGAAGGCCAAGAGGCAGCACTGCGCCATGCTCATGAACTTCCACGCCGGGACGAGGTACCAGCTGTCGGCACTGTTGTACATGTCGATGAGGAAACGCTGCGCGTCGGACAAAACCGTACCGTCGGGCACCACCGCCGTGTCGTAACCGCAGTCACCGGTGGGGAGGAACCAGTCGGGCGCCCACTTTTCCAAAGGTAACCCGAAGGGATAGTGCGGTTCCAAGGAGCAGCCCTGCATTCCGAAAACGGCGTCCATGTCGTCACCGTGAATCGCGTGGTGAATGGACGACAACTTCAGCGAGCACATCAGGCCGTAGATGCAGCCGTAGATCCCGACGACGGCACCGACTACCTTCAGCCACAGGTTTTTCGGGTTGATGATCGTGATGAGCCCCCCGAGGGCGATCACGAGAAAGCCGAAGCGGATGTAGACGCACTGCTCGCAGGGCTTCATGTAGAGCCAGACCTGAAAGACGTTGTGCGCTAACACCACTAACGCGCAGGACAAAAAGATGATGAGCGCCCAGGGCCAGCGCATGTCCGACCAGTGAGCGATTTCGCCGATCGGGTCGGCCTGAAAGCGGGAAGTCCACTGCATGACGAACCCCCTTTACTTGGCGGCGAGTTCTTTGACGAGCGCGACCATGCCGTCGAAATTACGGATGGACTTCGTCATGATGAGGTATTTGCCGTTCACGACATAAGCGGGGATCCCCTGAATCTTCGCGACGGGGTACGTCACCTTCCAGCTGTCGGCGAGCGCCGTGACGGCGGCGTCTTTCTTCGCAGCTTCGTAGTCGGCGGCGGTAAGCCCCGTGGCGTCCGTCATCGTCTTGAGGAACGCCGTTTCACCCGCCGTCCAACGTTCCTGCTTACGGTGGTAGGCGTTGTAGATCGCGTCCTTTGCCTTCTTAAAGAGCGAAGTCTTGTCTTCAATGGACACGCCGGCCTTTTCGTCCTTCAGCATGCACATCGCAAGAAACACGCTCGCGCAGCGGCCGTACTGGCCCTTCGTTTCAAGGTGCATGGGCTTGAATTTGAGGCCTACTTCTTTTTCAATGCGAGGCAGCACGCGAGGATCGACTCCCACGTCGTACTTGTAGCAGAAGGGGCAGTCGTAGGAGAAGACCTTAATGAGGGTGCCTTGGGCGTTGGGAAGCGGGTTGTCGAGGACGACGTAATCCGTGCCCACAGTGCCCGCGAAGGCGGGAAGAGACGTAAGGGCCGCGAGCGAAGCGGCGGCGGAAACAAGAGTTCTGCGTTGCATGATGTTCTGATAACTGTGACGGCGAGGGGGCCGTCATTTAAAAAAATTAACGGAAGAGTTCGGCGAGGTTCTGGGAGGCCGTACGGTCAATGTCACCGATGTGAATAACTTTCTCCTTTTTGCCTGAGAAATCCAGGTCGGAGAGCTTCACCGTGAAGGTGGTCATCGCGTAAGCCGAATCAATGGTAAACGTGCCTTCATTAAGGTTGGTGGCAACCCGCCACAAGGTGGAGCAGTTCTGAGGATTCTCTGCGTCCGAGAGTCCGAGCGGCGTAGAAACCGCCCGCAGAATGCCCATCACCTTGTAGTAGTCGGAGACCTTTTCGGGCGCAATGGCTTCGTCGTGCTTGACTTGGTTCATCCAGCCCACGGCCCGAAGATAGCGATCCACGGCGTGAGACGTTCCCGGCATGTTTTTCTCCAGCCCTCGGTCACGGTAGAGCTGTTCGATGGACTTCATTTCCGGGTATACCGGATCGTTCGTTATGGCGGCGCTGCCCTTCATTCGATAGACGACGGGCTGGCCCTTGATGAATTCGATGACGGCGTTGTCGCCCGTTTTGTCCGTCACCATGAAGTGAAGCTTCAGGTCGGTGTCGGTGCCGGGGACTTTTTCCTGCACGATGCCGAGTTTGCCTTTCTCAATGAAAGAAACGACTTCGGCCACCGTGGCAAAATTGTCCATCACATAAAGCGGGAATTCGTTCCCGCCCACGGTATTGCGGGCTTTTTTGGGGGAGCCGTAGTCGGAAACCTCAAGCCACAGGCCGTCGACGGCAAGACCGGCTTCGTTGATGCCACTGTTGAGCGACTCTTCAAAAGAAACGGCAATGATGGAACCGTATTTACTCGTCCATTTGGCAGGCCGCCCTTCTTTGACGTGACTTTTCCGTTCGATGCCGCGGGGCATCAGATGCAGCGACACGTTGTCCGTGACGGACCAATCCATGGTGCGGCCCGTGTAGACGGCGTTGTCGGCGCCGACGTAGGTAAAGCGCGTACAGGCATTGCCGACGCTGACGGCCCCCAAGGCGAGAACGGCCGCCGCTGCGAGTGAAATTTTCCAATGGGTCATGATGATCGTTTTAAGGAGCCGCCGATGATCAAACGAACCGACGGCCCCCGGCGAGATTACTGAGCGAAGGCTTTCTTCAGGTCAAACACCATAGCCTGGTAGCCCGAGGTGTTCTTGAACTGAATTTCAACGGACGGTTCCTTGGCCCCCCACTTGAATTCGGAAAGGTACGGATTCGGGTTGCTCAAGAAGGCGCCCGTGTGCAGGTCAAACGCGGCGCCGGCCGTGGCGGAATAGGTGAGGACGGAATCCTTGTCCGCGTTGTATTCCGTGAGCGACGTCACCGGGCTGAACCATTCGTGACCGCGTTCCTTGCCGTATTCCCAAACCTGCTGCACGGTCTTTTTCTTCTGGTCGATCTTGTAGATCACCGAACGGGAATACTTCATGTCGGGCAGCGGCGGCTGTTCCATGCCGCGGGCATCGCCGTTATCGAAGGCGGACACCCAAATGACGTCCTTGTTGGACTTGGAGTCGATGCGGAAGGCCGTGTGCTGAGTCCACGTCCAGTCAAAGCCGCCTTCGCAAGCCACGTCTGAGCACTGAATCTTCTTGCCGTTTTTGTCGACCGGCGTGAGCAGCGTTTCCTTCCAGGGGCTGCGCCAGCCCTTCGGGGCACCGAGAATCCACTTCACCTTCTTGTCGCGGCCGATCTTGATGATGGCGGACTGATGGCGCGAGGAAATGATGATGGAGTCATCCGTCGGGTCGTAGTCCACCGAATTCACGTGAACCCAGTTGCGGCCGGCACCGACGCCGGCAATGTCGCCGAAGTTGTCGGATTTATCCTGAGCGGCAAGGTCTTCCGCGGTGAGCGTGTGACCGGCCTTGGTGGCATCGATGTTAAGGCAGACGGCGCCCTGATCGAGTGCCTTGATGACGTCGCTGCGGTACGGATCAAGGATGTCGAAGAGACGGAATTCATCTACCACCGTGCCGTTCTGATCCACTTCGACGATCACGTCGCGAACGGTGCGGACCCGCTTGTTGTCGAGGCGGCGGTGATCGGACGAGGCGGCGCGGATGAAGTAGTGGCCGTTCTGAGCCGGATCAAGACTGTGGCTGAAGTCGTTGTAGCCGGCAGGCAGACGCCGATTGAAGACTTCGCGGCCCATGATGTCGTACTTCACGTAGCGCTGGCCGAACCCCCAGGTAAGAGCCCCGTCGGCATTTTGCCGAAAGCCCATCATCGTACCAGCGGAATAAATGGATTCCGGATCCCAAATCGTACGGGGATCCAGATACCAGCGGATTTCACCCGTGCTGTCCACGATGGCGATCTGGGGGACGAAGTTCCACGTGAGGGCGCCGCCCATGGGGTTGTTCCAGATCACGCGGTTGTTGAGACCGGTTTCGTCCGCGAGGTTGTTGACGAGATAGAGACGATCCTTGAAGGCAGGATCCGTCTTTTTGACTTCGGCTTTGAAGTCATCCGGGCCTTCGATGTTGGTGCCCTGGTTGATCCAATTGACCGGGTTGGCGTAGATGAAATAGGTTTCGTTCTTGGTTTCCTTCTTGCCGGCGAAATTACGCACGTAGGAAACCTTGACTTCATTGCGGTACCCGCCGTACAGGCCGAAGACGGGAATGCCGGCATTTGTGAGAAGCTGCGCTTTGGAAACCTTGTACTTGATTTCCTGACCGCCCTTTTTCGGAACAATCGTCACTTCAGCGGATTCGAGGTCGTAGCCGCCGTTTTTAATGACGGCCGTGAGCGGCGCGACCTTATTGGGGTTGACGATGACTTCGCCCAGTTCCCCCTGAATGGAAGCGTAGCGCACCACGGGGCCGCCTACGGCCCCCATGGAAAAGGCCGGAAGCGATACGGACGTGAGGGCTGCGGCAACGGCAGCAGCGAGCGTCAGAGTTTTGAAGTTCATAACAGTATCTCCGTAGGAAAATGAGAAAAATCAGAAGGTGTGAAGGAGCCCCGCGCCCCAGGTGGTGGCGTTGGGGGAATCCGCCGGGGCGTTCTTAACGTTGCGGTACATGCCGTAACCGTGACTCCAAGTGAGCGCTGTCCAGAGGCGGGTGTGTTTGCTCAACGGGTAGCGGTAAATCATCGCGGGATTGATGCGCCAACCGGTCGTGGAAAGGTTTTGCGGGTTATCGCCCTTAAATTCGGAACGGGCGACGTGGAGGGCGGTGGAGAGGTTGCCGCCTGCGACAGGAACCCGCACGCCCATCATGAAGGAATCGGTGTCGAAGCCTTTCTTTGAGTCCGTAAAGCCGAAGTGCTGATAGCGCAGCATCGTGTTGGGCCCTAGGCCGTTTTCAACGTGCTGATAGGTGGCATAAAGTCGGAAGGCATCGAAGTCGTAATTCATGGAGACCATGACGTCGTTCGTTGCCTTGTGGTCGGCGGTATGGCTGTTGCCGGCGGCATCAACGCGCGTATGACCGTGCGTGCGGTGCGTGAGAATGAGGCCGAAACGAAGGTTGCCGTCGTTGTTGTAGACAACCGCCGCGGAAGCAAAGCGTCCGTCATTCATGTTGACGGGTTTTTCCTGAACTTTGCCGTTGGAGTACTGTGCCAGGAATTCCCAACCGTTGATTTTGGGGGAGGTGTAACCGAAGGCGTTGTTCACCATGCCGTCGCAGGTGAAGGTGTACGCGAGACCGGCGCCCGGAATATTGGCGCCCATCGGAGAAAAGCCCTGCGCGTGCGCAAAGACGCTCATGTCGCCGTCGGTGGACTTTAAAGCGCCGTAACGGCCGAGCGTAATTTCGCCGTACGTTTTGCTGCCCAGGGTGAGGGCCGAACCGTCAAACAGAACGTCGTCTTCGTAGAGCGTGCCGGTATCGCTGTTGACAGTGATGTAGTTGTAGACGCGGGCGTAGAGGTCTTCCGAAATGGGTTCGTACACACGGAAGTCGATGCCGGACGCGGTATCGTTGCCGGACTCTATGGTGGCGGCGGTTTTGCCGTCGGCATGCTGAACCATGATGCCGGTATCAATGACGCCGGTGATGGAAACATTGGCGGTTTCGGCCGCAGCGCTTCCGGTGAGAAGGGCGAGGGCGGCACCGACTAAAAGTGCCGCGGGTGAGGTGGTGACACGTGCCTTTGGTTTGGCGGACATGGGAGAGTTCCTTATGCTTTTCTCTCATTATTCAAAAATGACGTTTTCCAGAGAGTGAAATACGTCATCCTGTGAATTCCGTGAATCGGAACGGAGAAAAAGTCTATTACTTTCAATAAGGAGTAGCTCTTCAGTATTACGCCGAAAGAATGGTCATATTTGACGTGTCAGATAAGGCAGAAATCACAAAACTCACTTCGGCCATTCGGCGGCGAAGCGCTGGTAAAGGGTGTCGGCTTCACATTTGATGAGGCAGCGCAGCCATTGGATGACGGGATCCGTGTTGAGCCTCTGATGCCAGAACAGCGTCGGCGTCCATTGAAAGTGGGTAAATCCTTCGAAGGGAAGAGCGGTAATGCCCGGAAGATGTCTCATGAGATACCAGCCGAAGGGCGCATTGTTTTCACAGATGGTGTCGGACTCCAGCAGTTGGAAAACACTGGCAAATTGATAGGGCAGCATGGTTTCGGACAACAGATCCACGTCGTTGAACCAAGGCATGGTGGCCGTGGGGCGGGCCAGGGAATAAGGCGTCTGCAGAGCGAGCATCGGCCAGCTGACGAGATCGGCTTCGTCAAACCGGCCCTTGTCCTGATACACCCGGGTGAGCGGGTGATCTTGCCGCATCAGAAGACAAAATCCGGTTTTGATGAGCGGCTGCACTTTGATCGTTTCAGCGATGGGTTCTTGATCGGTGCCGTAGAGCAGAAAATCCAGCGTACCGGCCTTGAGATCTTCGAACGTGGAAAGCGTGATGGGAACGATGCTGAAGCGGATGCCGGGCGCCGTACGGCGAATTTTTTCGATGACCGGGGCCAGAATGAGCGCATAGATGCCGTCTAAAGCGGCAATGCGGATGGTGCGTTCGGTGTCTTCGGGCTTAAAGGTGTCGTGGTGAAAGAGGGCCGTCAGTTCGCTGATGAGATGATCGACGGAGCTGATGAGTTCATCCATTCTCGGCGTGGGATACATCACCTGGCCGGAACGCGTGAAGAGTTCGTCTTCGAAAAGCACTCGGGCTTCCCGCAATTTTCGGCTGGCAGTTGACAGACTCAGATGATTTTGTGCGGCGGTGACGGACAGGGAATGCGTACGGTAGAGCGTACTTAAGAGACGGAGAAGATCAAGATTGATGTCGGTGTTGGCGATGTCCATGGCGGAAAATCTGAAGAAGGCGCAAAAGGAATGTGAGTGCTTATGTTGCACACTCTCGTGAAAATTGATGAGAGTGTGCAACATAAGTAGGCATGCTTGCAAAAAATGGAACCCGTGTACACCTATGTTGCACACGGGTCACGGGGGCGAACAGCAACGACGGCGACCGGCTCGGAGAACCGGTCGCGACTAAGGGTCAGTCGTCTTCGTCCTTACGCTTAAAGTGCCCGGCCAATTCCTGAGCCTTCGCGGTCGGCGCCGGACGGTAGTCCGCGGGTTCCATCGTAAAGGAGCCAGCCCCCTGGGTGAGCGCATGGAGACGCGCGGCGTACCCGGTGAGTTCCGCAAGCGGCACCAGTGCTTCGATCTGCGTCATGCCTGCCGTGAGGTTGTCCGTGCCCTGCACTTGGCCGCGGCGGGCGGCAATATCGCCGGTGACGGCTCCCATGGCGTCGTCGGGCGTCGCGACGATGATCTTCACGATGGGTTCGAGAAGCTGCGGCTGCGCCTTGGCAAGCGCGTCGAGCATCGCTTTGCGGCCGGCGGCGACGAAGGCGACTTCCTTACTGTCCACCGGGTGCGACTTGCCGTCGTAAACTGTGACGCGGATGTCTTCGATGGGGTAGCCCGCGAGGTACCCTGTGGTGAGCACTTCGCGCACACCCTTTTCGACGGCGGGGATGAGGTTAAACGGAATGACGCCGCCCTTCACCTTATCGACGAATTCAAAGCCTTCGCCGCGTGCGAGCGGTTCTACCTTAAGGAACACTTCGCCGAATTGCCCTGCGCCCCCGGTCTGCTTCTTGTGGCGGGCGTGGCCTTCGGCCACGGCGCCGATCGTCTCGCGGTAGGGAACGGAGGGATTGCTCGTCGTGACTTCCAGTTTGAACTGATCCTTCATGCGTTCGAGCACCGTGCGGATGTGCATTTCGGTGAGGCCGCGCAGTACGGTTTCGTTTAAGACCGTATCGTGATCAACGGCAAGCGTCGGATCTTCGGCGAGCATCTTCGAGAGAACCTCGCCCATTCGGCCCTCATCACCGCGGCGCGCTGGTTTGATCGCGAGACCGAACATCGGACGGGGATAAGGAGGCCGCGGCAGGCGCACTCCGGCGTCCGCCGGATCCGAATGCAGCGCGGTGCCGTAGTTGAGGTCTTCCACCTTCGTAAGAGCACCGATGTCGCCCGGATGCAGCGCATCGGCTTCCATGGTGTTTTTGCCCTGGAGGATGAGGGGGCGCACGACTTTAAAGGGTTTCTTCGCGTCCCCGGCGAAAAGTTCCATCCCGGGCTTAATCGTGCCGCGGTGTACGCGGAAGACGCCGATCTTACCGACAAAGGGGTCGCTCACGACTTTGAAGACGCGGGCGATGACGGGTTCGCGGGAGTCCGGCGAGATCGTGATGCGTTCGCCCTTGGCGTTCACAAAAGGCGCGGTATTGGCTTCGATCTGCGCGGGCATGTGGCGGATGATGACCTTCATGAAGTCTCTGAGACCGATCATCTGCTTGGCACTCGTGAAGCACACCGGAATGATGTGGCCTTCGCGCAGCGCCTTCGTGATGGGAGCGTGCAGCGTCGAGGGATCCGCAGCACCTTCTTCCAGATACTTTTCCATCACGTCGTCGTCCACTTCCACCACGCGTTCGATGAAGGCGCGGTGCACATCGGTGACGGTCATGATATCGGATTCGCCCGTGTCGTGATCAAAGCAGTCGATGACGTGCGTGCAGCCTTTGGTGGGGAGGTTGATGGGAAGAACCCCGTCGCCGAACGCATCGCGCAGTTCGCCCAAAAGGCGCTTTAAGTCCACGCCCGGCACGTCGATCTTATTGATGACGATCATGCGGCAGAGGTTGCGTTCTTCGGCCCACTGCATCATGCGGCGCGTCATGAGTTCGATGCCTTTCGTCGCATCGACGACGACGGCGACGTTTTTGACGGCGTCGAGAGCCGAGAGAGCCTGCCCTGCGTAATCCGGGTACCCCGGGGTGTCGATTACGTGAAGGCGGACGGGCGGAAGGTTGGGAAACGCCGTGTCCACATGGACGACCGCGGTTCTCAAGGAATGCCCCACCGCTTTTTCCTGCGGGTCGTTGTCGCAGACCGTCGTTCCTTTTTCGATGCTGCCCGCTTCGCTCAAGGCGCCGCAGCGCACCAGCATCGCTTCGATGAGACTCGTTTTACCGACGGCGCCGTGGCCGACGAAAGCAATCGTTCTCAGATTCTCGGTGGAATAACTGGACATAGGACAATCTCCCTAAGAAGAAACGATAGTGCCCTAATTGTGCGCTGACGGAAGCGAAAATGAAAGCAAAACGACGCTTTTTCTCAGCAGAAAACGACAAATTTCGTTATATCTGCTGAAAATTAAGGAAATTCTGTCGTACAAAAATGCAACGGTTTTGGAAACGCTCGGTGCCGTCGGTTTTCAGAATTGAAGGGTTCCCGGCCAATGGCGGGCGGCGGCTTCTGAAAAACGACTTCTGACGGAACCCACGGTGGTGAACGTTGCCGGGGCCGACAGACCGTGAATACGGCTGCAGGCTTCAATGAGGGGAAAGGCCAAATCCTCGGCGGAATCGACGGCACAGGCGACGGCCCGTACGCCGAGCAGCGTTTGGGCGTCGTCGGCCAATACCCGGATGCCGGCGATCCTTTTGCAGAGACCGCAGCTGTGGTACACGGTTTTTTCCCAGCCGACGGCAAGGCGTACGCAGGCAGGAATTTTGTCGGCCAGCCATTGTTCGGCACACTGGAAAAATAAAGGCTGCAGACCTTTCAGGGTTTTCGGATCGCCGTTCTCCCGTCGTACGAAGGCCGAAAGAAGCTGCAGTTTTTCTTGGGGGGAATAACCGGTGACGACGGCGGTGGCAATCAGATCTTCGACATGGGTCGCGATGTGACCGCGGTAACGCGGCAGGAGATGCGATTCAAAAAGTCCCGAACGATCGCGGGCAATCCGGCCCACAGTGTTGCCCTGAGGAAAATGGAAACAACGCCGAACATAACCGTTTCGATAGTTGCCCGGTATCGGATCCTTTTTAAGAAACGTCAGCAGTTCGGCTTCAGAAAGGGCGCTTAGGAGTGTGCCGGCCAGTTCCAGATCGGACGCGGTTTGGTGTTCCGGTGTCAGTATTCCGGCACGGATGAGGGAGGCCTTCCAACGCGGAAGCAGCGAGGGTGACAACGCCAACAGGCTGCCGGAGAAATCCGACAGGGACAAGTCGTTTCTGAAGGTATGCAGTTGGGGCATGGCGGGGCCATTGAAAGAGGTTCGTCCGACGGTGGCGTCGTCATCCGACGGATCGTGTCAAAGCAGTTTGACCAACATGGCAGAATAATTAATTTTTACAATAAAAACAAATATCAGATTCGTGACTTTTGTGTAATTGCCAGGTTGCGGAGCGTTTCTTACGATGCCGGCCGTCGTCAAATAACGCCGGCGTACCCGGCCGGAACTCAAAGGAAATTCACGTATGAAGTTTGGTTATTCACTGACAGCAGCGGCGGCTGCGGCCTTTTTAGCCTGCGGCGTCAACGCTGCGGATCTCACGGCGGACGTCGTGGTTATCGGAGCCGGCGCTTCTGGTTCAGCGGCGGCTTTGGCCGCTCAGCAAGCCGGAGCCAATGTCGTGTTGTTGGAAAAAACGGCCTTTCAGGCAGGGGCCGGTTCTTTTGCCGGCGGAATGTTTGCCGCGGATTCTGCGCAGCAGAAAATGCTGAAAAAGACGGTGAGCAAGGAATGGCTTTTCCGGCAGTACATGGATATTTCCGGCGGCTTTGTGAATACGCGGTTGGTTCGGCGCATTATTGATGAGGCCGGAAAAACCGTCGACTGGTTGAATGAAAACGGTTGTCGGATGAAATTAGTATCCGCCGGTACCGGCGGTGCCTACAACCATATCGGAATGCCCGCGACCCTGCACGGTTATCAGGATGGAGGCGCCAAAGCGCTTCAGGGGCTGTTGACCTCTTTTGAAAAGGCCGGAGGCAAAGCTCTCTTTACCACGCCGGCTCAGGAACTGATGCTGGAGAACGGTCGTGTGGTGGGGGTAAAGGCCTGGTCGGAAGACGAAGAAAAGGCGCTTGAAATCCGGGCCAAACAAGTGGTTATCGCAACGGGGGGCTTCGGCGGCAATGCCGATATGCTCAAAGCGTATGCCGGATCGCCCTACACGCTGGGGGAAATCAAGCAGAACACCGGTGACGGGGTCACGATGGCCTGGAAGGCCGGTGCTGCGCACCGCGGTGAAAACGTGATGCACTATTTCTGGCAGACATTCCCCGGCGAGGAAATTGCCAAGATGCAGGCGGAAATGGGGGACGAGTGGTTCGGAATGACGGATTTCACGCGTTACGCCAATCTGCGGGTGAATGAAAAAGGGGAACGCTTTGCCCCGGAATCCGACGTGACGCTTTATTCCGTACACGGTGCGGAATTGGCGATGCAGCCCAAGCAGGCAGAGTACGTCATCGTCGACAGTGCCATGCTTGACAAAGTGAAGAAGAACGGTTTTGCCGCGATTGAAGAGCAGTACAAGAAATTTAAGGGCGGAAATCGGGAATTTTTCATGGAATTCAACGAACCGAATGACACCCAGGTCTTGTCGGAAGCCGAACGCACGCCGCGTGACCTGAAGCCGGTTTTGGAAAATCTGACGAAGAAGACGGCGACGGTTTTCCGCGGTGACAGCCTCGGTGAACTTGCCCGAGCGATGGGCGTGAACGAACAAACGTTTGAAGCGTCCGTCTCTCAGTACAACCGGGCGGCTAAAACGGGGAAGGATCCGTTGTTCTTCGGCGAAGCCAAGCGTTTCGTGCCGGTGGTTAAGGCGCCTTTCTATGCGGTGCGTTTCGTGGCCCGTAATCTCGGAACGCTGGGCGGCATTCGGGTGGACGACGAGTTGCGTGCCGTGACGGACGATGAAACCCCGATCCCCGGATTGTGGGCTTGCGGTGCCGATGCCGGCGGTATGTACGGTAAGGCTTATGTGGACTTTGAAGGCGGCACGTTGGGCTTTGCGTATACCTCGGGGCGCTTGGCCGGCGAAGCGGCAGCAAAGGCGGCGAAAGCGCTTCGATAAACGCAAGACAAACGGCGGGCAGGGACGGAGTGCCCGCCGTACAATCCTTGCATGGTTCCATCGGAGTGTTGCCATCATGCACAGGACAACCTATACGGCGCCGATGACGGCGGAAGAAAAGGCGCGGTTCGTGCCGTTCATACACATGCTTATTGACACGGCGTTTGACGTGATCGTGCCGCGTTTTTTGACGGGGCTCGTATCGAAAAATAAGGCGGACGGCAGTCCCGTCACCGAAGCCGACAAACTCGCCGAAGAAAAAATGCGGCGGGTGATCGAACGAGAATTCCCCGATCACGGCATCTTCGGTGAAGAATGGGGCGAAACTGAGGGACGAGACGTCAACGGCGTACGCTACCGTTGGATATTGGATCCGATCGACGGAACCCGCAGCTTCATTACGAATTCGTTTTTGTTCGGAACGCTCATCGCCTTGGAGCGCGATGACGGTGCAGGATTTCGACCGATACTCTCCTCCGTGAGCCATGCGGCAGCAAATGTGAGAACTGTCGGAAGCCTTGACGGAACTGTCATGCATTTGGAAAACCGTGGTACCGTCATTGATCGGCCTCTTCAGGTGCGGGACTGCCGAAATCTTGAAGAAGCGACGCTCCTGGCAACCAGTCATTGGACGACGGGGGAGCAGCACGGCAGTCCCCGGATTCAGACGCTCATCGACCGCGTCAAACTCTACCGGACGATGGGAGATTGTTTCGGGTACTTTGCCGTGGCTTCGGGCGGCGCCGACATCATGGTGGATCCTGAACTTTGCTACTGGGATATCGCGGCTCTCCTGCCCGTCGTGGAAGGTGCGGGCGGTACGATCACGTCGACGGCGGGCGGCAATCCGCTCACGGATCTCAGCGCCGTGTGTACGGCGGGGCCCCTGCACGGCGAAGTGGTGGCAATTCTCAATGCTTAAGGCGCTGCGCATAAAACGGCGGATTCTGACAGCGGCGGCAAGCTTATTGATGGGCGTCTCCGTCGGCGTCGGGACTGCTGCGGCAGAGACTCGGCCGGAAATCACGGTGGGGCTTGTGGACACGTTTTCCCCCGCGTTCTACATCGGTACGTATGCGGCGACGCTCGACCATCTGACGGAACGGCTGCCGCAGTATCGGTTTCGCTTTGTGGAAGTGGACTACCGAAATCTGCAGGGGGACATCGAACGGCTGAAACCCAATTTCTTGGTGTCGTCGGCCTCCACCTTCGTGTCCTTGATCGAACCCTTCGGCGCGCATCAGGTCGCAACGAAGGAACCGCTGTCGGCGGACGACGCCGTTCACAGCGTCGCCTCGGCATTCGTGGTGAGAAGCGACAGTTCAATTTGGACACTCTCGGATGCCAAAGGGAAACGGGCGGCTGCCACCTCCGAATCGAGTTTTGACGGGTGGTTGATCGGCGCCGGTGAAATTGCACGGACTCATCTTGGATTTGTATGAAAACAACACTCGAAAAGACCGGCTTTAGTGACGGC
>OIWS01001865.1_pt1 | contig 19243 bp, 15 predicted proteins | sample 1587611 | NCBI WGS metagenome assembly OIWS01 (sample SAMEA3888919, study PRJEB22519) | human gut metagenome | biome: human gut; feature: human-associated habitat; material: faeces | place: Denmark | collected 2010 | reverse complement strand
GCAGACCCTGCTCCTCCCCGACGCGCAGAAGAAGCCGAGACCCGCTGAAAAGGCGGCGGATCGCCCGTGATGAAAAGCACATTGTTGATTCCGGCTCCGGCGCAGCCGAGCAGTTCCGCCTGGAGGCCGATCAGACTGCGGTCGCGACAGCAGCAGTGCAGCACCGTTTCGATACCGGTTTCGCGTTGCAGGGTAATCGCCGTCACCAGCGGAGAGATGCGGGCACTCGCCCGTGGACCATCCGGCAGATTGACCGCATCAATCCCCGCTTCGCGGCAGCGTCGTGCTCCGGCGATCGTCTTCGACAGATCAAAGCCGCGCGGCGGAGTGATTTCCACCAGCTTGATCCACTCGCCGGCCGCCAGTTTTGCGCCGAGAGCGGAACGCTCTTTCAGGGGAACCGGCTCCGCCAGATCCTCCTTCACCGCTTCAACCGTGGGAATCCGCCGTTTTTCCGCCCGCATCAACGGTTTAATCGTCCTCGCCAGCTCTTCGATGTGAGCGGGGGTTATGCCGCAGCAACCGCCGATGGCAGCTGCCCCCAGCGAAGCGTAGCGCTTGGCGTACGTGCTGAAATATTCCGCACTGGTCATGTAGATCATCCGCCCGTCGATCCCCTTCGGAACTCCGGCGTTGGGCTGTACAATAATCGGCAGATTGGTCTTGCCGACCAGTTCCTCCAGTTCAATCAGCGTGCTTTCCGGACCGCCGCCGCAGTTCAACCCGATCGCCGTCGGCGCGTCTCCGGGGTAACAGGCGAGCAGTTTCAGAAATTCATCCAGACTGTTCCCGTGGCAGCGCGACTGAGGATCGATGGCGAAGCTGAGCACATAGGGCCGCCCCCGGAACGATTTCATCGCTTCCAGCGCTCCTCCCAGATCAATGGTGGTGCGCAATGATTCAAAGATGATGAAATCCGCTTCGGAAAGCGCGCCGATCTGCTCGATGAGCAACTCGACACGGCTTGCTGTATCAGCGGGAGATTCCGGTTCCCCGACCGGACCGACCGAACCGGCCACCAGGGCCCGGCCGTCGGCGGCGCGGCGCGCCAATTCCACACCGGCGCGGTTGATCGCCACAGTCTGATCGGCAAGGCCGAAGTGGGAGAGCCTTCGCGCATTCGCGTTGAAAGTGTTGGTGGTCAACACCTCCGCCCCGACTTTCAGGTATTCGTTGTGGATATCGAGGATCACATCCGGGTTGGTGATGGACAACTGTTCGAACGAGGCGTTGATAAAAAAGTTCCGACGGTAAATTTCCGTGCCGATTGCACCGTCGAAAATTACCAGCGACTCGGCAAGTTTCTCCTTGAGTGGATTCATCGTTTTCTTCAATCCGGTTTCGATTGGGTTGTTATCTGCATACTTCCCCATAAAATATCACGGATTTCCCCGGATATCAATGCTGTTTGCGTTTTTTCCGCCGGGAAAGCGCCGGCAGACTAAAACGGCGGCTCCTCCGGGGGAGGGGCGTTTCGCGTCGGGGAGGGGACATCCGCTTCGAAGTCACTCCACTCCCCCTCTTTCCCGTCATCGCGGGTCAGCAGTTCAATCTTCCGCTCCAGGGCGTTGAGTTTGCCGCGGCAGGCGTTCACCAGCCGGCTGCCGGTCTCGAAGTCTTTCATCAGTTCTTCCAGCGGCAGACGGCCGGTCTCCATTTTGGCAACCAGGGTTTCCAGGCGCTCCAGCGCCTGCTCGAACGGCATGGCGTTCAGCTCTTCCGGGGGAATCGGGGTAGTATCGTCCGGCATGATAGATTCAGCTCCGTTTGTTCATTTTCAGAGAAAGATTCGGGTCGATGGTTCGAAATTCGCAATGTTCCCGGTCATACCCGAAGAGATGCCCGGTGGCAATCACAAAATACCACGCATGCAATGCAAGTTTTCCGGCCTCCACCCGCCGACGGACCCAGGGGAAGGTGAGCAGATTTTCCAGTGCCAGAACCAGCGACGCCTCTTCACAGGCGTGCCGGCGGGTCATTTCGTCCGCATCCGGAAGTTTTTCCAGCACCGCGCGCCGCGCCGGTTCCGCCAGATCGAGCCATCGCTCCAGAAATTCCCCCGCCGGCGTCTCCGGCGTCCGTTTCATCAGCGCGTGGATTCCGCCGCAGTCCGAGTGCCCGAGCACGATGATATGTTCCACTTCCAGAGCGTTCACCGCGTATTCCAGCGCGGCACTGACGCCATGGTGATACGTATCCGGTTCGCAGGGCGGAACCAGATTGGCGACGTTGCGGATGACAAAAAGATCCCCCGGCGCACTCTGCATGAGCAGCGCCGGGTCCACCCGGGAGTCGGAACAGGCGATCACCAGAATCCGGGGATTCTGGCCATGTTTCAGCTGATCAAACAGTTCCGCATCGCCGGAAAAATAGATGTTCCGGAAACTCCGGAATCCGTGGATCAGTCTTGCAATCGCATCTTCCACCGGGCACTTACTCCAGCATTCCAAGCATGAAGCGATAGACCTTGTCTCCGTCTCCCGGCAGAAATTCATGCCCGAAGTCCGGATAGAGCACCACCTCTTTCGGGGAGGTGATCTTGTTGAATGCGGCAAACTGGCTCGACGGCGGGCAGACGGTATCCATCAGTCCGGTCGCCATCCGCACCCGGCAGCGAATCCGGGGGGCCAGATTCTGCACGTCGATGTACCCGAGCCGCTCGAAGAATGCATCTTCATGCGCGTGAGTGGGATCCACCTGCCGGAAATAGTACTGGATATCTTCGTACGCCGCTTTGGCCAGATCCATATTCCACACTCTCCGGTAATCGCAGAGGAACGGATAGGAGGCCGCCGCCCGGTTGACTTCAGGCACCAGCGCCGCACAGGCAAGGGTGAGACCGCCGCCCTGACTTCCGCCCATCACGCCGACCCGGGTCGCATCGACATCGTCCATCGCCATCACCAGTCGAACCAGTTCAGCGGTGTCGAGGTAATTGCTCCGGAAAAGCAGTTTCTTCGGGTCCGGATCGGCCGCGCCACGAACGATGTGGCCGCGCAAAGTCATCCCCTCAACCCGGGAGACATCCTGCGATTTCCCGCCCTGTCCGCGGCAGTCGAGCGCCGCCACGGTGAACCCCGACTGCACATAATTCAACATTCCGCTCCAGTCACCGGAGTGGCCGGAGTACCCGTGAAACTGCACCACCGCCGGATGCGGCTTCGTCGCATTTTTCGGGCGCGCCAGTTTGGCATAGATGCGCGCCCCGCCGACTCCGCGGAAGTACAGGTCGAAACATTCTGCATTCGGCGCCTGGAACTCCGCAGGAATCAACTCCATCTGCGGGTCAACGGCGTTCAATTCTTCCAGCGACTCCTCCCAGTAGCGGTCAAAATCAGCCGGGCGCGGGCTGCTGCCCTGATAGACTTTGAGCTGATCCAACGGCATATCGACTAACATGATACAATCCTTTCCTCTATTGATACAGCAAAAGAACGGCGGAAACATTCCGCCGCTCTTTTTGAGTTGGTTTCCTTCGTTACTTTTTGAGCAGATAATCCGGCTGATCCGTTCGGAACGGCGACGCGGGGAATCCCTCCTTGTTGTAGAGATTCGCATTGCCCGGATAGCTCGACCAGGCGTAGCGCACCGCCACGGGCTCCTTGACCGCATCCGACCAGACGACGACCTCGTCGCCGTCGATCTTCGCTTTCGCCCAGACGAATTTCCCATCTTTCCCGGCGATTGCAAAGGAGGCGAGCTCTCCGCCGTTTGCCACCAGTCCGCTGCCGACGTTGTCAAAGGAGAGATAGACTTTGCCGTCCTTGCTCTCCATCGACTTGTAGAGCGGCCCGGCGGAAACGGTCTTGCTGCCGTAGGCAATGCGCTCCGCCTCTCGCGCCATGCGGTAGGCCAGCGTCTGCTTGTCCGACGGATGGATGTCAAAGGGATCGCCGATGTCGATCGCCACCGCCATTCCGGTGTTGGGAATCGCCAGGGTCGCCGTCTGCACTTCGCGCAGTTTCGACCAGTTGTTGTCAGCCGGCTGCCGGTTGACCCAGAAATCCGCCGGACCGGGATTCTTCGGCGAGTGACGTTCAAACGCGGCAAGCTGCACGAAGAGGAACGGCATCTCCGGATTGTTCCATTTCTTCCGCCAGTCCTGGATCAGCAGCGGATGCAGAACCATGTAATCCTCATAGCGTCCGGCATTGGATTCTCCCTGATACCAGATGACGCCGCGAATCGGATAGATGGTCCAGGGGGCGATCATCGAGTTGTAGAGGGTCGCAGGGAAATGGGAGGCGCGGCCGGCCGTAGTGGAAAGCATCGGCGGTTCCGGCCTGGCCCCGATTTTGGCGAGGTCCGCCTTGAACTCCATCTTGCTCTTCCAGCCGTTCGCCAGACTGATCTTGCCCTCCGGCGTGGAGGCAAGCCGCAGATAAACCGTGTTGGACGGCCCCAGCAGCCCGCCGTCACCGAACATATCGGAGGCACGCACGGCGATTACGTTCCGGCCGACCCGGACCAGTTTCCCCGGGATGGTGTATTTGCGCTCTTTCGACCAGTACTCCGGCGTTTCCGTGCCGATTGCACCGACTTTCACTCCGTTGAAGTAGGTTTCATCGCAATCGTCAATGGCTCCGAGGAAAAGCTGCAGATCCTTTCCGGCCCAGGCGGCGGGAATATCCACCGTGCGGCGGAACCAGATCACGCCGTCGGTATCCGCCGGGAATGTGGCCGGAATGGAGCAGTCGCTCCAGCTGGAATCGTCAAAGGCGGGCGCCTTCCAGAGCGCCGCTTCCGCAGTCTGTTTGGCGCCGTAGTCATAGAATCGTTTCTCCCATTTGGAGAACTCCAGCGCGTTTTTCTTCCACAGCTCCTGAAGTTTTTTCTCGATCTCCTCCTTGCTCATACCGGCGGCGGAGATTCGTTCCAGTTCGCGGGTGCGGCCGGCGGAACGATAGCCGTCGGCGCTGATCCAGCTTTCGATCGGCGTGCCGCCCCAGCTCGAATTGATGAGCCCGATCGGCACATCCAGATCCTGCTGAAGTCGCCGCCCGAAATAGTACCCGAGCGCGCTGAACGGTTTGACCGCTTCCGGTGTCGCAGGAGTCCAGCCGGGACCGGCGATCTCCTCCTGCTCAATGCCCGGCGAGACCGAACGGCGCAGATTGGTGTTGAAAAGGCGGATTTTCGAGTTGTTCGCCCGTGCCGCCTCCCGGTCGCCGTTCAGGCTGTTCCAGAACTGCCGCCCGCTCCAGACCGGCATCTCCATGTTGCTCTGGCCGCTGCAGAGCCAGACTTCGCCGATCAGAACATCGTCGAAGCGCACCGGCTGCGACGTCTTGCCGCCTTCCACCAGAACGGTGTAGGGGCCGCCCGCTTCCATCGCCGGCAGATCGGTCATCCATTTGCCGTGCTCATCGGCTTCGGCATATGTGGAGTTTTCTCCGATGGTCACTTTGACCGATTTGCCGGGGGCTGCAGTTCCTCCGATCCGGATGGGCACGCCGCGCTGAAGCACCATGTGGTCTCCATACACTTTGTGCACGGTGAATTTCTCCGCCATTTCCGGAGAAGAGAACATTGCGCAGGCACCCAGCAGAAACGCCAGTGCCAGCGTTGCCACCGGCAATACGATGTTCCGCATACTCTACCCTTTCGATTGTTGGTTGGGGAAATTGCAATTTACCCTATTATAACCTCATTTTCCTGATTATGCAATCAGAAAAAATGATTTTCGGCTTGATTTTTTCCCAGTCGGCACTACTTTAAAAGCATGATGGAGTATTTCCATTACCCTAAAACTTCAACAAGGAGTCTTTCTCATGGCGATCAGCTACAAAGATCTCGGCCTTGTGAACACCCGTGAGCTGTTCAAGAAGGCAATCAAGGGCGGATACGCGATCCCCGCGTACAATTTCAACAACATGGAACAGATGCAGGCGATCATTCAGGCCTGTGTCGAAACCGAATCCCCGGTCATCCTTCAGGTCTCGAAGGGTGCCCGTGAGTATGCCAACCAGACCCTGCTCCGCTACATGGCTCAGGGCGCGGTCGAGTATGCCAAGGAGATCTCCGGCGGCAAGGGCATTCCGATCGTTCTCCACCTCGACCACGGTCCGGATTTCGAAACCTGCAAGAGCTGCATCGACAACGGCTTCTCCTCGGTCATGATCGACGGATCCCATCTCCCCTATGAAGAGAACATCAAGGAGACCCGCAAGGTCGTCGAATACGCGCACAAGTTCGACGTCACCGTCGAAGGCGAACTCGGCGTTCTCGCCGGCGTCGAAGATGATGTCAAGGCGACTGCTCACACCTACACCCGTCCGGAAGAGGTGGAGGATTTCGTCAAGCGCACCGGCGTCGACTCTCTGGCGATCGCCATCGGTACCTCCCACGGCGCCTACAAGTTCAAGCCGGGCGAGAATCCGCGCATCCGTCTCGACATCCTTGCCGAGATTGAAAAGCGCATCCCGGGATTCCCGATCGTGCTGCACGGCTCCTCCAGCGTTCCGCAGGATCTGGTCAAGATCATCAACGAACATGGCGGCAAACTCAAGGATGCGATCGGCATCGGCGAAGATCAGCTCCGTGCCGCGGCTCGGTCCGCGGTCTGCAAGATCAACATCGACTCCGACGGCCGTCTGGCGATGACCGCGGCGATCCGCAAGGTTTTCGACGAGAAGCCCGAAGAGTTCGACCCGCGCAAGTACCTCGGTCCGGCCCGTACCGCTCTCAAAGAGCTCTACAAGCGCAAGAACATCGAGGTGCTCGGCTCCGCCGGTCATGCGTACGACAAGTAATTGCCGTATAACAGATTAAGTTCTGTCAAAAAGCCGCTCTCAGAAAACTGGGAGCGGCTTTTTCCGTGCCGGTGCTTGAATGGAATGAAACCGAAAGAGGGCAGGGGGGCCGGAGAAGCTACTGTCGGTGCCGGGGATCGAGAGCGTCGCGCAGTGCGTCTCCCAGTACATTCAACGCCAGCACCAGCACGAACATGAATCCGGTAGCGGCGGCGATTTCCCACCAGATGCCGCGCCAGAGCCGGTCCTGCCCGTCGGAGATCATCACGCCCCAGCTCGGAGCACTCTGCACACCGAACCCGAGATAGCTCACGATCACTTCCAGCATGACTGCTCCCGCAAAGGAGAGAGTGAAGTAGATGATGACCAGATGGAACACATTCGGCAGAATGTGTCGCAGGATGATCACCGGAGAACTGACGCCGGCAACTTTCGCCGCCGCGACATAGGGCAGGGCGCGCAGTCGCATCGTCTCGCCGCGCACTACCCGGCAGAGGGTGACCCAGCCGGTCATGCCGATGGCGAGATAGACGGCCAGCATTCCCGGCTCCGCCCGCAAAATCGTTCCGAGCACGCCGGCGAAATCCATCATGCTGTCGGATAGAAAGTTCCGAGAAACAAGAAGAGCAAAGGCCAGGATGAAAAGCAACGTCGGCATGGAGGCAAAGGTGCTGTCCGCCCAGCCCCCCCAGTCATCGAATTTCCCGCCGTAAAATCCGGCGATTGCGCCGAGGGTGACTCCGATGAAGACCGCGATAAAACTGGCGATCACGCCGACCTTTACCGCGGTGGCACTGCCGGCGGCAGCCCGCAGAAGAACGTCACGCCCCTGGTAATCGGTTCCCATCCAGTGTTCGCGGGAAGGGGGGGCGTAGCGCGCCGTATCATCCGTACGCTGATAAACCGGTATAATACCCCGTTGTTCGCAGTATATGGAATACCCTTCCGTCCCCGCCGCCAGCAGCAGATAGAAGAGCACTGCGGCAAGTGACAGAACTGCGGACGGCATCCGCAGAAGCAGTCGCCAGGCGGTAATTCGCGGCGCCGTCATCCCCGCGTCTCCGCAAGTGCATGCAGTTTGACCTGGAGCAGAGCGATATCCGCCGGCGTAACCCCGTCGATACGCCCGGCCTGCGCCAGCGTGGTCGGGCAGACTTTCAGAAGTTTTGCCCGGGATTCGTTGCTCAAACCGCGCACGGCATTGTAGTCAAAATCCGCCGGTATCGCCAGATGTTCCAGCCGATGAAGTCGAACGATTTCCGCCGCTTCCCGCTGCAGATATCCGTCGTATTTGGCTTCAACCAGCAGTTCGCGCCAGACACGTCTGCCCATCGGGGTATCCGGCAGTTCCGGCAGGAGCCGCGCGGGGAAGGGCAGGGGAGCCGTGTTTCCCCGTTCTGCCGGGAAGGGCGCATCCGGCCCCAGTTCGGCCAGATGCTTCAACAGCGGCCGCCCGGAAAATTTTTCGTTCCGGCAACGGGTCAATGAAGCGTCGAGCAGCTCTTTGAATTTCAAAAATTCCCGGTATTTCGACTCCGGAAGAAGCCCGTTCTCTCTGGCGAACTCCGTCAACCGGAGATCGGCATTGTCCTGTCGCAGCGACAGGCGATATTCCGCCCGGCTGGTGAAAAGACGGTACGGTTCCACAATCTCTTTGGTGGTGAGATCGTCGATCATCACGCCGATATAACTGCGGTCGCGCCCCAGCTCGGCCAGAGCATGGCCGGCGACCGCTTTCGCTGCATTCATTCCCGCCACCAGCCCCTGGCCGGCGGCCTCTTCGTAGCCGCTGGTACCGTTGATCTGCCCGGCGGTGAAGAGGTTGTCGTACCGTTTGACCCGGAGGGTTCGTTCCAGCTGGTCCGGATAGAGGAAGTCGTATTCAATCGCATAGGCGTAACGGGAGATCACCGCCTGTTCCAGCCCCGGCACCGAACGGACCATCTGCCGCTGCACCTCGGGAGGCAGGCTGGTGGAGATTCCATTAATATAGAACTCTTCCGTCTGGGCACCTTCCGGCTCCAGATAGAGCAGGTGACGCGGATGCTGCGGAAAACGAACCACCTTATCTTCAAACGAGGGGCAGTAACGTGTGCCGATCCCTTTGATAATCCCTTGATACATCGGAGAATACTGTAAATTCTCCCGGACAATTTCCGCTGTTCGTCCGGTGGAGTAGACCTGATAGCAGGGCAGATCATGCCGAATTGCCTCCGGGAGGGAAGGGGAGAGTTCCCGGCTCCAGTGGCTGAACTGCTCCTCCGTCTTTTCGCTTGGCTGAAGCTGCATGCCGGAGAAATCGATGGTTTTGGCAACGATGCGGGGAGGGGTGCCGGTCTTCAAACGGCCAAGTCGAAGCCCCAGCGTTCCTTCAAGAGCTCCGGAAAGAGATGACGCCGGAAAATCGCCGGCCCGTCCTCCCGGAAAATGGCGCAACCCATAGTGAAGCGTACCCCGCAGAAATGTTCCGGTGGTGATGACAACCGCGCCGCAGCGGATCTGATCGCCAAACTGGTTTTCGACGCCGACAATCCGCTCTTTTTCGACGAGGAAACCGGTGACTTCCGATTGCAGAATATCGATACCGGGTGTCTGTTCGAGCAAATATTTCATGCCGCGCTGATAGCAGACCTTATCGCATTGGGAACGGGGTGACCAGACCGCCGGCCCTTTGGTACGGTTCAACATGCGAAACTGAATCGACGCCGCATCGGTGACGACTCCCATCGCGCCGCCCATTGCGTCGATTTCCCGAACCACCTGTCCTTTGGCGATACCGCCGATCGCCGGATTGCAACTCATCTGGGCAATATGGTCCAAATTCAGGGTAATCAGCAGTGTTTCAGCTCCAAGCCGGGCTGCCGCAAATGCCGCTTCGCAGCCGGCGTGTCCGGCTCCGATAACAACAACATCGTACTGTTTCATCGTGGTTGACAAATTTCCTTGCTATGGCAGAATGACATCTTATTAAAATAAAACATTCCGCACGTTTTATCAAATCGGTTTAAAAAGATACTCTCAATAAAAAATCATTATTTATCGACAATTTTATGATCAAGTTATTAACAATCGCCTTGTTTGGAATTCATATCCTTTTTATAGAAAAGAGATTAAACAAGATCCCCTCACCCGTTGTATCGACTTGATTCTTAACATAACATACATTATGCGACGTTAGAAATATACCGCAAAGCCATGAGAAAGGCCCGGAAATTCCGACGGGTACAATCACACTGCCGGATCATTAACCCGGCCTCTATGACGTTCGGCGAAGTTTCGAGAGATGCCGATCATACGACGCGCCGGAATCGCCGGGCAAAAGGCCGAAGAGACATGAAGTCTTTTTTCGGCGCTTTTTGCTCCGGCTGGATGCAGGCGCTAAGAGATTACTCTTGCATCCTTGAAGAACTCAATCGACAGCTTGGAGAGCAACGCGGAAGCCCGGTCGTAACCGATCATGGCGGCATAATTTCGAAGCAAGGCTTTTTCCGCCGTGGAGAGCTTGCGGAACCCTTCGGCGACAATGTCCATGAACTTACGCAATTCCGGTTGTGCCGCACCTTCGGTAATCGCAAGATCAGAAACATCCCCGATCCCGAAATACGCTTTCAGGCCGCGCGACCAGCAAAGCGAATGGATCCCGCGAGTTGCCCGGAGGAGTTTGTGAAACGAGCTTTATCGATGAAAAAATAGATCCCCTGCCCTGTCCCTGCTGATTGATTTCCCCTGCCCGTTGCTGACAAATTTTCTGAGTTGCAATTTCCGGCATCACCGTGTATAGTATGGTGTAAGGAGGCACCTTATGACGGAATCCGGCGATTTATTTGCAACGATAAAACGATCCCGCATTCTTCGATGGTGCGCCGCTCTGTTCGCCCTCTTGCCGGCGGCTTTTTCTGAATGGATGGCCATCGCGGTGACACTCTCTTATTTTCAATGGTCACCGTTGGGATATGAACCGTGTGGTCTGCAGGCTATCGCCTGGTTTCTAATGATTTATCCGATGTTGGCGATAGATCTTCTGATTCGCGGTATCGTAATGGCAGCGTACCGCCTGCCCTGGCTTTTTCTCCTGTTCCCGGTTGTGCTCGGTGTGTTTTTCCTGCCTATGGCGTACTTCTCGTGGTGGAGCTTTGCAGCACTTACCGGAATTGTGATCACTCTGCTGCTTTTTCTTGCGGCAATTGTAACGGATATTCTTTTCTGGAAGAGGAGTACTGACCGTTCTTGATTCTGCCAAAGAGCAGGGTGCCGGGAATGGCTCCCCTGCCCCTGCTCTCTGAATCTACCGTATCAGCCCCCGAACGCCATATCCAGATACAGTGTCCCCGTCCAGCCGTAGTCATAGAAGACCTGATGGTACGGGCTGTCATCCGGATCGAGCGAGGTTTTGCGCAGCAGCTGCGGCGGATCGCACTCCCGACGGTCGTCGTAGAATTCGAAGAAGGTGCCGTACTTCTGATAGAATTTCTCCACCTCCCGCATGGTGTTTTGCAACAGCTGGTCCGCCTCCGCCCGGAATCCGTATCGTCTCAGGCCTTCGCTGATCAGATAGTTGATGTTGACCCAGACCGGGCCGCGCCACATGTCCTTCGCGTAGGCGGCTTCGGAAACCCGGCTGATCGAAGGCACCCCGAAGGGCGTCCCGAATTTGGCGGGGTCCGTGAGCTGTTTCACCATTCTTGCCGCCTGTTCTGGAGACGGCGCGCCGGAGAGCAGCGGCAGGAATCCGGCGGAGCTGTAGACGTTCGTCCGGCGGTTCGCCGTTACATCGTAATCGGTGTACAGCCCCTCCGCGTCATCCCAAAGCCGTTCATTCATCAGGCGGTTGAGCCGGGCATGATGCTCCTGCCAGAAGGAAACATCCGCGGCAAAACCGTATCGAGCGGCAAATTTGCCCATGAGTTCGCATTCCCGGGCGAGATAGGCGTTGAAATCCGGTGCATCCAGCTGGATTGCTCCATCGAAACGCGGCGAATTATCCATGCCGCTTTCGCCGCTGCGGCAGTCGGCATGGGCTTCGATCGCCCACTCCATCAGTCCGGCCCCGTCACTGTCGCGGTGAGCGAAGATCCACTCCAGAAAACGCTTCAACCGCGGATAAAGCCCCCTCACCCACTCCGGATTCGATTCCGCCTCCTCCACCTTTGCGATGCCGAATGCGAGAATCGGAGGCTGCGTAATATCCGAGAAGCCGGTGGGCGATGCCGCATGCGGGATAAATCCGTCTTCCCGGCAGACATCGAAAACCGCGCTGATGAAATTGCGCGCCAATTCCGGATTCAACCGCCGCATGCCGATGGCGTGAAATACCGAATCCCACAGCCACATTCTGCGGTGCGGCCAGCGGTCCGGCGTGCTCCAGAAGTGTTTCAAAACTCCTTCCGGGGAACAGACCTGGGTTTTGAGCATCGAACAGGCTTTGGCGACCGTACGGCGGGAAAGTTCGGAGAGTGACTCCGGCAGCGTTACTCCGGCGAGCCAGCGGCGACGCGCGGCAAACAAGGTTTCAAAATCGGCGTCCAGGAGTTCCGGACAGAATTTTTCCCGCACGCCGAGCAGCACGCGCCCCCTGCCCTGCCGAATGCGCACCGCGTCTGTGAGGCCCAACACCCGGCACTCTCCATCGATCAGCAGATGATACGCGTCCGCCATCACACCGCGAACGACACGCCCCTGCCCGGTGACGAGGCGGAAATAATCCCCGGCCAGACAGCATTCCGCCGGCGGCCGGTCATCCAGCAGAACAGTGCCGCCGGCGACCGGAAGTTTTACTTCAAAAGCGGTCATGCCGTCGACGCTCCGCAAAACCAGTCCTTCTTCAAAATCGGTTTTCCCATCGATGCCGGAGAAGCAGAAAAGCTGCCCCTTCCCCCAAACATTGAGAATATCCCCGTCGTTCATGGCCGAAGTCCCTTTCTGAAAATTTCATTTCGATCGTTCCTGTAAATACAGTACCGCAATTCCACTGGATTTTCCACTCGACAGGTGAAACAAAATATTCGAAATCCTGTCAATTGTATGTGAAATCAGATTATTCGCCGGATTGTTTTTTTTTCGAAAGGAGCTTGAAGAGCATTCCGGCGGCAGTTATATTATGAAATCAGGAGGAAATTGGGGTGGAATTTTCCGGCAGGCTGCGGCATTCCGCCTTCTGCGTGCAGACAGCCTGACAAATGAGGATCTGTTTCCATGGCGATTCATCAATTACTGGCAATGGTTGCCATTCTGCTTCTGCTGGGAGTTTTTTCCAGCAAACTTTCCAGCCGGTTCAACGTTCCCATTCTGCTGATGTTCCTTTCGGTCGGCATGCTGACCGGCTCGGACGGACTGGACTGGGTCTCCATCAACAGTACGACCCATGCCGCGCCGATCAACTTTCTCGGAACGGTGGCGATGTGCTTCATTCTCTACTCCGGCGGTCTCGATACCAATTATCGCTCCATCAAAGGAGTGCTCGGCTACGGCGCGCTGCTCGCCAGTGCCGGCGTGCTCATCACCGCACTCCTGGTCGGTCTGGGAGCCTGGCTGCTGTTCGGATATGACCTCAAATGGTGCCTGCTGCTCGGGTCGATCATCTCTTCCACCGATGCCGCGGCGGTCTTCGCCATCCTGCGCTCCAAAAGCGTCAGCCTGAAAGGTGACCTGCAACCGCTTCTGGAGCTGGAGTCCGGCAGCAACGACCCGATGGCCGCCTTTCTGACCATCTTCATGATCGGCATTGTACAGGGAAGTGATACGACACTCTGGAGCTTTGTTCCGGTCTTTCTGGCCAAAATGTCCATCGGCATTGCCGGCGGCTATCTGATCGGCCGGGCGGGTTGTTGGCTCTTCAACAAGCTCAAGCTTGAATACGAAGGACTTTACTTCGTCACCGGCGTTGCCATCATCATCTTCGCCTACGGATTGACCGAATCCCTCTTCGGCAACGGCTTCATGGCGGTCTACGTTTGCGGCCTCACAATGGGGAACCGCCGCTACAATTTCAAGAAAGGGCTGTTCCGGTTCAGCGACGGCCTCGCCTGGCTGATGCAGGTCACCCTCTTCACCACACTGGGAATGCTGGTCAATCCGCATGAACTTTTTGCCGCCAACGTCTGGAGCCTCGGGCTGTTGCTGGCGCTGGTGCTGATGTTCATCGCCCGTCCGGCCTCCATTTTCCTCTGTCTCATCGGCAGTCGGTTCACGCTGCGTGAGCGGACGCTGGTCTCCTGGGTCGGCCTGCGCGGCGCGGCACCGATTGTGCTGGCGACCTTTCCGCTGGTTGCCCATGTGGAACGGGCGAATATGATGTTCAATATGGTCTTCTTTATCGTCCTTGCCTCGGTGTTGATTCAGGGGCGCACGCTCATGCCGGTGGCGAAGTTCCTCAAACTTGACCGGCCGCTGTCGGATAAACCGCGCATTCCGCTCGAACTGGAGGAGACCGACAGCATCAACAGCGAAATGTACGAATTCGACGTCCACCCGGATGCCGAGTTTGTCAACAAGAGCCTTGCGGAAATGAATCTGCCGAACGGAGTTCTGGTTATGCTGATCCGCCGCGGCGGTCACTTTATTCTGGCGCGCGGCAATACGATCATCCAGGCGAACGACGGCATGCTGATGATGGGGGATCGGCCGACGCTGGCCAAGGTGGCGAAACAGTTCTTCCCCGACTGCGACTACGATCCGAGTTAATCCGGAGTGATCCGGCTGTTTGCAATTAGAAAGAGGAGGTTCGAACATGAAGGAAATCAAGGTTGCGTTTTTCGACACGAAACCCTATGACCGGGAATTCTTCGACAAGGCAAACGAAAAATTCGGCTTTCAGTTGACCTACTTCGAAACCCGGCTCGGACCGGCTTCCGCCCGGATGGCCGCCGGCTTTGACGCGGTTTCCGCCTTCGTCAACGACGATGTAGGCGAAGAGACGGTCAAGGAGTTGATCCGGCTGGGGGTCAAGGTGATCGCAATGCGCTGTGCCGGTTACAACAACGTCAACCTCGCCGCCGCCTACGGGAAGATTCTGGTCATGCGCGTGCCGGGCTACTCCCCGTACGCCGTCGCGGAATACGCTCTGGCGATGCTGCAGACGCTGAACCGTTCGCTCCACCGCGCCTACAATCGGATTCGGGAAAACAACTTCTCCATCAACGGTTTGATTGGGTTCGACCTGCGCGGCAAAACCTTCGGCATCATCGGCACCGGCAAGATCGGCCGGGTGTTTGCCGAACTTCTGCAGGGATTCGGCGTCCGTCTGCTGGCCTACGACGTCTATCCGAATCAGGAGGCGGCAAAGGCGCTTCATATGGAGTATGTCCCATTGGAGAAGCTCTATGCGGAGTCGGATGTCATCTCGCTCCACTGCCCGCTGACCCCGGACAATGTCCACCTGATCAATGCGGAAGCGATCTCCCGCATGAAGAACGGCGTCTACCTCATCAACACCAGCCGGGGGAAACTGGTGGACACCGCCGCGCTGATCGCCGGATTGAAAAGCCGGAAAATCGGCGGCGCCTGCCTGGATGTCTACGAGGAGGAGAGCGATTACTTCTTTGAAGACCGCTCCGGCTACGCCATTGACGACGACATTCTCGCCCGGCTGCTGACCTTCCCCAATGTGCTGGTAACATCGCATCAGGCGTTCTTCACCCGGGAAGCGATGACCAACATCGCCGAAGTGACACTGCAGAACGTCAGCGACTGCATGGAGGGGCGTGAACTGGTCAACTGCATCTGTTACCAGTGTGACGGCAACCGGCAGTGTCCGGGCAAGGGTCCGGGAGCGCCCGCCTGCCACGCATAAGTTCCGTCGTGCCGCCCGCCTCATCTTTCTGGTGGGCGGTGCGATATGCATCCCGGCTGCGGTGAAAACGAAACGATGTCCGATTCCGGAATACATTTTATCAGTGCGGCCCGATTCCGGGGCAGTCGCACCGTGCCCAGGCACTCCCACGATGGAGTGGAACTGGTCATGGTGACAGAGGGCTCCTGCCGCTGTCGTTTCCCCGGCGGAATCACGCTTGATGCTTCGGCCGGAGATGTTTACATTCAGCCACCGCAGCTGGAGCACAGTCAGTTCAACTTCGGTGTATGCGAGACCAATTATGTGATTGCGTCGATCCGCTCGCCGGAGTTCGACATATCGCTGCGTCTGGTTCACACCGGCGGAGATCCGGCGACGCGGGAGCTCTTCCGGGCGCTCTGCTGCTTCGGCTCGGCAAGAGGCGGGAGCGCCGCCTCCGCTGCGACGGAAGCGCTCTGGCTCCGGGTGAGAGAACTGACCTCCGGAGGAGAAGAGTGCGGGGGGCGACATCCCGCTTTGCGGCGCGCCATGGAGTTGATCGAGCGGGAGTATGCCTCGGCGCTCACGGTCGATCAGCTTGCCCGGCACGCTGGAATCGGGACAAGCCGTCTCAACCAGCTCTTTAAAGAGCAATGCGGCCGGACGCCGATCCAGTATCTGCTTGCCCTGCGGCTGAAACATGCCGCCGGGCATCTGCGCAATCCCTACTGGAACATTTCGGAAATCGCCCGGCTGTGCGGCTTCGAGAACACCAATTACTTCTCCAGGAAATTCCGGGCGGTGTACGGCATTACGCCGGGTGAGTTCCGGCGCAATGCGCTCATGGCTTCAAAAAAATGATTCATGTTCCCGGGATCTTGCCGCTTTTCCGGCCATTTTATTTGCAAAATACGGTATTTAGCAGTATATTTATGAATTCTCACTGAACGACAATCCATTCAACAAGAGAGGTCCATCATGGCAATTTATAATTTTGCAGCCGGGCCGGCCATGCTGCCGAAGGAAGTCATGCAGCGTGCGCAGGCGGAATTCACCAATTATCAGAATAGCGGCAGCGGCATCATGGAGCTCTCCCACCGCGGCAAGCTTTTCAAACCGGTGATCGACCGCGCGGAAGCGAATGTCCGGGAACTGCTCAACATCTCCGACGACTATGCGGTGCTCTTCATCCAGGGCGGTGCGAGCATGCAGTTTGCCATGCTGGCGATGAACCTGCTCAACGGCGGCACCGCCGACTACGTCGACACCGGCGTCTGGAGCAACAAGGCCTCCAAAGAGGCGAAACTCTACGGCAACGTCAACATCGTCGCCTCCAGTCGCGAAACCAAATACGATCACATTCCGGAGGAGTCGGAGTGGAAACGCACGGCCGATGCCGCCTATTTGCACATCACCAGCAACAACACCGTCGCCGGCACCCAGTACCATGTGTTGCCGAAGCCAACGGCCGGCGTGCCGCTGATTGCGGATATGTCCAGCGACATCATGTCCCGCGTGTTTGACGTCAATGACTTCGGCCTGATCTATGCCGGTGCGCAGAAGAACCTCGGTCCCAGCGGTGTCGCGCTGGTGGTGATCCGCAAGGATCTGGCCGCCCGCACCAATGAGGCGATTGTTCCGACGATGCTTCGCTACAGCACCTATATTGAGAACGGTTCGATGTTCAACACCCCGCCGACCTTCGGCATCTACATGCTCGCGCTGGTGACCGACTGGCTCAAGGAAAAGGGCGGTGTTGCGGCGATCGAAAAGATCAACAACGAAAAGGCCGCCTGCCTCTACAAGTTCCTCGATGAGTCGGAGTTCTTCCGCAGCCCGGTCGCGGTCAAGGATCGTTCGCGGATGAACGTGGTCTTCCGCACTCCGTCGGATGAGCTGGATGCCAAGTTCGTCCAGGAAGCCCGCGAGAACGGCCTGACCGACCTCAAGGGGCACCGTCTGGTCGGCGGCTGCCGCGCCAGCATCTACAACGCCATGCCGATGGAAGGTGTGCAGGCGCTGGTCGAGTTCATGAAGAAGTTCGAACTGGCCAACAAGTAATCATCGGCAGTACGCCGTTTGACAAAACCACCGGGATCTTCCGGTGGTTTTGTTTTAAAGACGTTTTGCGCACAGTCCCGGGAGGGGCCCCCTTCCCGAATTTGAAACACGGTATTGTATTCAGACAGAGGAAGATCATGGTATCCGCCGACGCCGGGTGGATGGTGCCGATCCTCGGTTCGGCCCTCGCACTCGGTTTTTACGATTTGTGCAAGAAGCACGCCGTCCGGGAGAACACCGTCATGCCGGTGCTCTTTTTCGCCACGCTCACCGGTACAACACTCTTTGTGGTTGCTTCTCTGGTGAGCGGTCATTTCGCAGAATTCGCCGCCTGCTCCCATCGTGACTGGTGGCTGATCGCCGCGAAATCCCTCCTCGTCGGCTCCAGCTGGACCTGTGTCTACTATGCGATGCGGGATCTGCCGATCTCCATCGCCGCTCCGGTGCGCGCCTCCGCTCCGCTCTGGACCTTTCTCGGCAGTCTGGTGCTGTTTCATGAGATTCCCACACCGTGGCAGGGCGTGGCGATGGTGTCGATTTTCGCCGGGTACTACGGATTTTCCGTACTGGGCAAGCTGGAAGGATTCTCACTCCGTCACCCGAGCATCCATCTCATCATGGCCGGAACTCTGCTCGGGGCGGCGTCCTCGCTTTACGATAAATATCTGCTGGGAGTGCTCCGGATTCCCCGCAACACTGTGCAGCTCTGGTTTTCGATCGACATCGCCGTGCTGCTCGGCGTGGCATATCTGCTCTGCCTGCTGCTGCTGAGGAAGAAAGTGCAACGGAAGTTTCAGTGGCGCTGGAGCATTCCGCTTACCGGCATTCTGCTGATCGTCGCCGACTGGCTCTATTTTTATACGGTCAGCCTGCCCGACACTCAGATTTCAATCATTTCGCTGGTACGCCGGTGCAGTTGCATCGTCACCTTTGCCGCGGGCAGCTGGTACTTTCATGACACCAACATCCGCGGCAAAGTGATTGCGCTCGGCCTCATTCTGCTCGGGGTCATCCTTCTCGCCCTCGCCTGAAGCCGGAATTCCGGGCGGCGGCGCCGCCCGGATAAGCAGGGACCTCAGAAGGAGTTCCCCATATCGACCTTGGCGGCCTTTGCCTCTTTTTTGACGTAACGGGAGTTCTTGATCAACTCCTGCAGCATCTCGTCGTACTTGGCCGTATCCATCGGAATCGGCACCTCGACATCCTTGAGTCCGGAGTAGAGCATCGCATTGCCGAATTCGACCGAACGGATCCCCTCCTCTCCTTCGGCGACCATCTTCGCCTTGGGATCGAGTACCGCACGGGCGAAGTCGCGGATCACCTCTTTGTGGGCCTTGTGATCCTTCTGCACCTGGTACGGCACTTCGATGTCCCAGGTGGTCATCGACGGGAACGATTCCGGCGTGCTGCGGCAGAAGTCGTTCACATCCTCTTCGGTGCGGCGGAAGCGGATTACGTCGTTCTCAAAGACCATCCGGCCGCGGGTTCCCATGATTTCCAGGCGGTTGGTGCCGGGATATTCCCCGGTCGAGGTGATGAAGTTCCCGGTCGAACCATCGGCGAACCGGCAGAAGGTGTTGACGTCATCCTCCACTTCGATGTCGTGATATTTGCCGATCGAAACATAGCTGCGAACCATCACCGGCAACCCGAAGAACCACTG
>OIWS01001864.1_pt1 | contig 19258 bp, 15 predicted proteins | sample 1587611 | NCBI WGS metagenome assembly OIWS01 (sample SAMEA3888919, study PRJEB22519) | human gut metagenome | biome: human gut; feature: human-associated habitat; material: faeces | place: Denmark | collected 2010 | reverse complement strand
GTTCCCGCGATTTCGTTGAGTTTTGCGATTACGTTTTCGTCGCGTTCGCAGGTTTGCGGCCAGTAACCGAAATAGATATAGTCGCCGTCGCGCGTGTAACGAACGGGGTTAAGTTTGTTGCACGTGGTGCAAACGTCGCAAACGTAACTATGCTTGCCGTTGGCGGGAATTTCCGCCTTTGTATTATAGTCGCACCCCTCGCGCTGACATTCGTCGTATTCCTCCCAGCCGGGCAAGCAATCCGCTTGTTTCGCCTCGCAGTGTTTGAGGAGGTGTCCGAGAGCCTTTTCGACGTATCTGTCCACCTTTGACGAATAGTCGCAACCTTCGCGATTGCAGGTGGAATAACTTCCCCAATATCCGTCCTCGGTGCAGGTTGCGTCGCAGGGATCGTGCCATTGCAAATCGTGCCCGATAGCAGGCAAACCGTTGTAATCGGTATGATAATCGCAACCTTTGTTAGAACACTTTTTGTATTCCTCGCTGCCCCACTTTTCGCAAGTCGGCTCCACGCGCGGAACGTCAATGGACAGGTTATGTCCCGTAGCGGGGATTTCCTCGTACCCCTCGGTTTTTCCGCAATAATGCTCGCACCTTTTGTATGCTTTCCAGCCGATTTCGGTACACGTCGGTTCTTTTGCGGCAACGTCCTGCATGTCATGCCCGATAGCGGGTATCGGCTTCTGTTCGGTATAAGTACAGCCCGGATTTATGCAACGTTTGCCGTGGGTAAGTCCGTCTTTTTCGCACCAAGGATCGTAACCTTTTTCTTCGCGCAGGTTGTGAGGAGCAAGTTCGCCGTATTCAAACGTTTCCCTGCCCAGACTGCCGCAGATACTGCAAACAAGCCGATACACAGCCTTTCTTTGGCATGTTGCATTGTCCACAAGGTTTCTATCGATAATTTTTTCGACGTAAGTGTGTATATGCTGTTGATCGGCATTTACCAAGCCGGCAACCACGAAATACGAAAAACCTGTCGTTTCAAAGTATATATTGTTGCCGTCAACTGTGGTTTTTAGTTCCTCTACCGAGTTGTCGCCCTTAATGTGGTAGGTAACGTAACCGTCAGACTCAAACGGTTTCAACATGGTAACTTTCACTTTGCCGTCAGGTTGAACCTTTTCGCCGTTCTTTGAAACGGAAATGTCAAAAACGGCAATTTTAGCACTGTCGTAAGGTTTGTCTATCGCAGCAATAGCCGCCTTTCCTTGTTCGCTGTCGGCGGCATGATGTTCGGCTTTCAGCACGGAGTCGTTTTCAAACGCGCCGTCCAAAGTAACGCCGCTTTCGGCAGTCAGTTTGTTTATTTCTCCGTTTTTATCGACGCAAGCGACAAACGCAAGGCACAGCGACAACACAAGCGCAAGCGCAAAGAAAAGTAAAGTTTTTCTCTTCATCGATGTCTCCTTTATGTTTATAGAACACGACACGGACAAGCGGGTTTTTACGCCCGCTTATCCGTTATTTTGATCAGATAATAACTTTTAAGTTATTTTGCTGCGATTTTGCCACCCAGCATATCATTAGATACGTTATTATCCAAAACTATGATAACTCTACCGTCGGAAGGAATTGCAAAACCACTTGCACTTGTTGTGCCTCCGGCTCTGATTTCTGTAATCGTGGCTTCGCCCACTTTTGTGCCGGCGCTGTTGTAAAGTATAACCGTTTGTCCGACCTTGAAGTATCCCTTTTCAACAGTCGCGTAAATCCTTTTTTCTGCCGCTTCTACGATTTGGATCGGACCGGAAGTGGACTTTTGGGTTGTAGAATGCTCAACAACCGTAACCTCAACTGTCGTTACGTTGGGATATTTGGTAACGATTTTGTAATTTTCCATAACAGGGTTCGTAATATTTCCTATCTTAAGGAAGAAACAATCCGGCGTTACTTTCTTTTTCTGGTCAGGGATGAAATTGTAAACACTGTTGTTTCCTTCTCTTGTTTCAAGCCCCGCTTTTTCGTTGTCAAGCCAAAGTTCGATTCTCTGACCTTCGATAAGTACATTCCCGTTTGCCTCGTAGAAAATCCTGAGGAAAAACGTTTTGCCTCTATCATACGACGGATTGTTTTGGTTTTGACCGTAACCAAGTTCAAGCACGAACTCATACGGTTTAATTGTGAACGTTTTTACTTCGGAAACCACTGCTTCCCATTCGTCCGTTGCCGTGACGCCGATGCGGTATTCATACTCTCCCGCGTTCGTGAGAACGTTGGCGACGTTCAAATTTCTTCCCCATTCTCCGCCAACTTCACGGAACTCGACGTATTTTTCGCCGGACTCCATAGCCGACGTGAAATTTTCTACGCCGTCAATTACAGTTGCGCCAAATTTATTAACGAGGTCATTAAAGGTGAAGTTCGTTACCTGCTTTCCGTCGTACATTTTACCATCAAACTTCTTAACGCTAAGCGTTCTTGGTTTCGCCTTCATAGTGAATTTGACGAACGCGTCTCCGAAATTGTAGTTGGCGCCTTCCGCATATTTAATGTGAACTCGGAACGTGCCCGTTTTAAGTTGTATAACTTCTTCTTTTGTAAGGTTACGGCTCCAAACGCCACCTTCAAGTTCTTGTTCCCAGACGATAGTCTTTTCACCGTAGCCGGTGCCGATTTCAACGTAATTTGTTGTGGGATCGGGAATATTCGTCGCGCCCACGTAGAACCCTTTTTCAAATGCTGCCGCATTGCTGATTGTAAAGCCTTCGATGTCTGCTTTGATGATTGCCACGTTGACGTCTGCTCTTGCAAGGCTGTAATTGCCCGCGTCTTTTCCTGTGATTTCAAAACTTTGGACTGCCGCGCCGACGTTGGCACTTTCCATTGTAACGGTAATTGTTGCTTCGTCGCCTGCGAGCAATTCGGCGGGCTCGCCCGTAAGAATATTTGAATTATCGTATGGTTTCTCCCAATCAACGCCGATTACCATGGGGGTGATTGCAAAGTCGAAAGTTTTTGTCGTGGCTTTCCACTCTGCCGTGGCTTCTACGCTTACCTTCACGGTATATTCGCCGGCTTTCTTCGGGGCGGTTGCAGTATATGTATTTTCGTCCGCGCCTTTTGCCTTGAACATAATTGTAGGCGCGCGATTGCCTTCGATTACAAAACCGTCTTTCGTAATCGAAATAACTTCTCCGTCGTATTCCTTGCCAAGCGTTTCACCGGCAACAAGTACGATTTCGTTGTCCTTCGCGCCAAGTGCGTCGATGGACTCTGTCTTTTCGTATCCGCATACCGTGCAGGTGAATTTTTTTTCGCCGACTACGCCGTAGTCCGCCGGTTTGGTAACCTCGCCTTCGTCAAAGGTATGCGCGGCGAAATCGCTCTTCATTACGTCATGCGCGGGAGCCGTTGCGTCACAGGTCGATTCGTGCCAGTGTCCCGTCGCGTCTTTTTTCCATCCCTCGCCGTAAGCGTGCGTTGCGGTGCCTGATATGGTCCTTTCGGTTTCGTATCCGCATTCACATACGCCCTTTTCAACCTTGTCCGTATGAACGCCTGCGGGAGTTTTTACTGTCCACGTAAACTCGTGCGGGAGTTTCTCCGACGTGTCGGTGTGTTTCTTCGTGGTGCATTCGTGCCAGTGATTTGTTTCGTCAAACTTCCATTCGCTTGAAAACTCATGTTTATTTTTGTTGCAAGCGGTAAGAACCGAAAGCGACAAAACAAACATCAACGCTATCGCACAAAATGTGAAGATCGATTTCCTTTTCATTGTTTTTGTCTCCTTTTTCCTGAATTGATTTATTTCAAACCGCAAATCGGTATTTGCGCTCTAAAACCGTTGTTATTTTTTATATGTTAATTTAATTATTTTCTTCTTTAAGTAAAATGTTTTTCGGACAAGCGGGTTTTACCCCGCTTATCCGATTTTTTGTTGTTGTTATTTTGTTGCTATGCTTTCAATCAGGAAATTACAATCGTTCCGGACGTCTGTTCTCTTTTTATACTGAAATTAATGTTCAGATTGCTGTCGGTGGTGTTTGTGACAACGATGGTATAATCTCTTACGGGCACATTTCTCAGAAGCTCAAAAGAATTGTCCGTCGACAAAGTAACCTCTGTACCGTCTTCTCTATAAACCTTTACGGTTGCGCCTGCGGGGATATTTGAAATCGTGTACTTCATTCCAAACGATACGCCGGCACCAACTTTGATAACAAATTTCTTTTCTTCGCCTGCCGCATAGGTCAATTCTCCGGACGAAAGTTCATTTGCACCCTCGGGAAATTCAAGCCTTGTCGTCGAGGTTTCAAAGGAAGCCGTTATCGTAAACCCCGAAGCATTATTGGTCGCTTCCAACTCTTCTACGTACAAGTAAAAACTCTTTCTGCCGGAAGTTTCCGTGAACGTAAATTTGTTTTCGCCGACTTTATTAACAACAATGCTTGTTTCGGAACCGGTAACCGCATCGTACAATACCATTTCGATATTCTTCGGCGAACCCGACCAACTCACGTCGAACGTGCAAATAATGCCATCTCCCTCGGGAAGTTGCACTTCAAACACCGCGATTTGACCGCCTCCAACCGATGAGCTGTTCTGCAAAGAGTCTTTGCTGAGTACGGGGTGGTCTTTGGAGTCTGTTATTTCTATCGTAATTTCCAAATCTTCGTTACCAATCCATTTGCCTTCCGCGCTAACGTACTCGTTTGCGCCAAACAAATCGAAATGCATACCGGCCACTCGGTCATTATCGAACGACATACCGCCATACGTGTACACATAATGTAAATCGCTCATGGTCTGCACGCCTCTTCTTTCAAATCTTGCAATGACGGTTTCTCCGCACTGAACTCTGATAATAAAGTATTTCTCTGCATTGTCTGCGTTTGTCAAATATTCGCATAATCCGTCTATCTGAGCCTGCATATTAATTCTATCTTCGCCAAACTTAATTCCTAAAGTACTATCGGTTATGCCGGCGATAGGATTACCATCAGGACCGATTATATTTTTTATGGTAAGTACGTTTTCTTTCTTTACAGTGAAGCTGACGTACTGGGTGGCTCCGAAATTGTAGTTGTCGCCTTCCGCATATTGAATGCGCACGCGATATTCGCCTGCTGTTCCAATTACTTCGTCTTTTGTAAGGGTGCGACTCCAAACGCCGTCACCAAGGTGCATTATCCAATCGATAGTCTTTGCGCCGTAACCGGTGCCGATTTCAACGTAATTTGTTGTGGGATCGGGGATATTCGTTGCGCCGACAAAGAACAACTCATTAAATGCGCTCGCATTGCTGATTTCAAAGTTAATGTCTGCTTTGACGATGTCCACGTTGACGTTTTCTATTGCAAGGCTGTAATTGCCCGCGTCTTTCCCGGTGATTTCAAAGCTTTGAACCGTCGCGCCGACGTTGGCGCTACTCATTGTAACGGTAATTGTTGCTTCTTCGCCATAAAGCAATTCGGCGGGTTCGCCTGAGATAACATTTGAATTATCGTATGAATGCTCCCAGTCAACGCCGATTACCATGGGGGTGATTGCAAAGTCAAAAGTTTTTGTCGCGGATTTCCACTCTGCCGTGGCTGCTACGCTGACTTTTACGGTATATTCGCCGACTTTATTCGGGGCGGTTGCAGTGTACGTATTGTCGTCCGCGCCTTTTACCTTGAACATAATTGTGGGTGCGCGATTGCCTTCAATTACGAAATCGTCTTTCGTAATCGAAACAACTTCTCCGTCGTATTCCTTGCCAAGCGTTTTGCCGGCAACAAGTACGATTTCGTTGTCCTTCGCGCCAAGTGCGTCGATATCTTCGGTATAACTATATCCGCAGTCTTTGCACGTGAATTTCTTTTCGCCGACCACTCCGTAGTCCGCTGCTTTCACAATTTCTTCCTTAAACTCATGCGGGAGTTTCTCCGATGTGTCGGTGTGTTTCTTCGTGGTACATTCGTGCCAGTGATTTGTTTCGTCAAACTTCCATTCGCTTGAAAACTCATGTTTATTTTTGTTGCAAGCGGTAAGAACCGAAAGCGACAAAACAAACATCAACGCTATCGCACAAAATGTGAAGATCGATTTCCTTTTCATTGTTTTTGTCTCCTTTTTCTTGAATTGATTTATTTCAAACCGCAAATCGGTATTTGCGCTCTAAAACCGTTGTTTTTTTGTGTTTGTTCCTTTTACGCCGGTTTATTTGGCAACCTTGTAAATAAATTTATATGTGCCCAAACCCGGTTCGGAATTAGTCTGTATAATGGTTGTTTTATCTGCGGACAACTCAAACGTCGAGCCGGCAATCAATCCGTAATTGTGAGCGGGAATTTCTTTTTCCATATCTTCTTGGCTGTCGTAAAACACGATGGCAGTACCTTTGATTTTATACAGCACACCGAAGCTGCCTTGACCGCCTACTTCGCCCGGACCTTGATCATAGGTCACCGTCGCGGTATTTTTGTCAGGCGCAAACTCAAACTTGATCTTTGATGAAGCGACGAATTGAAGATATTGCTCCTCCGTCATTTCCATTTCTGTAAGGAGCGCTTGCTTGACGGCTTCGGACTCCCACTCGACAGTTGCGTCAACCTTATTGAAAGTCTTGCCCTTGATGTCGGCAGTCGCCCATTTTGCGTAAAGCGTGAACACCCTTGCCGGCATATATGAAAAACTGAATTCCGTGTCGGAAAGCGTTACTCCGCCGTCCGTGCTTTCGTACCAGCCTGCAAATACAAAGCCTTCTTTGTGGGAGCGGCAGGAGCCGTGATCGCCACACCTGCGCTTGCCTTAACGGGTTGTACCGCACTGCCGCCCTTGCTGTCAAAGGTTATCGTATATTCTTTTTCGGCGACAAGTTTATCAATCTTCTCGGTCTTTTCTCTGTTGCAGACCGTGCAGACGTACAGCATGGTTCCTTCCTTTTCCGTGGTAGGCTCAACCGTCACGCTGCCGTCGTTCCAGGAGTGCTCGGATTTGTCTTTGGTTTCCTTACAGCCCTTGTCTGCGCACGCGTGCCAGTGATGCGTCTCGTTGTTGCTCCATTCTTCCGCAAAGTTGTGTTTCCCGTCCTTGTTGCAAGCGGTAAGAACCGAAAGCGACAAAACAAACATCAACGCTATCGCACAAAATGTGAAGATCGATTTTCTTTTCATGATTTTTGTCTCCTTTTTTCTAAATTGATTTATTTCAAACCGCAAATCAGAAATTGCGTTCTGAAACAGTTAATAATTTTCCGTTTTCGTTCGTTAAAGGGCGTCTATTGCGTCTGCAAGATAGTCGGACGGGACGGATTCATAGAAGAATGCGTCGATACTGCCGTCTTCTTTGGCGCATTTGACTTTGTATGCGCTGCTTTCATCCGACACGTTGTCGCAAAGAAGCGCGATTTTGATTTCGGGGTTCTGCCTCCTGACTTCGCGCGCGGTGTCCATACGCATAGCAAACGTGCCGTCGCCCGACCTTGTAACGTCCATTACAAGAGTTGTTGCCGCAAGCGCGTTCGTCAGCGTAAGGATACGCGCAGTTGCCTGCGAAGAAGATTTTTCCACAAAGAACCCCGTGCGTTTCAGGGCGTTTGCCACCGCTTCCAAAACGAGTCTGTTTCTGATTGCAAGTACGGCTCTTTTCATTGCGGATCATTTCTCCTTTGCGTACACTACGCCTGTTTTTACATTCTGCTTATATATTTTATCATAGACGGTATACGGTTTGGGAGTGCCATTCGGCACCCCTTTGGCAAGTTTTTTATGCTTTTCAGAAAAAATTTTGGCAAAAAAAAAGACAGCCGCGGGTAAGCGACTGCCTGTTTCTATATATCTGATTGCATTATCTGTCAGATTTCGTCGTCGGTTTTGTCGAGTATCACAAGCCCCGATTCTCTTGCTCTTACGGCAAGTTGCGTGCGGGAACGGAAACCCGTTTTAGACAGCATATCCGCAACGTGGTTTTTGACAACGCCCGAAGAAACGCCGAGTTTTTCGGAAATTTCCGTATTGCTGTATCCGCCCGTCATAAGGCGCAGGATTTCAAGTTCCTTTTCGGTAAATTCGCAACTAGAGGCAAGTCCCATTCTGACGGGTTGCGGACTGTCGGGATAGACGATTTCGCCGCTTACTACCCGTTCCATCAGCGACAGAATCGGCTGTTCGTTCGCTTCCTTGTACCAAAAGCCTTCAACGCCGATTTGTTTTGCGCGCTTTATATAGGAACACTCCGGCATACTCGTAACTATGATAATTTTCGTTTTCGGGAATTTCGCCTTGATTTTTGCCGCCGCCTCGAGTCCGTTTTCGCCGTTTTCCGTTACGACGTCCATCAGTATCAAATCCACGGGCGTGCGTGTGCAGACAATATCCGCAACCGACGCGTTTTCTATCGCTACTTGCAGATAGAATTTGTCCGACGACTCCACAAAATGCGAAAAGAGTGCCTTCGGCATTTGCTGATCTTCGACTATCATTACAGAGTATTTTCCGTCTTTCATAAAGTTTCTCCTTGCGGTAGTTCGATAATGAGTTCAAATTGCGGTGCGCTGTGAATAATCATCGTGCCGTTTTCCCGTTCTACGAGCAAGCGAAGCCCCGAAAGTCCGCCGCCTTCTATGATTTCGCCTTTCGGCTTTTCGCCGTCGTTGGTGATTTCTATCGTATATTTGCCGTTTTTCTCCGATACCGTAACCGTCATCGTCTTACCGTTTGCGTGCGAAACGGTGTTCGTCAGACATTCGTGCATTGCGGCGATGAGTATTCTTTCGCTTACCGTATCGGCTTTCGGCTTTTCGCCGCAAAAATCCACGGTTACGGCAACGAGTTTTGCCGCGTCCTTTATCACTTGCAAGTTGTCTTTCTTTGTGTGCGGACGAGTGCTTTTCAATGCGGCGATTTCCGCTTGCCAAAAGCAAATCATTTGCTTTTGTTCGGTTTCACCCATCGGCTCGGCAAGTCCGCGTTTCGTTGCAAGCAGCAGTTTACCCATATCGTCGTGGATACGGATTTTCGCCGCCAAAAGTTCCTTTTCTTTCGTGAGGAGCGCAACGTTATCCCCGTATGCGACAAGGCGTTTGTTGACGGCTTTCAGTTCGCCCTGTTTTTGCTCTAATTCTTTTGTAAGACGGTATCTTTCGGTTACGTTTGTCGCAACGATTTCATAAACGGTTTTTCCGTCTATCTCGTGCGAATATCTCTTGAACGATACCACTTTGCCGCCCTCGTATTCTATGATAGGTTTTTCTCCTGTTTGAAGCGGCAGGCAGTTTTCCTCGATTTCGCCTTGCGAGACCTTCCGCCAAAAACTTGCGCCGTCCAAAAGTGCCTTGCCGGTTGCAAGAACGCAAAGGCGGTTCATTTCGGTATTGATAAGCCGCACGAGTCCGCTTTGCTCGTAGAAACATATTCCTGCCGGAAGCGAATCCGCGCTCTCTTTTATGGACACGGGCGAAATATGCTTTTTGTTCCAAAGCACCGCGCCGACAAGTCCGTAAACCGCAAAAGCGAGCTCCGCGACAGCCGCAACGCAATGCAACCATAGCGGCAAAGAAATTATCGTGAGCGACGGCTCGAATACGGATTTCCCTACACGATAGAGATAACTACCGCACATTGTAAGAAATACCGATAGAAACGACAATGCAAACGTTACCGCAGTCAGAACGATATAGCGGCGTTTCTTGCAAAGTCTGACCGACGCAAACAACCCTATAATCGCCAGAACGAACGTGAGAATAAACGAAACGACAATCATCTGTCTTACATAAAACGGTGCGTCTACAAATCTCATACAGCACCCCCTTCGGGCAAAGTAAGCGAGTAATAAACTTCTTCGTCGTCCGTTTGAATTGTTACGTTGTATTTCTCGAATTTCGACTTTATTTTCTCCGAAATCTCTTCCGCTTTGTTGTCGCATTCGATACGAAAAACAAGATTATCGCCGCGCCTCGAAAGACGAACGATAACGGCGCTCGGTAGCCCCTCGCAATTTGCAATGCAGGCTTCAAAAAAGTCATAGAAAACACCTGCGTTTTTGTCGTAGATTTTACCCGAAACGGCGCAATCGAAAGTGCATTCCGCACCCGTAAGCGAAAGAAACCCAAGCGATTCTTTTATCGCAAGCGACAGTTCGCCCACGTCGATATTTTCCTGCTTTTCGGCAAGTATAACAAGGTTGCTTCTGCGTTTGATATAAGCCGCCAAAACACACGCAAAACGCATTTTATCTATATATTCCGTGCCGTTTAACCGCGTTTTGTGGTACATATCCGACAAAAGCGCATCAAGGCGTTTCAGTTCTTCGCAGGTAACTTCATCCGTCTTTGCGTACAGTTTATTTTGCTCTGCGATCTGCGCTTTTTGCGCTTTTAATTCGTTCTCCGCTTCGATGATATAGTTTTCTTCGGACAGTCTTTCGTTGGTTTCGGAAAGTGCCGCGTTTATCTCGTTGACCTTAGATAAATCTTCGATTCTGAAAGCGTATCCGCCGTGTATTTTTGCTGCCGAAAGCCGTGTGTTTTCATCTATCATCACTGGGCATTTCGTCGCTTGTTCGAGCAGGATTTTATCCGTAAAAACAGATTTTTCGGAGTTATAAATCACGTTAAAATTTTCATCCGTGATAACCGCCGAATATACCGAACGATAGAAGTAATTTTCGTATTCGTCGTTGGACGGAATAAGACCTATCGCAATACAACTTTCTATCATTACGATACAGGTAAAGCACAATAGTTCGGGGATTTTGAACGCCGACGAATCCGTCAAAAAGCATACGGTGGAAACAGCCGCGCACACAATGAAAACGGTTACGGGTATCCACGTTTTGCGCCTGCACGCCGATATGCCGCATTTCAAAATCAGCACGATAAGGCTTGCAAACGTTACGGCAATCTCCCACGCGAGCGCGATATAAAATACGGTTCTATGCTCGTAGGAAAAACCGTTCTCGAAGTTCAAAGCGAACGCCCATTCGTGTATGTCGTTTGTGAATATCAAAAGAAGCAATATCACGGCAGGCAAATATAAGAAATACCACGCTTTTGCGAGCGGTTTGCCCTTTTTGCTCTCTATGCTGAACGCCGCAAGCAAAATCGTCGGCGGAATAAACATCTGCGGAACGTAGTATGCGTACCAAAGATAGCGCGAAAAGGCGTCTGTGTCCTTTGTCAGTCCGTACCTTATCATTCGCACCACAAGGAAAAACAAAATCAGCACGGCAACCGTAATGAAATATGCACGCAGATCTTTCCGCACCATTCTATGTATAAGAGAAACGCCCCACGCCACCACGAGAGAAATCAGTATCGTGTGCGCCAACAAAGCAAACAAAGCGTGCCAAAAATCGGGAAGGCTTGAATCTACCGCCTGAAATACGCCAGCCAGACAAAAGAAAAAAGCGCATACGGCATATAGAATTATTCTTTTTTTGTTAATAGCAGTCCGCATTTCCGCGTTTCTCCTTTTCGTTAGTTATCTATATTATAGCATATTTTTCCGATTTTTTCAATCCATTCTGCCCCATAAACGAAAAGTCGAATCGCTTGCCGTCAACCGTTTACCACTCCTGATTTTTTATGTTAAAGCACGCGGGAACGTAAAACGGGTAGGCAGTTAAAACCTACCTACCCGAAAATTCCCCACGAATAATTAAACTATTTATGTTATTCGATGTTTCCGACATTGAATTTCCTCCGATTGTATTTTTTTCGTTGACCGGCAGGTCATACGTTTATTTTAATACAATCGGAGTCTTTTTTCAACTCATCGGTAAACCTTTTTCCAACCACGCGACTATCGCGTGGTTTTTCTTTATATCAACAAAGCCGCTTTGATATTCTCATAAGCGATTTTCCGCGCGAGCGCGATTGCCGCGGCTTCGTCGTATTCGCCGTTTTTTACCCGCTCGCCGATAAACGAAGATAATATTCTTCTGTAAAAATCAAAGCGAACGTACGATGAAAACGATCTGCTGTCCGTAAGCATGCCGTACTGCGTACCGAGCGCCGAATATTCCGCCGCCGTTTCCATCTGCCGCTTAATTCCGCTTACCGTATCGTTGAACCACCACGCCGCGCCGAGCTTCACTTGCGGAAACGCGCCCGTAAGCGCACCCAAAGCGCGTAAATCGTAATCGTTCAATGGGTAGACAACGATTTTCGGCAGCCCGCCGAGCCGCGCGTTTTCTCTGTCCAGAATTTTCGCAAGCTTATCCGTATCGATTGTCCCGCGCATAATATCGAAACCGCTGTCCTTCCCGCTTTGCTTATATGCAACCGAATTTACGTTGCGATACGTGCCGAAATGCAATTGCAAAATCATTTTACGCTTATAGCAATTTTCTATCAGCCACACGAGATTATCATCCCCTTCGTCGATAAAATCAAAGCCGTAGTCCGCGATTTTACAACCCTTTTCCACGAAATAATCCAGCCGTTTTTCAAGCTCGCTTTTCGCCGCGTTCTCTTTAAACCGCTGATCCGCGCGGAACGTGGGGCGCACTTTTACCCCGCCGATATCTCCGTGATTTTCCAGCGGCGAATACGGATCGTCCGTGGTGGCGATATATTCCACTTTAAACTTCCTCAAAAGCCCTTGCACCGAAAGCGTTTTTAAGGTTTCGTTCGCTTCTTCCCATATCTCTTCCGCCGTGTCTTTATTCAGCGGCTTGTTGATCCCGAATATGCGGCTCAATTCCATCTGACTCCACATATACACGGGATTGCCGCACAACAACGGCAATATTTCGGCGAATTTTAAAAATTTTTCTTTATAGTCCGCCCCGCCCGTGATATACTTTTCTTCCACGCCGCAAAGCCGCATCGCGCGCCATTTATAATGGTCGCCCGAAAGCCACAACTCGCCGATATTCTCGAATTTCTTATCTTCTTTTATCGCCTTTTCATCTAAATGACAATGATAATCGATAATCGGCAAATTCTTGATTTCTTCGTAAATTTTCTTCGCCGCTTCGTTTTCAAGCAACAATTCTTCGCCGTAATACGCTTTCATCGTTTACACTCCGCTGTACGCCGAGAATCCCCCGTCTACCGGGATCACCGTTCCCGTTACAAACCCGCTCGCCGATTCGTCCGAAAGCCACAGTAAGCACCCGATTAAATCGGAAATTTCGCCGAATTTCTTCATCGGCGTTGCCGCTAATATCTTGCCCGTCCGCGCCGTAGGCGTGCCGTCCTGATTAAACAGTAACCCGCGATTCTGATTCGTTACGAAAAACCCCGGGGCGATTGCGTTGCAACGGATACCACACGGCGCGAAATGCACCGCAAGCCACTCTGTAAAATTGCTTACGCCCGCTTTCGCCGCCGAGTACGCAGGGATCTTCGTCAGCGGTCTGTACGCGTTCATGCTCGATATATTGATGATATTTCCGCCCGTCTTTACCATATCCGCCGCGAATACCTGCGTTACCAAAAACGCGCTTGTGATATTCAAATCGAATACGAATTTCAAGCCGCTTTCATCGAGCGCGAAAAAGTCTTTGATTCCCGTCGTTTCCGGATACATATACTCGTTGTCGCACGTGGCTTTCGGATTGTTCCCGCCCGCGCCGTTGATAAGATAATTCACCGCACCGAATTTTTCGTTTACCGCCGCTTTCGCCGCTTTGATATCCTCTTTATCCAGACAGTTGCATTTCACCGCGAACGCTTTTTCACCGATTTCGTCCGCTACCTTTTTCGCCGCCTCGTAATTGATATCGAGCAGCGCGACTTTCGCTCCGCACGCCGACAACGCCCGCGCAAATTCGCCGCAGATGATTCCTCCCGCGCCCGTAATTGCTATCACTTTTTTGCTTAAATCTACTTTAAACGGTACTTTGTACATTGTTGTTACCTTCTTTTTTGTTGTTATTTTTTTAAGTCTTTTTCTATTGCTTCAAAAACGCCCTGTAAGTACGCCGCGCCAAGCGCCCGATCGTACAACCCGTACCCCGGTTTCGCGTCCTCACCCCAGATGTTTCTGCCGTGGTCCGGGCGAAGATAGCCGTCGAACCCGTTTTCTACGAGCGCTTTCACTATGGCGTAGATATCTACGTTCCCTTCCGACGTCTGATGCCCGTTTTCGTAAAAATCCGTTTCGTTTACGAACTTCAACTGCCGCAAATGCGCGAAATAGATCCGCTTCGCGTACTTCGCCGCCATCTTCGGTAAATCGTTGAACCGCCCCGCGCCCAAACTGCCCGTGCAGAACGTTATTCCGTTGTGCATATCGGGTACGGCGGCAAACAATCTGTCGTAGTCCGACTCCTTGCCTACGATGCGCGGCAAACCGAATATATCCCAAGGCGGATCGTCGGGGTGAATCGCCATATTCACCCCCGCTTCGTTGCATGCGGGCATTATGCCTTTTAAGAAATACACGAGATTTTCAAACAATTTTTCGTGCGTTATCCCTTCGTACTCTTTCAATAAGCCGTTGAGCTGCTCGGATGTGTAGCTCTCGTCCCACCCCGGAAGCCGCAGATTGTGCTTATCCAACTTTTTAAAATCTTCTTCGCTGTACGAAAGAGAAGTGCTGCCGTCCGAGTGCTTATAGTACAGATTCGTGCGGAACCAGTCGAACACGGGCATAAAGTTGTAGCACACGCATTTCACGCCGACTTTGCCGCAATTGATAATATTTTGCGCGTAGTTTGCGATGAGTTTATCCCGCGTGGGCTTGCCGAGCTTGATGTCTTCGTGTACGGGAATACTCTCGATGACTTCCATTTCAAGCCCCGCGCCGTTTGCAAGCGTTTTTAAGCGTTGCAACGCGGAAACGTTCCACACTTCGCCCACGGGTACGTCGTACACCGCCGTTACCACGCCCGTCATTCCCTGTATCTGTTTGATATATTCAAGGGGTATACAATCTTTTTCCCCGTACCATCTGAACGTCAGTTTCATATTATGCCTCGCCGATTTTCACTTCTTTACCATTGCTTTCGTATACCGCCAGAATCAGTTTCACCACTTTCGCGCCTTCTTCGCCGTTAATCCAAAATTTCTCGCCGCGCGAAACACAGCTGTAAAAATCTGCAATCAACGAATTATGTCCGCGCCCGTAATCGCATTTTCCGAAATAAGTGCGGCTTTCATCGATCGCAAGCATTTTTCCGTTCGCCACGGCGCAATCGGGCAGGAGCAACACCGCGCCGTTTTCCGTTTTTAATTCCACCGTAACGGGCAAATCGCTTGCGGCGCACGAAGTGGCGAAAAAATCAAAATTCGCCTCGCCTTTGAATACCGCCGTAACCGTATCTTCCACTTTGATCGCGCGCTTATGCAGATAATTTTCGCAATTTGCGTACACTTCACTCGGAAAGCCGCAAAACCATTGCAATAAGTCCAGCGTGTGCAACGCCTGATTGATCAGCACGCCGCCGCCCTCGGTGCGCTTTTTGCCCCGCCACGCGCCGCTTTTATAATACGCCTCGTCGCGCTTCCACGATACGCTGCCGTGCGCCGAAAGCACTTTTTTATCTTTTAAATACTCTTTAACGGCGATACTCGATAAATTGTAGCGGTTTTGCAGACACACGCCCAGAATCCCGCGCGAATTTTTTTCGGCTTCGAGAATTTCGGAAATCTCTTTGTGCGATATGCAAAGCGGCTTTTCGCAAAGCACGTTTTTGTTCTTTTTCAACGCGTAAACAATCATCTCGGCGTGAAGATAGTGCGGCGTGCAGATATGCACTACGTCGAAATCGCCCTCGTCGATCATTTTTTTATAATCGGCGTATTTTTCTACGCCCTGCAAATTTTTGATTTTGTTTTCATCGGTATCGCACACCGCCGTAACGCGTATATTCAGCTCCGCAAGTACTTCGAGATGCACTTTGCCGATTACGCCGATACCGATCACAGCCGCTTTCATTTGTTTTTCCATTTTACCGTACGTTCTATTGTTTTACGGGCGGAGTCCAGATCCCGCCGCTGCCGTGCGCCGCCGCCTGCATAGAAGCAAGTTTATCCATTCCGATCTCTTTCAGCTTGTTGTATTGCTTCCGGTTTTCAAGCCCGGGCGAGCTTTCCATACCCTTTAAAGAGCTTTCATTTATCGTTTAATAAAACCTTCTGTCGTTTCTTCGTAGCCTTGTTTTTTTAATAAACTTTTCAGCGCGTTCACCGCGAAATCAAACGCTTCATCGTTCGTGTTAAAATGATATTTATTCTTCAACTCGGTATCGTCGATTGCCGCATACGCCTTGAAAAGCGACAAATGCGGCTCAATCGTAAACACTTTATCGCCCGTAGCAAGCGTAATCAGTTTTTCGATTTCGCCGTTTCCCTCGCCCGCGGGTACAATCTCGCCCGTGGTTTTTATCGCGTCTTTGATATGAAAATACGCCGCATCCGCACCCGATTTATCCAGCGCGGCGGCTACGTCTTCGCCTACCTGCACATAATTCGCGGGATCAAACACGAATTTCAGTCCGCTTACGTTCTTTTTAATCGCCGCTACTCTTTCAGCGGTATCGCCGTAAATGCCTTTTTCATTCTCGTGATACAGCGTTATACCGTACTCGTCCGCAATTTTCACCATACGACAAAGATTTTCAAACACTTTTTTGCTCTGACAATAAGCGTTATAAAAACTGAAAACTCGTATCTTATCGCACCCGAATATATTCGCGATTTCGCATACGCGGCGCACCGTTTTTTCGTATTCCGCAAAATCTGTCGATATATCCGTTTTGCCGAGCGGCGAACCGATTGCCCACACCCGTATGCCGCTTTCGGCAAGTTGTTTCGCATACGCTTCCGCCTGTTCGTTTGTAAAATCTTTCACGTTCACGCCGCCGACGGAACGCAATTCGGTAAGTTTTATGTTATTCCGAAGCAACGCGGCAATCTGCCCTTCGAGCGAATCGCTCGCCTCATCGGAAAACGCGCATAACCTGATCATTTTTATAAATTCCCCTTAGTATGTGCCCGTGGTATCGGCAATCTTTTCCGCCACGTTTTTCCTGCGCGAGCTTTCGCGCTTTTTATTCAACGCGTTCAGATACTCGTTTTCGTCTACGGGAATCTGCGTTTCCGCGCCGCCGCGCCAGCCCGAATATTCGATTGCGTTCATCAATTCTACGCTGCTTATACCGTCCGCACCGCTTACAAACAGCTTTTCTTTGCCCAGAATCGCCTGCGTGAAATTATTGATGATACCAAGATGTTGCGGATTTTTTCCGTCCGTTTCCACGGCGATTTTTTCTTCTTTCGGTTGAGCGAAAAGCACTTCGTTATGCTTAGAAAATTCGTTTACGTCTTCCGATAAACGATAAAATTCTATTTTGTCGTTCTCGCAAAGCAATTTGCCTTTCGTTCCCGCAATTTCCAGACGGTTTCCGCCAGGCGCTTCGCCCGTTGTGGTAATAAATACGCCCGTCGCGCCGTTTTTATAGCGAAAATACGCCGTTACTTCGTCTTCTACTTCAATATCGTGCCATTTTCCGTATTCGCAAAATCCGTTCACCGATACGGGCATTTTTCCCACTACCCATTGCAACAAATCAAGTTGGTGCGGACATTGATTGATGAGTACGCCGCCGCCCTCGCCGTTCCACGTGGCGCGCCAGTTGCTCGAATCGTAATACGACTGCGAACGATACCAGTTTGTGATCACCCACACCACGCGTTGCAATTCGCCGATTTCGCCGTTTGCGATTATTTCGCGCATTTTGCGGTACACGCAATTCGTGCGCTGATTAAACATCATTCCGAAAAGCGCGCCCGACTTTGCGGCGGTTTCGTTCATTTCTTTCACCTGCTTCGCATACACGCCCGCGGGCTTTTCCACAAGCACGTGAATGCCGCGTTTCAAACACTCCTGCGCCATTTCGGGGTGATAATAGTGCGGCGTTTCCACCATAGCCGCGTCAATCAGACCGCTTTCCAGCATCTCTTTATAATCGGTAAAAAACGCGATTTTCCGCCCCTGCGTATATTCTTTCGCAAGCGCGATTTTATCGGGATTGATATCGCAAAGCGCGGTGATTTCCGCGTTTTCAACCTTCCCGTGATTAAAAAATTCTTTTATGTACGTACTGCCTTGATTGCCAAGTCCGATAATGCCGAATCTGACCGTTTTCATTATAACTCCCTCCTGCAATAATCAATCGAATCCATAATCAAACGAAGCGGCTCCGGCTTTTCGCAGGCATCGTCCTGCTCGATTAAAAAGTATTTCGTGCCGCACTCTTTCGCCGTTTTCACCACTTTATGAAAATCGATGTTTCCGTAGCCCACACGCTCGTACGTCGGCTTTAAATCTTCGCGGTTGACTCCCGTAATCGCATAATCTTTCAGGTGAATACAACCCACTTTTCCGAAAAGCCTGTCTTTCAGGTAATCGGTAATGCACACGCCGCCGTGTTGCAACCAATATGTATCCGCCGTGATTTGCAGATGCGGCGCGCGTTCCAAAATCACGTCCAACACCGTTTTATTTTCGAATAAACGGTAAAATTCGGTGGAATGGTGGTGTAAATACAGTTTAAAGCCGTTTTTTTCCGCTTTGATCGCCGCTTTTTCCAAAGCCTCTATAATTTCAAAGCACTTGTTTTTATCGAACAACCCCTCTGCGGGATAGCAACCCAAACCTATATTTTTGCAACCGAATATCGCGTGTTCTTCCATTAAAGTCTCTGTATCGTTTACAATACGCTCGTAAGGCACGTGCGTTAAAACGACGGGCAAAATTTCGGCGGCGTTTTTCAGTACGGTTACGTTGTAAAGCCCGCCCGAATATTGCACGTATGCCGCGCCCGCTTTTTTCAATGCAGTGAACGTATCATAAATTTCCCGCTCGGTTTGTAACATTGTTCTGAGCGAAAATAAATTCACCCCTACTTCCATTTTTTATTTTTCTCCGTGTTTAAAGTATTTAAAATTATGCTTGACTTTTCGGCACGAATCTATTATACTATAAAAAAGCTGTTTTGTAAATGGCATATTCAATTAAATAATCGCTGATTTGTGTTTTATTCTATCATTTTGAAGGTAGAGACCGATGAAATTAAGTTTATATTATTTTCGCCATAATAAAAATCTTGCTTGTTATACCCTCACAAAATCACGCATTCCGTTTTACGATCTTACGATTGTGCTCGACGGAACGTTAAATTACACTTTAAACGGAAAAAAGTACGCCGTAACGAAAAATCAGGTTCTTTTTCTTCCGCCGAACACGATACGTTACAGAGAGAAAGGCAACGCGCCATCTAACTATGTAAGTTTCAATTTCCTTTATGACAAAACAATTCCTTTTCCGATGTATTTAAAAAACGCGGTAGATAAAAAAATCATCGCGCTCATTTCTGCGTG
>OIWS01001862.1_pt1 | contig 19271 bp, 12 predicted proteins | sample 1587611 | NCBI WGS metagenome assembly OIWS01 (sample SAMEA3888919, study PRJEB22519) | human gut metagenome | biome: human gut; feature: human-associated habitat; material: faeces | place: Denmark | collected 2010 | reverse complement strand
TGTGGAACACACACTCGAAGTGCGGCGACTGCCGCATGGAGCTCATCGCGGCGCACGCCGCGGCGCTCGGCCTTCCGTCCGTGCGCGTGGAAGAGGTGCTGGAGTGTGCCACATGCGACGATGCGCTCCGGATTTTAAAGGAAGAGAAGCTGTACGACGCGGTGCTTGCCCGCCTCGCGGGGCGCATCGAGTTCCATCTCGCGCACAAGTGCGGCGAGATGGCCGTCGGCGCAATTGTATTTTCAAAGGAATATGGCCTCCTGTGCCGGACCAGCCGCGCGCAGGAGCTGCTCGAGACCATCATGGAGGGATAATCATGGTACATTTTGTCGGCGCCGGAAGCGGCGCGGTCGATCTCATCACCGTGCGCGGCGCGCGGCTGCTCGGAGAGGCGGACGTCGTGATCTACGCCGGTTCGCTCGTCAATCCGGCCCTGCTGGACGGCACGAAGCCGGGCTGTGAGATCCACGACAGCGCGAAAATGACGCTGGAGGCGGTCATCGCCGTCATCCGCAAGGCAGAGTCCGAGGGCAAGACCACCGTCCGCCTCCATACCGGCGATTCGAGCATCTACGGCGCTGTGCGTGAACAGTTTGACGAGCTGGAGAAGCTGGGCATCGACTACGATGTCTGCCCCGGCGTCAGCGCCTTCTGCGGGGCTGCCGCGGCGCTCCGGGCGGAGTATACGCTCCCGAACGTCAGCCAGACGGTCATCATCACCCGCGCCGCCGGACGCACACCCGTGCCGGAGCGCGAGTCCATCCGTGCCCTCGCAGCCCACCACGCCACCATGGTGCTTTTTCTCAGCACCTCGCTGACGAAGCAGCTTCAATCCGACCTGCTCGCGGGCGGCTATGAGGCCGAGACGCCGGCTGCCGTCGTCTATAAGGCAACATGGCCGGAGGAGCGGATCTTCCGCTGCACCGTCGGCACCCTGCACGACACCGTCACGGCCAACGGCCTGACCAAGACGTCGCTGATCGTGGTCGGCGGCTGCCTCGGGGATGACTATCTCCGCTCACTGCTCTACGATCCCTCCTTCACGACAGAATTCCGCGAGGCGACGCGATGAACCTTGCGATCTTCGCCTACAGCCACACCGGCTGCGGGACGGCCAGGCGGGTGCTGGCCGCGCTGCCGGAGGCGCACGCGAAATGCTATGCCGTGCCGCGGCTGGAGGAGGCTAGGTTTTTGCCGCTGGAAAAAACGGTCTATGGCGCGGCGTTTTCGGAAATGGCCGCGCTGATTTTCGTCGGCGCGGCCGGGATTGCCGTGCGGGAGATCGCACCCTATGTCCGCGACAAGCGGACAGATCCGGCGGTGCTCTGCCTCGACGAGCGGGCCAATTTCGTCATTCCGCTCCTCTCCGGCCACATCGGTGGGGCCAATGCGCTCGCGCGCAGGCTTGCCGCGGCACTTGGCGCGACAGCCGTCGTCACCACGGCGACGGACGTGAATGGAAAGTTTTCAGTCGACACCTGGGCGACGGAGCGCGGCTGCGCGATCTCTGACATGGGGCTGGCCAAGGCGGTTTCAGCAGAGATTTTGGAGCATTCCGTGCCGTTTTGCAGCGATTTTCCGATTGGCGAACCCCTGCCGGACGGCCTTGTTTTGGGCGGGTCCGGTGCGCTTGGCATCTATGTTGGATATCGGTTTTCAGCACCGTTCGCGCGCACGCTGCGCCTTGTGCCGCGTGTGCTGCGTGTCGGCATCGGGTGCCGCAGGGGGATTTCCCGGGAGGCAGTGGAGGAAGCAATCGGCAAGGTGTTCGCGGAAAACCGGTTGGATCCTGCTGCGATCCTGGGTGTTTTCTCGATCGATCTGAAAGAACACGAGCCCGGCCTGCTTGCCGCCTGCGCAGCACATGGCTGGCCCGCGCATTTTTATTCCGCATCGCAGCTGCAAGCCGTCCCCGGCGAGTTTACAGGCTCCGACTTCGTCCGCGCCGTCACCGGCGTGGAGAATGTCTGCGAGCGCGCCGCATTTTTGGATGCAGAGCGGCTGCTCGTGAAAAAAACAGCCTGCGACGGCGTTACGGTTGCCGTCGCGGCGGAACATTGGGAGGCAGACTTTGGCTAAGGTATTCGTTGTGGGCATCGGCCCCGGAAACTATGAGAATATGACCGTCCGCGCAGACCGCGCGCTGGCGGAATGCGATGTGATTGTGGGCTATCCGGTCTATGTCGACCTGGTCAAGAATCGCTATCCCGGCAAAGAGCTGGTCTCCACGCCGATGACGCAGGAGGCCAGGCGCTGCCAGATGGCGCTCGAGCTTGCGAGGGACGGGAAAACCGTGGCCCTCGTCTGCTCCGGCGACAGCGGGATCTACGGCATGGCCGCGCTGGTCTATGAGCTGCGCGGCGAGAACAGCGAGCCGGAGGTCGAGGTCGTCCCCGGGCTGACCGCCGCGTGCAGCGGCGGCGCGGTGCTCGGCGCGCCGCTGACGCACGATTTTGCGGTCATCAGCCTCTCCGACCGCCTGACTCCGTGGGAGACCATCGAAAAGCGGCTGCGCTGCGCGGCGGAGGGCGACTTCGCCCTCGCAATCTACAACCCCGCGAGCCACGGCCGCCCCGACCACTTAAAGCGCGCGTGCGACATTTTGCTGCGCGTCCTGCCGGAGGAGCGCCTCTGCGGCATTGTCCGCAACATCGGCCGCGAGGGGCAGAGCAGCCGCATCCTGACGCTCGGCGCGCTGCGCGAGGCTGAGGTGGACATGTTCTGCACCGTATTTGTTGGAAATTCTTCCACAAAAGTGATAAATGGCCGGCTTATCACGCCGAGAGGATATCGAAATGTATAAAATCTGCGTCTTCGGCGGCACAACAGAGGGCCGCGAACTGGTGGAATTCTTGAATACGCAGCCCTGCCGGATCACCGCCTGCGTGGCCACGGACTACGGCCAGGCGCTTCTGCCGGAGTCGGACCGCCTGACCGTCTCTGCCCGCCGTCTTCCGGTCGGCGAGATCGCCGGCCTGCTCCGGCAGGAGCGGTTTGACCTGGTCATCGACGCGACGCACCCCTATGCGGCCTCCATCAGCGCCAGCATCCGCAAGGCCTGCCTGGAGACCGGAACGGAGACCTGGCGGCTCCTTCGCGGGGCGTCCGCCGCCCCGGAGGACGCGGTCTTTGTGGAAAATACCGAAAAAGCAGTTGAGCTTTTGTGCAAAACAGAGGGGAATATTCTGCTCACAACCGGAAGCAAGGAGCTGGCGCACTATGCGGCCCTGCCGGGCTTTGCGGAGCGCTGCTGGGCCAGAGTTCTGCCGCTTCCGGCCTCGCTGGAGGCCTGCCGCGCAGCCGGTCTTCCGCCCGCGCATATTCTGGCCATGCAGGGGCCCTTCTCGGAAGAACTCAACGCCGCCCTGCTGCGGAGCACCGGCGCGCGCTGGCTTGTCACAAAAGACGGCGGCGCGGCGGGGGGCTTTGCAGAAAAGGCTGCGGCCGCTGCGCAGACCGGTGCGCGGCTGCTCGTCATCGGTCGCCCGGCGGAAACGGACGGGCGCAGCCTGGAGGAGACGGTTTCCGCGCTCTGCGCGCGGTTTTCCTTCCGGCGCCGGCCGGCGGTCAGCATCGTGGGGCTCGGCCCCGGCGCGGAGTGCGCGCAGACGGGCGAAGTTCGTGAGGCCATCCGGACTGCGGACTGCCTCATCGGCGCAAAGCGCATGCTCTCCGCCGTCGCCGCTCCCGGCCGCCTCTGCATGGAGGCCATCGCGCCGGAAGCCATTGCCGACGCCATCGCGGCGCACCCCGCATGCGCGCGTTTCGCCGTCATCATGTCCGGCGACACCGGCTTTTTCAGCGGCACGAAAAAGCTCCTGCCCCGCCTTGCGGATTGCCGGGTGCGTGTGCTTCCGGGGCTCAGCTCGCTGAGCGTCCTCTGCGCGCGCCTCGGCGTCAGCTATGAGGACGTCGTGCCCGTCAGCCTCCATGGCCGCACGCACGACATTGTATCCGACGTCCGCCGCCATGCGCGTGTATTTGCCCTGGTTGGCGGAGAAGATGGCATGGCCGCGCTCTGCCGCCGGCTGCGGGATGCGGGGCTTGGCGATGTGCGCGTCAGCGTGGGCGAGCGTTTGAGCTATCCGGACGAGGCCGTCACCTGCGGGACGGCTGCGGAGCTCTGCGGCCATACCTTCGCGCCCCTCAGCGTTGCGCTTCTGGAAAATCCGGCCCCTTCCGCCGTGACGCCGGGGCTCCCGGACGAGCTTTTCCTGCGCGCGCAGGAGCCGGGGCACGTCGTTCCCATGACGAAAAGCGAGGTGCGCGCCGTCTGCCTGTCCAAGCTTGCCCTCCCCGAGAACGCCGTCTGCTGGGATGTCGGCGCGGGCACGGGCTCTGTCTCCGTGGAGATGGCGCTGCAGGCACCGAAGGGCCGCGTTTATGCCATCGAGCGAAACGAGACGGCCCTGGCCTTGATTGCCGCGAACCGGGCGTCCTTCGGCCTTGAAAATTTGGAGGTCATCTGCGGCACGGCCCCGGAGGCCTGCGCCGGCCTTCCTGCCCCGACGCATGTCTTCCTGGGCGGTACGGCGGGAAATCTGCACGCCATTTTGCAAACCGCGCTGGAAAAAAATCCGCAGGTGCGTATCGTCGCTGCAGCCGTCACGCTGGAGTCTGCTGCGGCGCTCACGGCCTGCATGGCGGAGTTTTCAACGGCGGAGTGTGTCCAGGTGCAGGTGTCCCGGGCAAAACCGGCGGGGCCCTATCATCTGATGCAGGCGCAGAACCCGGTTTTCCTCTTTACGCTGCAAAACGGAGGCGAGATGGGATGAAATGGTCGCTCTTCGCCCTCCTTCTCGGTTTTTGCATCGACCTTTTGCTCGGCGATCCGCACACAGGCCTGCACCCGGTCGTCATCATCGGCCGCCTGATCTCTGCGCTTGAGCGCCTGTTTCGCCGCCTCTTTCCCAAAACGCCCCGCGCGGAGCGCGCCGCCGGGGCCTGCCTCTGGGTGCTCACGGCCCTGATTGCCACGGCGCTTCCGGCGCTCACCCTTGCGGTTTGCATGCGCGTGAGCGTCTGGCTGCGGCTTGCGGTGGAGAGCGTGATGTGCTGGCAGATTCTGGCCACCAGATCCCTGCGCGACGAGAGCATGAAGGTCTATGCCGCGCTCCGCTCCGGCTCACTCGAGGATGCCCGCCGTGCCGTCTCCATGATCGTGGGCCGCGATACGGCCTGCCTCGATGCCGACGGTGTCACGCGCGCCGCCGTCGAAACGGTTGCGGAAAACACATCCGACGGCGTGGTCGCCCCACTGTTCTATCTGGCCATCGGCGGCGCGCCGCTCGGCTTTTTTTATAAGGCTGTGAACACGATGGACTCCATGCTCGGCTACATCGATCCGCCCTATCAATTTTTTGGCTTTGTCCCGGCGAAGATGGACGATCTGTTCAATCTGATTCCGGCCCGCCTCTCGGCGATGTTTATGCTGGCTGCGGGCTGGCTGCTGCGGCTGGATGTCAAGGGCGGCTGGCGCATCTTCCGGCGCGACCGCTATCGCCACGCCAGCCCCAACTCCGCCCAGACCGAGTCCGTCTGCGCCGGCCTTCTGGGGCTGCGCCTTGCGGGCGACGCCTGGTATCACGGCGTGCTCCACCGGAAGGACACCATCGGAGATCCCATCCGTCCCATCCGGCCCGACGATATCCCCCACGCCTGCCGCCTCATGACCCTCACGGCGATCCTCGTCCTTCTGGTCATGGCCGCCGTCAAGGCGATCTGCATTTTCTGAGGAACTGCTATGCTCTATCGAACCGACAACCCGCACGGCGGAGATGTCTACGGCGCGCCCGTCCGTCTGGATTTTTCCGCAAATGTCAATCCCCTCGGCCCGCCGCTCCGGGTCATTGCCGCGCTGCAAGCTGCGGCGGCGGACGTCCGCCAATATCCGGATCCCTATTGCCGTGCACTTTTGGCGGCCATTGCCGTGCACGAATCGCTCCCGCCGGAGACAATCCTCTGCGGCGCGGGCGCGGCGGAGCTCATCTATGCGTACTGCGACGCGCTGCGGCCCCGGCGCGTGCTGGAGCTTGCGCCCACGTTTTCGGAATACAGCGCTGCTGCGCGCCATTTTGGCGCCGCCATCCTGCGCCATCCGCTCTCCGCTGAAGATGGATTTTTGCCGGACGGGAGACTGCTGGACTCCCTCGCGCGGGAGCGGCCGGATGTGCTGTTTCTCTGTTCGCCGAATAATCCCACGGGCCGCCTGCTTCCGCGCCCCCTTCTGGAGCAGGTGCTGGAGCGCTGCCGCGCCCAGTCCACGCAGGTGCTGCTCGACGAATGTTTTTTGGACTTTACAGACGCCCCTTCCGCCAAGGATCTGCTTCCTGCCTATCCCAACCTTTTGATTTTGAAGGCGCTCACCAAAAGCTACGCCCTTGCCGGGGTGCGCGTGGGGTACTGCCTCGCGGCGGATGCGGCCCTGCTCGGCGCGATGGCCTCATCCGTGCAGCCGTGGAACGTCTCGCTGCCTGCGCAGGCCGCCGGCGCGGCCGCGCTGCAGGAACCGGATTGGCCTGCGCGTGCCCGCGTGCAAATCGCGGCGGAGCGTGCCTTCCTTTCCGGCGGTCTGCGGGCCCTCGGATTGAAGGTCATTCCGTCCGAGGCCAACTATCTGCTCTTTTCCGCCCCGCCGGGGCTGGACGCAGCGCTGCGCCGGGATGGCATTGCCATCCGCAATTGCGCCAACTACTCCGGGCTGGGCCCCGGCTGGTATCGCACCGCCGTCCGCTTACATGAAGAAAACGCCGCGCTGCTCACCGCGCTGGGGCGCTGTATGGAGGATCCGTCATGGCACTGAACATCATGCTCCAGGGCACCATGTCCAACGTGGGCAAGAGCCTGCTCGCCGCCGCGCTCTGCCGTATTTTCCGGCAGGACGGTTACCGCGTGGCCCCCTTTAAGAGCCAGAATATGGCCCTCAATTCCTTTATCACCGCTTCCGGCGGCGAGATGGGCCGCGCCCAGGTTGTCCAGGCCGAGGCGGCGGGGATTGCACCCGACGTGCGCATGAACCCCATCCTGCTCAAGCCCACCACCGATTCCGGCAGCCAGGTTATCGTGAACGGCCGCGTCCTGGGCAATCTGCGCGCCATGGACTACTATGCCCGCAAGCGCGAGCTGCTCCCTGCCGTCATGACGGCCTATGAGAGTCTGGCTTCGGAATATGACGTCATCGTGATCGAGGGTGCGGGCAGCCCCGCCGAAATCAACCTCAAGCAGGGCGATTTCGTCAATATGGGCCTGGCGGAGCTGGTTGACGCGCCGGTGCTGCTCATCGGCGATATTGACCGCGGCGGCGTCTTTGCCCAGCTTTATGGCACGGTTGCCCTTCTCGAGCCAGAAGAGCGAGCCCGTGTCAAGGGTACCATCGTCAACAAGTTTCGGGGCGACCGCAGCATCCTCGCTCCGGGGCTCGAGATGTTGGAGCAGCTCTGCGGCGTCCCTGTCCTCGGCGTCGTGCCGTATACACACGTTGACGTCGACGACGAAGACAGCCTCACCTCCCGCTTCACCGCCCAAACCGCGCGCAAGCTCCTCGATCTTGCCGTCATCCGTCTGCCCTACCTCTCCAATTTTACCGACTTTTCGCCCTTCGAGCGCTATGCCAATGTTTCGCTGCGCTATGTGACATCCGTGCGGGAGCTCGGCCAGCCGGATCTCATCTTCCTCCCCGGTACCAAGAGCACCATTGCCGATCTGGTCTGGCTGCGAGAGAGTGGCCTGGAGAGTGCCATTTTGCAGCAAGCTGCGCGCGGTACGCTGATTTTTGGCGTCTGCGGCGGCTATCAGATGCTCGGCCAACGCATTCTGGATCCGGACGGCGTGGAATCCACCCCGGGCCGGGAGCTGCGCGGCCTCGGCCTGCTCGACATGGAGACGGTCTTCCAGGGGGACAAGATCCAGCGACAGACCTCCGGCGTCTTCTCCGGCGTACCCGGTGTGTTCTCCGCGCTCAACGGCCTTGCCTACGAGGGCTATGAGATCCACATGGGCCGCAGCGCCGCGCCGAAGCCCGCGCTGGTCGGTACAGGCAATGTCTACGGCAGCTATGTCCACGGCCTTTTCGACGCCCCCGGTGTTGCCGACGCGGTTTTAAAGGCCCTCTGCGATCGCCGCGGTCTCGACGCCTCCGCGCTCGGGTCGTTCGACCTGCGCGCATATAAGGAGCAGCAGTATGACCTGCTTGCCGACGCCGTTCGCGGGAGCATGGATCTGGCCGCCGTCTATCGCATTCTCCACCGGCAGGATTGAGCCGTCCCGGCCTGCGATGCGGGCCGGAAAATTTTAAAACCCTCTTGCAAATTTCAAAACCTGTTCAAAATAAACACAACGGCCGCTGCGCGCGGCCGTTTGAATCGACATTGGTTAAACATATTTAACTAAATACCGGGAACCGATTCAAAGCAAACCCGCAAAAGGAGAGCTTCCCATGCAATACTTCGGTCAGCCCTGGGGAATGTGGGTGCTGTTTTCCACCTCATTTGAAAGGCACCCGACGCAGGAGTTCGCCCTCCCGGCCAAAACCGCGAAGACCGTCAGCGCCAAGGCCGGGCAAACGGATCGGCGCCTGATCGCCGACCTGCCGGATTTCGAAAAAGAAGACCGCTTCGCCATGAACATTGTCAACGCGGCTATATGCAGGGATACCAGAGCCTTCGCCGCCCCTCTGTCAGCCGCTTTTTCCGGTTTCTTGCGGCGCTGGGCGACGGGGCGATGCGGATGCAGATCGTCCGCCTCGGATTTCCTGCGTCCCGACAGGCAGCACAAAAATGCCCCGGCCGAAACGCGGCCGGGGCCTTGGCACTATAACAGCATCAAAAGCGTTCCGCCGATGACAAAGACTAGGCCGATGACGGCCTTTTTTGTCAGCTTTTCGTGGAAGACCAGCCACGAGAACAAAGTCGTCACCAGAATGCTCAGCTTGTCAATCGGCGCGACCACACTCGCCGGCCCGTCCTGCAGCGCCCGGAAACAGCACAGCCAGCTTGCCCCGGTCGCAAGCCCCGACAGGATCAAAAACAGCAGCGTCTTCCCGCCGATCTCCGCAATCTGCCCCTGCGATCCGACCAGGAAGACCATCACCCACGAAAAAATCAACACCACGATGGTGCGGATCGCGGTCGCCACGGTCGAATCCGTCTTCCGGATTCCGCACTTGGCGAGCACCGCCGTCAGCCCCGCAAACAGCGCCGAGGCAAACGCATACAAAACCCACATGTGTCCTTCGCGCTCCCTTGGTTTGAAGTTCTTCTATTGTAGCACAAGTTTGCCGAACGGAAACGGAAATCTTCCTTGCGCCCGCTTGCCATCGCCGCAAAGGCGTGCTGCACGAAAGAATACACCCTGGAGACGGATAACCTCGAAAGGAACTGTCATGAAACGTGCCTGTTCCGCCCGGCTCGCGGAGCTGCGCGCCTTTCCCATTTTTCTCTTGCAATTGTGGGGCAGATCCGTTATAATTTATTTGCGAATAAGTTTACGAATGAAAGGGCGGATTCCATGCGGGAACCGATCCAGGCGCGCGGCGCGCAGACCCGGCGGAAGATTCTCAGCGCGTCGGCGAAGGTATTTCTGGAGAAGGGCTACGCCGGGGCGTCGAGCCGCGAGGTCGCGGAGCTTGCGGGCGTGTCCAACGGGTCGCCGTTTTATCTCTACGGCAATAAGGAGGGCGTGCTGCTGGAGCTGGTGCGGCATATGTTTGCCGGGCAGTTTCAGACCGTGGAGCGGATGCTGGGCGCGCAGGCCGATCCGCTGCAGATCTACGCGGTGGAGACGAGTTTGCAGATGCACATCGCCGAATGCTCCGAGCAGCTGCGCGAGCTCTATGTCACGGCATATACGCTGCCGTCGACGTCGGAGTTTATCTACCAGAGCACGGCGGAAAAGCTGGCGCACATCTTCGGCCCCTATCTCCCCGAGGCGACGGCACGGGATTTTTACGAGCTGGATATCGCCTCGGCGAGCATCACGCGCGGCTTTATGGCAAAGCCCTGCGACCTCTATTTTACGATGGAGGCGAAGCTGCGGCGCTATCTGGGGTGCTGCTTCCGCATCTACCGCGTGCCGGAGGAGAGCTATCTGCCGGTCGTGGACGCGGCGGCGGGGATGGATCTGCACGCGGCGGCGCAGGCCGTGGTCGCGCAGACGGTTCGGCAGGTGGAAGAAGGGTATGAATCGGCAATGGCGGAGAGCCGGGGCCGGAATTTTCAGACGGAGGAGAAGCTATGAAACGATTTTTTGCGATTTTGATCGCGCTCGCCGCCTGTGCGGCGCTGCTCTGTGTCACGGCGAGTGCGGAAGATGTCCCAGCCAACGTGAATTGGACTGAAATCAGCACTGAAACCGAGCTGCGCACACAGGCACAGTCCCCTGGCACGCACTATGTCAAGGTCACTCAGAGCTTTGATGTCACCAAACCCAACAACATATATGTCTACGGCGATCTCACGCTGGACCTGAACGGCTACACGATCACCCTGAGGCCGCCCACCAAGGAAGAATACAACGGCTATGCCATGTTCGTCGTCGGCGATGAGCCCCAAAAGATCGAAGCCTCCTTCACGCTGATGGACAGCAGCCCGGAAAAGACCGGCAAGCTGACCTTTGCGTATCTCGGTCAGGAATATCAGGACGGAGAGGGCACAAAAACCTGCCGCGCGGGCGCCGTCTCGCTTAAAAGGGGCTCCACCTTTACAATGAAGTCCGGCATGATCGAGCGTTTCGGCGGTACATACTCGCTCTCGGTCATCAACCTCAGCAGGCCAAAAACGACCTTCAACATGGAAGGCGGCGTCATTCAAAACTGCACCACGCCGAACGGACTTAGTGGCATTGTCGTCGGCATAACCAGCAGAGACAATACCTTCAACATGACCGGCGGCGAGATCAAGGACTGTGCAACCGTCGGTTTTGGCGTCATTTACGCCTCAAACGCGACCATCCACATCGGCGGCAGCGCTAGGATCACGAACAATAAGAGCAGCAATGGCGGCGCGTTCTATGTGAAGAACGGCACCCGGCTCACGATCGACGGCAGCGCCGTCATAGAAGGAAATGAGAGCGCCCAAAACGGCGGCGCGATCTATGCGTGCACCGGTTCCGAGACAGGCGACAAGCCTTCTGCCGTCGAGATCGGCGGCAGCGCACAGATCCGCGGCAACAAGGCCACCGGCTACGGCAAGGGCGGCGCGATCTATGCGATGGACGCCAGCATCACGATGACAGGCGGCACGATCTCCGCAAACAGCGCCGCCAACGGTTCGCATGAGGTCTATCTTGCCGGCAGCAGCGCACAGTCGCCGTCGGTCTTCACCATGAGCGGCGGCAAGATCGAGCATACGACGGCGGCTTCCAGTTCGCCCAGACTTGCAAGCTTCCAGATCAACGCCAACAGCGAGCTGCGTATTTCGAACAATGCGGAGATCACGCTGAGCGGCGAACAAAATGCCTTTGACTTGATCGACACTGGCAAGCTGACCGCCACCGGCGGGACTGTGATCGCCAGCGGCACGGATGCTGCGATTGCGATGAAACTTAGCAGCAAGGCCAGTGTCAATCCCGAAAAGGCGGCGACCTTCGCAGGCGCGGACGAGAAAACGGCGGCGTTTGTCACCTATCCTGACCGCAATACTTATTGGGTCAACAAATATGTGAAGCTCGTCCCCGGCTGGACGCTCACACTGGACAACAACGGACATGGGGACAGGCCGAATCCGATCATCGTCCCGAAGAACTACCGTGCGAATATCCAAAAGCTGGATACGACAGACGGCTATCTCTGCACCGGCTGGTATTATGATCAGGAATGCACCCGGATGTATACGAACGAGGATAGGTTCACCCAGGACACGACGCTCTATGCCGGCTGGGTGAAAAATGGCGACTTCGGGTTGCGCATCTCGGGCTGGAAGGAAGAGGACGGGGAGAATATTCTGCAGTATGACGACGTGACCTACGACACGCCGGAGGCGAATGAGAATCAGACCAAGACCTTCACGATCCAGAACATCGGCTCGGAGACGCTGGAGGTGGCGCTGTATGCAGCCAGCACTGTCCCCCTCAACCAGTTCTACTTTGGGAGAGACGCCGAAAAGGAGTTCATAAAAACTGTGGTGCTGGCGCCCGGCGAAGGGAAGACGGTCTATGCGGAATATGTCACGCCAAGCCTCTGGCCGAATATCTGGCAGGATGTGTCGAAGCCCAGGATCGATGGCCCGTATCCGATCACGGTGACGGCCAAAAACGACGCCAGCAAGACCATGACCTATTACTTCTGGATGAAGCGGCAGCTCATCCGGGCGACGACCAGCTTGGCGACGCCGACACTGACCACGAGCTCCTATCCCTACGGCACCAAACTGGATGACATCACCCCGCCCGCAGGCTGGAGCTGGGTAGACGCTGCGGATGCCCGCCTCCCGGCCGGGACCACGTCCGCTCAGGCGCGCTACACGCTCAGCGACGACGAAAAGCTGTTCTACGACTGGAGCGGCGTCGAGGGCTATGACGCGCTGACGCAGACCGTCACGCGCGATATCGCGCTGACCATCACCAAGGGCAACGCGCCCGCACTGCTCTTTACCTGCACGCTGCCCACCGAGCGCACCTACGACGGAAATCAGAAGCTTGCCTCCGTCACCGCGAAGGAGGCCGGCAGCGACGGCTACGCGCCGTATACCGGCACGATCACCGTGCTCTATAACGGCTCGCCGACGCCCCCGACCGACGCGGGAACCTATCAGATCTCCATCGCCCTCGGCGGCGACGGGAATTACAACGCCTGCTCCGCCGGAAATGCTGTCAGCGACGCGCAGACCTGGCGCTTTACCATCGCGCCGGCCACCGTCGCACTGCCCACCGCCGTGAGCGGCCTCGTCTACAACGGCGAAACGCAGACCGGCGTGGCCCTCCCCGAGGGCGCGCACTATACGCTCCGGAACAACACCGCGAAAAACGCCGGGGACTACACCGCGACGGCAAGCCTGACGGACAAGAAAAACTATGCCTGGCCGGACGGCACAAGCGAGGACAAGCAGATTGCCTGGTCGATCGCCAAGGCGGCGCCCGGTGAGATCACCGTTCTCATGCAGGGCTTTGCCTGCGGCTCGACGCCGCCCACGCCCACGCTCAGCGCCAATCCCGGCAATGCGCAGGTGCGCTTCTACTACACCGGGGAAAAGCAAAGCTCCGGCGGCACGCTCTGGTCGGCCAATGAAGGAAGAAAGCTCCTCAGCGGCACCTATTACATCTACGCCGAGCTGGAGGAGAGCGCGAACTACACCGCCTATACCACCGCGCCGACCGCCTTCAGCGTCTACTCCCTCGCCGCGGGCGTGAGCATCCGCGTCGCGGAGACGGAGCACGGACGCATTCAGGCGCCCCCGAGCGCACTCCCCGGCAGCACCGTACCCGTCCGCGCAGAGCCGAACACCGGCTATCTCCTCGGTTCGCTGCGCGTCACGGATGCAAACGGCAAGCGCATCCCGGTCACGAAAAAGACCGACGGCAGCTATACCTTCCTCATGCCGAACTCCACTGTCCGCATCGAAGCGGAGTTTGTCAGCGGCAATCCCTTTGTCGACGTTCCGGCCTCGGCCTGGTACGCGGACGCGGTCTGCAGCGCGTGGGCAAACGGGCTGATCGACGGCGTGGACAAAACACACTTCCGGCCGGACGGTTCACTGACGGTTGCACAGGCGATCAAGCTTGCCGCCGCGCTCCACCAGCGCCTGCAGACCAGCGAGGTCACGCTGGAAAACGGAAGCCCGTGGTACCGCAGCTATCTGGAATACGCCGTCACGAACGGTATCGTCGAGGAGGCATATCTCCGCTGCAGCGCCGAAGCCTTGAACGCGCCGGTGCAGCGCGATGAGTTTGCGCACATCCTCTACGGCGCGGCGAAGTCTTACACCGCGATCAACGAGATCGGCGCCGACGCGCTGCCGGATATCAAAACCGGCGACCGCTACGCGGCAGAAATTTATACGCTCTATCGCGCGGGCGTTCTGACCGGCTCCGACCGAAGCGGCACCTTCTATCCGGCAAGCTCCCTTCGTCGGAGCGAAGCGGCGGCCATCCTCATCCGCGCCTTCGACGAGAGCGCGAGAAGAACGGTATCGCTGCAATAACACACTCAAAAAAGGGACTGCCTCCCGGTGAGGCAGTCCCTTTTGCGCTCCCGGCCGTCTGCGCACGGCAGGGTTCCTTCTGCGCACAGTGATAGCAGACCTCCGTCTCCGGCGACGGCTCGCCGCGCGCAAACTTCAGAAGGTTGTCCACCGTTGTGGCGGCGATATTGCCGAGCGCTTCCTTCGCGAGAAAGGCCTGGTGCGAGGTCACGATAACATTCGGCATGGAAATCAGCCGCACCAGCGTGTCATCCGCCACGATCTCCTCCGAGCAGTCCTCGTAGAACAGGTCGCCTTCTTCTTCGTACACGTCCAGACACGCCGCGGCGACCTTAGTCACGGTCCTATCATTGCCAGAACAACATTTCAGAAAAAACAGAAAGACGCGCTGCTTGCAGAATTACAAGCAGCGCATTTTTACATGTCGGTCAATTATCAAGATCGTTTCAAATCCTATCCTTAGTCTTCTGGCTGCAGCTCGTAAGTACACAGATAAAATAGAAACGACGTCATCTGATAGCGGCTGATGCGGGTATCGGAGGCATCCAGCAGATCGGGAAGGTCGCTGTCGCGTGTGGTGATGCCGGTCTGATTGCACCAGAGCATGGCGCGGACAGCTTCGGCACGGAGCTGCGGCTCACTCTGTATGGTCTGCTGGAGCTGTGTCCGGTCTACTGCCGTATCGACGCCGGCCATAGCCGCATAGCGGTAGATCAGCACGCACGCGGTTTGATAGTCCACTTTCTCTGTGCTTGCAGTACACACATCATCCTGCCGGAGGAGCCGTTTCTGCCAGGCCCAGCATACAGCGTCGTAATAGGGATCGGTGCCGTCAAAGTCCTCACTTTCAGAATCAGGCGGAAGAGCGGAGCTGTCCGTTTCGGGGCGTCCGGCGATCCGGTAGAGTACATCGACAAATTCGCCCAGCTTCGCTCTGGCCTTTCCGCCGAAGGCATCCGGTGTTTCCGGATCCACATACCCATTGCGGTACATATACAGGACGCTGGCCTGATTGAAAATGCTCTTGATGTCCGTAAATACCACGGTGTCTTCCAGACTGCCGCCGCTCGGCTGTTTGTCGAAGACGTGCGCGTAATAATCACTGTTGACAATATTGCTGGAGAGCTGGAACTTGTTTTCTACATAGAGACGGTACGCCTCGAGCGTTTCGTCGGAGATGCTGGCGTCCGCATGCGCGGGGATGACGGTCTCAGACCCGGCGTCATAGCGGAAGGTTTTCGTCAAAAAAGACTTGTCCGACAGTACGGCCATATGGATCCCGGTGGATAACACGTCAGTACCTGCCAGCAGCCGCGAATCATAGTCCACGCCGAACAGGTTCAGAAGCGTCGGCAGAATGTCCGCCGTGGAGCAGTATTCATCCACCACGATATTCTCTGGAAGACCGGGGACATAACAGATGAAGCTGTTGCGGTATTTTTCAAAGGTGGTGTCCAGCGTTTGACCTGCCAGCTCATTGTATTCTGTCTCGGTTAGACCGTAGGGATAATGGTCGTTGGTCAGGACGATGCAGGTCTTGTCTGCAATGCCGGCCGCCTCCAGCCGCTGCGTCAGGTATTCCAGTGCATACTCCAACTCCAAATTGCAGGCGATATACGCCTTGACCGGCTCGGAATCGGGAAGGCTCTTCACCGCATCTTTGTTTTTTGCGCTCATGGCGTTGTCCCAGTTGTACTGGTAGTGGCCGCTGAAGGTCATGTAATAGGCGTGGAAGGGCGTTTCGCTTCCGATATAGTCGTCTACGGAGGCCTGCATCATCTCCAGATCGGACGAGGGCCAGTCGATTTTGATATCCAGACCGGAATCCGCTGCCTGGAAGGTGTAGCCCATGTTGGCGTGGGTGATGTTCCGGTTATAAAAATCCCCGATGTAGTCGTGATAGGCCCAGGTCTGATAGCCCATCTCTTTGAGCGCATTGCCCAGGCAGAACGGCAGATAATTGGTACCTGCCACATTGAAGCTGGAATCGGTTTTTGTACGGGACATATCCGGATACAGCCCCATACACATGGTGTACTCACCGTTGGTGGTGACAGACTGGAAGGTACCATAGTAATTTTCAAAAATGATGCCGGTATGGGTCATCTTGTAGAGCGTCGGCGTCAGTTCCTCACTGATGAACCAGGGGCAGAAGCTCTCGGCGCAGATCGTGATCAGGTTATAGTCCTTCAAAAGACCGGTGTAATTATTTTTTCGGGTGGGGATCACGGTCGCCAGATACTGATCCGTATTTTTCAGAGTTTCGTCGTTGGTGCCGCTTGCCAGGGCGGCGAAATCAATGCTTTCGATCACATTATAGGAATTGCTGCTGTAGGTCCGCGGGCTGCTGCTTGCACCCAGAGAGGACGGCGTGATCGAAGATGTGCCGCTGCGGCTGCCGAAGAGCATATAGCGAAGCTCCTGCGCCGTGGTGGCCAGCATACCGACCTTCTTATAGCTGCTGTCGGTGGAGGTGTTCACGTTGCAGAAGGTATGGTACACGGAAAGCGGCTTGTTTCGACCGGAAAGCATGAGACTTGCAGCTATGACCAGCAGCCCAAGAAAAACACCAGCGGACGCAAGCGCCTGCCGCCAGCGGAGCCGGCGCTTCAGTGCGCCCGGTTTCCGCAGCGCAAGGCAGAGGATCGTCACAGGCAGCGGTATCAGCAGCAAAAGGATTGTCGAAAGGTTCCTGCCGATGCTGTAAAGGATCTGCGAGGCAAAATTTGTGACAACATTTCCGCCCATGCTGATCTCGTTGATGGGCATGAAGTTTCCGAAGATCACCTGATAAACCAGCTGCACCTCGGCAAACAGCACCTGCGCGGCTACCAGAATGCATCCCGCGATCTGCCGCGCGACGCCGGGCAGGCATGAGACCAGCAGGGAGCTGAGCACGCCGCCCAGCAGACCGAACAGAAACAGGTAGACCGCATAGCGGTCCAGTGAACGATATACACACAGGTGCAGACAAAGCTCGATATAGACGCTGGCAGAGCAGAACAGCAGCAGATTTTTGCGCCATGTTTTCCAGAGACTGCAAGACGGCGCCGCAGTTGCAGTGCAAGATTCACCTGGGTTTGCGTTGAACATATTGCGTACTCCTGATCAAGGTTATTGTAAAGAAAACAGCAAGTGGAATTTATCAGGGCATTTGCAGAACCTTATCATAGAGAAAATGTCGGAAGCAGTCAACGCTTCTTCAGAAAAATTCAGAAAAATTTTACAGGGTGTATTCTTGACAATGCCAGAAGAACAGTGTATCCTACCCTCAAAAGGGAGTAGCTGGCACAGCTTTGTGTATCCGTCAGCGTCAGTACGAGCCGTTTGGCTCCGCCGCGGATTGAAAAGGCGAGACTTTTGTATCAATGGAAAGACATTGACGCAAAAGGGCTTGCCTTTTTTGCGTCCGTTGAAAGGAGTCACGGAACATGAAACACGAAAAACAGGTTTGGGAAAAATCCCGGATGGAACTGTTCAGGGGGCTGGGCTGTCAGGAATCAGGCCTGACACAGGCGGATGCGAAGAGTCGTCTGGAGAAATATGGTGCCAACGAGCTGCACGCTGGAAAGCAGAAAAGCGTTTTGCAGATATTTCTGGGACAGTTCGCAGATTTTCTGGTGCTGATTCTGATTTTGGCGGCTGTCATTTCCGCCTGTATGGGCGATGTAGAGAGCATGATCGTCATTCTGACAGTCATCACCATGAACGCAATTCTGGGAACCGTTCAGACCGTCAAGGCAGCCGCGTCACTGGACAGCCTGAAACAGATGTCCGCTCCCACCGCCAAGGTGCTGCGGGACGGTCAGATCGTACAGATCCCAGGGCGTGAGGTGGTTCCCGGTGATGTGGTGATCTTGGAAGCGGGCGATTCCGTCTGTGCGGACGGACGCCTTCTGGAATGTGCCAGCCTGACGTGCGCGGAAAGCGCCCTCACCGGTGAAAGCCTTCCGGTAGAAAAGGATACGGATGAGATCAGCGGAGAAACCGCACTGGGAGACCGGAAAAACATGGTTTTCTCCGGCAGCTTCGTCACCTATGGGCGGGGCCGCTTTCTGGTGACGGCCACTGGCATGGACACCGAAATGGGAAAAATCGCTCTGCTGCTGAAAAGCACGGAGGAACGGAAAACCCCGCTGCAGGTCAGTCTGGATCAGTTCGGCAAAAAGCTGTCGATTATGATTCTTGCAATCTGCGCGGTGCTGTTTGCTGTCAGCGTGTTTTGGCGGCATGAAAACGTGATGAACGCCTTCCTTTTTGCCGTCGCGTTGGCGGTGGCGGCCATCCCCGAGGCGCTCAGCTCCATCGTCACCATCGTGCTGTCCTTCGGAACCCGGAAAATGGCGAAAGAAAACGCCATCATCCGCCATTTGCAGGCGGTGGAGGGGCTTGGCAGCGTGTCTGTGATCTGCTCAGATAAAACCGGTACGCTGACACAGAACCGTATGACTGTCAAGAAACTGTATACCGGCGGAAAGGTGATTGATGCAAAGGACGCCGATTTCCGTGACCCGATACAAGAGCCGCTGCTGCGGGCGGCCCTGCTGTGCAGCGACGCCACCATCAGCGGTGACAACGAGATCGGCGATCCGACGGAAACGGCGCTGGTACGGCTTGGAGAGACCAACGGCTTTGATGAGGACGTTGTCCGAAACCGCTGGCCCCGGTTGACAGAGATTCCCTTCGATTCTGACCGAAAGATGATGTCCACCGTCCATAAACTGGAGGGAGGCTTCCTGATGGTCACCAAGGGCGCAGTGGATGTGCTTCTGGACCGCAGTATTATAATGCCGGAGGAACGAAAGAACATCGAACAGGTCAATGAGCAGTTTTCCAACGAAGGTTTGCGGGTACTGGCCTTCGCTTGCCGCCGCGTGGACAGCACGGCAGTCAGTCTGGCGGATGAAAACGGCCTGAACTTTTTGGGCCTGATCGCCATGATGGACCCGCCCCGCGAGGAATCCAAGGCAGCAGTGGCGGAGTGTATCCGCGCCGGTATCCGTCCGATTATGATCACCGGCGACCATAAGATCACAGCGGCGGCCATTGCACGGGAGATCGGTATCCTATGTGACGGCACAGAAGCCGTGGAGGGCGCGGTCATCGACGGCATGAGCGACGAGGAATTGCAGGACTTCG
>OIWS01001852.1_pt1 | contig 19316 bp, 16 predicted proteins | sample 1587611 | NCBI WGS metagenome assembly OIWS01 (sample SAMEA3888919, study PRJEB22519) | human gut metagenome | biome: human gut; feature: human-associated habitat; material: faeces | place: Denmark | collected 2010 | reverse complement strand
TCAACGTGGAGAAGATTCCGGCCGCCGGAACCCGGGTGACGGAGCAGGATGTACGGAACTATCTGGAATCCACCGGATACTTTGACCGCAAGATCACGCCGGTCGCGCTGAATCTCGCCAAAGAGTCGGGCGTGGAGATGACGGAGCTCGAAGGCTCCGGCGACAACGGCCGGATTACGGTGGAGGATGTCCGCGCCGCAATTGCGGAGCGTCCGCAGCTGTTCAACACGATGCGGCGGGTGATCGCCGACCGGCTGACCCAGTCGAAGCAGACGATTCCGCACTTCTACGTGACGGTCGCGATCGACCTGAGCGGCCTCATGGCCAAGCGCAAGGCGCTGAAGGCGGAGGGGATCAATCTCTCGGTCAACGTCTTTGTCATCAAGGCGGTGGCGCTGGCGCTGCGCGATTTCCCGATGGTGAACTCCTTCTGCGACGGGCGGAGCGTTTCGTGCCGTTCGAAGATCAACATCGGCATGGCGGTCTCGGTGGACAACGGTCTGGTGGTGCCGGTGATCCGCAACGCCGACCGCAAGTCGCTCGACGAGATCCAGGCGGAATCGGCCGAGCTCGCCGAAAAGGCGCGCGCCGGTAAGCTCTCGCCCGATGACATGAAGGGCGGCACCTTCACCATCTCCAACATGGGGATGATGAACGTCGAATCCTTCGGCGCGATCATCAATCCGGGCGAAAGCGCGATTCTCGCGGTGGCCAGCTCGGTGCCGACGCCGGTGGTGCGCGACGGGGAGATCGTCGTCCGCGACATCATGAAGGTGACGGTTTCCGCCGACCACCGGGTGGTGGATGGCGCGATGGCGGCGGCCTTCGCCAATGCGGTCCGGGTCAATCTGGAGAACACGGCTCTCTGGGATTCCATGATCTGAACCGCATTTCCGGGCGGAACGGAGGAGTTCCGCTGACAGGAAAGCAAGCCGGGAGAGCGTTCGCTCCCCCGGTTTTTTCGCCTTGTTCCACCGGAAACTTTCTTTCGGAGCGGAAACGAAGTTTTTTTCTTTTTTTTTGCGGAAAAACAGAAAAAGGTGTTTTCATATTGATGTTTTTATGCTATAATTATAATACAGCGTGATTCAACGCTTTTATTATAATAGATGAGAAAAAGGGAAGCGGCTGCCCGGCAGAGGCGGCCGGAACGGACATGATTGACTTACGGCATCCTGCGCTATGCCTTGGAATAAGCTGTCGCCCGGAAGGGGACAGCCGGACCAGTCACCCCGGTCGGAGAAATGAACCGGCCGCAGGTTTCATTGTGCCCGATTCCGACCAGTAACCTGCCTGCAGAGCCTCTTCCGGCTGATTGACAATGTACGGCTGGAGATGAGAGAGAATCTGTTTGAACTCGAACCGGAATTCCCGGCATCCTTCACCGGCGGCACGGAAACGGAGGCGAAAAACGGCTCCGGGATGCCGCTGGCGGCCCGGTTGCGTCCCCGTTCGCTCGACGAGTATGTCGGGCAGCGGCATCTGCTCGAACCGGGCAGACTGCTCCGGCGGGCGATCGACGCGGACCGGTTCAGCTCGATCATCCTCTCCGGACCGCCCGGCACCGGGAAAACCAGTCTCGCGGAAGTGATCGCACGGATGACCGATTCGGAATTCATCCGGCTCTCCGGGGTGACCTCGAGCGTCGCGGATGTCCGGCGGGAGATCGCCGCCGCGGTGAAGCGGCGGCGCAGTTCCGGGCGGAGGACGATTCTCTTCATCGACGAAATTCACCGATTCAGCCGTTCCCAGCAGGACTCTCTGCTGCCGGATGTGGAAAACGGCAATGTCCGGCTGATCGGGGCAACCACGCACAACCCGCACTTCTACGTGGTGGGGGCGCTGCTTTCCCGGTCGCTGGTCTTCCGGCTCGAACCGCTCTCGCAGGAGGAGATCCGCACGCTGCTCCACCGGGCGGCGGGCGACGAACGCTCCTTCCCGGGGCGGAAGGTGGAGCTGGAGCCGCAGGCGGCGGACTTTCTCGCCACCGCCTGCGAGGGGGACGCGCGCCGGGCGCTGAACGCGCTCGAAGTCGCCGCGCTCACCACCGATCCGGATGATGCGGGCGTCACCCGCGTCACGCTGACGGAGGCGGAGGCTTCGATTCAGCAGAAGATGATCGTCTACGGCGATGACGGCCACTACGACACCGCCTCGGCGTTCATCAAGAGCATGCGGGGTTCCGACCCCGATGCGGCGGTCTACTATCTGGCGAAGATGCTGCACGCCGGGGAGGACATCCGTTTCATCGCCCGGCGGCTGACGATCTTCGCCGCGGAGGATGTCGGCAACGCCGACCCGCGCGCGCTGGAGCTCTGCACCGCCGCGATGCAGGCGGTGGAGATGATCGGCCTGCCGGAAGCGAAACTGATTCTGGCCCAGGCGACCACCTACTGTGCGACCGCGCCGAAGAGCAACGCCTCGTATGCGGCGCTGGAAGCGGCGGCAACCGACGTGGAGCAGGAGCGGGTTCAGCCGATTCCGGTCCGCCTCCGCGACGCGCATTACGCGGGGGCGAAAGCGGAGGGAATCGGCAAGGACTATCTCTATCCGCACGACTACCCCGGCGGTTTCGTGCCGCAGGAGTATCTGAGTGTGGATAAGCGCTATTACGAGCCGAAGGAGATCGGCTACGAGGCGCGCATCCGGGAACGGGTTGACTACTGGCGCGCACTGCGCGACTTTGTCCGGGAGGAAAAACGCGATGGAAAAGCGTGAACTGCGAAAGCACTATCTGGCCCGGCGCGCGGCGCTGTCGCCGGAGGAGCGGCTCCGGGCCGATGCGGCGATCTGCCGGAATATCCGGCGCCTCGCCTGCTATCAGGCGGCGGACTGCATCGCCGCCTACGCGAGCGACGGGCGGGAGCCGGACCTCTTCGGGTTGCTGGGAGAGAAGCGATTTTTTCTGCCGCGGTACATCGCGGCGGATGCGAGGTACGAACTGGTGGAGATTCACGACGTCGCGCAGGATCTGGTCCGGGCGAAGTTCGGGCTGCTGGAACCGCGGCCGGAGCTGCCGGCGGCGACGCCGGAGTTTGCCGCAGACAAGCTGCTCTACCTTACGCCGGCGGTCGCCTGTACGCCCTCCGGAATCCGGCTGGGGCGCGGCGGCGGATTTTACGACCGGATGCTGGCGGCGGCCCGCGGACCGGTGATCGGTGTGATCTACGCATGCCAGCTGGCGAACGATCTTCCTCGGGAAGAGCACGACCGCAATGTCGATGTCGTGGTCACCGAGCAGGATATATATCTGTGTGAAAAATAAGGCGGATGAGCTCTTCGGGAGCCGCCGCAGAAAACAGGGGGAAAAGAAGGAAAAATGGAAAGCAATTTGTGGGCGCTGATCGCCGTTGCATGTATTTTTGCCGCGATTGGAATCGCGGCGGGGATCATGCTGAACAACTGGATTCAAAAACTGCAGAAGGATTCCGCTTCGCGCACTGCGGACAAGATCCGCAGCGACGCCGAACGGGAGGCGGAGCACATTCTGCGTGACGCCCGGGTCTCGGCCAAGGCGGAGACCATCAAGATGCGCGAGGAGTGCGAGCAGGAGCTCAAGGAGCGCCGCCGCGAACAGACCAACAACGAGAAGCGTCTCGCCCAGCGCGAGGAGCTGCTCGACCGCCGCGCCGATTCGATGGACGCCAAATCGAAGAATATCGAGAAGCAGGAGAAGGAGATTGAAACGCTCCGGGAACGGCTCGGGAACCGGGAACAGGAGCTGGCCAAAAGCATCTCCCAGCAGATCGATGAACTCGAACGCATCGCCGGCATGAAGCGGGAAGAGGCGCGGGGAATCCTGCTGGAAAAACTCAAGAACGAGATCAAGAATGAGTCCGGTCTGATGGTCCGCAATCAGCTGGAGGAGGCGAAGGCGCGGAGCGAGCGGGAAGCGCGCCGCATTCTCACCTACGCCATTCAGCGGTACGCGAGCGACTGCACCTACGAGCGCACGACGGCGACCATTCCGCTGCCGAACGACGAGATGAAGGGGCGGATCATCGGCCGCGAAGGGCGCAACATCCGCGCGATCGAAGCGGCCACCGGCGTGAGCATTCTCATCGACGACACGCCGGAAGCGGTGGTCATCAGCTGCTTCGACCCGGTGCGGAAAGAGGTGGCGCGCCAGCTTATGGAGCGGCTGATCAGCGACGGGCGCATCCATCCGACCCGGGTGGAGGAGCTGGCCAAGAAGATCAGCAAGGAGCTGGAAGAGGAGCTCTTCCAGGTGGGCGAAGCCGCGGTGCTCGAAACCGGAATCCAGGGGGTCTCGCCGCAGATCATGAAGCTGCTCGGCCGCCTGAAATACCGCTACAGCTTTTCGCAGAACGTGCTGCAGCACTCGCTGGAGACCAGCTACTTCATGGGCATGATCGCGGCGGAACTCGGCCTCGACGAGCAGAAGGCGAAGCGGATCGGTCTCTTCCACGACCTCGGCAAGGCGATCGACCACGAGGTGGAGGGGCCGCACGCCCAGATCGGTGCGGATCTGCTGCGCAAGCACAACGAGGCGAAGGATGTCATCCACGCGGTGGCGGCGCACCACGGCGAAGTGGAGCCGGAAAGTCTGTACGACATTCTCATCAGCGCCTGCGATACGCTGAGCGCCTCCCGTCCGGGGGCCCGCAGCGAGACCACCGAACTCTACCTCAAGCGGCTGGAACAGCTCGAGGCGATCGCGCACGAATTCTCGGGCGTGGAGTCCTGCTTTGCACTGCAGGCCGGCCGTGAAATCCGCGTCGTGGTGACGCCGGAGAAGGTCAGCGAAGGCGAAGCGCAGATGCTGGCGAAGGACATCTGCGCGCGGATCGAGAAGGAGATGACCTATCCGGGTCAGATCAAGGTGACGATCATCCGCGAGACCCGTTCGGTCGAATACGCCAAGTAAGAGCGTTCCGCAGAACAGAATTTGCCCTCTCCGCCGGAATCCGGCCGGGAGGGCGTTTTTTTCAGGGAGAGGAACGGTCAGGAGAGCGCGTTGCGGATTCTGGATGTGAGCAGAGCCGCCTCGAAGAGGAGCCGGTCCGGATTCCCCCCCTGCCCCTTCCTGCCGTAGAGGGAAACGCCGTAAAAGCGATGCCGGTATTCGATCGGCAGACAGATGTTCCAGCAACCGTCGACTTCAACCCGGTGCAGATAGCCGTGCTCGGCGACCGACGCGGCAAGATGGTGCGCCTCCTCGCAGGTGAGACGGCAGGACTCCTGTTGCAGAAATTGTTCCGCCCCCTCCTCCGCCCCGGACTCCATCGTCAGAATCGCCAGCGCGATATAGGAACAGCCAGGCGGAACCCGGCAGGGCATGCCGTTGAGCTGGTCCGGACCGTACAGGTCGCTGCGGTAGAGATAGACCAGCTGGCCGTTCTCCATCCCCGCCAGCGCGCCGTTGACGCCGAGGGCCTCCGCACGGCTCCGGATCAGCGGATTGGCCAGCCGGGAGAGCGGCGAGTTGAAGATCGCATTCTGCCCGAGCAGAATGAGGCCGAGGGCCGGCTCGAACCGGCGCGGACCGGAACGGACCAGATAACCGGCTTCAACCAGATCGGCGGCAATGCGCGACAGGGTGCTGGGTGGAATTCCGGACATCTCGCCGAGCTGCTTGAGCGAGACGGGCTCTTCCGCGGCGGCGGCCAGCTCAAGCACCCGGAAGGTTTTTTCCAGAAGCCGGTTTTTCATGGGTGCCTGCGACGTCACTGCCCGGCGGCAGAGGAGGCATCCTGTGCGGCGGCGGCCTTGTCCAGCTCATCCAGCAGGCGGCGGAGCGACGAGCGGCCGGTCTCGAGAAAATGGAAAATCACGCGCCGGGAGGTCGAACTCGGGTGCGTCCGGTCATGCTCCCAGTAGCTCACGGAAAAGCGGGTCACGCCGGCGAAATTCCCAAGCGTCTTCTGAGAGAGGCGGAGGGCGCGGCGCAGTTCGCGGATATCCCGGGGCGCCGGCGGCAGAAGCAACTGCCGGCCGCCGCCGGAAAGTTTGCTGTACAGCTTGTCGAGCGTCTCACACCGCCGCCGGAGTTCGCCGACGGTGCGCATATTCGCGACCATATATCCGACCAGCGGAGTTACGACCGGGAGGACATCCGCCGGAAAACGCGACAGGGCATCCCGCGGCAGAACGGCATCATGTTTCAAAAGCGTCATAAGTTTCAATTCCTGTTCCATGCGAAAGAAGCCGCGGGATCCAGATCCATCAGCTGAAAAAAAAAATTTACGGCGACAACCGCGCAACTTCTTCCCAATTAGAGTTTCATCACCGCACGAAACAGACTCCGGTCTTCCTGCCGAACAAGGAAATCATTCGCAGTCCGGACCGTTCCGCCCGGCGACGATACACCGGCGGACCCCATCCCGATACGGACACCCCTTTAACATAACGCACTTCCGAAAAAAATGCAACCGGCAAACTCCGGAACCGCCGGAGAATCCGCCGGTTTCGCTGCGGGTTCCGGGAATTTCCGTTTTTTTTCCTCTTTCCTCTTGACAATCGCAAAAAAATCCGGTATAATATTACTGGTATCACACTGGTATCATATTTTTACGGGAAGCGCGATGGATCAACAGAGATTCAAGAAATCGAACCGAGACAAGAGTCCGCGCGGGCGGCTGCTGATCCAGCATTACATCTACGATCTGCAGGCGAGGAGCGGCGGGGAAAGCCGCCAGCTGCCTTCATCGCGGGAACTCGCGGCGCAGTTCGGGGTGTCGCGCTGCACGGTGACGCGCGAACTGGAGAAGCTGGTCCGCGACGGGGTGCTGGTAACGAAACAGGGTATCGGCACCTTTCTCGCCCCGGTGGCCAAAACGGGACCGGCGAAAAAAAGAATTATCGGATTGCTTTTCGGCTACGGCATCAACCACTGTTACAGTGAGTACGGCTGGAAGCTGATCGCCGCGAGCGGCACCGTTCTGATCGAACATCATTGTCTGGTCCGCCCGATGAGCATCAGCTCGGGAGAGGAGGAAGGATTTTACCAGGAGCTGTGTGAAAATTTTGTGGATGGATTGATCTGGTTTGCCCCACCGGAAGAGAGATTCCCCATCATCCGGCGCATTTCCCGCCAGCTTCCCACCGTGGTCTTCGGTTCGAGTGTTCCGGAGGAGTGCAATTCCCTCACCGTGGATTACACGGAAGAAAGCTACCAGGAGGGCAAGGAGCTGCTGCGGGAAGGCCGGAGTTCCTTCTGGGGGATAATGAATAACGACCCCGGAGCAGAGCTCTACCTGCGAGGTTACCGGAAGGCACTGGAAGAAGCGGGAAAAAGGCTTGATCCTGATATGATCTTCTACGCAACCTCCGCCTTGCCGGATCGGCTCCGGCAGGCGCTTCAGGCGGGGAAACACCCGGATGCTTTTTTGATCCACTCGCCCGACCTGCGTGAGGAAACCATCCGGCTGCTGCAGGAGTTTCAGATCGATTTTCAACAGCAGTGCCGTCTGATCAGCGGCAGCGCCGCGATGAAAATTCCCGGATTCGCCGGCTGGTGCCACGAACAGCCCTACCGGGAGATCGGGGAAGCCGCAACCGAACTGCTGTTGCGCCAGTTTGCCGGAGATCTCCGGGTTGAGCACAGGACGCTTGTCACGAAACATTTCGCCGTCAATCTGAAATAGAAAGGATGCGTATGAAAAAGAGATCCGGTCCATGCAACTGCAATTTTCAAAAAGTCTGCCCATATTTCACTCTGATTGAACTTCTTGTTGTAATAGCTATTATTGCAATTCTGGCGGCCATGCTGCTTCCTGCGTTGAACCAGGCCAGAGCCAGAGCAAAATCGATCAACTGTGTCAACCAGTTGAAACAGTGTATGACAGGTATGCAGCTTTACGCCGATTCCGAGGATGATTATCTGCCGGCAATCTGGATTGATAAAATTACCTGGGCACAGGCACTGGTCAAGGGAGGGTATGCCACCAGTGCCGTACCGAAAGAGCTTCAGGAAACTGATGTTTACAAATCCTATGCCTGTCCTGCAGTAGAACGCGGAGATGCACTCCCGGGTCAGTTCTGCTTTCGTACTTACGGGATGAACAATTATCTGGCCGGGAAATGGTCAAATACAACTGCAGTCAAACGTACCCGGATCGGCATAACCGGGTTCACCTGTGTCCCGCGGGGAAAACCAAGTGCAACGATAATTCTGGCAGACTCCCAGAATCCGCAGGTAACGAACAAGGTTGAACAGAGCTACATGCTCAACGCCAACAGCGGCCATGCTGTGTTGCGACATTTTCGACGCATCAACGCAGGGATGCTGGACGGCAGCGTCTCAAGCCCGGGTCCAAAAGAGTTGAAGGAAAAACATCAGTTTGATGCTGTCCTGCTCGAAGATGGTAAATCCAAGCTGAACCTGTAAGGCAAACTATGAAAAAAATTTTAATGTTGTTCTCTCTGTTAGTCAGTTCCACTCTTTTCGCGTTGGAGCTGCCTTCCTGGCTCACAATCAAACGTGACGGAACTCTGCAGATCGAATCTCTGAATGCTAAAATTCTGCATTTCGGTGCGGGATTCGTTCAGACCGGACAACGTGACATTTCTGATATCACTCAGGGAGAGAATAACGGAACCGTCACCATAAGCGGGAAATTCGGAGGGGGAAAGATCCACGAAACCGTCACTCCTATTGCAGATAATCAGGTCGAATATCAGGCGAAGCTCACTTGTCCGAACCCCTGGGTGACACTCGGAATCATGTTGCAGTTCAATCTGCCAGCCAAGTCCAGGAGTCTTCTACTAGACGGGGAAACCCGCTCTCTCCCTGCTGAATTTGACGGTAAAAAACAGTTTCCTCTTACTGCACGGGTAAAAAAAAGTCTTGATTCCCCTTGATTCCGGCTCCGTCCTTCAGCTGACAGGAGATCTTACTCTCAAAGTGCAGGATAATCGGAAGTTTGACGATCCGACGTTTTCAATTCGGCTTTATTTCAACCCAGCTCAGGGAACACTGAACGTTTCATCATTGAAATTTCGATTTTCGTTAATTCAGCCGATAAGCCATCCGATCGATCTATCGGAGGTGGTTAATCTCGGTTTTGCCGACGAGGTCGCAGGTGACGGAAAAGGCGGCTGGACAGATCAGGGAAAGGAAAATGATCTTAGAATGCTCAAACCCGGACGCCTGCCAGCAGGAGGAAGCGCATTTGAAATTCTGGATCCGTCAAAAAACGGCGGACGGTCAGCGTTGGTACTGGGACGTACATTTGACAAAGAGCGTTCCGTTGAGGTAGAAACGACTGGTTCCCACCTCTATCTGCTGCATGCCGCCGGATGGCCGACAGCAGGGACGCTGGGTGAAATTGAAGTTTTTTACCGTAACGGTTCAAAAGAATCCATCGAGATTCGTCATGGGCGTGACATCGGCAACTGGTGGATGCCGGTTCACCTCGACAACGCGGTAATGATATGGAATGCGGAAAACCGCTCAAGCTATGTCGGATTATATGCCTCACAGTTCAAACTTCGCCGAAACGATCCGATAAAACTGACCTTTCGGATGAGGAAATCCTCTTCGTTGTGGATGGTGGTTGCCGCGACACTTGGAGAGGCTCCGCTGCTTCTTGCCGCAGAGACACTTCCTACTTATATCATGGCAGGAAAGGAGTGGATTCCCCTTGATGCGCCACACGATATAGTTCCGGGAACCCCGCTGGATTTTTCCGGAATGCTTGATGCGCCGGCTGGCAAATACGGTCGGGTTGTTGTTGCCCCCGACGGGCACTTCTCCTTTGCAAATGCACCGGACAGGCGGATCAAATTTGTCGGAGTCAACCTCTGTTTCTCTGCTAACTTTCTTTCAAAAGAGTCTGCGGATGCACTGGCGGAACGGCTGGCGCGCATGGGGTATAATGCCGTTCGCCTGCATCATCAGGACAATCAGCTGGTGAAAAAGAATTCTCCTGATAGCACCGAGCTTGATCTGGAACAGCTCGACAAACTTGAATATTTGTTTGCCGCGCTGAAAAAAAGAGGGCTTTACATCACCACCGATGTTTACGTAAGCCGAAAGTTGAAGCCTGCGGAGAAGATTCCGGAAAAAGTTCCCGGCAACTCTTTTTTTCAGATGAAGGCGTTATTGCCGATTTCAAAAGCCGCCAGGCGCAACTGGGAGCGTTTTGCCCGTAACTGGTTCACTCACCGAAACCCTTACACCGGGATGACCTGGGCGGAAGATCCTGCATTCTATCTAGTCAGTTTTACGAATGAAAACAATCTCTATACGGTTTGGGACAAAGCGCCGGAAATTGCGAAACTGTATCAGGAAAAATTTCCCGGGTGGATGGCAAAACAACATCCCGATGAGCCAATTGAATCCGCCGATATTTCCAACCGCCGCTTTCAGGAATTTCTCTATGACTGTCAGCACCGCAGCATCCTTGAACAGGCAAGATTTCTTCGCGAGGAACTCGGGATGAAGACACTATGCACCGATGTGAATATGCACAACAAGGTACCTCTTGCGCTGCTTCGGGATGATCTTGATGCGGTGGATGATCACAAGTACCATGACCATCCCGCCTTCCCGGAAAACGATTGGGGGCTGCCGATGCTGTTCCGTCAGCGTTCCGCAATTGGTTCGTACGGGGATGAAGTTCCGCTGCAGCTTTTGGCTCCGAGACTTTTCGGCAAGCCTTTCAGTATCACAGAATACAAGTTTTGTCCACCCAACCGTTATCGTGCCGAAGGCGGCCCCTTGATCGGGGGATACGCCGCACTGCAGGACTGGGACGCCCTCTATCATTTTGCCTGGAGTCATTCCTCCCGCAACGTGGATAAGTTAGTGGATTTCAGCATTTTTGATATCGCCCACGAACCATTGGGGCAACTCTCCGACCGTTTGACAATGTTTCTTTTTCGGCGCGGAGACATAAGTCCGGCCCAGGCAGCATATGCCTATCCGGTACCGAAAAATCTCTGGGACACAGATCAGCCGCTGCTGTACCCACGTTCCTTCGAACAGCTTGGACTTATCACTCGAATCGGAACGGTTGTCGGCAACCGGGCAACAGCAGGAGTGAAGCAATTATCTCTGAAACAGGCAGCGGCAGAAGCCCCATTGCCAGATCCAGCCGTAGAGAAGTTACGGCATACCCTCCTCACCAGAGGAATCGCAACAAGCTCCACAGGAGAACTTCAATTGAATGTATCCGCAAAGACATTGACTCTGGTTTCTCCGCGTTCGGAATCGGTAACACTGCCGGCAGGCAAACTTTCTGCCGGACGCTTGACAGTTACAGGAGCGACAGTTCCGCAGACCGTCTCCGTAAGCAGCCTGGACGGTGTTCCTCTCGGCAGAAGTTCCAGCATCCTGATTTTCCACATGACGAATGTACTCAGCCAGAGAATGAAGTTCGGCGATTCCGGATTACACCTGCTGGAAAACCGGGGAACATTCCCCCTGCTGCTGCGGCGAGACCCGGTGGAAATCACCTTGAAACTTGAGGGGGATGCCCCTGTTACGCTGACCGCGTTGAAACTTGACGGCACGTCAGCAGGAACAGTTGCTGTAACTCGGAAAAAAGGCGGATTTTTCCACTTTACGGCCGATCCGGGAGCGTTCTCCGGCGGTACGATGGTATACCATCTGACACGTTAAACCCCTTGCTGCATTCAATCAGAGGTTGGAAAAATATCTATAATTCCGGAAAGCAACAGGTGACAAGACCATTCTCTCTGGAAAAGCCGCATGGGGAACAGTTCCCCGTGCGGCAGAATTCGTCAATTCCGCATGACGCGTCAGGGGGGGCTGTGCCGGGCAGCTCGTCGGACAGCAGCAGCCCGACGCGACAAACATCAGCACACCGGCAAACTGCGAAAAGCCGCGCGGAGTCCTTCCTGCCGCGCGGCTTCCTGCCATCCCGCGGCATCGCGCCGTCAAGCTTCACCATCGCGTGAAAAATGGAAAAGTCAAGCCGACAACGCCGGTTGCAACTTGAATTTTCCACAATCAGGAGTAATTTATCTGGAATGATTTTTCACATACTGCGAAACATAGAAAGATACTGGAAAATTCCCCATGAAAGAAGCTGACATCCGCCGTAAATACATCGAGTTTTTCAAGTCGAAGGGCCATCAGGAAATTCAGAGCGCGCCGGTGATTCCGGAAAACGATCCGACCTGCCTCTTCACCACCGCCGGAATGCATCCGCTCGTCCCCTATCTGCAGGGCGCAAAACATCCCGCCGGGAAACGGCTGACCGACTTCCAGAAGTGCATCCGCACCGGCGACATCGACGAGGTCGGCGACGCCGTCCACCTCACCTTCTTCGAAATGCTCGGCAACTGGTCGCTCGGCGATTACTTCAAGGAGGAGGCGATCCGTTTCAGCTTTGAATTCCTGACCGGCAAAGAGAACCTCAACATCCCGGTCGAGCGGCTCGCGGTGAGCGTCTTCGCCGGCGACGACGACGCCCCCTTCGACGAAACCGCCTGGAAACTCTGGAACTCCCTCGGCATCCCGGCCGAACGGATCGCCAAGCTCGGGAAAAAGGACAACTGGTGGGGTCCCGCCGGCATCACCGGCCCCTGCGGCCCGGATACCGAGATGTTCTACTGGACCGGCGAGCTGCCGCCGCCGGAAAAGTTCGATCCGGCCGACAAGCGCTGGGTTGAAATCTGGAACGACGTCTTCATGGAGTACAACAAAACCGCCGACGGCAAGTTCGAGCCGCTCGCCCAGCGCAACGTCGACACCGGCATGGGCCTCGAACGGGTCACCGCCATTCTGCAGGGCAAGACCAGCTGCTACGAGACGGAGATTTTCGCGCCGATTTTCGCGAAGCTCGACGAAATCCGCGGAACCGAGCCGGTCTCCGGCCCCCGCACACCTTCGGAGCGCATCATCGCCGACCACCTCCGCGCCGCGACCTTCATCCTCGCCGACGGCATCACCCCGGGCAAGGTGGACCAGCCCTACGTGCTGCGCCGCCTGATCCGCCGCGCCATCCGCGAAGGACGCAAGCTCGGCATCACCGAAAACTTCACCGCGAAGATCGCCGAGGCGGTCATCGAGGAGTTCGGCGACATCTATCCGGAACTGCGCCGCCAGAAGGCGGTCATCTGCGAAGAGCTCAACCGTGAGGAGAAGCAGTTCGCCGTCACGCTGGAGAAGGGAACCCACGAGTTCCAGAAGCTGATCGACCGCGTGCCGCCGCACATCAACAAAAAGGTGATCTCCGGCAAGAACGCCTTCAACCTCTACGAAACCTATGGCTTCCCGATCGAACTTACCGTCGAAATGGCGAAGGAGAAGGGATTCGAGGTCGACCGCGCCGGTTACGACGCCGCCTTCGCGAAGCATCAGGAGCTCTCAAGAGCCGGCGCCGAGCAGAAGTTCAAGGGCGGACTCGCCGACAGTTCGGTTGAAACCGCCCGGCTCCACACTGCGACCCACCTGCTGCAGGCGGCGTTGCGCAAAGTGCTCGGCCCCCATGTCGAACAGCGCGGCTCCAACATCACCGCCGAACGGCTCCGCTTCGACTTCTCTCACGAGCAGAAGATGACTCCGGAACAGCTCGCCGAGGTGGAGAAGCTGGTCAACGAGGCGATCGACCGCGATCTGCCGGTCGTCTGCGAAGAGATGACCATCGAAGAGGCGAAAAACAGCGGAGCGATGGGTCTGTTTGAAAACAAATACGACGCCCGGGTCAAAGTCTACACGATGGGCGACGTCAGCAAGGAGATCTGCGGCGGACCGCACGCATCGCATACCGGCGAACTGGGGCACTTCAAAATCCTCAAGGAGGAGAGTTCCAGCCGCGGCGTGCGCCGGATCAAAGCGGTCCTTCAGAGCAAGTAATTCAGGAACCGGAAAGGAGCTCGCCCGATGAAAGAATCCGATCTTCTCATCTCCCATCACGATGGAGTTTTTTCGGTCAAGGTCGCAGGCCGCGCCAACTTCGAATATGCGGTTCCGCTGCGCGAACTGGCGAAGTCGTCCAATGAATTCCGATGCTTCCGGATCGACCTCGGCGATTGTGTCGCGATGGACAGCACCTTCATGGGGGTGCTCTCCATGATCGGCCTGAAATCCCGCCGCTGCAATGCGACGGTGGAGCTGCTCAACGCGAACGATACCCTGAAAAAACTGCTCCGCGATCTCGGTGTGAGCAAGCTCTTCACCTTTACCGAAGGGAGCGACCCCGACGCGCCGCAATGGTCCGCCAGCGACGGCAACGTTGCCCGCAACGACATGCTGACTACCGCCGAAACCGTCACCGAAGCACATCAGACGCTGGTCGAAGCGGATTCCAGCAATGCGGCCCGTTTCGACCAGGTGATCGAATTCGCCCGCCAGGACGTCGAGCGGCTGAAAAACCGGGAGAAGGAAGATTGATTCTTCGTCGAAACAACAGCGACAAATGCAGAAGATTGCCCTTTGCCCTCCTGCTGGCGGCGGCCACAGGCTTTCTTCTGCTGCACGCCGGTTGCTCCACCCCGACGATCACCAATACCAGCCGCAACATCGTTGAGCAGTTGCTGATCTCCTCCGCCGTCGAGCGGTGCATGTATCAGATCGATTTCAGCATGTACCGGGATGCCAAGGTGTTCGCCGACTACTCCAACCTCGCGCCGCAGGTGGATAAGAATTATGTGCAGGGCTGTTTCGAACTGTACCTTGCCAAGGCGGGCGCCATCGTCGTCAAGGAGGAGAAGGAGGCCGCCTACACGATGCAGCTGATTTCCGGCACGCTGGCGACCTCGTCGAGCCAGGTGCTGATCGGCACGCCGGAACTGCCGATTCCGCTGCCGAACACCGACCTCAGCTTCGCCATTCCGGAAATTGCCATTTTCAAACGGGTGACCCGCCGCGGATACGGAAAATTCAGCCTGACGGTGCTCGATACCCCCAGCCGGAAACCGGTGCGCACGGTCGACGGGGTGAGCAACATGTCGGAGTTCATCAACTGGACCATTCTGCTGATCCCCTTCTCCTCACGCAATGTCGAGATGAAGCAGAGCGAGTTTGAGGACACGCAGTACTACCTCTTTGAATGAAAAAACGCCCGGCTTTTCCGTGCCGGGCGTTCTCTTTCAGAACCGTCAGAAGTTCGTGATATCGTCGCAGACCTTTTCGTTGTCCGTGGAATAATAGGAGGTGCGAGCTGTCGGCGGTGTGGTTGCATTGCCGCTCCCGAATCTGCCGTCCGCACCGGGAGCGATCAAATCGAATCCCCCCTTGTTGATCTGGCCGGGATACCGGTAATAGATCGCACCGCCCCAGCTGTCCTCCAGAACAAAATCTCCAGTTTGCCCCTTCTTCAGAGATTCCTCCTCAATCACCCGGAGAAACTCCTTGCGCATCTCATCGGAGAGAGAAGTTCCGGACATTCCCGTCTCAGACGATGAAACATCAAATTGAATGTCGGAAACGAGTTTTGTCGATGTGTCAAGCTGTATCAGAATCCTGCGAAAGTTTTGGCTCGCCGGATAGTATCCGAACTTGGTACGGCAGCTCTCCAGCCCCGCTTCGATGCGCTTGAGCAGCGCTTTGGTGTTGGATTCGCGCGAGGCGTTCATCGCGTAGCTGTAGGCGCCGAAGCCGATGGCGGCGAGCAGGCTGACCAGCGCCACCACGGCGAGGACCTCCACAAGGGTAAAACGGAAACGGAGCGTTTTCATGACAAACCTTCTTTTTGCTGTTTGCTTTCAGGGGCACCATGGAATATAATATGCTGAATGCTGTTTTTCAAAAGAGATCGGGGGAAAATATGCGGATTGAAGAGAAATTTGTACTGATTACCGGCGGTGCCCGGCGGGTGGGGGCGGAACTTGCCCGCGCCTTCGCCGCGGCGGGAGCGCGGCTCCTGCTGCACTGCCGGAACTCCCGCGTTGAAGCCGAAGCGCTGGTAAACACGCTCCCCGGCGGTACGGCGCGCCACCGGGTGCTGCAGGCGGACCTCGCGCGCCCGGGCGAAGCGCTCCGCCTCTTCTCCGAAGCGGGACGGGTGGACATCCTCATCAACAACGCCTCGATGTACCGCCTCGCCCCGCTCGCCGACGCTCCGGAAGCGCTCGACCGCGAACACTTCGAGGTGAACTTCTGGAGTCCGCTCGCGCTCATGAAGGCGTTTGCCGCACAGCCCGATCTCACCGAGGGGGTGGTGGTCAACCTGCTCGATCAGGAGATTTCCGGAATTTCGCCGCGCGGCGGCGGCTACTCGCTCTCCCGCCGGGCGCTGGCGGAGGCGACGCTGGAACTCGCCCGCGAACTCGGCCCCCGGAATCTCCGTTTCAACGCCGTCGCCCCCGGTCCGGTCCTCCCGCCGGTCGGTCTGGAACACTCGAAGATGGAGAAGACGCTCCCCATCCTGCCGCTCCGGCGCAAGGTGGAGCTTAGCGACCTCGCTGTAGCGGTCCTCTTCCTCTGCCGCAACGATTCGATCACCGGCGAGATCCTCCGGGTGGACTGCGGCCAGCATCTCGGCTGACGGCATCACACGGCTCCCCCGGTCAAGCACCACTCCGACACAACTGCGCCCCCCGGGAAGAAGAGGGGGTGAGAAACCAGATCAAAACATAACGGGCGCTCCCGGAAATTCCCGGAAACGCCCGTTTTGATTCCGTTTCGCCGCGCTCAGCGGGTCTTGAGGTCGGAATTGAGGCTGATCGCCTTGTTGAAGTTGTTGTAAAGGCTGATCGACGCGGCGACCTCGATCGCGGCGGTAATCTCCTCGTCGGTGACGCCGGCGGCGAGCGCCGCGGAGCGGTGGGCGTCCAGACAGTAGGCACAGCCGTTGACCGCGCTGACTGCGATGATGATCAATTCACGGGTCTTCGCATCGAGCCCCTGCCCGGCGACGTCGGCGATGTGCATCGCCGCCTGGAGAAAATCCCCGTTCCGCCCCATCGCCTGAAACACCTCCGGGATGAAGCCGAACTTCTTCTCAATCGCCTCCTGCGTCCGGACCGCCTTTTCGTCGCCGGTTTTGTTGTAAAGTTTCACGCCTGCCATGATGGTATCCTCCTCAAAACAAGTTCTGTTATTCCTCATCCGGGTCGAGCCATGTGGAAATGTTGTCCGCAGCGGAAACCGTCGGATAATATCTCTGCTGCGTGCCATCTTCATTCAACGATTCACAGTGACCGTCAAGAAAGAAGAGATTGACGAACTCGCCATGAATCTTTGTCGGGAGACCTGCTCCTGTTGCAGTGGGCGCGGAGCCGAACTGCATCAGCGGGCTGGCGAGAATATCTGCACCATTTGCTCCTCCACGCGCGCAACAGCCGCCGAGCGCCAAAGCGTTGGGAGCAATCTGCGTGGAACCATCCAGCAGGTGTGTGGTTCCCCGGAAATCAAATCCATCCGTGGAGGAGGTAAATGCAGCGCCGTAAATCTGCGTCAGCCGGTTGTCCAAATCGCCGTTGGCGGTGTATTCAAACGAGGGACAACGCATCACCGCCACATCCTGAATGTAATTCTTGTTCTTCAGGTAGGAACCCCACTGCTGTTCGCCTAAAATTTCGGATGTCGTTGCATCCTCTTCCCGGTACGACATGAAATGCTGGTCGTTGTCGTTCATCGACTGCTTGATGAACTGGCTCACCTGCCGCTGATTGCTGAGGCACTCGGCGGTGCGGGCGGAGATCCGCGCCCGATTCAATGCCGGCATAAGAAGTCCGGCGAGGACGGCGATGATGCCGATCACCACGAGGAGTTCCACAAGGGTAAAACGCTGCTGTCTCATAAAAGAAGCCCTTTCTCGAAAAAAGCTTTGATTTTTCAGGATAGTCCTATATTCATAACCTAACCGCTGCGTCGTTTTTTTCAAGCGGAAGAATGGATTTTGAACTATTTTTTGCAAAAAAAACAGTTCCGCCATTGAAAAATCACCAATCCGCATTTACTATAACATGAGAGGAAACAGATTCCCCGAACGAGATACAGTCAATACGAAGCAACGGAATAGAAAAATGAAACAGAAACAGACCTTCACCCTCGTCGAACTCCTCGTGGTGATCGGCATCATCGCCATTCTGGCCGGGCTGGTCATTCCGGCGGTCATCCGCGCCCAGCAGCAGGGCAGAATCACCCAGGCGAAGTCGGACATGGCCACGATCCTCCTCGCCCTTAAAGGCGTGGAGAGCACCTACAACAAGATGGTCAACGGAAACTCCTTTGGCGGCAATGCCGCCTCTACCGCCATAACCGATTGCATCCGTCTCGGCGGTGACAACAGTGATTCCGCTGCTGAAAATCAGGCCTACGACAGCTTCATCGCGGAATTAACAGTTCCTCAGTCGCTTACTGTAGCCAATCTGAATATCAACAAACGTAGAATTAAATTTCTGGACCCCAATCCAAAATTCAATCCAAATCTCGCATACAATCACGCGGACAACCTCCCCTACCTCTGGCGTGACCCCTGGGGGAAACGATACATCATCATCATCAACACGGCCCTTAACGATGAGATCCCCAATCCGGCGGACACCAGCAGAAAACTTGCAGCCAAAGCGGTAGTCTATTCCCGCGGCCCCAACGGTACAAACGACGACGCCAAGAATATTCTGCACGATGATGTGGGAAATCCTACATCGACCGACGACGACATCTCCAGCTGGAACTGATTCGGAATCACGCCAACGGGGAGAGGTGCAACAGCCTCTCCTCTTTTTTTGTATCGGTCACTTGCCGGAGGAGAGACTCCGGATCCGGTCGCGGAGATCGGCCGCCCGCTCGAATTCGAGCGCTTCCGCCGCACGGAGCATCTCGCCGGTCAGCTCTTCGATCAACGCCTGCTGATCGGCGGGCGAAAGTCCCAGCCCGCCCAGGTCGGTCGAATCGGTGATCATCGAACCGGCCAGCGACGGCATCTTCCTCTTTCCCTTCGACGCCTCCGGCGAGACGATCTCGCCGATGGTGAAGTGCCGCTCCTTGCGGATGGTCTGCGGCGTGATCCCGTGCGCTTCGTTGTAGGCGATCTGGCGGCGGCGGCGCGCTTCGGTCTGGTCGATCAGCGCCTGCATCCCCGGCGTGATGCTGTCGGCGTAGAGGATCACCCGCCCGTCCTTGTTCCGCGCGGCGCGACCCGCCGTCTGCACCAGCGAACGCTCCGAACGGAGGAATCCCTCCTTGTCCGCGTCGAGGATGGCGACGAGCGCCACCTCCGGCAGGTCGATTCCCTCCCGCAGAAGGTTGATGCCGATGACGCAGTCGAACTCCCCGTCCCGCAGTTTGTTGAGGACCCGCACCCGTTCGAGCGCATCCAGTTCGGAGTGCAGGTAGCTGGTGCGGATTCCCAGCTCGGCCAGATAGTCGGCAAGCCGTTCGGAACTCTTCTTGGTCAGCGTCGTCACCAGCGTCCGCTCCCCGGCCGCGGCGG
>OIWS01001842.1_pt1 | contig 19353 bp, 16 predicted proteins | sample 1587611 | NCBI WGS metagenome assembly OIWS01 (sample SAMEA3888919, study PRJEB22519) | human gut metagenome | biome: human gut; feature: human-associated habitat; material: faeces | place: Denmark | collected 2010 | reverse complement strand
TGAAATAATTCAATTAATGATTTTTCATAATCTTCCTCTCGGAAAAAATTTAGCATTATTTTACTCCCTATAAAAAAGATAATTTTTACCTTAAAACTCTACCCTAATATATTTATATCCCTCTATTTTTAAAATGCGTTTTCCATAAGAATTTTTCCAATATATACAATAAACAATAATTTAGAGCAGCAAGCTATAGCTATATTTGATAATATGTTTCCAAACATTTCTGCTGCTGAAAAAACTATCGGCGATATTATAATACCCAAAAGAGGTAAAAATTTATTATCCAAAAATGCTATATTGGGAAATGTACCGGTAGTTGCCGGTGGTTTAAATCCATCAACTTATCACAATACTGCTAATACTGTCGCTCCTGTTCTTTCCATATCTGCTTCAGGTGCAAATGCGGGATATGTTAATTTATGGAATATTCCAATTTGGTCATCTGACTCTTCTTTTATTGACAGTTCCATGTCAAATGATGTCTATTTTTGGTATGTATTATTAAAAAAACGACAAAATGAGATTTATGATTCTCAAACAGGTTCTGCACAACCACATATTTATCCTCAGCATATAGCCGCAATGCCTATATGTGATTTAAATTTTAATAAAGTTAGTAATTATACATCTACAGTAACACCTATTTTTGAATTAATAGGTCACAACAAAATTGAAAATATGAGATTAATTACAATTCGTGACGCTTTAGTACCAAAACTTATATCTGGTGATCTCGATGTATCTAATATTAGCCTTTAAACAACAAATAAATTATGGCATTATTTAATTCGATTTTTTTATCAATAGTTCTTAAAATACTTGAGATGCATCTTTGAGCTTCATAATCTGGAATCATAAGTTCAATTTTTTTAAATTCAGATTGCTTAATTCCGGTTACTGTCGTACCACTCTCTCTCGCTTTAAGAGAGGCTTGTCCTATAGGAGACTGAAGGTAATAAAGCAGATAATCATTATCCAACACCTGTTTTTTACCTCTAAGAGTTAGTAACCGCTGAGCAATCGCCACATCATCTCGATTAAGCCTAGCCACACATCCAAGCGGCGCTTCAGTTGTTAGAAGAATATCTCCTTTCTTAGGTATACCTCGAACCATAAATCGTTTATACTCTTCTTCAGATATAAAATAACATTGTGAATAATCTATATGATTATTTTTAACTGATTTTGCACTTAACGTCATTATCCCGGTTTCAGATTTCTTTGGTGTTTTTCCTCTATAATCTATCAAAGACTCTAAAGCATCTTCCATCTTGATTAAATTAAATCTCATGTCTAATTTTTCCTAATATCTTTCGAATTTCTACTTCTAATTTACGTGACTCTTCAAACATTACAAATAATTCAGAAGTAAGAAGTGTCATTTTCTCTTCAAATGGTACACCATCATCCTCTGGCTCTTCGACGCCCACATATCGACCAGGCATTAATATATAATCATGCTTCGCTATTTCTTCTATTGTAACTACAGCTGAATAGCCTTTTTTCTCCTCTAATACACCATTTTGAAAATCTTCAAATGTTTTTGCTAATAAGTCGATATCCCCAAGGCTTCCATCTTCTTTTATACCTTCTGTAAAATCTCTATGTTTGCGATCAACCATATATCCCATTTTTCTGGCATCAATAAATAGTGTCTTTCCTTTTTGCTTTTTACTCTTAGTAATAAACCAAAGAGTAACTGGAATAGTGACACTATAAAATAACTGTGTTGGTAAAGCTACTATGCCTTCAACAAGATCATCTTCTATTATTTTTCTTCTTATTTCCCCTTCCCCTGAAGATTGTGATGATAGTGCACCATTTGCCAAAACAAGACCAATTTTTCCGTTTGGTGCAAGATGATGAATCATATGCTGAATCCACGCATAATTGGCATTACCTGCCGGAGGTAATCCATATTTCCACCGAACATCATCCTTTAACTTTTCCTGTCCCCAATTAGAAAGATTAAAAGGTGGATTGGCCATAATAAAATCGGCCTTTAATGTTTTATGTAAATCATTAAAGAATGTATCTGCCTGATATGGACCAAAGTTGGCATCAATACCACGAATTGCCATATTCATTTTTGCCATCTTCCATGTATCAGCATTAGATTCTTGACCGTAAACAGATATAGTTCCTCTATTATCACTATGAGCTTGTACAAATTTCTCACTTTGTACAAACATGCCACCACTACCGCAACAAGGATCATATACTCGACAATTATTAAATGGTTTCAAAATAGAGACAATAGTTTTAACGATACTTGATGGTGTATAAAACTCACCACCTTTGGTCCCTTCATAAGAGGCGAACTGAGCAATGCAATATTCATATGTTCTTCCCAATAAATCCTTACTAGCCTCGGTACCGTCCATTTTGACTTCATTAGTGAATAAGTCAACAACTTCGCCAAGTACTCTTTTATCTAAATCAGGACTAGCATAATTCTTCGGTAACACATTTTTTAGTGTTGTATTTTCCTTTTCAATAGCTCTCATTGCATTATCAATAACAAGTCCAATTTCAGGTGTATGTGCAGCAGATGCAATGCTGCTCCACCGAGCTTCCTCTGGAACAAAGAAAATATTTTCTTCTGCATATGCATCTCTATCATTTTCAAATCCGTCGCCCTCTTTAATAAGCTCTTCATAGCGTTTCTCAAAAGCACTTGATATATAACGAAGAAATATTAACCCTACAATTACTTTTCGATATTCTGCAGCAGGAATATGCCCCCAAAGAACACAAGCTGCATCCCATATTTGTTTTTCAAATCCAATCGTAGCCGTATTTCTATCTGCCATCTTTGCTTTCCTCCCTGTCATGTCATTTTCGCCGAAACCAATGATTCCATCTCATCCTTAAATTTTCTGCATAACTCCATAATGTACAAACACCATACTTGCATATAATACCATATAACCACTCTTTTAGGGAAAGATATTTTTACAATCTTTCATTTCACGTTAACTAAAAAAGTAAATTCCACATTGGGTTTACAAGTGGAATTTACTTTTTCATTCAATCTTTTTGTATTTTTGTGCTAAGCATCTAACAGATTACGATATTTGATATCTTATTTATGCTATTTACCGCATCGGATATTCTGTCGGATCTATCCATTTACAGTCCAAGTATCGTTTCTACGGTCTTTTGCATATCTGCAGTCTCGCATACAGTATCATGCAGAACCGGTGCAGAACGAATCTCTTCTACAGCCTGCGGTATCGACACTCCTGACACTTTGCTGAGCTCGTCGATCAGCGCAAAGTCATCCATGCCCTCATACTTCGCATCAATTGCTGTCATAACACTTGTTGCAAACTTATATGGACTTGCTGTCGATGCGATCACTGTCTTGGTCTCATCTCCGGTGCGGTCCTTGTATTCTTTATATACAGCGGATGCAACCGCGGTATGTGTATCCATAACATATCCTGTCGCATCATACACACGCTTGATCTCTGCTGCTGTCTTCTCCTCAGAAGCCCATCCGCCAACAAAATCAGCAAGCTGTGCCTTCATTTCTTCCGTCAACGTATACTTACCATCAGCAGAAAGCGCATCCATCATTTCTTTCGTCTTTGCAGCGTCTTCTCCGGCAATGCGATAGATCAAACGCTCTAAGTTGCTGGAGATCAAAATATCCATAGATGGCGAACTTGTCAATACAAACTCACGGTTTCTATCATAAATACCGGTATCAAAGAAGTCGTACAATACTTTGTTCTCGTTGGATGCACAGATTAGCTTTCCTACCGGGATTCCCATGTTCTTTGCATAAAATGCAGCTAAAATATTACCGAAGTTACCGGTTGGAACCACGAAATTCACCGGCTCACCCTCAGCTACGGTTCCCGCACCAAGCAATCTTGTATATGCATATACATAATATACTACCTGTGGCACCAAACGACCGATATTTATGGAATTAGCAGAGGAGAACTGATATCCCTTAGCATCCATTGCTGCCGCAAGTTCTTTGTTATTAAACATTGCCTTAACACCGCTTTGCGCATCATCAAAGTTACCGGTAATGCCAACTACTTTCGTATTAGCACCCTTCTGTGTCACCATCTGGCGTTCCTGGATCTTGCTGACACCGTTCTTTGGATAAAATACAATGATGCTTGTGCCCTCTACGTCTGCAAAACCTGCCAGTGCTGCTTTACCGGTATCTCCGGAAGTTGCCGTTAAAATAACGATCTCATTGGTAATATGATTCTTCTTAGCAGAAGTCGTCAACAAATGTGGCAGAATTGACAACGCCATATCCTTAAAAGCAATTGTTGCTCCATGGAACAACTCTAAATAGTATGCACCTGCTTTTTCTACCAATGGTGCGATCTCCTTGGTATCAAATTTATCATCATAGGCACGGTTAATACAGGACTTAAGCTCGTCCTCTGTAAAATCCGTCAAAAACAACTTCATAACCTCATAGGCAGTCTCCTGATAACTCATCTTTGCAATCTGGTCCAAAGATACATCAAGCTGTGGGATCTGATCCGGCACAAATAATCCGCCGTCATCTGCAAGTCCCTTCAAGATTGCCTGAGATGCTGTTACCTTAGTCGCCGCACTTCTCGTGCTCTGATATATTACGTTCATGTCGTCCTCCATTCCTTTTCATCCTGTTCGTTTCTGTTGATCAATGTCTTGACCATTATATTCCACATATTGCAAAATATTACACCAAAACAAAACTATCATACTTGTTTTTGATGTATTTTTCAACCCCTGTTTGACAGGGCGGCAACATCTGCCCTGTTGCAATAGATCACTGCATCCAATGCATGATCGTTTTGCCCATGCTCTTATGAATATCCATCTCAAAAGCACGAACCATATCTGCCATGCTGCGCACTTCTATTCTTGCACCCACGATAGCATCCAGATAATTTACGATCTCCGGATGACTTTGATATAATTCCACCGTCTTTACAAAATCACTGCGGCCACTTCTGCTACTTCCATACAATCGAAGTCCTTTTTCTAAAACCATCCGGGTATTGATAGGTACAGGATACTCCGATACGCCAAGCAGACCGATCGTGCCCTCCGGTTGAATATGATCTATGATCTGATCGATCGCACTCTGCGATGCCGCACCACCAACACACTCAAACGCATGATCTACGAGCAGCCCCTCCGGAATATCTGTTACGCGATACGTTGCATCTGCAAAGGCAAAGTTAGCCAATTTTTCATTATCCACTCCAAAAACAGCAAGCTTCGTATCCGGAAACATAGCTTTACAAAAAATCGCTGTGATATAGCCTAAATTGCCATCTCCCCAGATACCGATCATATTACGGCGTGCATGTGCGATCCGATCAAATCGCTGCAGTGCATGAACGCTGACGGATACTAACTCCGTAAACGCTGCCACGACCGGGTCGATTCCCTCCGGAAGCACAACTAATCTATCCGGCTGTAAGCTGACATACTCCTGCATAAATCCGTCAAACCCACTTGCGCGGAATTTACTGGACCGCAAATAATTTTCGGCAATGATATCATCGTGTTCCGTTGGTGTATTCGGGATCATGATCACCGTCTGTCCGTAGGAAAACTGTCCGGTCGGATCGTGAACTACTTTGCCGATCCCCTCATGGATCAATGCCATCGGAAGCTTTTGTTTGAGAACTTCTGCCGGTCTGCTTCCCTGATAATATCTCTGATCGGCATGACAAATGGATAAATGCGTCGGGCGCACGATCACTTCCTGTCCAAATAATGGCACTTCACCAAACTCTACTTCAAATCGTCTCGGTGCTACGAGACGGTATACCGCATTTAACATTACTTATCCATCTCCCCATTTCTGATCAATGATTCTGCCACACGCAAATCATATGGGTAGGTAATCTTAATATTGAACACCTCGCCCTGTACCAAATGCACCTTTTCCCCTTTCATGACAAATATCTTAGAAGCATCCGTAAGGATTCCCTTCTCCTCATCACTTAGCGAATAATACAGGTCTTTTAATTTCTTGGCACGAAACGTCTGCGGCGTCTGTCCCTGATACATCTTAGATCTGTCCGGTACATCACTGATAATCTCTCCATTTTCGCTGGCCACGATCGTATCCGTTGCCGGTATCACGGTATCCACTGCATCATACTTCTGTCCATATTCAATATTTTCTTCGATGATGCGATGTGTTAAAAACGGGCGCACAGAATCATGTGTGACAAGCAGTGTGTCGTCATCCAAACCATAGCCGTCCTCGATATAACGAATAGAATTCATGATCGTTTCGTTGCGTGTCTCTCCGCCTTCCAATACAACGACCCGGTCAGTATCCCCCATATACTGGCGAACAAGATTTCTCGTATGTTCTACCCACTGCTTCGGACACAAAACGATCAATTTCTCAAAGGCATCATGCACATAAAACTTCTCGATCGTATGAATAATGATCGGTTTATCTCCAATTTTGATATACTGTTTTGGCTTCTCTGCATTTCCCATGCGGCTGCCTATTCCTCCGGCTAATATCACTCCAAATACCATCTTAACTCTTCATTCCTTTCTACTAAATATGTCTGAGCAGTGCCCCTGCTTTCCCCCATTTACAACCTTCCACACACTGAAAATCACGGTATCCACAACGGGCACAAGGCTTATCATCTTCTAACAGATCCTCCAAACGTCTCCGATTGGCAGAAGACAGGTTCTGCTTATTTTTCGCGAAACGTGCCACCAGCTCTTCCGTCAACCGCATGATCTCCAGCTGTGCTCTCCCACACATGCGCTCTTTACATTTCAAGGCAAAATCCTCAAACAGTCCCTGCTCTGTTACGGAAACTAACATTCCCTGCGGGAACTGCTCTGCGACTCCGGCAATATCCTGCAGCCATTCCTCTTGAAGTGACTGTTCCTGCAGTAATTCCGGTACATAATAACCATATTCCCCAGGCTTATCTCCCGCAAAGTTGATCTTTACACGGAGCGTACGATGTCTCTGCTCCTGTGCAACCTGTGCAAAAGAAGCCAAAAATTTTGCCGTATACACATCTCCAAAGTACTCGACATTATCATCGTCCAGCTGTCCGGTCGCCTGCACGGGCATGAAACGAAAGTATTCATTTTTATTATCATGAAAAATCCGCTTACCACCGATCACGACATCAAGGGACTTTACCAACCCGGAGAGTTCTTCTGCCAGCCGCCTCGAAAACGCATCTGCCTGTCCATTTAACTGATCACGCATCTGCTCCGCCCAGTCCATCACATAAAAGATATTGCGAAACGGCAGAGAATACACCATCGAAGTCGGGCAAAAGACCGACAACATGTATCTGGCATTCTCATAAGCAAGTTTGTCCGCCTCGCGCTCGCTAAACTTTTCCGGATACAAAGCTTCGATCTGTTGTTTCAAAATATCATGCCACTTTTCATAAAGTATGGCCTCTTTTTCACTTTGCGGCTTCATCTTTGTATATCTGGCACTCTTTTCGGATGTATTTGATACTCCGATAGAGTTAAGCAGCATTGCAATAATCTTCGGGCACTGTATTTCCATTGTTACCATACTATGCTGAAACACAGAATGATGACCGTTTTGTGCCGTATTTTCTGCACGTCTGAGCGCCTTTTGCGGTTCTTGCGTACGTATTGTCTCGTAGCCATCTACAGCATAGCAGGTACCTGCATACTTTCCACTCAGAAATGTCAGCTCATCCGTCAACTGCACACCGGACTCACCGTCAATCTCCTTCGAAACGCCAATTGTATTTATTGTAACCATATTTTTTATCCTTTCCGATCGTCTTTTATATGCACAAAATTGTGTATATAGTTTTGTATATATCGTCGAGTACATATATAGTCAAGTAACTATAATGATAACACAAAGCAAATTGCGGTGCAATAATGCCTCGCTTTCTTACCGCAACAGACATCACTGTACCGCAATCATATAGGATCACTATCATTGACCCTTTCGTTATTTTATTCTTCATCCTCCGACGTTTCCGGCTTTTTGGTTGTCTCCGGTTGTTTCGTTGCCTTTGGCTTCTTTTTTGCCTTTGGTTTCTTCGCCAGCTTTGGTTTCTTCGCCAGCTTTGGTTTCTTCGTTGCCTTTGGCTTCTTCGCCAGCTTTGGCTTCTTCGTTACCGTCGGCTTCTTCGTTGCTGACGGTTTAGAAGATGAATCTGTCGTTGTCTTCGAGGAACTTCCGGAGCGATGATAACAGATGACCGGAGTTCCCTGCTCGACCAAGCTGTAAATCTTCTTGGCTGATGATGGCGGAAGGTTTACGCATCCATGAGAACCGCCGGTACGGTATAAAGTGCCACCAAAACGACTTCTCCAATACGCATCATGAAAACCAATGCCTCCATTAAACGGCATCCAGTAACTTACCGGTGTCTCATAATTTTCTCCACGCAATGTAGCATTGCGCTGCTTGTAGGTAATTCCATATGTACCTGCCGGCGTTGCATGTCCCTGCGATTCATTTCCCGTTACACACGCAGTATCAAATACAACTTTTCCATTTTTGACCACAAACACGTGCTGACCACTCAGATCCACTTCTGCATAGGTATCACCGTAGTCTTTGTCACCGTAGCTGACCGCTGTTTGACGATATTCCGGTGTACGCTCTTTGACAGCACCTTTTTGGATCAATTTAACCAGTTTATCTGTTTCCTTGACTGTATTCATCCACCAGCCATAATCTCCACCGTATACAGTCACTGTATCACCGTACGCGGTCTTAAACTTACGATTGGTAAATACGGTATCATATTTACGATGAAGTTCCTGTACAAACTTCTCCACCTTATTTCGACGAATCTTTACTGTGTTGTCTTTTTTGATCTTGATCCACTTATTGATACGCGTACCATCTAATACAACAGTATCATCGCCAAATTGATATGTAATCTTTGTTCCAACATAACGATTTAATGTTTCTACAGCATCTTTTAAGACATCACTTTCACTGGTGAACTCCGGCTTTTTATATGCTTTTTCCTTGCTTAGATCAACAGATTCCTTCAATGATGCAACTGCCTTTTCAATCACCTCGCAAGTTGCCTGCTCATCCAAAATATCTCCCTGCTGCTCCGAAACGATCTCATAACCTTTTCCCTCTGTATACTCGGCAATTGAAGCGCTCACCGCTTCCGTACCGTCTGTGGCAGATGCCCCCTTTAAGGCCGACACTTCCTTCGCAAGAAGATCCTTATCATATGACAGTGTATGACTGATCTCATAATCTTTCTTGTCTCCGACAAAAAACTTTATGAATCCCTGGCCTTTCAATATATCATATAATGGCTGCGCATCACCGACTGCCAATCCGATGTCACTTCCTTTGATCGTTTCCTCAAAAAAACTTTCATCTCTGGATTTCTCATCAATCTTGCGTTCTTTGACATTAATGGAATATTCTCCGATCCGCTTCTGAAGCTGTTTCACACTCATACCGGAAACGTCAATCCCATTGACCTTTGTTCCTTTGGCAAAGTGTCCACTCGAATATACTGCGATCACGATCGCTGTTATAATAAGTACGCCTGCTGCTATTGCCACCGGAATGATCCACTTATGCTCTTTGAAATAATCTTTTACTTTCATACTTTCTTCTACTCTCTTCTTTCTTCTGTCATAATATATTTGCTGTATAAGTATATACCGCAAAACCTTTTCTGTAAAGGATAGAATTATCGATTGTCAATTTTTTCCGGGTACATATCGTGCCACAACATTCTTTTTTCTGCCATTTGTTCCCATTTGGTATCAGGGCGTCCATAATTGCAATATGGATCGATAGAAATTCCTCCACGTGGTGTAAACTTGCCCCATACTTCAATATACTTCGGATCCATTAATTTAATGAGATCTTTCATGATAACATTGACGCAGTCTTCATGGAAGTCACCATGATTGCGAAAACTAAACAAATATAATTTTAAGGATTTGCTCTCTACCATTCGTTCTCCCGGTACGTACGATATCGTGATCGTTGCAAAATCCGGCTGCCCTGTGATCGGACATAAACTGGTAAATTCCGGACAATTAAATTTGACAAAATAATCATTATCCGGATGCTTATTCACAAATGTTTCTAAAACTTCCGGTGCATAATCCTGTGGATATTTCGTCCCCTGGTTTCCTAATAATGTAATACTCTTTTCCTGTTCTCTCATTGCATTTCCTCCCTCTGTTGCAGCATCCTTATGCCACCTTACCGATCAATACCGTGATCTAAGCTCTCCTGCCTCTCCTTTAGTGCAGTGCCGGATCCAAAACGCCATTGGCGCGAAAGGCTTCTGCGCGGTCACGACACGTGCCACACACACCACAAGGCTTGTCACCACCCTCATAACAACTCCACGTAAGTTCATAAGGCACCTTCAAACGAAGTCCCTCTCCGACCACTTTAGCCTTAGTCCAATTGACAAACGGAGCCTCGATACGTACCTGATTGCCACTTCCCAAATAAATTGCCTGTCCCATTGCATCGTTAAAGGCACTGCTGCAATCCGGATAAGCGTTACCTGCCGCATCATCTGCATGCGCTCCATAATAGATCACTTCACAGTTTTTCGACAGAGCAATGCTCGCTGCACTCGCCAAAAACAAACCATTACGGAAAGGGACATAAGTAGATACCGGCTTGCCGGAAGTTTCCTTTAATTGCTCCGCATAGCTTTCTTTGGGAACTTCTGCATCAGACTGTTCTAATAAAGAACAATCACTGTACGTAAAGATCTTTTGCAGATCTAAAGACAAAAGTTCTATTCCATAATATGCAGCAATGCTGCGTGCTGCTTCCACTTCTTTTTTGTGTTTCTGTCCATAAGAGATCGACAATGCGATCACGTTTTCTTTACCATATTTTTCGATTGCAAGCCCCAGACAGGTTGTACTGTCTACGCCGCCACTAAATAAAACCATTGCTTTGCTCATAACACTCTTTCCTTCCTATCATGTCAAGCCTAAAGTTTTTATTATAGGCCTTTTATTGATTTTCTACTGCTTTCTCTATGACAAAAGTCTCATCTGTAAGCTCTGATCTTCCTGAAACTGTCCACGAAGTGTAAATGTCTTCGTCGTCGCTGCATTCTTTTTGATTCCCCTGGCTGTCATGCAGCTATGTGTACCCTCGATCACAACCGCCACATCTTCACTTTCCAAGATCTCCTGCATAATATCTGCAATATCCGTACCAATGCGTTCCTGCAGCTGAAGGCGTTTTGCCACCATATCCGCAATACGTGCGATCTTGCTAAGTCCGATCACCTTTTCCTTTGGAATATACGCAACGGTCACTTTCATATCATACATTAGAGCAAGATGGTGTTCACAATAACTAAAAATATCAATATCCCGAACGATCACCATATCTCTGGAAGCCGATCCAAATTCCATACGATCGGTAAATGTTTTATTAAACATTTGCGCAATCTCATGATTTGTATAGTTCATTCCCTCAAACACTTCTTCATACATGCGAGCCACACGATCCGGTGTTTCTTTTAATCCTTCACGATCCGGATCATCTCCCAATGCTTCCAATATACCTCGAACATGCACCTTAATCGCTTCTGTATCTATTGCCATAATGCCATCTTCCTTTCTTAAACTCCACGTTTATCCGGATCCCAGATAAACTTGTGCAACTGCAATTGAAGCCGTACTCCATTCCATCGTTTTTCACGAAGAAAATCAACCATTTCAGCCGGTTCGATCCTGCCAAATACCGGACTTAATATTACCATGCAGCGCTGCTCCAGATGATACTCTCTCGTCACCTCATAGGCTCTTTCCAGATCACTCCGTCCGGACACAACAAACTTCACCGTATCCTGCTTTACAACCTCCGCAAAATTATCCATACACATCTTTGTTTCCATGCCGCTTCCCGCCAATTTGTAGTCTATCGTAAATGACGGTGGCCGCTTCATTTGACGAAACGCTGTTAATAAAACACTGCCATTTGTCTCGATCTCCACCTCTAAACTCTCTTCTCGAGACAGCCTTTCTAACAATACATCAATATTTTTTGCAATCATCGGTTCACCACCGGTAAGTGTCACCCGACTGATCCCTGATTGCAGCAGACGCTCACAGATTTCCTCTTCCGTCATCACCGTACGTGGCGCATCTGCTTCATAGGCCCAAGCTGTATCACAATACGTACAGCGCAAGTTACATCCCTTTAGCCGCACAAAATTAGATAACTCTCCGGCAAATCGTCCTTCCCCATTAATGCTTTCAAAGATTTCTACCACTTCAAAATCTGCCATACTAACTCTTACATTCCTTTCCCGGCCTGCAGCCTGTCATGCATAACTTCTCCACGATGCCATCTCTCGCATAGTTTTAGACCAAGCGAGCTGCACTGTCACCTCTCGCATCGCTTCAGACAAAGCAAGCGGCACTGTCACCTCTCGCATCGCTTCAGACAAAGCAGGCTGCACTGTCACCTCTCGCATCGTTTTAAACAAAGTAAACTGCACTGTTATTCGGTGTCTCATATACTTCTACTTTCGCCACCGGATAACCTTTCAATGTAAACAATTCATAAAAATATCTGGCAAAATTTTCGGCGGTTGGTCGAAACGGCATCTCAACCACCTGAAATTTTTCTTCCTGCAATGCTTTCATCGTACTCTCACGCAAAGAGCCCTGTTCAATGATCAGCACATGATCCAACGCATCCAATTCCGTCCGCAAATCTTTTTTTAACTCCGCAAAATCAACACACATGCCTTTTTGCTGCTGGTCTTCTCTTAGCGTCTCTGACTGCACCGTCAGCAGTACTCTCCAACGATGTCCATGCAAATTACCGCATTTTCCATCGTATCCGGCAAGAAAATGTGCCGAGTCAAAACTATGTTCTGTCGTCAATTGATACATGCATTCCCTCCAATTTCCTATAAAGCAAAATAAAAAGGCAGACCTACGGTCTGCCCAAAAACAATCTCTGTTTCATGCAGTCCGAGTTTTATTTATAGACAGGATGGTACAAATGAACTGTCTGTATGAACCCATGCATAAATAACATTTATCCACAGCAATAAATTATATTATCCTATTTTTCATTTATCGTCAAGTACAGCGTTATGATTTAACACCTTTGTCACTCTATACATAATTATTCCTCATAAAAATCAACAGCGAATAACTCCTCTCCTGATTTTATTTCTCCCTCCCTTAATAAACGTACCTTTTGGTTATCCTCTAGTTCCGTACACAGTACCGGAGATACGATTGACGGTGCGTGCTCTTGCAGATAATCAATATCCAGTTTCATCAGCGGATCACCCTTCTTGACCTGCTGACCATTCTCAACAAACACTTCAAATCCTTTACCATCCAATTTTACTGTGTCTATACCAACGTGTATCAATAAGCTCAAACCGGAATCTGTCGTAAATCCAATCGCATGCTTGGTATCAAACACAAACGCAACCTCTCCATCTTCCGGTGCCTTAACGATCGCATCCGTTGGGGTTACAACCGCACCATCACCCATCATCCGATCCGCAAAAGCTTCATCCGGTGCCGTAGACAGATCTGCTGCAACACCTGTGATCGGACTGGACACAATAACGGTTTTTACTACACTTCCTTCAATTTCCTGACTCTGCGTGGCATCATCTGACTCTGAACAACTCTCATTATCATTAGTATATATAATATCCGGTGCTGTTTCAAGATACTCTTCCAAATTAGACTTGATCACGGTAACATTTGGTCCATATATGATCTGGACTCCATTTCCTTTATGGATCACTCCACTGGCTCCTGTCGATTTAAGCAGAACATCATCAACCAAATCTGCACTTGCAACAGTACAACGAAGGCGGGTCGCACAGCAGTCAACACTATCAATGTTGTTCTTACCGCCAAGACCTCTCGTGATCATTTCACTAAGTGTATCCTCCGATGATATATTTCCATCATCCCCCTTTGCGGAACGTTTAGCATTAACATCTGCCTTCGTATATAATTTCACTTCCTGTGTATCATCCTCTCGACCAGGCGTTTTTAAATTCAATTTTTTGATCAAGAAAGAAAAAATCACATAATAAAGAATAAAATAAATGATTCCTACCGGAATGATACGAAGCCAGCTTGTCTTATCATTTCCCTGTAAAATACCAAACAGGAACAGATCCAAAAATCCGCCCGAGAAAGTAAGACCCACGGCGATATTTAATATATGAGCGATCATGTATGCAGCACCGGCCAATACAACTTGCACTGCAAACAAAATCGGTGCAACAAACAAAAATGAAAATTCAATCGGCTCAGTAATACCTGTCAACATAGATGTGAGGGCCGCTGAAAATAGCAAGCCTCCTACCTGCTTCTTTTTCTCCGGCTTCGCAGTGCGATACATTGCAAGAGCTGCGCCTGGCAGACCAAAGATCATGAAAATGAATTCACCCGAGAAATATCTTGTTGCATCTGCACTGAAGTGTGAAATGTGTGCAGAATCTGCAAGCTGAGCGAAGAAAATATTTTGTCCCCCCTGAACCATGTGTCCTGCCACATCAGCGGTTCCGCCAACAGCAGTCTGCCAAAATGGCATATAAAACACATGATGCAATCCAAATGGTATCAATGCTCTTTTGACAACACCAAAGATCAGTGTTCCCAGATAACCGCTTCCTGTCACCAATCCACCAAGTGCATAAATTCCATTTTGCACAACCGGCCATACATAATACAAAATAATACCGACAAACATATACGTTATAGTGGAAATGATCGGAACAAATCTTGATCCGGCAAAGAATGATAACGCATTCGGCAATATGATCTTATGGAAGCGATTGTGTAATGCAGCCACACCAAGGCCCACAATAATACCGCCAAACACACCCATCTGCAATGTATTAATTCCACAGACAGAAGCTACGGTTCCCTCTAACACATTTTTCGCAATGGAGCCATCTTCCAGGATCTTGCCATTAATATTCAGCATAGCGTTGATCGAGATATTCATAACGAAAAATGCGATCACCGCAGATAACGCTGCCACTTCTTTTTCCTTTTTGGCCATTCCGATTGCGACACCTACAGCAAATAACAATGGCAAGTTATCAAACACGGCACTTCCGACCTTGTTCATGATCACAAGCAGCGCATGCAATATCGTTCCATTCCCCAATATACCACCTAAATGATACGTTGCAATCGTTGTCTCGTTCGTAAACGAACTACCCAGTCCAAGAAGCAGACCGGCAACCGGTAAGATCGCGATTGGGAGCATAAAACTTCTTCCAATTCGCTGCAGCACTTCAAAAATTTTGTCTTTCATCTTTCATCCATCCTTTCTTCCTGTATTTATGCAGTTTGGCATATCTCTCCCGCATAACAGCAAGTACACACTCACCGATAGTATCCGCGGCTAACTATATAATATGCAAAAGAAAAAGGCATCAACTAACATAAATTACCCGTGATTTATGTATAGTTAATGCCTCAATTTCATTCAAATCAAGTAACACACTATTTATATAATATATACCATGATTTTTTCAATTCGCCAATACTATGATCCATATTTTGGATATGTATTGTTCAACCTTCACTTTAAGAATTGTATTTACAAGCTTTCTACCCTTTCACACTACCAAGTGCCACACCCTGTACGATATGTTTAGAAAGAAGCAGATATACAACGATTACCGGGAAAATCGAGAAGGCAATCATCATATACACCTGACCCATATCCTTCTTCAGGAAATCCGCACTACGTAACTGTGCGATCAAGATAGGCAATGTCTTCTTCTTATTTTCTGTCAAGAGCAATGATGGAATGAAGTAATTGTTCCAGCTCTGAACAAATGCGAAGATTGCCTGAACCGCAATCGCAGGTTTCATAATCGGAAGAATCATCATATTGAATGTCTTAAACTCGCCCGCACCATCGATTCGAGACGCTTCTACGATCTCCAACGGAAGGGAAGAATCCATGTACTGTTTCATATAGAAGAATACTACCGGTGCTGCTATGGCTGGTATGATCAATGGGATAAAGGAATCCATCAGATTCCAATCCATCATTAAGCGGTAAAAACCAAGTGCAGTTACCTGTGTAGGAATCATCATGATCATCAAGATGAAGGTGAACATAACATTCTTCAACTTGAAATTGTATACATGAATTGCATATGCCGTCATACAAGAAAAGTATGTTGTCAAAATCGCACTAAAAGCAGCGACAATAACACTGTTAAACAAACCATTCCAAACCGGCTGTGAACTGTGCATCAAATGTACCCAGTTGTTCATAAACTCTCCACTCGGCAAAGCAGAGAATCCTAACTGAATCTGTGCATGTGATCTTGTTGCGTTAACAAACAATACATAAAACCAAAACAGGCACAATATCGAAATGAATATCAAAACAATATATGCAAGAACCCTTCTGGCATGTATTCCTATTCCTGAACTTTTTCTTTCATCCATGAATTATGCCTCCTTTTTCTGTGCAAATGCTTTGAACACGATCAAACTCAATATACCCGTTACGATGAAGAGCAGAACGGATAACGCACCACCCATACCGTAGTTCTTACTGTATAGCTGTTTGTTCAAATACATGATCAATGTCATCGTTGTATCTGTTGGTCCACCGGTACCGTTTGTCAAGATCTGTGGTACATCGAACATCTGTAAACCACCGATCAAAGATGTGATCAAAACGTATACTAAGATTGGACGCAACAACGGCATTGTGATTCGAAAAAATACCTGTGTCGATGTCGCACCATCAACTTCGGCAGCCTCAAACAATGCCGGGTCTATACCCATCATACCTGCCATTAACAGAATCGTGGTATTACCAAACCACATCAAAAAATTCATAAATCCAACCAATCCTCTTGCACTTCCTGCATGAGAAAGGAAAGAATACTTCTCTTTGATTAGACCGACGTGTAATAAAATTGCATTTACCGGACCGTTGTCAGAGAACAATGCGAAGAACAACATTGCAAACGCTGACGCCATGATCAAGTTTGGTAAATAAATAACGGTTTTGAAAAAACCGGATGCTTTCAATTTTAATCGTGTGTCTGAGAACCATGCACCAAGCAGAAGCGATAATAAGATCTGCGGTACAAATCCCAACACCCACATTATCATTGTGTTTTTCAAATAAATCAATAGCTTGCCGCTTTCAAAAAGCGAAGCATAGTTTTCTAAGCCAATATAATTTGGTCCCACCTGTATTAAGCCCATGCTATAATTTTCAAAAAAACTATTATAAATCGTGCTGATAAGTGGGATTAACTGGAAAATAACATATGTAAGAATGAACGGGATTAAAAAAATGTAGCCCCACTTATTATGTTTTTCCACTCTTCCTTTTTTGGGTTTACTCATAAGTGTTACCCTCCCCTTATTTTCAAAAAAAGTGCCTGCCTACAAATGTAAGCAGGCACATTCCTAAACCAGTTTACTTAACAATGTTTGTAACAATTATCCCTCGATCTCAGGATGTTTTGTCTTAACTTTATCGATGAATGTCTGCAATGCAGTATCATAATCCTTTGTATTGCCATCGAAGTAATCCTTCATTGCTGCCTGGAACTCCTCAGCACATGTCTGATCATATGAAGATATATTGCTCATGTCGATGTTGCCAACACCTGCGGAGAAGATCGGAACTGGATTCTGTCCACCGAGTGCCTTATCACCGAAGCTCTTGTCATCCTTTAAGGAATCCATCAACTTGCTGTTGTTAGCGTAGTCATTGTCTTTGCTAACAATGTCTTTCAATACGCTCTCGTCTGTTGTCATCTTCTCGATGATGTCTTTTACAAGGCTCTTGTTGTCTGTGCCATTAGCACCACAGATCCAAGTACCGCCCCAGTAGAAGCTCTGAGGACCAGTTGTAAGTGCCCAGCCACCATCTTTAACTACAGAACCATCAAGTGCTACACCATCTTTGTAACCCATGGAGAAGTCGATGAACCAAGCTGGTCCAAAGTAAGCGAATACGTTACCGCTCTTCATGAAGCCTTCGCTCCAGTCAGATCCCCACAACTCATGTGTTGTAGTCTCGCCGTTGTCTACCATTTCCTTAGACATATCTACCCATGCCTTGATGTTCTCATCTACGTTGATCTTCTTATTCTCTACCCACTTAGATGTTACGTTGTTAGAGAATACACGATATGTATCGTTTACAGATGCTGTTGTAAGGTATCCAGCGTCTTTTAACTTCTTAGATGCTGCTTTGAAAGAATCCCAATCTTTGAACAGCTCCTGAATCTTCTCAGGATCATCTGTCTTGAATACTTTCTTAGCAATGTCGCGTCTGTAGATCATACCTGCCGGGCAAGCCTGCCAGGAAGCACCCTTTAACGCTCCTTTAGAATCTGTTACGATATCCTGTGTGTACTTGTACTGGTTAGCAAGTGCATCTTTGGATACGCCAAGATCATTTACAACATCCAGTGTGTAGTCTGTATCTACATACTTCAATGCGTAATCTGCCTCAACAAGGAAAAGATCGATCTTGTCATCAGCTGCTGCAGAATCCTGCTTCTTAAGAGCTTCATCCAATGCATTCTGATATGCATTATCATCAGATGGTGTGATCGTCCACTTAACTGTAACGTCGCCAATCTTACCTTCTGTATCACTAACCTTCTTATATCCCGGATAGTGATCTGTCATACGGCTCTTGAACTCCTCGTTCCATACACGGATGTTAAGAACTTTTCCACCGTCAGAAACTGTAACTTTTTTAGCTTCTTTTGATGAATCCTTCTTAGTGTCACTGCCGCCGCAACCAGTCAACATGGTTGCTGCCATTGCTGTACATAACAGCACGCTTAAAAGTTTCTTTCTCATAAAAAAACCTCCTCTAATAAGAAATTGTTTGCTTCTATATTTTTACTGCAATGACCTGCAGTAGAAATATCAATATGCTGTTCATAACTTTATGAACATTTTCAAGTTACGTTTACGAAATCGTTTTACTAAATCGTTTTCGTAAGATGATTATATAACAACATGAACAAATTTACAAGTATTTTTTTGAATTTTTTGTGAAACCCCAGTATTTATGCGGCTTTCCAGTTTTATTTTTTTTTACATTTTTTTCAGTTTTCTTATATTTTTATTCTTATTAAATAAATTCTCTGCGCAAAATATACCATGCATTATGTAAATTATGCACTATCTGTACCATATTTTTTGTTTATTTTTACATCACATTTACAATACAAATTGAATTTTTCGGTTTTCAAAACTTCTTTTTGTGATATATTACTATCTTTTCCCATTATTTTGCTCAGAAAAGCAGAATCACCTCTCCGCTTTCACTTTTGCCAAATTTCTGTT
>OIWS01001836.1_pt1 | contig 19410 bp, 15 predicted proteins | sample 1587611 | NCBI WGS metagenome assembly OIWS01 (sample SAMEA3888919, study PRJEB22519) | human gut metagenome | biome: human gut; feature: human-associated habitat; material: faeces | place: Denmark | collected 2010 | reverse complement strand
ATGTGAAAAAAACTACACTTCCTTCTTTATTTTGTCATAACTGTTCCGTATAATAAAAGATAGGGACTCATTGGAAATTTGCGGCCACCCGCTCCCGGCGGGCCTGCTTTACAACAAATACAGAGGAGGAACACTCTCATGGCAAACGAAAAGATCCTTGTCGTGGACGACGATACCAATATCTGCGAGCTGCTGCGGCTCTACCTGACCAAGGAGGGCTACCAGGTCACCACCGCCAACGATGGGGAAGAAGGCCTGGAAAAATTCAGCCAGGTCAAGCCGGACATGGTGCTGCTGGACGTGATGATGCCCCGGCTGGACGGCCTGGAGGTCTGCCGCCGCATCCGCAAGATGGGCAACACCCCGGTGATGATGCTGACGGCCAAGGGCGAGACCTTTGACAAGGTGCTGGGCCTGGAGCTGGGTGCCGACGATTATATGGTCAAGCCTTTTGACGCCAAGGAAGTGGTGGCCCGCATCAAGGCGGTGCTCCGCCGCTGCCAGAATTCCTCCGCCGCGGCGGAAAGCACCGAGGGCGTCATCGAGTTTGACAACCTGCGGCTGGATATGAACAGCTATGAGCTGCGGGTCAAGGGCAAGGTGGTGGAGGCTCCTCCCAAGGAGCTGGAGCTGCTCAACTGCCTGGCCTCCCACCCCAACCGCGTTTACACCCGCGACCAGCTGCTGGACGAGGTGTGGGGATTTGAGTATTACGGCGATTCCCGCACCATTGACGTGCATGTCAAGCGCTTGCGCGAGAAGCTGGCAGGGGCCTCTGATAAATGGGAGCTCAAGACCGTGTGGGGCGTGGGTTATAAATTCGAGGTGCGTCAGTAATGCGCAAGAGTATTTCCGTGGCGTTCTTCTCCACGGTGTCCACCCTGATGGTGCTGGGCATCGTGTTGATGGGCGGTTCAGAGTGGCTGCTGTTCAGCAATTATTTTGCCAAGGACCGCTACGCCACGCTGGATGAGGTGGTCAATGTCACCCGGCGGACAGCGCAGTATCTGGTGCAGGAGGCGGCTCTGCCCGAGGGCGAGGAGCTGGACACCCTGAGCACCAAACTGGAGATCATTGGCGAGAGCGCGGAGGCCTACCTGTTCTTTACGGACAACGAGGGCAACGTGCTCATCGCCTCCAACCCGGACAAGCTCAGCGGCTGCGCTGTGCCGGAAGCGGTGCTGCAGAAGACCGACGCGGCACCGGAAAACTACCACCTCTTCAGTACCATGGACGGCGTGCTCACGGAGAAGAGCTATGTCTCGGCCAGTGAGCTGCGCTCGGAGCGGGGCGGACACAGCGGTTATGTCTTCCTCTGCTCCTCCGGTGAGCAGCTGACGGAGTTCAAGCAGCAGTTCTGGTCCAACTTCCTGCTGTCGTCCTGCGTGATGCTGCTCTGCGCCAGCGTGCTGACCAAAGTGCTGATGCACAAGCTTACCGACCCGCTCCAGAAAGTGACGGATGCCGCCCAGCGGTTTGGCGGCGGCGACCTCTCGGTCCGTGTGGAGGGCGTCGAGGGCGAGGGCGAAGTGGCCGATCTGGCCCGCACCTTTAACACCATGGCCGAAAACATCCAGATGAACGACAACTCCCGGGGCCAGTTCATGGGCAACATCGCCCACGAACTGCGCACCCCCATGACCACCATCAAGGGCTTTATCGACGGCATTCTGGACGGGACCATCCCGCCGGAGATGCAGAACCACTATTTGCAGCTGGTCAGTGAGGAGACCGGGCGGCTGGCCCGGCTGATCCAGAACATGCTGGACCTCTCCAAGCTGGAAAGCGGCGAGTATCAGGTCAACGCCCGGATGTTCAACATCTGGGAGACCCTGACCGGCGTGGCCCTCTCGGCGGAGCAGCGGATCAACGACGGGATGATCGACATTGACGGCCTGACCATGGACGAAAAAGTCCTCGTCTACGCCGACCCGGACCTCATCCATCAGGTGGCCTACAACCTGCTGGACAACGCCATCAAATTCACCCCGGCAGGCGGCACCATCCGCTTCTCGGTGGAAAAGCTGGGCCCTGAAGTGGAAATCTCGATCTGGAACTCCGGCCAGGGCATCAGCCCGGAGGCACTGCCCTATGTGTTCCAGCGGTTCTATAAAGAAGACCGCTCCCGCGGGCTCCATGCCCGGGGTGCCGGCCTGGGCCTGAACATCTGCAAGGTGCTGGTGAACCTCTCCGGCGGTCAGATCCGGGTGGAGAGCCAGCAGGGCGAGTGGTGCAAGTTCGTCTTCACCCTGCCCACCCAGCCGCCCAACCCCGGCGAGATGAAGCGCCTGCCCGACGAGAGCGGACGCCCCGGCGCGGTGGAAGACCCCGCCAGCATGAAACCTGTCAACTGAATCACGGCAGTCAGACTACCCCGGGCGCTCGGGATGGTCTGGCTGCTTTTACATTTGCTGCGGCGGATTGCGTTCTTTCCGTGAAAAACACGGCCGCGGGTTTGATTTTTTGCCCGTTTTCATGTAAACTAAAGAGTAACCATGTCAGGGCTGTTTCCCACCGCAAAAACGACGGTTTTGACATGACTTGCAGAATAAAATTCTCTAAAAATAACGGAGAGTAAATTAAAATGACGATCGTAAGTCCTTCGATTCTTTCAGCCAATTTTTCCTGCCTGGGTGCGGACTGCCGCATGGTGCTGGATGCCGGCGCGCAGATGCTGCACTATGACGTGATGGACGGCCACTTTGTGCCCAACATCAGCTTTGGCGTGCCCGTGCTTAAGAGCCTCCACAAGGCCATGCCGGACGCGTTCTATGATGTCCACCTGATGATCAGCCACCCGCTGCAGTATGCGGAGCCGTTCATCAAGGCGGGTGCCACGCTGTACAATTTCCACCTCGAGTGCGAGGATGACATCCAGCAGACCATCGACGCGGTGAAAGCGCTGGGCTGCAAGGTGGGCCTGACCATCAAGCCCGGCACCGCCCCGGAGGCGCTGGAGCCTTATCTGGACCAGCTGGATCTGGTGCTGGTGATGAGCGTGGAGCCCGGCTTTGGCGGGCAGAAGTTCATGCCCTCGGCGCTGGACAAACTCCGCTGGCTCCGGGCCGAGCGGGAGAAGCGGGCTGCCCACTACCTGCTGGAAGTGGACGGCGGCGTGGACGCCAAGACGGCGCCTCTCTGCGCGGAGGCCGGGGCGGACATCCTCGTGGCAGGCAGCGCCGTGTTTGGCGCAGCCGACCCGGCGGACGCGGTGCGTCAGCTGGCCGCGCTGTAAGGAGCTGCCCATGGAAGAAGCATTGATCCAATGGCAGGAGCAGGAGCTGACCCAAACGGGCCACTATTACAAGCACATCTGCTGGATGGCGGTGCCGCTGCTCTGGATGTCCTGCTATTTCTACGGCCCGCGCCCGCTGCTGCTCTGCGGTGTGGCATTGCTGGTGGGCAACCTGTGCGACCGCCTCATCTCCCTGCTGCGGCGCCGGGTGTACCAGCCCAAAGATTATTCCAATGAGAGTTTTGCCCTTATCATCGCCCTGCTGATGCCCGCCACGGTGGACTGGTATGTTCTGGTGGCGGCGGTGCTGGCGGGCGTCCTCATCGGCAAAGAGGTGTTCGGCGGCTACGGCAGCTATCCGTTCCACCCGGCCGCTGTGGGTTATGTGGTGGCCGCGGTCTCCTGGCCGGAGCAGGTGTTCCGGTATCCGCAGCCTTACGCGAGCATCCCGCTCTGGGATGCCTCCGGCGTGGCCGTGTCCAGCACCATCTCGGACACCCTGCGCAGCGGCGGCACCCTCAACATCAGCACCCTTTCCCTGGGGCTGGGCGAGTACGCGGCCCCCATGGGCACGGGTGCCGCCCTGGTGCTGGTGGCCTGCGGGCTGTTCCTCTGGGTGCAGAAAGACATCCGCCTCAGCGCGACGCTGAGTTTCCTCATCACCAGCGCGGTCATCGTGTTCCTGTTCCCCCGGCAGGTGGGCCTGGATAACGGCCCGCTGCTGATGAATCTGGCGTTCCGCCTGCGCTGTGTGCGGGACGAGCTGCTCACGGGTGCCATGCTGTTCAGCGCCGTGTTCCTCCTCAACGAGCCGTACACCTGCGCCCACCACCGGCGGGGCCGCATCCTGTACGGTGTGCTGATGGGCGTTGTGACCGTGAGCTTCCGCTATTTCGGCGTCTATGAGACCGGTGTCTGCTTTGCGCTGCTGGTGGTCAACAGCATTTCCGGCTGGATGGACCGCACCGAGACCCATCTCTATGCACTGCTGCACTCCCGGAAAAACGCGGGAGACACCACCGGAAAGGAGGGGGCCGAATGAGACGTTCTGTTGCTGAAATGATCGTCCGGGACCCGGAAAAATACGCACACCATGACCGTGTGTTCCTCAATAACCCGGTGGTCATGCAGGGCATGGGCCTGGCCCCGCTGGTGGTGCTTGCCACCACGGGTAAAAACGCCCTGATGCTGGCGGTTTCCGTGGCTTTGCTGCTGACGCCCTCCCGGATGCTGGCCTGCCTGCTGAGCCGGGCGTTCCCCCTGCGGGACGAGCAGCCCGCCCAAGAAGAACTGGAGAAAAAACTGCTGCCCCGCGGCCTCATCTACAGCGGCAGCGCGGCAGTGGTGTATCTGGCCGTGTATCCCATCCTGAACGCGCTGTTCGGGGTGGATCTGCTGGCTTTGGGCATCTACCTGCCCATGCTGGTGGTGGAGCCCATGCTCATCTACCGTTTTGGCCGTGTGCAGGAGACCATGCAGAAAGCAGTTTCCAAGGGCCTGCGCATCACGCTGGGCTATGTGCTGCTGCTGCTCCTGCTGGGCTGTGTGCGGGAGTGGATGGCACTGGGCACGGTGTTCGGCCTGCCGCTGCTCAGCCGCCCGGTGCTGCCCATGGCCGGAATGCCGGCAGGCGGCTTCATCGTGCTGGGTATCCTGTGCGCCATCTGGCGCGCCCTGGCCCAGCACCGGAAAAATTACCTGAAGACAGAGGCCCGCAATACTGTGGCCGTGCATCACCAGAAGGAGGCGAACCGCGAGCATGAGTGAAGTCCTGCGTGCCGTTGGCATCTTCTGCAGCTATGCGGTGCTGGCTGTCTTTGCGCAGAGCGCCGTGTTCACCCGCGGCCTGGGCGTGTCCCGCCTGGTGCAGCTGGTGGGCGACGACCGCACCAACAGCTGGTGGTTTGCGTTGCTGCTCTGTGTCACCCAGCTGCTGGTGGCCCCGCTGGCGTTCTACGCCGGCCAGCTCATTGCCCCGCTGGCAAACCGCGCCCAGCTCCGCCCGGTGGTCTATGTGGCCTGCGTGGCGGTGGTCTGCATTTTTGAACATCTGGTGCTCCGGGCAGTCAAAGGCCCCCGCAGCGGCCAGCTCCTCCGCATCCTGCCGGTGGCAGCCATCAACAGCTGCGTGCTGGGCACGGTGCTGGTGGAGCGCACCCAGAGCTTTACGCTGGGCCAGTCCCTGGGGTTTGGCCTGGGCAGCGGCCTGGGCTACCTGCTGGCTGTCCTGCTGGTCACGGAGGCGCGGCACCGCCTGCGCAGCCGGGCCATCCCGTCGGCGTTCCGCGGCCTGCCCGTCACGCTCGTCTACATCGGCGTGCTGGCGCTGGCCATCTATGGTTTTACCGGACATTCTGTGATCCTCTGATCTCTGCAAGGAGGGGAGTAACGAACTATGGCACACTATAAAAAACGCCCCAAAGTCAAGCGCTACCGGCGCAGTTTTTACAGCCGGGAAATGAAGCTGAAAAAGGGCATTGGCATTGCGGTGCTGGTACTGGCGGTGCTGGGCATCGGCTGGCTGGCCGCGCCCCATGTGCTGGACTGGGCCACCCACACCTGGTACACGGTGGTGCGCAACCGCGACCTGAGCGCTTCCTCTCCGGCCGTCTCGGAGGCAGCCAGCAGCACGGCCGCGTCGGAAGCGGCGGCTTCTTCCGTGGCGGAGCCGGAGCCTGCGCCGGAACCGGAACCCACCCCCGGCACCGCCATTGTGGCGGGCAGCTGGGCGGAAGTGGATGTGACCACCCTGACCGATGAAGCTGCCATCACCGCCGCTGCCCAGCAGCTGGCGGCACAGGGTGCCGTGTATGCGGTGGTCCCGCTCAAGGATACGGCGGGCAGCCTGTATTATGCCTCCCAGGTGCCTGCAGCCGCGGGCAGTGTGGCGGCAAACCCGGTGGATGCGGCAGCCATTGCCCGCGTCTTCAAGGCAAACGGCATCACGCCGGTGGCGCAGCTGGCCGCGTTCCGTGACCCGGCCGGTGCCCGCGCGGACCACGCCATGGCCATCCGCTATAAAGGCCAGGAATACCTCTGGCTGGACAACAAGGCCTCGGCGGGCGGAAACCCGTGGCTCAACCCCTATGCGGCGGAGGCGGTGCAGTATATCGGCGACCTGATCGAGGAAGTGCACGGCATGGGCTTTGATCAGGTGCTGCTGAAGAACGTGCAGTTCCCGTCTTCCACCAGCTCCAAGCAGGATTACGGCAGTACCAACGGTGTGGACCGTGCCGGGCAGCTGGCGGCGGACATTGCCGCCTGGCAGAGCCGTTTTGGCACCGAAGTCACCCTCTGGTACGGCTACAGCCTGAGCCAGGTGACGGATGCCACCAGCGCGCTGGGCGTGCCGGCTGCCCAGCTGGGCATGAAAAACCTGCTGGTGGAGGTGCCCGGCTCTTCCACGCTGGATGAAACTGGCCGCACCACCCTGACCCGGATGCTGGAGGACGCCGGTGTGGAGCACACCGTCATCCGGGACGACGCGGCGGGCCGGTTCGAGTGATCGTAAGCATTGCGTTGGCTGCATTTTTGGAAAGATGAAAGCGAGGAATCCACTATGAATCAGACATCGTGTTTTTCCCCGGCACACATTCTGCTGCCTGCGGAGCAGATCCCGCTGGAGCAGTGGGGCTGTGTGGCCTGTGATCAGTTTACCAGCGACCGTTCTTACTGGGAGCGGGCCGCGGAGGCGGCAGCAGGCAGCCCCAGCGCCTTGAACCTGATCCTGCCGGAGGTCTATCTGGAAGAAAGCGATGTGCCCGCCCGGGTGGCCAAGATCCACGAGACCATGGAGGACTATGCCCACAACGTGCTGACCCGCGCGGTAGATGGCTTCATTTATGTGGAGCGCACCGAGCGGAGCGGCCGGGTGCGGCAGGGCCTCGTGGGCAAGATCGACCTGGAAGCCTACAGCTATGCCCAGGGGGCCCGCCAGGCCATCCGCCCCAGTGAGCGGACGGTGGAGGAGCGCATCCCGCCCCGCATGGCGGTGCGCCGGGGTGCCTGCCTCGAAACGCCCCATGTGATGATGCTGGCCGATGACCCGGCCTGCACCCTCATTGAGCCCATCGGCGCCCGCAAGAACGAGCTGCGCAAGGTGTACGAGGGCGAGCTGATGCTGGGCGGCGGCCACATTGCGGGCTGGGCTGTGGAAGACCCCGCCCTGCTGGCCCGGATCGACGCGGCCCTGCAGGGCCTGGGCAGCCAGGAGGCCTTTGACGCCAAGTACCCGGAGGCTAGGGGGGCCAAACCCCTGACGCTGGCTGTGGGCGACGGCAACCACTCGCTGGCCTCCGCCAAGGCTTACTGGGAAGAGCTGAAACCCACCCTGACGCCCGAGCAGCGGGAGACTCACCCCGCCCGCTGGTGCCTGGCCGAGGTGTGCAATGTCCATTCGCCTGCCATTGAGATCGAGCCCATCCACCGGGTGCTTTTCAACGTGGACTGCGGGGCTGTGCTGCTGGCCCTCATTTCCTGGAGCGACGGCAATATGGCGGGCATCTGCTTTGGCAACTCCAAAAAGCAGTCCTTTACCCTGGCAGGCCCCCACATCGCCAATGTGCTGAGCTTTGAAGACCCGGTGGCCCCCCTGACCGTGGGCACCATTGATGAATTTATTGAGTACTTTATGGCCCGCCATAAGGAGGCCCGGGTGGATTATGTCCACGATGAGCCTGCGGTCCGTGCCCTGACCAAACAGGGCGGGGTGGGCTTCCTGCTGCCGCCCTTTGAAAAGAGCGACCTGTTCAAAGGCATCGTGATGGGCGGCGTGTTGCCCCGCAAGACGTTCAGTATGGGCCATGCGGAGGAAAAACGCTATTACATCGAGTGCCGGAAAATTATCGAATAACCCAATAGGAGAACCATGACTTTTAACGAACTGAATCTGTCCGCCCCTCTGCTGCGTGCCATTGCGGAGGCGGGCTACGAAACGCCCTCGCCCATCCAGGCCAAAGCCATTCCGCCGGTGCTGGAAGGACGGGACTTAATGGGCTGCGCCCAGACGGGCACCGGCAAGACCGCTGCCTTCGCGCTGCCCATGCTGGACCGCCTCAATGCCGCCAAGCCCCGCAAGCCGGGTGCCATCCGGGCGCTGATCCTCACCCCCACCCGGGAGCTGGCGCTCCAGATCGGGGAGAGCTTTGCCGCCTACGGCAAGTACCAGAAGCTGCGCGCCACCGTCATCTTTGGCGGCGTGGGCCAGGCCCCGCAGGTGGAGGCCATTAAAAAGGGCGTTGAGATCCTCATCGCCTGCCCGGGCCGGTTGAACGACCTGGTGGGGCAGGGGCTGGTGGACCTCTCGAACATTGAAATTTTTGTGCTGGACGAAGCCGACCGGATGCTGGACATGGGCTTTGTCCACGATGTGAAGAAAGTGATCGCCAAGCTGCCCAAGCAGCGCCAGAACCTCATGTTCAGCGCCACCATGCCCAAAGAGATCGAGCAGCTGGCCGCCGGCATCCTGCAAAATCCGGCGTTCGTCAAGGTGGACCCGGTCTCCAGCACCGTGGACCGCATCGACCAGAGCCTGTATTTTGTGGAGAAAGGCAACAAGAAGTTCCTGCTGCCCTGGCTCATCAAGAACCTGAACCCGCCGGTGGTCAACGCACTGGTGTTCAGCCGCACCAAGCACGGCGCGGATAAGATCGCCAAAGACCTCAACAAGCAGGGCATCCCTGCCGCCGCCATCCACGGCAACAAGAGCCAGTCCGCCCGCGTGGCGGCGCTGGAGGGCTTCAAGGCCGGCAAAACAAAAGTGCTGGTGGCCACCGATATCGCGGCCCGCGGCATTGACATCAGCGAGCTGTCCCATGTTTTCAACTACGACCTGCCCGAGGTGCCCGAGACCTATGTCCACCGCATCGGGCGCACGGCCCGCGCCGGCGCCGACGGCACGGCGGTGAGCTTCTGCGCACCCGAGGAAAAAGAGTATCTGGCCGGCATCGAAAAGCTGAACCGCCGTCAGATCCCGGTCATCTCCGGCCACCCCTGGGACGGCGTGCCTGCCCCGGTGAAAGCAGCGCCCCCGGTGCGGGGCAGAAAACCCAAGATGGAGGCCGCAGCCGAGGCCCCGGCCCCGGTTGAAAAGCCTGTAAAAGCCGCCAAGGCGGAAAAAGCACCCAAAGCAGAAAAAAACGCGAAAGCGGCAAAGGCCGTCAAGGCCGAACCCAAAGCCCAAAAGGCAAACGCGACCCCCAAAATCGAAGCAAAAGAGGAACATCTCATGGACGAAAACCAGAAGCGCACTCCCGGCGGACGCAATGAAAACCGCCGTTCCAATAATAACCGCCGCCGTGAGGGCGGCGCCGCGCAGGCCCCGAGCCGCGGCAGCAACGCACAGCCCAAGTTTGACCCCCACTTTGTCAGCGCCCCGGAGACGACTCCGCTCCGCCCGGCCAAGAAGAATCTGAATCAGAACCAGAATGCCGCCCCGGCTGCCAAGCCCGCCGCCCCGGTGCAGAGCAATAACGGCCCCAAGGGCGAGAACAACAGCCGCCGTGACCGCAATGCCCGCGGCAGCCGCAATGAGCGGAATGACCGGAATGACCGCGGTGCCCGCCCGGCCCAGAACCAGAGCGGCAGCCAGAACGAGCCCCGGAATGCACAGCCCGGCAGCCAGCCGCAGGCAAACCGCCGTGGCAGTGCGTTCAGCGCGGGGCAGGGGGCAGGCCGCCCGGCCCGTGCCCCCAAGGCCGAGCCCAGCCGCCGGGGCCGTGTGGCCGCCGCCAAGGACGAAGACCCGGGCCTTGTCCTCATCAGCCGCCGCCCGCCGCAGCAGAAGTTTACCAACTTTGAAGAGTATATGAGCGCCCACGGCGGCGCAACGGCCCCCATTGAGGACCACAGCGAGGAAGTGTAATGGGCACCGCTGCGTTTGCACCCTGGCGCTGCCCGCTGTGCGGGGCACCGCTTGCCGGGGATGTGACCCTGAAATGCCCCTCCGGCCACTGTTTTGACCGCGCCAAAGAGGGCTATTGGCACTTACTGCCCGTCCAGAATACCCGGACGAAAGCCCCCGGCGACAGCAAGGAGATGGTGGCCGCCCGCCGCGCGTTCCTGGGTGCCGGGTATTACGGCATCTTCGGGCAGGCGCTGGGGGAGCTGTGCCTGGAATACGGCATCCCCGCCGCACAGGAAGCTCCCCTCCGCCTGCTGGATGCAGGCTGCGGCGAGGGCTGGTATGACCGCTGCATCGCGCGGCAGTTTGCCGCTGCCGCCCGTCCGCTGGAGCTGGCCGGGTTTGATATTGCCAAGCCCGCCGTGCGGCTGGCCGCCAAGGCTCTGCCCACGGCCCGGTATGCGGTGGCGTCCAGCTTCCACCAGCCGGTCAAAACCGGCTGGGCCGACCTGCTGCTCAACTGTTTCTCGCCTTTTGCGCGGGAAGAGTTCCTGCGGGTGCTCCGCCCCGGCGGACGGATGATCTACGTCGTGCCCGGGGCGGAACATCTCTACCAGATGAAAGCCGTTTTGTACGCGGAGCCCTATAAAAACCCGGTGCAGGAGGTGGCCTACGAGGGCTTCCGCCCCATCGGGGAGCGGGAAGCGCGTGGCACCATCACCGTGCCTGCCTCCCAGCTGGAGGCCCTGTTTGCCATGACGCCTTACTACTGGAAAACGCCCCGGGACGGCGCTGCCCGTCTGGCCGCTCTGCCGGAGCTGACCACGGAGATTGCATTCCGGTTCCTGGTGTTTGAAAAACTGTGACAAAATAACGGAAAAGCGCCCAGCCAATGACTGGGCGCTTTTCCGTTGTGTGAGCACGGCGGGGGGGGCCGTGAAAGAAGAATTTACTTGGTTTCGCCCTTGGTCAGGAGCTTTGCACGCTCCAGAGCGGGACGCAGAGCCAGGTACAGGATGACGACGCAGACAGTGGAGGCCGCACTGTTGACGAGCGTGACGCCGCCGGCGATCTTGGACAGGGCCTGTGCCACGGTGTATTCCTGGCCGAAGATGAACACGTTGCGGAAGTAGCCGAGGAACGGGTCCGTCAGGACATTGAGGAACAGGCCGGAACCGGCGGCCACGATGACCTTGACCAGATAGCCTTTCTCATGGGCGTTCCGGTCGCGGAGCTTGAAGACCTTGTGGGCTACGGCACCGCAGGTGATGCCGATGATGAATTTCAGCACAAAGGTGGTGATGGCGTAGCCCGGGTCACCGGCCAGGATATCGGCCAGAGACAGACCAATGGCACCGGCCAGACCGCCGGAGACGCCATCCAGCAGCAGAGCCGTCAGGGCCGTAAAGGTGTTGCCCAGATGGAACGAGGAGCCGCCGTAGAACGGGATGCGGAAGAACAGGTAAGCCACAAGGCTCAGAGCGGCCATCACGCCGGTCAGGGCCAGCTCGTGGACGGTAAAGGTGCGCTTGTACAGCACACTGGCAAAGACGATCAGGATCACAACGACTGCCAGCAGCAGCCACATTACAGTGGTAGACATCAGATGATTCCCTCCAATTTTAAGGTCTTACGAACTTGTCGGGGCGGGGCCCCTCCATCTTGCCTTGCAAGACCGTTCGTTTCGCTTCAAAGCCCCACTGGGGCTTTGATTGCTTCGCAACCGCTTACCCACCGGAATAGTTGACATTTCTGCTCCGATCGGGTATGCTCCTATTATACGCGGAACTGGCACCATGGAAATACCCAGAATAAAGATTTTTTATGGGGTCAGTTCGGGCCTTTGCCCAAAAAGAGGAGGGGTTTTGTGTTCCATTTGACCACAGCACTGGACGCGGCTTCCGCTGTGCCGCTGTATGAGCAGCTGTATCAGAGCCTTGCCGCCGAGATGCGCGCCGGGGCCATCCCAGCAGGCACCCGGATGCCCGGCAAACGGCGGTTGGCGGCGGAGCTTTCTGTCTCTGTCAACACGGTGGATGCCGCGTATCAGATCTTAGCGGCGGAGGGCTATCTGGAGCCAAAGGAGCGCAGCGGCTTTTATGTACAGGAATATCTGGCTCTGCCTCCCCGGCCGGAACGTGCTCCGGGCACTCCGGCAAAGCCCATGGAGCCGGAAGCGCCTGCCGGGGAGGCCGCACCGCCCTCTCCGCCGGTCCGGTATGATCTTTCCACCCGGGGCGTGGACCCGGCGCTCTTCCCGTTCCGTACCTGGGCGCGGCTCCAAAAGGAGCTGCTCTACTCCTCGCCGGAGCTGCTGACCCACGGCGATGCTCAGGGCGACTGGGAGCTGCGGCAGGCGCTGGCGGATTATCTGGAAGAATACCGGGGCGTGCAGTGCTCGCCCCAGCAGATCGTGGTGGGAGCCGGCCTGGAATACCTGCTGGGCCTGCTGGCCCCGCTGCTGCCCGGCAAAGCCGCTGTGGAGACCCCCGGGTACCCCCGCGCCAAACAGGTGCTGGAGAACAATGGCGTGGAGTGCTGCTGTCTGCCCGTGGACGAAGACGGCCTTTCCATCGAAGAACTTTCCCGGTCCGGGGCGTCGGTCTGCTACGTTACCCCCAGCCACCAGTTCCCTACAGGCGTCACCATGCCGGCGGGCCGCCGGGCCGAGCTGCTCCACTGGGCGGCCAAGCGCCCCGGGGAGCGGTATATTATTGAGGATGACTACGATTCCGAGTTCCGTTTTGACACCCGCCCCCTGCCCAGCCTGCAGGGGATGGCGGGGGCCGACGGCCCGGTGGTCTACCTTTCCACCTGCTCCCGGAGCCTGGCCCCCAGCATCCGGATCGCCTATATGGTGCTGCCGGAGCACCTGCTGCCCGCCTGGTGGAAGACCTACCGCCTCTATGCCAGCACGGTGGGCCGGTTTGAGCAGCAGACGCTGGCCCGGTTCATCACCGAGGGGTATTTTACCCGGCATCTGGCCCGGGAGCGGGTGGCTTACAAGGCCCGGCGGGATGCCCTGACGGCAGCCCTGAACGCTGCCTTTGCCCCCGGGCAGCTGCGGCTGGCGGGGCTCCATACCGGCCTGCACCTGCTGGCCTCCCTGAAAAATGCCCCGCCGGATGAAGCCCTCCGCCGGGCTGCCGAGGCCGAGGGGGTGCGGCTGAACCTGTTGAGCGATTACGACCTGACGGGAGCCCGGCACCAGACCGGAACGCTGGTGCTGGGTTACGGCTCGCTGGACGATGCCGCCTGCGCCTCGGTGGGCCAGACGTTGAAGAGGGTCTGCACGGAGGCCCGGGAAGCATCCGTCAACCCGTAAAAGCGGCGGGTGGGGTTCCACGCGCCGGGCAGCGCGTCGGCGAAAACAGCGGCATTGCCGTTGGCCAGAAACTCCAGCGTGCTTTCCAGTGTCAAGAAGTCCTGCGCCGTCAGGTCGGTCAGCAGCTCTGAGCTGTGGGCCCGGAGGGCCGCAGGGAGGGTCGTGGGGAGCAGTTCGAGATCTTGCCGGAAAAACGCGTCCCACACCGCCGCCCGGGCGGCAGCCCGGTGGCTGGGCGGGAGGGTGCCGTCTTTGTCCCACCCGGAAAAGAGGCTCTGCGCCTCCCGGGCCGAGAGAGCCTGCACCCCGCCGGAAAGGCCGCACTGGGCCAGCTCGTCGGCGGTGAGCGCGCCGGAAAAGCCCACCCGCAGCATCCCGTACCGGTCCGCGATGGCGGCCAGGACACTGGGGGAGAGAGCGAGATAGCGGGTGGTCTCGGGCAGAGCCAGAGGCTCCAATAAGGCTTCCCGGCAGCGGGCAGGGCCGGCCGCGGCATAGCACTGGGCCAGCGTGGCCTCCCCCTGCCCAAAGGGGATGGCAGTCTCCGCAGGCAGCGCCGCCAACCGGATGCAGTTCTGGCTGGCGTTGAGGTAGAGCAGCACGAAGCCCGGCTGCTCGCCTGCGGTGCAGACCAGCAGGGTGAGCTGGTTTTCGGTCTTTGGCATCCGGACAGCCACCCCGCTCTGGGGTTTGGCGGCCAGCTTGGTGCGGAGGGACTGCCGGGTGAGCAGGATGGTGCCGCCCACCAGCGGCAGCAGTACCAGAAGCGCTGCCCCCAGTGCGGCCCAGAACGGCTGCCAACCGCGGGTTTTATCGTGATGAGAATGCAAAACAGCCCATCCCCCTTTCAGCAGGAGGATGGGCTGTTTGTATGGCGGTTATACAGGATGCAAACTCTGAAAAATCGAACAAAGTCATACCATAATAAAATTCATCTCCGGGCATGATCGATGAAAATGCAGCATAAAATGGGAGAAAAACCTTGCGCGCGCCGGAAAAATATGATAAAGTTTTCTTATTGCAAACAATTGTTCTTGTGAGAAGAACAGAATGCGCGGGGCACTGGGGGAAAGAGTGCAGCGCGGGTTCCAGAGGGTTTTTGTGTATAGAGAGGGAAACGTATGGTAGAGTGGATCACGAAGATCAACGGGATGGTCAACGGCATCGTCTGGGGGCCCATCGGGCTGGCGCTGCTGTTCTGCACCGGCCTGTGGATGACATTGCGCACCGGCGGCTTCCAGTTCCGCCGGGTGGGCCATTGGATGCGGCACACCATTGGCGCGGTGTTCACCAACAAGGAGGTCACCGCCCACACCAGCAAAGAGGACATGGCCATCAGCCAGTTCCAGAGCATGTGCACGGCGCTGGCGGGCACCATTGGCACCGGCAACATCGTGGGTGTGGCCACGGCCATCGTCTCGGGCGGGCCGGGCGCCATCTTCTGGATGTGGGTCATGGCCATTCTGGGCATGATGACCAGCTTTTCGGAAAACGTGCTGGGCGTGTACTACCGCCGCAAAAATGAAAAAGGCGAGTGGTCCGGCGGTGCCATGTATTACCTGACCGACGGCCTGGGCGCAAAGAAAGGCTGCAAAACGCTGGGCAAGGTGCTGGCGGTGCTGTTTGCCTGTTTCTGCATTCTGGCATCGTTCGGCATCGGCAACATGAGCCAGATCAATTCCATCGCAGGCAACATGAACGCCGCGTTCCACACGCCCTATCTCGTCACGGGCGTGGCGCTGATGGTGGTCACGGCCCTCATCGTGCTGGGCGGCCTCAAGCGGGTGGCCGCTGTCACCGAAAAACTGGTGCCCCTCATGGCACTGTTCTACATCGTGGGTGCTGTCGTCATCGTGGTGCTCCACGCGGGCAACATCCCGGCGGCATTCCGGGCCATCTTCCGGGGCGCGTTCAACCTGCAGGCCGCAGGCGGCGGCACGCTGGGCTACGGCATCAGCCAGAGCCTGACCTGGGGCTTCAAGCGGGGTGCGTTCTCCAACGAGGCCGGCCTTGGCTCGGCCGTCATGGTCAATTCCTCCGCCAATGTGAAAGAACCCGTCCAGCAGGGCATGTGGGGCGTGTTTGAGATCTTTGCAGACACCATTGTGGTCTGCACCATCACGGCACTGGTCATCCTGACCACCGGCGTGGTGGACATTGAGAGCGGCAGCGTGCTGGCAGGCGTGCAGGACAATGCGCTGGTGGGCCAGGCGTTCACAGCGGCCTTTGGCAGTTTTGGCCCCAAGTTCATTGCCATTTCGCTCCTCTTCTTCGCCTATTCCACGGTGCTGGGCTGGAGCCACTACGGCACCAAGGCTGTGGAGTATCTCTTCGGCCAGAAAGGCACCCGTGTTTACAAAGTGATCTTCGTGGGCATGGTGGTGGTGGGTGCCACCATGAAGCTGGGCCTTGCGTGGGATCTCTCTGATACGTTCAACGGCCTTATGATGATCCCCAACCTCCTCGCGGTGCTGGCACTCTCCGGCACGGTGGTGCAGATCACGAAAAATTATCTCGACCGCAAGGTGAATGGTAAGGACATCCCGCCCATGTGGTCGGTCTTTGCCGAGTACCAGAAAGCCGAGGAGGCGGAAGCTGCCGAGGAAGCCAAGCAGGCACGGGAAGCGGAAGCACTGGCAGAGCTGGAGATTCTGGGCGGCCATGCAGTCAACGAATAAAAAAGAGCAAAACAAAGGGCGTCTGCCATGAGCGGACGCCCTTTTATGGTATCAGCGTTTCTTTTTGGGATTTGAGGGCCTTGGGGGCCGGGCAGGCTTTGCCGCACTGCGCCCGGCCACCAGGCCGCTGCCAAAAGCCCAGTGGAGGTTGAATCCGCCGCAGCTGCCGGCGCAGTCCAGCGTCTCGCCCACAAAGTAAAGGCCCGGGCAGCCCTGGAACTGGAACCGCTCGTCCATTTCGTCGAGGCAGAGGCCGCCGCCGGTGGTCTGGGCCTGCTTCCAGCCGCAGGGGGTCAGCCCCTCAAACCGCCAGTGTTTGGCCGTGCGGGCCAGCGTCTGCCATGCCTGCGGGGGCAGGGCGTGGAGGGACATTTCCGGCAGCCGTGCCGCCGCCCAGAGGGCCCGGCCCAGCTTGGGGTGGACAAGGCCCAGCCAGAACTCCGCCGGACTGTCCCCGGCAAGGCGGGGCGGGCGGGCCGCAAACAGGGCGGCAAGGGCCGCTTCGTCCAGCGCGGGGAAGAGGTCCAGCTCCACGGCGGGCTGTTTCGGCCCACGGCCCGGGGCCAGCAGGCCGGACAGCTGCATGATGCAGATGCCGGAGAGGCCGTAGTCCGTAAACTGGACCTCGCCGGTCTCTGCGGCCAACAGAGTTTTGCCATCCAGCAGGGAGGCCGTGGCTTTGGCCCGGATGCCCGCCAGTGCTTTCTGTGGCTTTGCAATTTGCAGAGCGGTCAGGCAGGGGTAAAGGGGGGCCAGCTTTCCGCCGCACTGGGCGGCAAAGGTGGTGCCAAAGCCGTCGGTGCCAAACTGGGGCCCGGCGGCCGCACCCATGGCACAGATGACGGCGTCCGTCCGCAGGCTCTCGGGCTGGCCGTCGGCATTGACAAACTGGACGGCGTACCCGCCCCGGCTCTGGCTCAGGGTGCGGACAGTGCACCCGCAGCGGATGCGGACGTTGTATTTTTCCAGATGGTGCTCCAGCAGGGCAAGCACGTCAGCCGCCTGGTTGGAGTAGGGGTACACCCGCCCGGCCTCGTCGGTGCGGGTGTAGAGGCCCAGCGACTCAAACCAGCCCAGCGGGTCGGCCGCGTTGACGGCAGCCAGCAGAGGCTTGAGCCCGGCCGGGTCCGAGGTGAAATACCGCTCGGGCGCGATGCCGGTGTTGTCCAGATTGCAGCGGCCATTGCCGGTGGCCAGCAGCTTTTTGCCGGGTTTTGCATTCCGCTCCAGCACCGTCACCCGCGCCCCGGCCCGCGCTGCCGCCAGTGCGGCGGCAAGCCCGGAGGCTCCGCCGCCCAAAACCAAAACCTGCTGCATCTTTTTCCGCCCTCTCCCTGTACATTGCAGTATCAAAACGTGGTTTTATTGTAACATACACGTCAGGGAAACGCAAACGCCGAAAAACAGCAAAGATTTGGCAAAGATATAGAATTTTTTGTCCAGATTTTGAAAAAATCGTGCATTGACGGATTCTGGAAATCTGGTATATTGGGAATGATGAGCAGAGCCTTTTTCTTTCCTGCATTTTTTGGCCGGGGGGGGGTAACGTTTCGGTGAAAAAGACGGAGGAAAGCGTAAAAATGCGTAAAAACAAAGAAAAAGTTTACCTTTCCATGGCTCTCGTTCTCCTCATGACCGTGAGCATCTTCTTTTATGCGCTCTACATCCGGCAGCAGATCTACTACGAGGGCACGCAGGCCATGCTGGAGACTTATGAACAGGTGAACAAGACCTTTACCATGTTTGCCCAGCGCAACTGGAATGTCCTCACGGACTGGGGCGGTTACTTGAGGGAGATGGCCGCCCCCGAGACGGCTACCCAGTGGAAGGACTTTGAAGAGGAAAAGAAGACCTGGAACTACAGCGATTTTTATATGGCGAATGAGAACGGCGATTACTGGACGGTAGACGGCCGTGAGGGACTGGGAAGTGAAAACATCCAGGCTGTGTTTACGGCGCTGCAGGTGGCGGGAGAACCGATCGTTTCCAGTTATACGGCGACCAGTGGGATCCGCAAGGTCGTGTTTGCAGTACCGGTGGAACCCATCACCATGAGCGGCGTCACCTACACCAGCCTGGCGGTCAGTTATGACAATGATACCATTGAAGAGATGATCGGCGGACGGGCCTACGGCGGCCGGAGCGACTGCTACATCATCTACCCCAACGGCGATATCATGCTCTCGGAAGAGCCCAAGAGTGAGATCACGGCCTGGATGGAAAACCTGTTTGATTATCTGGAAACCAACACAGAGGTGAACGAGACGTGTCTCCGGGAGATGCAGGAGCAGACGCTGCAGGGCGGCAGCGGCAGTGTGCCCTACCGTTTTAAGGGCCGGAACTATTATCTGGTGTACCAGCCCGTGGGCTTCCAGGACCTGACCATTGTGGGCATCGTGGAGCGGAATGTGGTGGACGCCGGAATGCGTAAAGTGCAGTGCGTCACCATCTTCCTGCTGGCATTCCTGGCACTGGCGGTGGTGGCCGCGCTGGTGCGGAGCATCAAGATGGACCTTCGTTTTGTGCTGGCGGAACAGGAAGAAGCTTTCCACCGGGAGAGTACCGAGCGGCAGAAGATGGAGGACCTTGCCAACACCGACGGCCTGACCGGCCTTTCCAACGAGAGATTCTTCAACGCGACCCTGCAGAAAAAGGAGAAGGCCGGGGAGCCGTTTGCGCTGTTCTATCTGGATCTGGACAGCTTCAAACCCGTCAACGACACCTACGGCCACGATGTGGGCGACCAGCTGCTCAAGGCTGTGGCCCGGCGGCTGCGGACCTGTGTGCGGAGCACGGACTACGCGTTCCGCATCGGCGGCGATGAGTTTGCCCTCATCGTCAACGGAGCCCTCAGCGAGGAATTCTGCGCCAAGCGGACCGAGCGGATCAAAAATGTCTTGACGCAGCCGTTCGTCATCAACGGGCAGGAGCTGCACATCGGCACCAGCTGCGGCAGCGCCCTTTACCCGGCGGACAGCACGGGGGTAAAAGACATCCGCATCCTGGCCGACCAGCGGATGTACGAGGATAAAGCCCATAAGCCCGGCAGACAGGGACGATAAAAGACATTATTATAAGAATAGAGGGACGAATAATTCCAGCCTGCTTTCCACATAATACCCACACTGTACAAAATCTAGGAGCCTGAGCCCCACGGGGCTGGAAAGCGAGGAAATGGAACCCATGAAAGCAACTGGAATCGTCCGCCGCATCGACGAGCTGGGCCGGGTGGTCATCCCCAAGGAGATCCGCCGCACCCAGCGCATCCGCCGGGGAGACCCGCTGGAGATCTTTACCACCGGCGACGGAGAAGTGATCTTTAAAAAATACT
>OIWS01001833.1_pt1 | contig 19451 bp, 14 predicted proteins | sample 1587611 | NCBI WGS metagenome assembly OIWS01 (sample SAMEA3888919, study PRJEB22519) | human gut metagenome | biome: human gut; feature: human-associated habitat; material: faeces | place: Denmark | collected 2010 | reverse complement strand
TTTTCCGGGTTTTCCGGGGTCTCCGGGGTTTCCGGCGTCTGCGTTTCATCCGGATTCTCCGGATTTCCGGGGTTCTCCGGGTCCTTCGTCTCGTCCGGCTGCTCCGGCTCTGTGGGCGTCACCGGCTCCGCCGGCTTCTGGAACGTCCGCGCCACCTCCGGCGTCACCACGTTCACATTCGCCACCGTCAGATCCACGTCATAGGGGTTGAACGATTCGTTGACGATCTTCACAATGCTCGAGGCATACAGCGGATAATAGCTCGCGCCGTTGATCATCGCGCCCTCGCCCTCGATCGTGTAGGTCTTCATCGCATCGAAGTCGCATTTCATCAGCTGCTGCGCAAAATAGAGCATATTTCCCACGCTGAGATCCGTGATGACATTTTCTTTAAAAATTTCCGCATATTCCTTCAGCTTTGCCGCCGTCAGGTTTTCAAGGGACAGGCACTGCTTGGCCAGCGCCTTCAAAAATTCCTGCTGGACCTTTGTCCGCTGGATGTCCTGCGAGGCATAGCCCTTGCGGAAGCGGACGAGGCCCATGGCCTGCTTGCCGTCCAGCTTCTGTTCGCCCGCCTTCAGGTCGATGAGCAGATTCTGGCTCGGGTCGGAATAATACATGTCCTGCGGGACGTTGACCGTCACGCCGCCGACAAGATCGACGACCTTGACGAACGCATCGAGATTGACCAGCACATAGCCGTCCATCTCAAAGCCGAGCAGGGACGAAAGGCGCCGCTCCAGGCGCTCCATGCCCTCCTCTTTGCCGTTCGCGTAGACCGAGTTGATCTTCATCAGCCCGCCGTTGCCGTTCATCACGGCGGTATCGCGCGGGACGCTCATCAGCGCGACCTCGTGCGTGTTCTCGTCCAGATGCGCCACGATGATCGTGTCCGTCCGGTATCCGTCGCCGTCCGTGCCCGCGATGAGGATGTTGTAGACGCCCGCGCGTTGGCTCGCCGGGAGCTCGGTTTCAACCTCCGTCTCCTCACCGGTCTCCTTGTCCACCTCCGTTGTCGGGACATAGACCGTCGGCTTTTTGACCGTCTCCTCCTCCGGCAGCGGCTCCGCTTCCACCGGCTCCGGCTGCTTCACCGGCGGCTTCACATTCGCCTTATAGACGGCAAATACTGTCCCGCCGAGGATCAGCACAATTGCCGCCACGATGATGGTCACCCGCTGCCAGCGTTTCAGTCCGCTGGTTTTCTTTTCTGTTTTCCGCGCGGCAATGTGCTCCGCGCCCTTCCGGTTTCCAAACAGCTTCATAGCGTTTTCCTTTCGCGCAATAAATATGCCCGGGCCTCCCGCGAAGCGCTGCAGACGGGTTTGCCCGTCTGTTCCAGATGCCGCAGCGTCTGGGTCAGCCCCATCAGCACGCCCTCGTCCAGGTCGCGCCACGTTGCCTCCCGCAGCGCCGCTACCTCCGGCAGCTCCCGCGTGGGCTCGATATAATCGGCGATGTACAAAATCTTTTCCAACAGGCGCATATCCGCCCGTCCGGTCGTGTGATACTCAATCGCGCTGCAGACCTCCTCACATTCGCCGAAGATCTCCCGCGCGCACCAGGCAGCGGTCTTCCCGTGCAGAATGCCGGGGCTCTCGCGTTCCTCCTCCGTGACGGGGATGCCGTGGATGCGGCAAAACTCGATCTGCTCCGCCCCCGTCAGCGCCTTTGTGAGATCGTGCAAAATGCCCGCCCGCGCGGCAAGCACTTCATCCGCGCCATACCGTCTGGCCAGCGCCGCCGCCGTTTCGCTCGTGCCAACGGCATGTGCCCTGCGGGACGCTTTGTGCAGCGACAAACTCACGGCCTTCAATGCTTCAAACGGCAGCCCCCGGTAGTCCTTTCCCAGCCCGTAAAGCCCCTTTTCCTGGATGAAGGCAAGCACCTGCGGCTGCAATACCGCTTCGGCCAGTCCGAAAAAGAGCAGCCGCCGCGCCTCGGTTGAGGAAATGTCCAGAAACTCATTGTGCAGCAGCGTGACCTTCGCGCCGAACTTGATCCGAAGCCGCTCCGCCTGCTCCTGCAGCTGAGCGCGCAGCGTTTCGTCGATCGCCGTCCGCGCAAAGCAGACAATCTGCGCCATCTGCGCGATCTGCTCTGGCTCACGCCAATCCGCGAAAGATAGGAACATGTCCGTTCCCATCATGAGCGACAGCGTTTCGCCCGGATGCTGCGCGGAAAGCTCTCGCAGCGTATCGACCGTATAGCTCGGCCCTTCACGGCGCAGCTCCACATCGCTGACCTCGAAGCCGTCCAGCCCTTGGACCGCCAGCTCCGTCATCCGCAGCCGCGTCGCCGCGTCCGGCGAACCGTCGAAGAGCGCCTTATGCGGCGGAACCGCCGCCGGGATCACCAGCACCCGTTCCAGGCCCAGCGCCGTGCGGCACTGGGCCGCCGCCAGCATATGCCCTTTGTGCGGCGGATTGAAGGTTCCGCCGTAGATTCCAATGTTCGCCATCCCACTGTCCTCTGTCTTACCATGTTCTATCGCATTTTCGATCAAACCGTATGGGCAGACGACTCTGTCCGCCCAAAGGCCCCCTCTTGATAGAGGGGGCTGTCACCGAAGGTGACTGGGGGAGCTTTCTTCTCCCCCCCTGATCGCCGTTGGCGATCTTCCCCCTCTACGAAGAGGGGGGCTTTACGCTCTCAGCCGTTTTCCTGCTGTTGTTTTCTTCGCTCGATGGCTGCCTTCACGGCTGCCTCGTGGAAATATTCCTTCTGCTTCTGCTTCCGCTCACGCAGCTGCTCCTTCCGGCGGGTGTTTGACACCTTTACCGGGTTGTAGTTGCCGTTGCGCTTCTTCGCGGGCTTGGCCGCGGCGGGCTTCGCCGCAGCCTTTTTCTCCTGTTCCAGCTTTTCCGACTTGCGCCAGAGGATGAACTTTGTCCCCACGCAGCCGACGCCCTCGGCGCCGAGCGCCTCGCAGATCGCGTCGCTGGCCTCCCGCGCCGTCAGCATCGCCGTCTCAAGCACCTTACCCTTGATCAGCTCATGCGCGTCGAGGAGGTTCGACGCCTCCTGCAATACCTGCTCTGACACGCCGCCCTTGCCGACGATCAGCGTCGTTTCGATTGTATTGGCCTGCGCTCTCAGCTCGGCCCGCTCTTTACTTGTCATATCCCGACTCCTTATACAGTCTGCAAAATTCCGCAAGTGCTCTCGCCCGGTGCGAAATGGCGTTTTTCTCCCCGGGCAAAAGCTCAGCAAACGTCTTCCCCTTTTCCGGCACAAAAAACACCGGATCATAGCCAAAGCCGTTGCTGCCGTGTACCTCATGCAAAATCCGCCCCGGGCACTCGCCCCGCGCCACGATCTTGCGTCCATCCGGCCAGAGGCAGGTGATCACGCAGACAAACTTCGCCGTGCGGGCCTCGTCCGGCACATCTATCATATTTTCCAGCAAATAGGCCGTCCGCTCTGCGTCCGAGCTTTTATGGCCGTAGCGGGCGGAATAGACGCCCGGCGCACCGCCCAGCGCATCGACCATCAGGCCCGAATCATCTGCCAGCACCGGCAGTCCGGATGCTTTCATGACTGCCTCGGCCTTGAGGCGCGAATTTTCCTCAAACGTCGTGCCCGTCTCCTCGACCTCGATATCGAGGCCGTATTCCGATTCCAGCGCGATCTCAAAGCCGAGCTGCCCCAGAATGGCGGACAGCTCCTCGAGCTTGTGTGCGTTTTTGCTTGCTAAAATGACCTTCATACCAGATCCCCCAGAAGTGCCTTCTGTCTGGCCGTCAGCTCACCGATGCCCTTGCGGCAGAGGGCGATCAGCTCCTGCTGCTCCTCCATCGTAAAGGGCCGGCCCTCGCCCGTGCCCTGCAGCTCGATGATGCCGCCATCCGCGGTCATCACGCAGTTGAGATCAACCATCGCGCGGCTGTCCTCCTGATAGCGGAGATCGAGCATCGGGACGTTATCCACAATGCCCGCCGAGACGGCGGCGACATAGGTCGAGACCGGCAGCTTTTCGAGCTTCCCGGCGGTGACGAGCTTGCGCAGCGCGATCACCAGCGCCACAAAGCCGCCTGTGACCGACGCCGTCCGCGTTCCGCCGTCGCCCTGCAAAACGTCGCAGTCCACCACGATGGAAACACCTTCCATTGCGTCCAGATCCACCGCGCTGCGCAGACTCCGGCCGATGAGGCGCTGAATTTCGGCGCTGCGGCCATTGAGCTTCAGCTTCGCGATGTCGCGCTTGCTCCGCTCACGATTTGCGCGCGGCAGCATCGAATACTCCGCCGTGATCCAGCCGCCGTGCTGTACATGCGGCGGTAGCTTTTCTTCCACAGACGCATTGCAGAGCACCACCGTGTCGCCCATCTCGACGAGGCAGCTGCCCTCGGCAAACTTCGTAAAGTCCGGCGTGAATTTCACGCTTCTCAGTTCATCCAGCGCTCTTCCGTCAATTCTCATACCAGCGCCTCCACAAATTCCTTCGCCTGGAACGGCATCAGATCGTCCATTTTTTCTCCTACGCCGATGAACTTCACCGGGATCTGCAGAGCATCCGCCACCGCGATGACAATGCCGCCCTTGGCCGTGCCGTCGAGCTTGGTGAGGGCAATGCCCGTCACGCCTGCGATCTCCTGGAACTGCTTGGCCTGAAGCAGGCCGTTTTGGCCGGTTGTGCCGTCGAGCACAAGGAGGACTTCCTTTGCCGCGTTCGGCAGCTCCCGGTCGATGATGCGGCTGATTTTGCCAAGCTCGTTCATCAGGTTTGCCTTGTTATGCAGGCGGCCCGCCGTGTCACAGAGGATGACATCCGCGCCGCGCGCCTTCGCTGCCGAGATGGCGTCAAACACAACCGAAGCGGGATCCGCGCCTTCGCCCTGCCGGATGATATCGGCATGGGCGCGCTCGGCCCAAATTTCGAGCTGATCGGCCGCCGCCGCGCGGAACGTGTCGCCCGCGCAGAGCAGAACCTTTTTCCCGTCCTGCCGGAGCTGGTTGGCAATTTTTCCGATGGTTGTCGTCTTACCGACGCCGTTTACGCCGATGACCAGCACGACCGACGGCTTCGTTGAGAGGTTCAGTGCGCTGTCGCCGACATCCAGCATATCGCAGAGCACCTCGCGCAGCGCCTCCTTGGCCTCAGCCACGGTTTTGATGTGCCGGTCGCGCACAAGCAGCCGCAGCTTTTCCACGGCCTTCACGGTCGTGTCCATACCGAGATCGGCCAGGATCAGGCTCTCCTCCAGATCATCATAAAACTCGTCATCCAGCTCCGACGCGGTAAACACGCTGCTGATGGAGCTGGCAGTTTTGCTCAGTCCCTGCTTTATTTTCTCAAAAAAGCCCATGATCTACTCCTTATTTATGCCGTAATTCCAAGTTGTTTGCTCATTTCGTCCAGGTCAAGGCTCAAAATCTTCGACACGCCCTGTTCCTGCATCGTCACGCCGTAGAGCACGTCGGCGGCCTCCATCGTGCCGCGCCGGTGCGTGATGACGATGAACTGCGTCTTCTGGCAGAGGTTCCGCAGGTAGCCCGCAAACCGCCCCACGTTCCGGTCATCCAGCGCGGCATCGATCTCATCGAGCATGCAAAACGGCGTGGGCCGCACCTTCAGAATTGCGAAATACAGCGCGATGGCAACGAATGCCTTCTCGCCGCCGGAGAGGAGCGTAATCGTCTTGACCTGCTTTCCGGGCGGCTGCACCCGGATTTCAATGCCGCAGGTGAGCGGCTGCGTCTTGTCCTCCAATTCAAGCGAGGCCCGGCCGCCGCCGAACATCTCCGTAAACGTCGCGCCGAAATACTCGTTGATACGCGCAAACTCCCGCACAAAGATCTCGGTCATCTCGACTGTCAAACCGTCAATGATCTGCACCAGGTCCTCTTTTGCATGCAGCACATCGTCGCGCTGCCCCGTGAGGTATTCATAGCGTTCATTGACGCGGGCAAATTCGTCGATCGCGCCGAGGTTCGGCGTGCCGAGCGCGGAAATTTTCCGCCGTGTCTCGGTAATTTTTTTATTTGCCGCCGGGATAGATTCAATCTCGACCTTTTCCGCCTCCGCCGTCGACGGCGTCAGCTCATAGGCGTCCCACAGCTTGTCAATGAGCTGCTTTTCCTCCATCTCGCCGGCCATTTTTTTCTGCTCGAGGCGCGCAGTCTCGCGCTCGAGGTTCAAGATTTCCTTGTTTTTATCCTGCGCCTCGCGCTCGGTCTGGTTGCGCTTGCCTTCCAGCTGTGTCCGATGCGCCACGGCAGCCTGCAGTGCTTCGCGCTGATGCTCCGTCTGGTTTGCCAGCTCCGCAAGCTCTTTTTCCTGCGCCGTCCGCTGGTCGCGCAGGGCCACGATCTGGGCGCTGCAGTCCTCTATGAGCCGCAGCTTTTGTTCGCGGTCACCCGCCATCGCTTCGCGCAGCGCCGTGAGCTGCGCAATCGATGTCTCCGCGCCGCCGCGTTCGGCCTCCTTGGCCGCGCGCTGCGTGCGCAGTGCGGCTGCCCGCTCACCGAGCGCAGATACTGCCTCTGCCCCGCCTTCGGCGTCCTGCCGCGCATCCGCGATCTCTGCCTCCAGCGTCGTAATCTGTGCCTGGATCTGCTCCACCTGCGCCCGGATGGTCTCCAGTCGCCCGGTGTCGCCGCCGCTGCGGGAAGCGATGCGCTCCAGCTCAGCTCCGATGGAGGCCAGATTGGCTTCCATCGCCTCCTGCAGCGCTGCGGCCTGCTTGGCCTCCTCGCTGCGGCGCAAAACCTCATCTTCCGCCTCGCGCAGCTGCTGCCGCACGGCGGAGAGCTCAAACTCCGTCTTTGCCGCGCCGGAAGCCGCCTCGGCCAGCTGCTTTTTCAGCGCTTCAAGCTGTTGGGCCTGCTTTACGCGCTCACCCTCGAGCCTTGCCAGGTCGTTCGCGCGGGAGAGCACGCCTGCACTCTTCGCGCTCGATCCGCCCGTCATGCTGCCGCCGGCGTTCATCACCTGGCCGTCCAGCGTCACGATACGGAATCGGTTCTCGCTGGCGCGCGCCATGCGGATGGCATGGTCGAGCGTCTCGGCAATGACCGTCCGGCCGAGCAGATTCTCGAGAATTTCCTGATACTCCGGCGCAGTCTCCACCAGAGCCGAGGCAATGCCCACAAAGCCGGGTTGCCGCTCCAATCCGTTCAGGTTCATGCGGCGTCCTTGGATCGTGTTCATCGGGAGGAACGTCGCCCGGCCGCCGTCGCGCCGCTTGAGCATCTGGATGGCCGCCTTGCCGCTCTCCTCATTTTCCACGATGATATTCTGCATTGCCGCGCCAAGGGCCGTCTCAATCGCAGTCGTAAATTCGTCGTCCACGCGGATCAGCTTCGACACCGGGCCGCGCACGCCGTGCAAATTCCCGCGCTCTGCATCCTGCATCACGAGGCGCACCGCTTTGGAAAATCCCTCAAACTCCCGTTCCATCTCCCGCAGCATTTTCATCCGCGCCTCGATGGTCTGGAGCTGGACACCCGCCGTATCTGTCTGCCTTTGCAGCTGGTCGCGCTTTTCCGCGCGTGTCTTCAGCCGCAGCTCATAGCCGGAAATCGTGTTCTTTGCGGAGGTCACGTCCTCCTGCGCCTGCGTCAGGCGCCTGCGGCACTCGGCCTGCTGCGCGTCGATGTCCGCCTTGCGCGCCTCGGCGGCGGCCTGGTCGCGCAAAAGCAGCTCCCGCCGCTCCAACACTTCCCCGAGTGAGGCCGTCAGCGAGGCGATCTGCGTATTTTTTTCCGTCAGTTCCGCCTGCAGCAGTGTCTGCTTCGTCTGCAGGGTCAAAAGCCTGGCCTGCTTTTCCCCGTTTTCGCGTTCAAATTCCGCGCGCTGCGCGGCCAGCGCCTCCAGCTGCGCATCCAGTGCCCGCATGGCCTCCATCGCCTGCGTCAGCTCCTCCTGACGGCGCGCGATGCTCTCGTCGATGCCGCCGCTGCGAGAGTCCTGATCGTCCAGCTCCTGGCGGATGCGGGCGATGTTCTCATTTTGGTGCGTGATCGATGCTTCGAGCACCGCCGTCTCGCCCTCCCGGCGCTGATGTTCGGTCTCCATGGCGGCGATTTCCTCGCGCATCTGGTCGAGCTGCAGCGTTTCATGGTTGAACTGCAGCGACAGCTGCTCGGCCCGGCTGTAGAGCCGCGTCAGCTCGTCGTGCGCCTGCTCCAGAATAAAGGCCGCGCTGGCATAGTCCGCCTCCGCTTTTTTCGCGTGCTCCGCCGCCCTGGTCAGTCCATCGAGCCAGACCGTCACCTCCAGCCCCTTGAGCTCTTCGCGCAGGGTCAGATATTTTTTGGCCTTTTCCGCCTGCTCGCGCAGCGGCTCCACCTGGAGCTCCAGCTCCGAAATTTTATCGCCGATGCGGAGCAGATTGTCCTCCGTGCTCGCCAGCCGCCGCTCGGTCTCCTCCTTGCGGTGGCGGTATTTTGAGATGCCCGCCGCCTCTTCAAAGACCTCGCGCCGGTCGGTGGACTTCAGGGACAAAATATCGTCGACCTTGCCCTGCCCGATGTTGCTGTAGCCTTCTTTGCCCAAACCGGTGTCCATCAAAAGCTCGTTGATGTCGCGCAGGCGCGCGGATTGGCGGTTGATAAAATATTCGCTCTCGCCCGAGCGGTAATAGCGCCGCGTAATGGCAACCTCCGGCGTCTCGATGCGAAGCTGGCCCGCCTGATTGTCCAGCACGAGCGTTGCCTCGGCATAGCCGACCGGCGCGCGTTTTTGCGTGCCGCCGAAAATAACGTCCTCCATCTTCGCCCCGCGCAGGGCCTTGGAGCTCTGCTCACCGAGCACCCAGCTAATGGCGTCGGAAATATTCGATTTGCCGCTGCCGTTCGGCCCGACGATGGCGGTGATATCACTGCCGAATTGCAGCACAGTCTTGTCCGGGAACGATTTAAAGCCCTGGACCTCCAAGGATTTCAGATACACGCGCATACCTCTCCATTTTTATTAACATCTTATTTTATCAAAAAAGTCTGCAAATTGCAACCAGAACCTCTATGACTTGTAAGGATTTGTGGGGCGGGCAGCGTCCGCCCCAAGGCTCCCCTTGCTAGCATCAAGGGGCCGCGCCCCGGAATGCCCACAGGCATTTGGCTGGCCGCAAGGCCAGACTGAGGGGATAAAGGCCAGAGATGCGCTACAATCCCTCCGTCAGCTTCGCTGACACCTCCCTTTACACAAGGGAGGCTTTTCCGCTGCGGCGGGGATTTCTCCCCCAGTCTGCGCAAAGCGCAGACAGCCCCCTCTTGGTAGAGGGGGCCTTTCCGCTGCGGCGGGAATGGGCCGATGAAGGCATTGGCCCCTACAAGCATCCCTGTAAGACATACAGGCGCAAAAAAGGCCCCAGAGGGGCCTTTTTCGTCAAATCTCAGATTTCGCCGGGGAACAGCGCCTCAATGGCTGCCTCTGCTGCGGCCTGCTCGGCGCGCTTTTTACTGCTTCCGACCCCGCGGCCCACGGCCTTGCCGTTGAGCTGCACCTCGACTTCAAAATGCTTGTCGTGATCCGGGCCGGATTCTCCGACGAGCGCATAGTGCAGCTGTTGATCCTTTTTCCGCTGCACCAGCTCCTGCAGCGCCGTCTTGTAGTCAAAATTACGCGGGCGGCCCTTCGGGATGTTGGACAGGATCAGCCGGTCGATGATCTCCTTGGCCGCAGCAAAGCCGCCGTCCATGAAGCTCGCCGCAATGACCGACTCCATCGCGTCCGACACGATGGAGTCCCGCGTCCGCCCGCCGGACTGTTCTTCGCCGTGTCCCAGCTTCAAAAATGTCCCCAGTTCAATCGTCGCGGCGGCCTCGGCCAGGTTGCGTTCGCAGACGAGATCGGCACGGATGCGCGTCAGCTCGCCCTCGGGCTTGTCCGGATAGTTGCGGTAGAGATAATCCGCGACCACAAAGCCCAAAATCGAATCGCCCAGGAATTCCAGACGTTCGTTATCCGGAATGTGGCGTTCGCGGTTTTCATTGGCATAAGAGCTGTGCGTCAGCGCGTTTTCCAAAAGCGCCTTGTTCTGGAACGTATAGCCCAGCCCCTGTTCAAGTTTCGTCAGCATGCTCGAGCTCCTTCGGTACTGCCATTTTCTCGATATTGTCCTCAATGTCCTGCGTGATGTTCGCCTCCACGGCGTTCACCGCCTGGCGCACTGCGTGATAAAACGCCAGCTCGTCCGACGAGCCGTGCGCCTTTACCACCGGCTTGCGCAGTCCGAGCAGGAGCGTCCCGCCCGTCTCACGGTAGTCCATCTTTTTCTTAAAGTCCTGAATGCCGCTGCGGCAGGCCAGCGCGGCCAGCTTCGTGAACAGATTGCGCTTGAACATGTCCTTCATCATACCGGACAGAAATTTCGCCGTGCCCTCAATGCCCTTGAGCAGCACATTCCCGGAAAACCCGTCCGCCACGACCACGTCCGCGCCGCCAAGCGGCACGTCCCGCGCCTCGATGTTGCCGATAAAGCGGATATACCCGGCGTCGCCTGCCTTTTGCAGCAGCGGGTAGACCGACTTCTGCAGCTCGCCGCCCTTGCTGTCCTCTGCGCCGATGTTCAAAAGCGCCACGCGCGGCTGCTCCACGCCGAGCAGCTTCCGCGCGCAGTAGGAGCCCATAAACGCAAACTGCAGCAAAAATTCCGGCGTGCAGTCCGCCGTCGCACCACAGTCGATGAGCATCGTACTGCCCGTGGCCGTCGGGATAACCGGCCCCATAGCCGCGCGGCGGATGCCTTTCACGCGCCGCACTGTCAACGTCGCCGCAGAAAGCAGCGCCCCCGTCGACCCGGCAGACACAAACGCATCTCCTCCGCCGTCACGGAGCATCTGCAGCCCGACCACCATCGACGAATCCGGCCTCTTTTTGAGCACCTTCGCCGGGTCGTCGTGCATATCGACCACGTCCTCCGCATTCGCAATTTCCACGCCCTTCGGAAGCGTCTGGATCTCATGATCCCGCAGCGTCTTTAAAATATCTCCGCCGCGCCCGACCAGAACGATCTCCACGCCGAAATCCGCCGCCGCGCGAATTGCGCCCAGTGCCGCGGCCGCCGGCGCGTTGTCGCCGCCCATGGCGTCCACTAAAATGCGCATATCTGCCTCCTTACTTCATCGCATCGATGATGGCAAGCGACCGCTGCGCGATCGCCAGATTCTTGTTGGCCTTTCCCTTGACTCGGTAGCCAAGCGGGCTCATAATGCCGAAATTGACATTCATCGGCTGGAACGCGCCGATGCTCGTATCGGAAATATAGAGTGCCAGCGCGCCGATGGCCGTCTCGCGCGGGAAGTCAGGGAGCGGTTCGCCCTTCAGCTTCGCCGCCATGGCCGCCGCCGCGAGATAGCCCGACGCCGTCGACTCCACATACCCCTCCACACCGGTCATCTGCCCGGCGAAGGCAACCATTGGGTCGCGCCGGTCGGCATAATAGCGGTCGAGCAGGCGCGGGCTGTCGAGGAACGTGTTGCGGTGCATCACGCCGTAGCGGACGAACTCCGCGCTGTGCAGCGCCGGAATCATCGAAAAGACGCGCTTTTGCTCTGGGAACTTCAGGTGCGTCTGGAAGCCGACGATGTTGTAGATGCTGCCCTGCGCGTTGTCACGCCGGAGCTGCACCACGGCATACGGTTCCTTGCCGGTCTTCGGATTCTTCAGGCCCACGGGCTTGAGCGGCCCGTAGCGCAGCGTGTCAAATCCGCGCCGCGCCATGACTTCAACGGGCATGCAGCCCTCGAAGACCTTCGCATCCTCGAAGCCGTGCACCACCGCCTCTTCGGCGGTGGTCAGCGCCTCGACAAACGCGGCATACTCCTCGCGCTCCATCGCGCAGTTGATGTAATCGGCCTCGCCGCGGTCGTAGCGGGAGGCGAACCACGCCTGTTCCATATCGATGGACTCGAAGCTTACGAGCGGCGCCGCCGCGTCGAAAAAGCTCATATAGTCCGCGCCGCCGAAGTAGCGCTGGATCGCCGCGCCGAGCGCGTCGCTCGTCAGCGGTCCGGTCGCGACGATGACCGGGCCCTGCGGAACCTCCGTCACCTCGCCCTCGGCCACGGTGATATTCGGGTGCGACCTGATTCTCTCCGTCACCATGCCGGAAAATCCGTAGCGGTCGACGGCCAGCGCACCGCCGGCCTCCACGCGGTTGGCCTCAGCGCAGCTTAAAATCAGGCTCCCGAGCCGCCGCAGCTCCTCTTTCAAAAGACCAACTGCATTTTCCAGCCGGTCGCCGCGCAGCGAATTGGAGCAGACCAGCTCGGCAAAGTCGCTGCTATGGTGCGCGGGCGTCATCTTCTGCGGCTTCATCTCATGCAGCGTCACATGGACGCCGCGCTCGGCCAGCTGCCAGGCCGCCTCACAGCCCGCCAGCCCCGCGCCGACCACGGTACATTCTAGCTTCATTCCGTATCCTTTTTTGCCGTCTTCTTTGCGGCGGTCGTTTTGGTTGTTGTCGTCTTTTTCACAGCGGGTTTCTTGGCTGCAGTCTTCTTCGCCGCCGGTTTCCCGGCGTCCGTTTTCGGCGCTGTGGCCTTTTTCGCGGCGGGCTTCTTTTCCGCGGTCTTTTCGGCCTTCTTCGCAGCGGATTTTGCCTTTTTCTCGGTCAAAATCTCCTGCTCAGCCTCGGCCGCCGCCTCCGCATTGCTCTCGGCCGTGGCTTCTCCGGTGGACGATGCCTTGCGGCGATAGCCGCGCTTGTCCTCCGGCAGGAAGTTTTCACACTCCGGATTGATGCAGAACGGCTTCATCGCACCGCGCCCGGAGCGCTTGAACATTGTCTGTCCGCAGACCGGGCAGTCCTGATCCGTCGGCACATCCCACGTCATAAAGCCGCACTCGGCCCCGCGCTCACAGGCATAATAGGCATAGCCGCGCTTCGACTTGCGCTTCAAAATCGCGCTGCCGCACTTCGGGCAGCGGCCCGGCATCTTCTCGGTGATCGGTTTGGTGAACTTACACTCCGGGTAGCCGGGACAGGCGAGGAACTTGCCGAAGCGGCTCGTCTTCACGACGAGATTCCGCCCGCAGAGCTCGCACTTTTCCTCCGTCACCTCGTCCGGCACCTTCAGCCGCACGCCCTCGAGCGCCTGCTCGGCATCCAGCATCTCCTGGTGGAAGCCGCCGTAGAACTTCCGCAGCACTTCCTTCCAGAACAGCTGCCCTTCTTCCACGCGGTCGAGCTGCTTTTCCATGTCCGCCGTGAACTCCACATTCACGATGTCGGAAAAGCGCTCCATCATCAGCCCATTGACCACCTCGCCGAGCGGCGTCGGGGCCAGGCGCTTGTCCGTCTTCGAGACGTATTCGCGGTCCTGAATCGTGGCGATGATGGCCGCGTAAGTCGAAGGCCGGCCCACGCCCTTTTCTTCCATCGCACGCACGAGCGTCGCCTCAGTATAGCGCGCGGGCGGCTGCGTAAAATGCTGCTGCGGGTCATACTGCGTCGGCGTCAGGGCCTCGCCCTCGTTCAGGTCGGGCAGCGGAGAGTCAAGCTTCTCCTGCTCATCGTCACGCCCCTCCTCATAGATGGCCGTGAAGCCGGAAAAGCGCATGCTCTGGTGGCTTGCACGGAACAGGTGCCTGCCGTTGCTGGCCTCGATGGCCGTCACGTCATAGACGGCGCTTGCCATCTGCGAAGACAAAAAGCGGCTCCAGATGAGCTTATAGAGCCGGAACTGATCCTTCGTCAGGTCGTGCTCCACCATCTCCGGCGTCAGCTCCACATGGCTGGGACGGATGGCTTCGTGCGCGTCCTGCGCACCGGATTTCGGCTTGTAGCGCCGGGGGCTGCCGGGATAATAAGCCTCCCCATAGCGGCTGCGGATCACGTCTGCCGCCGCGGCCAGCGCCTCTTCCGAGATGCGCAGCGAGTCGGTACGCATGTAGGTGATCAGGCCGACCGAGCCTTCGCCCGTGATCTCCACGCCTTCATAGAGCTGCTGTGCAATCATCATCGTCCGCCGCGGCGTCATGTTGAGCTTGCGCGAAGCCTCCTGCTGGAGCGTCGAGGTGATGAACGGCGGCGCAGGATTCTTCTTCTTTTCGGTATTTTTGATGCTCTCCACGCGGAACTGCCCGGCCTTCATCTCGGATAGCACCTCGTCGACCGTCTCGCGGTTCGGAAGCTCCTTTTTCTTCGGGTCGCCATAGTAATGCGCCACAAAGCTGCCGGGCTTCCCCACGCGGGCAAGATCCACATCCAGCGACCAGTATTCCTGCGGGACGAAGGCGCGGATTTCATTTTCCCGGTCGACGACGAGCCGCGTCGCCACCGACTGCACACGGCCGGCAGACAGGCCCTTGCGGATTTTTTTCCAAAGCAGCGGGCTGAGCTGATAACCCACGATGCGGTCGAGCACGCGCCGGGCCTGCTGCGCGTCGACCAGATTCTGGTCGATGGGGCGCGGCGAGTCAATGGATTTGCGCACCACGTCGCGCGTGATTTCATTAAACGTCACGCGGTACGTCTTCTCGTCCGGGATATTCAGAAGGTATTTCAAATGCCACGAAATGGCCTCTCCCTCGCGGTCCGGGTCGGTTGCGAGGTAGATGTTGGCGCTTTTTGCAGCGGCCTTCTGCAGCTCTTCGATGATCTCTTCCTTGCCCTTAAGCGGGAAATATTCCGGCTCAAAGTCGTGCTCGATGTCCACGCTCATCGTGCTCTTCTGCAGATCGCGCAGGTGGCCCATGCTGGCCTTCACTGTAAAGGCCGGGCCGAGGTATTTGCCGATCGTCTTCGCCTTTGACGGCGATTCCACGATCACAAGGTTGGTTTTTGCATTCGGCATGTTGTCGGTGTTCTCCAAATCTATCACATTTCCGCCTTTTGCGGAGTAATCTCATATTTCCGGCAGGATGGGGCCGGTCTTTCCCGGATGCTGTGCCTCAGAGCCCAGCCGTCTCAGCGCCCTCCCAGGGTGTGTCTGAAAACCGGCGAAGTGACCGGCCGCGAGGGATTTTCGCGCTGAGCAAAACATTTTTTTGCAGGAATCCTGACGTATTTCAAGGAAAAATGACGCAGCGCGGCGTGAAAAGGCCCCCTGCCCGGGTGCGTTGGGAGTTTTCAGATACACCCCAGGGAAAACCGCTTTCCCGGCAGGCGCCGGAGATAGCCCTTGACCTCCAGCAACGTGATGGCCGCGAGCGCCCGCGCCGCAGGAAGCTGGCTGCGGTCGATGATCTCATCCATGGCAAGCGTCCCGGCCGTAAGCTGCTCGATCACGGCCTTTTCGTCCGGGCTGAGGTTGTCGGAAATTTCCTGTACGTCAATATAATCCCTGTTTTCCCGCTTGTCAATGTCTTTTTTGTCGTCTTTTTCCGGGAAACTGCGGTCTTCGGCCACTTTTGCATGCTGCACGTCCGCCGTTTCCGCGGCTGTGAGCGTCATTGGCACGGTCTTCTCCCGCGCGCCCGGAATCCGATCCGGATAGAGTGATTCATATTCGCGCATCACGTCCCAGCCCTCTGAAATGAGGGTCGCCCCCTCCTTGAGCAGCTGCAGATTGCCTTCCGACGTCGGCGAACCGACATTGGCCGGCAGTGCAAATACGTCGCGGCCCTGCTCAAGCGCCCGCGCGGCGGTAATCAGTGCACCGCTGCGCTTCGGCGCCTCTACAACCACCACGCCCAGCGCGAGGCCGCTCATAATCCGGTTTCTCACCGGAAAATTGTAGGAATATGCGGGCGTCCCAGGAGGATATTCGCTGATGAGGCAGCCATGATACCGGATATCCTCAAACAAGCCCTTGTTTTTCGCCGGATATACCACGTCCACACCGCAGCCCAGCACTGCGATCACCGGCCTTCCAGCTGTCAGCGCACCGGTCAGGCACATGGTGTCAATCCCGTCCGCACCGCCGGAGACCACAATTGCTCCGAGACGCCCCAGCTGATAGCCGAGCATCTTGGCCTGCTGCATCCCGTAGAGGGAAGCCTTCCGCGTGCCGACCATCGCAATGACCGGCTCCGCGTCGATATCCGGGAGCGTTCCCTGATAATAGAGTACCAGCGGCGGATCGTCGATGTTCCGCAGCCGTGCGGGATATGCCGCGTCCTGCCAAGTGAGGATGTGGATGCTCTTGCGGTGGCAGTCGGCCAGAATCTGCCGGACATCCTCCAGCTTCTTCTCCTCCAGCGGCGAGGCATCCGTCAGGCCTTCGATCCCGCGATACGCCGCCGCGTCTGCATAATAGGCGGCCTCGGGCGAACCGAAGCGCCGCACCACCGCGTGCATCTCCCGGTTGCTCAGCCCATGCCGTGTCGTCAGCCACAGCCAATACTCCAACATTCCGCCTCACCCCTTTCTCTTTCTGTCATCAGGGCCGTTTTGTTTCTGCTTCCGGGCATGCGCCGATGCCTTTATTGCTTCATCTGCCACATTACAATCGTCGCGGCCACCGCCGCGTTCAGGGATTCACAGTGTGCCTGCATCGGGATGATGATTGTCCCGTCTGCCGCGTCCAAAAGTTCCCGGCAGACGCCCTGGCCCTCCGAGCCGATGATCACCGCAGTCTCCGGGAGGCATTCGCGCCGCAGATCCCGCGCGTCCTCACGCAGTGCCGTGGCAAGCAGGCGCACGCCGTTTTCCCGGCAGCCCGCGACGGCCGCCTCCCGCGTCATGCTGACCGGCACGGCGCGGAAGGCCGCGCCCATCGACGCGCGCACCACCTTCGGGTTCCACACATCGGCACATCCCGGAAGCAGCACCACCGGCACCGCCAGCGCGTCCGCTGTGCGCAGGATCGTCCCCAGATTGCCCGGATCCTGAATGCCGTCGAGCAGAAGCGTCCCGGGCCGGATCTCCGCCTGCGCCGGCCGCGGCGTTTTACAGAGGAAAATTACGCCCTGCGGCGCGTCCATCTGCGAAATGCTCTCCATCACGTCGCGCGGGACGCGCACAACGCGGATTTCCGCCGGCAGTCGGCATAATTCGACACCGTCGGCCGCAATGACCGTATGCAGCCCCGGAACCCACTGCGCCGCTTCGGCAAGCAGTTTCGTCCCGTCCGCCGCAAATTCGCCCTGCGCTTCCCGGTAGCTTCGGGAGGTGAGCAGCTTCTTCGCATGCCGCAGAAGCGGGTTCTGGCGGCTGGTAATGCGTTCTTCCCTCATCCCTTCAGCCTCGTCAGCTTCTCGTTCGCACCCACGGCCACAAGCACGCACCCGGCCTGCAGGGCCTCATCCACTGCCGGAACCACATTGATCTTCCCGTTTTCCCGGATGGCGATGATATTCACGCCGTATTTTACCCGGATATTCAGCTCGCGCAGGCTCTTGCCTGCCCAGCTCTCCGGCAGCTGCACCTCCGCGATGCCGTACTGATCCGAAAGCTCAATAAAATCCAGGATGCTCGACGACGTCACCGCCTGTGCCAGCTTGACGCCGGCCTCCCGCTCCGGGATCATCACCTTGTCCGCGCCGATCTTCTCCAGCGCGCGCTTTTGTGTCTCGTCCGTTGCCTTGCAGATGACCTGCGGCACGCCGAGCTCCTTCAAATTCATGGTGATCACCACGCTTGCCGCAAGATCTGAGCCGATTGCCACAATCGCGCAGTCATAATTCCGCATACCCAGCGAGCGCAGCACCGCCTCGTCCCGTGCGTCGGCAACGACGGCATAGGTCACGCGGGACTCCATCTTCTGCACCTGCTCCGGGCTCTCGTCCACAACCAAAACTTCATTTCCCAGGGCATACAGCCGGTCCGCCACGGCGGTTCCAAACCGCCCCAGCCCAATCACAGCATAGGTTTTTTTCATAGCGGCCTCCTATCCAATCATCACGCGGGCCTGCGCATATTCGATGCGCTCCTCCGCCGGGTTCGCCATCATAAAGCCAACGCTGATCGTCATGATGCCAACCCTTCCAAAGAACATAAACACAATTAAAATCAAGCACGACGCAGGCCCCAGCCCCGGCGTGATGCCGGTCGTCAGGCCCACGGTGCAAAGCGCCGAAGTGGTCTCATAGACGGCGTTATCAAAGCTCACACCGTCGAGCGCCGAAATCGCCCCGGCGCCGAGGAAGCTCAAAAAGAGTACCAGCAGCGCGATGGCCATCGCATTGGAAACGGCGCTCTGTGAAATGGAGCGCTTGAACGCTGTCACATGCGTCCGGCCCCGCGCCGTGCCGATGGCCGCCAGCACCACAACGCCGACCGTCACCGTCTTCACGCCGCCCGCCGTCGAGCCGGAGGAGCCGCCCACAAACATCAGCACGTCGCACACGGCCTTCGTCACATCGCGCAGCGCATTCTGGTCGAAGCTGGCGAAGCCCGCCGTGCGCAGCGTCACGGACTGGAAGGCCGAAGCGAGCAGCTTGCCGGACGTGGAAAGCTTTCCAATTGTGTCCGGATTATGCCACTCGAGCAGCGCGATGAGCGCCGCGCCGCCCACGATCAAACCGCAGGAAATCGACAAAACAAGCCTCGTATAGACGCTCATGCGCGAAAAGCGTCGATTTTTTCGGACATCGCCCCAGACCGCAAAGCCGAGACCGCCGATTGTGATCAGCGCCATGATCGTGAGATTTACCACCGGATCGTCCACATAGCCGCAGAGGCTCCCGCCGGAGGCGAGGTCGCCCAGCACGTCGAAGCCTGCGTTGCAAAAGGCCGAGACGGAGTGAAACACGCCGTACCACAGCGCCCGCGCGGCGCCGAACTCCGGCCAAAACCGCAGCGCCAGGATCAGCGCGCCCGCGCCCTCGACGGCCAGCGTCCCGCGCAGCACGTTCCGCACCAGCCCGACCACGCCGCTGATCTGATCAATGCTCAGCGCCTGCGCCAGCACCAGCCGCTGCCGCAGCCCAATCTTCCGCCGCAGCGCGAAAAAGAAGATGGACGCGATGGTCATAAAACCGAGGCCGCCGATCTGGATCATCACCAGGATGACCGCCTGGCCAAAGCCGCTCCAATAGCTGCCCGTATCTACGCGGATGAGACCCGTGACGCAGGTAGCCGAGGTAGCCGTGAACAGGCTCGTCAAAAAATCCGTTGCCTGCCCGGATCGCGACGCGGCAGGCAGGCAGAGAAGCCCGCTGCCCAGCAGAATGATTCCCATAAAAACCAGCGCAATGATCTGCGGCGGACGCATTTTTCGCAGCCGCTGGCGGACTGCCGTAAACATCGTATGGAAAGACAAGGCACGCCTCCAAAGTCCAATAATTGAATTCTATAATATAGGTATCTTTTCCGTTTTGTCAAGCCGTGTTCCTTTTTCTGGACGCAATTTAAAAAAATCTTGCTGTTTTATAAACATAGTGCTATACTATGTTTATAAAAATGAGGAGGATCGCCATGCTGATTTCCACAAAGGGCCGCTACGCGCTGCGCATCATGCTCGACCTTGCGCAGCAGCCGCCGGGGGCCTATATTCCGCTTCCCGCGATCGCGGAGCGGCAGGAGGCATCGGAAAAATATCTCGAGAGCATCATCTCCACGCTGGCCAAGGCAGGCCTTGTCGAGGGCCAGCGCGGCAAGGGCGGCGGATATCGCCTG
>OIWS01001827.1_pt1 | contig 19480 bp, 12 predicted proteins | sample 1587611 | NCBI WGS metagenome assembly OIWS01 (sample SAMEA3888919, study PRJEB22519) | human gut metagenome | biome: human gut; feature: human-associated habitat; material: faeces | place: Denmark | collected 2010 | reverse complement strand
TGTCGTCGCCCAGATCCTTCACGTCATTGTAAGCCCAGGTGCCGTTCTGGTAGAAGACGGCCTTCTTGCCCACGAACTCAGCCACGGCGTCGTTGCCGGTCTTGGAAGCCAGCAGCTTGGGGTCGCAGGTAGAGTCGGTGATGTACAGGTCCCAGATCTTCTTGTAGTTGTCGAGGTAGGTGCCCTTGATGGCGTCGGTGGAGCCGATGCCGTCAGCCTTGTACTCGTAGTAGATGGGCAGGTTTGCCAGATGGGTCTTGAAGCGCCAGTCGGAAGAACCGTCCATGCCGGCGGAGGTGAAAGCGCCATCAACGCCCAGCTCAGCCTTGCGGGCCTGAATGTCGTCGGCGACCTTCTTCAGGTCATCGAAGCCCTTGATGTCGTCCTGGGTGTAGCCGGCGGCGGTCAGCAGCTCCTTGTTGTAGATGATGCCGTAGGTCTCGATGACGTAAGCGATACTGGTAACGGCGTCGCCGTCCTTCAGTGCGAAGGAGTCGCTGGTCAGCTCACCGTACAGCTGGCTGTCGGACAGGTCCAGGCAGTAGTCCTTCCAGTTTGCCAGACCCACAGGGCCGTTGACCTGGAACAGGGTAGGAGCTTCGCTCTTCTCCATCTCGCTCATCAGGGTGGTCTCATACTGGCCGGAAGCGGCGGTGACAACGGTCACAGGCACGCCGGTCTCCTTGGTGTACTCAGCGGCCAGATCCTGCCAATCCTGATCCTGCTCGGGCTTGAAGTTCAGGTAGTAGACCTTGCCGGCAGCTGCGGGAGCGGCAGAAGCTGCGGTAGAACTGGCGGTGGAAGCAGCGGTGCTGCTGGAGGAACCACCGCAGGCAGCCAGACCGAGGGCGGCAGCAGAAGCGCCAGCGACTTTCAGGAAATTACGACGAGAGATCATTTTTTTCATAATTGTTCTCCTTCTTCATCATGTGATATACACATTCCGCCTGGCAGCGGAAATGAGACGAAATAAATCAGACAGCCCTTACGCTCTCACCGACCTGCAGCTCAGGCTGGAGGGTGATCTTCTGGGCCGGGGCGCCATGCTCGATCTGCCGCACCAGCAGCTCGATGCTCTGGAGCGCGATCTGCTCGCCGGGCTGAACGATGGTGGTCATCACCGGCACGCAGTAGCGGGACATCGAGATGCCGTCGAAGCCGATGACCGATACATCTTCCGGCACCCGGAACCCGGCGCTCACCAGCGCCCGGATGGCACCGAAAGCGATGACATCGCTCATGGCGAACAGGGCGGTAAACTCGGCCCGTCGGGCCAGCAGGCTGTTCATGGCGTGGTAGGCAGACTCGAAATCGTAGTTGGACAGGCCGTAGAGCCGGTCGTCAAAGGTGAGCCCGGCATCCTCCATGGCATCCTGTGCGCCGAGGCGGCGCATCCGACTGGGGTAGCTGGTGGTCGGACCGCCGAGAACTGCTATCTTCCGGTGGCCCTGCGCGATGAGGTGGGAGACGGCGGTGCGGGCCGCAGCCCGGTCATCCACGCCTACCATCGAGAGGTTCGGAAAATCCAGCTCGTCGGAAACCAGCGTCGTCAGCACCGAGGGGACGGTGATGTTCGCAAAGCCCTGCTGGAAGTTCGCCACGCTGCCGCCGAGGAATATCATGCCTTTGGGCTTTATCTCCCGCAGGATCTTTTGGGCGGCGTCTATCTCGTTGGCATTCTCGTCCAGGTAGGAGACGATGCCGCTGTACCCGTAGAGGGTCGCGGCCCGCTGCAGCTGAACGAGGAAGTCCGAGAAGAAGAGGTTCCGGGTACCCTTGACCACAAAGACGAGGCTGCGGGACTGCTGGATCTTCAGCTGCCGGGCGTTGGTGTTCGGCACGAAGCCCGACTCCCGCATCATCTGAAGCACCTTTTCTTTCGTTTCGGGACGCACATCCGGCCGGTCATTGATGACGCGGGAGATGGTGCTGACGGAACAGCCGCTCAGACGGGCAATGTCTTTGATGGTCATGTTCGGCATTCCGGGAAGCACCTCTCTTTCGGTCGAAGTTCTGGTTTTTACTGAAATCGTGCGGGAACGATGTCGGGAACGGTTTCAGTGACTATAGTATGGCATAATTTGTGGAATAAATCAATAACCCTGAAACACTTTTGGCAGAATTGCATAACAAATCGACCCTCCTTTGTGCAGGTTGATTTGCCCGCAGAGCGAAAAGCAAATTGATTTCCGGTAATTCCCGGTACGCGTCAAAATCTCCCGGGACGACCGTACTCTTTTGTAACTTTTAGAGCAAAAAAGCGCGTTCTCATGCAGGATGGATACAAGCTGAACCGACGGGCCGGAGCAAAAATAAGCCGAAAAAATCCCGGTATCCCTGCCGCCGGAGCGGAAAGGATACCGGGAATGAGATTTTTGGGGTTTACTCGGCGCGCAGGGCTTTGACGGGGTTGCACTTGGCTGCGCCGCGGGCCGGGATGATGCCGGCCAGAATGGTGAGCAGGGTAGCCAGTGCCACGAGGAAGAGGGCTGCGTCTACGGGCAGGGAAGCAACGAGGGTCGAAGTGCCGGAGACTTTCTGGATGATGATGTTTCCGGGGATGAGCAATATCTCGCTGAGGACGATGCCCATGATGCCCGAGCAGAGACCGATGATGAAGGTCTCTGCGTTGAACACCTCGGAGACGTTCCGCTTGGAAGCGCCGATGGCGCGCAGGATGCCGATCTCCTTCCGGCGCTCGAGGACGCTGATATAGGTGATGACGCCGATCATGATGGAGGAGACTGCCAGCGAGATGGAGACGAAGGCCACCATCATGCTGCTTATCATGTTCACGATCTCGGTCACGCTGGTCATCAGGGTACCCACGAGGTCGGTGTACTGCACCATTTTTTCGTCTTCACCCTTTGCAGACATCCCGGCGTTGTAGGCATCCAGCTTTTCCAGGATGGTGGCCTTGCTGGCGAAGTCCTTCGGATAGATCTTGATCTGGCTGGGGGCGGCCTCGTCCGCGTAGCCGAAGGCCGTCAGGTTGGCCTCATAGGTGGCGGAAGAGGAGCGGAGGGTGGAGCGCATCAGCTCAGTCAGCTCGGAGGTGGTCATGTTGAGATGGATGGCCTTCTGGAAAGCCGACGCGTCGATCTTGATGGCGCTCTCCATCTGGCTGCTCAGCTTGCCGATGTTCTGCTGGATGGCCGTCTTGAGCTGGGACTGTATCTGGTCCTGGAAGGTGACGATGCCCTTCTGGATGGCAGCGTCCAGCTGACTTTTCAGCACCTCTGTGATTTGGTCGGAGTAGGTCTCCATCACGGTCTGGATGGTGGTCTGCAGAGCGCTCGAGAGCTGGCCCTGCAGCTTGTCCGGGTCAACGAGGTCTTTCATGGACTCGGCCATCAGCTTCTGGAACTGCTCTGACTTGAGGTAGGCAGAAAAGCTCCACTTCTTGAAGTTGAGGATGCCGTTGCCGATGATATATTTCTTATAGTCCTTGAACACCTTCTGCACGAGGTCCTGCAGAGCCTCCGGCGAGACGGAGAGGTCCAGCTCTGCAAAGGCATCGCTGAGGTCGATGTCGGGCAGCTCGTCGATATCGAGGGAAAAATCCGAGAAGTCGATGAGGCTGCTCAAATCGAAACTGCCGCTGCTGAGGTCGAAGGCGCCGTTCAAATCGAAGTCGAGGGCGTTGGCATCAAAAGAGAAGGCATTCTTGAGGGCGTTGGTGTCGATGGAGAAGAGGCTGGTCAAATCGAAGTCGCGGAGGCTCTCGGCCTTGCCGAAGCTCTCGCCGGTGAGGACGTTGGTGGCGGGGTCGGCCATCTGCTGCTTCACGATGTCGCTGTCGGCAGCGTCCTCCATGACCTTCTCGGTCAGGGAGGCGGGGTAGGCGATGCCGGAGGTGAGCATGGAAGCGGAGGCGGTGTAGTCCGGCTGGACGATGCCCACGATGGTGATGTCCTCGCCGTTCTCCACCAGCTGCTGCATATAGTCCTTGTCGTCGGCCTTGCTCTTCCAGATGCCGTAGGTGTCGTCGTAGACGTAGGTGTCGGCGCTGTTCACCAGCTTGAACTTCAGGCCCATCAGCTCGTCGTAGCTGTAGGTGCGGAAATCGCTGGGGACATCGACGTTCTGGTTCTGGGCGAACTGCTGTATCATCTTGTCCAGCTCGGCGGAGTCCCGCAGACCCATGGAGTAGAGGGCGTAGTCGGTCACGGTGCCGTATTTGCTCAGAACGACGACACATTCGGTGGGCTTTTCGGGCCAGCGGCCAGCCTTGACTTCGTACTGGGACTTATAAAGGTCACTGTTGGCGGGCAGCTGATAGAATACGCTGGTGTTGCTGCCCATGCTGTTCATCAGGCTGCTGGTGACGGAGGTGGAGCCGGAACCCGAGCTTCCCAGACCCAGCATCGAGAGGGTGGAGTCCGGGTTGACCTGATGCACACTGCCGTCGGCGTTCTGCCGGTAGATCTGGGGCGAGACGCTGTAGGAATACTCGATGGAGGTGGCGTCATCTGCAATGGTGGACTCGTCGCTGTCGAGATATTTCTTTAAGGAAGTGAGGTCGTTGGACGTCAGGCCCGACACCATCTTGGTGATGAGCTGGCGGACCGAGACCATTCCCTCCACGCCGCCGGAGGTGTCCTTTTTGCCGTCCTCGTCGGTGGGCAGGCCGGTGGCTGTGGTGCCGTCGCTGCTGCCCGAGGACAAAAAGCTCGTGATGTCCACGCCGCTGCTCAGGATCTGCAGCGGGTATTCGCTCAGGGTGGAGCGCTCCATGTCGGCAATGTAGGCATTGACGCCGGTGGACAGCGAGATGATAAGGGCGATGCCAATGATGCCGATGCTGCCCGCGAAGGCCGTGAGCAGGGTGCGGGCCTTTTTGGTGCGCAGGTTGTTGAAGCTCAGGGCCAGCGAGGTGAGCCACGACATGGACGAACGGCCCATGTTCTTGTGGATGGGAGGGGCAAGCTTTGTGTCGTCCGGCTCGAAGGGGCGGGTATCGTCGGTGATAGCGCCGTCCCGCAGACGGACGATGCGGTTGGCATACTGCTCCGCCAGTTCGGGGTTGTGAGTGACCATGACCACAAGGCGGTCTTTTGCCACATCCTTCAGCAGCTCCATGACCTGGATGCTCGTCTCGCTGTCCAGTGCGCCGGTGGGTTCGTCGGCCAGCAGGATGTCGGGGTTGTTGACGAGGGCGCGGGCGATGGCCACGCGCTGCATCTGGCCACCCGACATCTCGGTGGGGCGCTTGTGGAGCTGGTCCCCGAGGCCCACCTGCCGCAGCGCCTCGGCGGCACGGCGGCGGCGCTCAGCGCCCGACACGCCCGAGATGGTCAGGGCCAGTTCGACGTTGGCGAGGACGGTCTGGTGGGGGATGAGGTTATAGCTCTGGAACACGAAGCCGACGGTGTGGTTGCGGTAGGAGTCCCAGTCCCGGTCGGTGTAGCGGCGGGTGGAGATGCCGTTGATGATGAGCTCGCCGTTGTCGTAGCGGTCGAGGCCGCCGATGATGTTGAGCAGCGTGGTCTTGCCCGAGCCGCTGGGGCCGAGGACGGCGACGAATTCGCTGTCGCGCAGGTTGAGGCTGACCCCGTTGAGCGCTGCCTGTGTCAGATCGCCGGTGGTGTATTTCTTTTCGATATTGATAAGCTGAAGCATTGGCCTGCCTTTCCGGCAGCAGAACGGGGGAGTGTCTGCTGACCTGTTCCGCCTGACATTTGTGGACGGAGAGGGAAACATAGTATCTGTTTGATTTTATCAGAAGAATATGAACAATTTATGTCGTAACGGGTGCCAAGTTCTGTGTTTTCTGCCGAAGGATGGAAAAGCGTTGCATCCTGCGCGGAAAAGCGTCCCAAACCAGGAGGATGCGGCAGATGTGTCTTGATTTTTGGAGCGGTTGATGGTATTCTTGAGACAATATCCATGTTAATATTTTTAGTGTTCCAAAATTCGACGAAAACTGACGCAAATTTGTCGTTGCAACTCCTTTCGACGCTCCATACAATTTTATACAGTATAGTATGAAGTAGTTTGTCCGGCATAAGTGGATGGGCCGGGCAGATGGGGTGAGGAGGATGCAGAATGAAACAGAATGTCCCATTGGTGAGGAGTTTTTCGGCGCTGGAACCGTATCAGGAGGCGTATACCCTTGCCTGTTCTCTGGAGACGGAGGGACAGGGCTGCTGGCTGACCGTGAGCCGGACAAAAGCTCCGGACGACCCGGCAGACACGGCCCGTACATGGGTCCCGGCCCCGGAAGAGGAATGCGGACGGCTGCTGCAGTTTTTGTATGAGAACTCGGTCCAGCCGGAGCTGTGGCAGGATGCTATTTCCTGCTGGTATCCGCAGGCGGAGCAGGCAGAAAACCTGCGGGAAGGGGGCGCGTCGTGTGAGTTATGAGGAACAGGACGTCATATGGCGCGTAGCTCTGGCCAGCTATGACCCCAGAGAGATGCGGGTATGGACACGCTATCTTGAGGAGCGCAACCCGGCCATCCGCTGTACGGGCTACCGCAGCAGCCGGACGCTGCTGGAACGGCTCGAGCAGGGCGATGTGGACGTTCTGGTGCTGGGCGGCAGACTGGAGGACATGGACAGCATCCAGTTCCTGCCCAAGATACGCGGCCTTGCCCGCAAGCCTCTGGTGCTTCTGCGGGACGACGGACGCAATGAGAAATCGGCTGTGGAGAGCCTGAGTCAGGAGGACGCATGCTACCTCATCCGTCAGGCCACACTGGAAGATATGCTGCAGGAGCTGCGCGTTCCGGCCCACCGCCCGGCGGAGAGTCTGGAAAAGCGCTGCGAGCGCATCTATCGCAGCTGGGGTCTGAGCACCTGCGATGCCAACAAGCGCTACCTGACCGGTGCGCTTCGGATGATGATGGGCTCTGACCACCGTCTGGCCATCCGCAAGGAGATATTAGGGCCTGTGGCGGAGGAATACAATCTCACCGTGGCGGCTGTGGACAGCGCCCTCCGGCGGCTGCTGGAGACGCTGGACGAGACCGGTACCCAGACATGGCGGGATTTTCGAAAAGAGTATGGCTTAGAGCGCAGGAAGGTGACCATCGGCCGCCTGCTTTATGCGCTGGAAAGTAAACTGAGTCAGCAGTGAGGTGCTGACCACACGACGCGGAGGTAGAGCAGAATGCGCAGGCGAAACGATGGGGCAGGAGGCTCCCTTCGGGAGGAGTTTGGGGATGTGTGCTTCCATGCCCTTGGCATCATCGACCAGAACCGGGAATATCTGCAGATGCATCTGCTGGCGTCGGCCGACCTGCCCACCCGGCAGGCACTTTCGGACATCCAGATAGAGTCTGCCCGGCTGGACCGCACGGTACGCAATGCCATAACGCTTTATCAGCTGGAAAATGAAGAGCTGAGCGAGCTGCAGCCTCTGGACCTGTGCAGTCTGCTGGAAAAAGCGGGCCGTCTGGCCCCGGACATCCAGCGGTCACTGGAAATAGCGCTCACGACGGAGAGCGGGGGCATCGAGCACTGCACCGTCATGGGCGTTCCCGATGAGGCCGAACAGCTGTTGCTCCACCTCATCTCCAATGCGCTGCGAGCCTGCGATGCAGGCGGCAGGGTGTGGGTGAGCCTGAAACAGAAAAAGACCGGCGTCGTGCTCCGGGTGGAAGACAACGGCTGCGGCCTGATGGAGGAAGACCCCATCGAGAACAACCGCCGCTTCCTCAGCGGCGCAAAGCTGGGTCTCCGCATCTGTAAGCTCATCTGCCGCCGTGCAGGCTGGAAGCTGACGCTGACGGCCCGGCCGGGCGGCGGCACCCGGGCGCAGGTGGTGTTTCCGCTGGCCTCCTGCGAGGACATCCCGCCGGAAATGGAACTCCACTCCAGCGAGGAGAACGACATCCGCGCAGCGCGGTTCGCAAGCCGGGCGGCACAGGAGCTCCTTCTGCTGAGGAGATATTGAACGAGACAAAAAGGCATCTGCAATGCTGCCCGGGACGGCGCAGTGCAGATGCCTTTGCTTTGTGTGCGGGACAGGGAAGAGAGCAGGAAAAATGACAGGCGGTAAAGAATCTTAGTAGAAACAGCCCGAAATCCACAGAAAAGTTTGCGAAATTAACAAAATGTTTAACTTTGCAAGATGATTTTACTGTTTTTAAGGTGTAAAATAATCCCGAATGATTGATTGTCAGCCGGATTTGGTTTATAATACCCGTGTATGCGAGTCTGAAATTTGATTCGTTAGCAAACAACTTCTGCCCGGGCCGGAGAGTCCTGTGTGCAGAGGGAGAGTGCATTGTCCTTCAGGAGGAAAAACAACTGTGAGAGTAGGTCTTGACATCGGCAGCACTACCATCAAATGCGTGGTGCTGGATGAAAACGATACCCTTTTATATTCGACGTATGAGCGCCACTACAGCCACATTCTGGAAAAGGCGCAGGAGCTGCTGCGCCGCATCGACGCAGAGCAGCTGCATGGCCGGAAAGCGCTGCTCAGCATCTCCGGCTCCGCCGGCATGGGCCTGGCCGACAGCTGCGGCGTGCCTTTCGTGCAGGAGGTGTTCTCCACCCGCGTGGCGGTCAAAAAGTTCGTCCCTGCGACGGACTGCGTCATCGAGCTGGGCGGTGAGGATGCAAAGATCCTGTTCCTGACCAACGGCACCGAAGTCCGCATGAACGGCAGCTGCGCCGGCGGCACGGGCGCTTTCATCGACCAGATGGCGACGCTGCTCAAGATGAGTGCCGATGAGATGAACAAGGCGGCCGAACAGGCCACCCGTACATACACCATTGCATCCCGCTGCGGCGTTTTCGCCAAGAGCGATGTGCAGCCCCTCATCAATCAGGGCGCAAAGACCGAGGACATTGCGGCCAGCATCTACAAGGCCGTGGTCAACCAGACCATCGCCGGTCTGGCACAGGGACGCCCCATTCAGGGCAATATCCTCTATCTGGGCGGTCCGCTGACCTTCAGCACCGTGCTGCGCAAGAGCTTCGACGAGGCACTGGGCGTCACCGGTACCTGCCCCGAGAACAGCCTGCTCTACGTCGCGCTGGGCGCTGCCCTCTACGCCGACAAGGAGTTCGTCCTCTCGGACGTGGCCGCTGCGCTGGATGAGTATGCCGCCACGGCGACCTACGCCAGCGAGCCGCCCCTCTTCGCCAGCAAGGAAGAGTACGAGGTATTCCATGCCCGCCATATGTCCCACAGCGTGCCGCGGGTGGCGTTCGGCGCCCAGTGCGGCCCGGTGCATATCGGCATCGACTCCGGCTCCACCACCGTCAAGCTGGTGGTCGTGGACGAGCAGAGCCAGATCCTCTACACCAACTATCAGCCGAATCTCGGCAACCCGCTGCCCCTTATCCGGCAGCAGCTGCTGAAAATCTATAAAGAGCACACCGGCCTCAAGGTGGCCAGCGTGACCACCACCGGCTACGGCGAAGAACTGGTCAAGAACGCCTTCCGCTGCGACTTCGGGCTCGTGGAGACCGTGGCCCACTTCACGGCCGCAAAATACTTCATGCCGGACGTGGACTTCATCATCGACATCGGCGGTCAGGATATGAAGTGCTTCAAGATCGAAGATGGTGCCATCAGCAACATCTTCCTGAACGAAGCCTGCTCTTCCGGCTGCGGCAGCTTTTTGCAGACCTTCGCGCAGGCACTGGGCTACGACGTCAAGGAGTTCGCGGCCCTCGGCCTCTTCGCCGACCGCCCCGTGGATCTGGGCAGCCGCTGCACCGTCTTTATGAACAGCTCGGTCAAGCAGGCCCAGAAGGACGGCGCGTCCATCGAGAATATCTCGGCGGGCCTGTCCATCAGCGTCGTCAAGAACGCACTGTACAAGGTCATCCGTGCGTCCAGCCCCGAAGAGCTGGGCCGGAAGATCGTCGTGCAGGGCGGTACGTTCTACAATGAGGCCGTCCTCCGCGCCTTCGAGAAGGAGATGGGCGTCGAGGTCATCCGCCCCGACATCGCCGGTCTGATGGGCGCTTACGGTGCGGCCCTCTTCGGTCTGCGCCAGTGCCACAAGAACGGCCAGACCACCTCCGCCATGATGAGCGAGGAAGAGCTGGAGAACTTCGACCAGAAAGTCGTCAGCGTCAAGTGCGGCGGCTGCGGCAACCACTGCCAGCTCACCGTCAACACCTTCGCCGATGGCCGCAAGTTCATTTCCGGCAACCGCTGCGACAAGCCCGTCACCGGCAAGAGCGAGGACAACAGTCTCAACCTCTACGCCTACAAGCAGCAGCTTCTGGCCAGCTATAAGCCCGTGGCCGGTAAGCGCGGCTCCATCGGCATCCCGCTCTGCCTGAATATGTACGAGCTGCTGCCGTTCTGGCATGCCTTCTGGACAAAGCTCGGCTTTGCCGTCCACACCAGCCCGGTGTCCAGCCGCGGCCTCTATCTGGCCGGTCAGGCTACCATCCCCAGCGACACCGCCTGCTTCCCGGCCAAGCTCAGCCATGGCCACATCAAGGCCCTGACCCAGATGCATCTGGACGCCATCTTCTACCCCTGCCTGACCTACAACATCGACGAGGGTCTGGGCGACAACCACTACAACTGCCCCGTCGTGGCCTACTATCCCGAAGTCCTCGCCGGCAACTGCCCCGAGCTGGAAGGCCAGAAGTTCATCTACGACTACGTCGGCATCCACCGTCCGAAGGATTTCGTCCACAAGATGGCGAAGGACGTGCTGCCCAAGTATTTCGGCGGCATCTCCGAGAAGGAAGTGCAGGAGGCTGCCAACGCTGCCTACGCTGAGTATGAAGCCCACATGGCACAGATCCGGGTCAAGGGCAGCGAGATCATTGATGAGGCCCGCCGTCAGGGCAGGCGCATCATCGTGCTGGCCGGACGCCCCTACCATGTGGACCCGGAGATCAACCACGGCATCGACCACCTCATCACCCGCCACGGCGCGGCGGTGGTCACCGAGGACAGCATCTCCAACCGCGTGGAAAAGTTCCCCACCAGCGTGCTGAACCAGTGGACTTACCACAGCCGCCTGTATGCCGCCGCCAAGTACTGCACCACCCAGAACGATATGGACCTGGTGCAGCTGGTGTCCTTCGGCTGCGGCGTGGATGCCATCACCACCGATGAGACCCGCGAGATCCTGCAGGAGGGCGGCAAGCTCTACACCCAGCTGAAAATTGACGAAATTACAAACCTGGGTGCTGTCAATATCCGCCTGCGCAGCCTGTTCGCCGCGCTGGATGAGCGAGACGAAGATAAGAAGTAACATAGGAGGAACCTATGGAATACAATTACCCCAAATTCACCCCGGAGATGAAGAAAACTCACACCATCCTCATCCCCAACATGGCCATCACCCAGTTCCGCCTGCTGGAATACGCCCTGCGCTACGACGGCTATAAGTGCGAGATCCTTGGCAACTGCGGCAGCGCTGTGGCGCAGCTGGGCCTGAAATATGTCCACAACGACACCTGCTATCCAGCACTGCTGGTCATTGGCCAGTTCCTCGACGCGCTGAACAGCGGCAAGTACGACCTCGAGCACACGGCCCTGCTCATCACCCAGACGGGCGGCGGCTGCCGTGCCTCCAACTACATCCATCTGCTCCGCAAAGCGCTGGTCAAGGCAGGCTATCCGAACATCCCGGTGGCCAGCCTGAACTTCTCGGGCCTCGAGAAGGACAGCGGTTTCCAGATGACTCTGCCTCTGGCCCGCCGGGCCATCGCCAGCGTGTTCTACGGCGATATGCTCTGCGCCCTGCGCAATCAGGTCGCTCCGTATGAGAACGAGAAGGGCGCTGCCGATAAGATGGTAGACCTCTGGGTCGAGCGTCTGGGCCGTGTGCTGCTGGCGGGCAAGGGCTTCACCTCCCGCGAGATGAAGCACACCTTCCCCCTCATCGCAAAGGACTTTAAGTCCATTCCCGTCACCCGTGTGCCGAAGGTCAAAGTCGGCGTCGTGGGCGAGATCTACGTCAAGTACAGCCCGCTGGGCAACAACGACCTGCAGAAGTTCCTCGAGAGCCAGGACTGCGAGGTCAACTTCCCGGGTCTGATGGGCTTCGTGCAGTACTGCATCTTCAACATGGGCGAGGACCATGTCCTCTACGGCGGCAAGCTGGCCATGAAGATGGGTACCGACCAGCTGCTCAACTGGCTGGACAGCGTGGAGCGCTCCATGCTCAAGGCCGAGGCCGACGCCGGTTTCTACGCCCCCGGCCCCTTCAAGGAGCTGGTGGAAAAGCCCGAGGGCATCATCTCGCTGGGTGCCAAGATGGGCGAGGGCTGGCTGCTGACGGCTGAGATGATCGAGCTGGTACAGGGCGGTTACGGCAACATCGTCTGCGCACAGCCTTTTGGCTGCCTGCCGAACCACATCGTGGGCAAGGGCATGGTAAACAAGATCCGCGCGATGTACCCCAGCGCCAACATCACCCCCATCGACTACGACCCCAGTGCTACCCGGGTCAATCAGGAAAACCGCATCAAGCTGATGCTGGCTGTGGCAAAGGAGCGCCTGAACGCCCCCGCAGAAGCCCAGCCGCTTACGGCAGAGCAGCTCGCAGGCGGCGCTCCTCAGGTCGGCGTCACCGTGTAACAAAAGCAAATACGATAAAAACAGGGGAGCCGCTGCACGGCATTTTTACGCAGCAGCTCCCTTTTTGCAGGAAAGGAACCTCTATGGAAAAGCCCGCAGCTGCCTATTATCATCTGCCCGGCCTGTTCGAGTTTTACGAGCTGTACCGCCGCTTTTTGCCGCTGTACCGGGAGCACCGGGAATATTTTTACGACTGGTGCGCCATCGGCTCTATCTACGGCGCTCCGGCGGGCTGCATCTGGGGCGGGGGACGCATTTCCAGCGGCGGGGCAACGGCGCGCGAGGTGCTGACGCTGCTGCGGGAATACGGCATCTCCGGGCGGCTGACCTTCAGTAACTCCCTGCTGCGGTCTGAGCACCTTGCCGACCCGCAGTGCAACGCCCTGTGTGAGCAGTTTGCAAAAAGCGGCGGTGTGCCAAATGGCGTGATCGTCCATTCCGACCTGCTGGCGGACTATCTGCAACAGCGCTGGCCGGAGCTGTATCTGGTGTCCTCCACCACAAAAGTGCTTACCGAGTTTGCGCAGTTGCAGCAGGAACTGGCAAAGCCGCAGTTCCGGTATGTGGTGCCGGATTTCCGGCTGAACCCGGCACTGGAGCAGCTGCGCACCCTGCCGCCGGAGCAAAAGGCTAAGGTGGAGTTTTTGTGCAACGAGTGCTGCTGGTTCGGCTGCACCGAGCGCAAGCGCTGCTACGAGACGGTCAGCCGTCAGAATTTGGGCGAGGACTGCCCAGACCACCGCTGCGCTGCCCCGGATGCCGCCGGGGGCTATCGTTTTTCCAAGGCGATGCGCAGCCCCGGGTTCATCGGGGTGGAGGACATCCGGCAGCGGTATCTGCCCGCAGGCTTTTCCCAGTTCAAGATAGAGGGCAGAGGACTTGGCAGCGCATTGGTGCTGGAATTTCTGCTTTATTACATGACAAAGCCGGAATACCAGCTGCAGGTGCGGGAGGCAATCTATCTGGACAATATGCTGGATCTTTTTTAAGAAAATCGCACCGAGCAGACCATTTTCTGCCCGGTGCTGTTTTTTGCCTGCGGGATTTGCGCCCGAAAACTTTCTTTTCCCGGCAAAGCGTGCTACAATAAATGAGAAACTTTTTTATAGGAGCAGTGCATGGAAACAACGCAAAAACAGATCGTACTGGGCATTCTGGCCCATGTAGACTCCGGCAAGACCACCCTCTCCGAGGCCATGCTCTACCGCACCGGAGCCATCCGAAAGCTGGGGCGGGTGGATCACGGGGACGCCTTTCTGGATACCGACAGCTTGGAAAAAGCGCGCGGCATCACCATCTTTTCCAAACAGGCGCTGCTTACGGCGGGCAACACCGCCATCACCCTGTTGGACACCCCCGGCCATGTGGATTTTTCCACCGAGACAGAGCGCACCCTGCAGGTACTGGACTATGCTGTGCTGGTGGTAAGCGGCACCGACGGCGTGCAGAGCCACACCGAGACGCTCTGGCGGCTGCTGCGGCGCTACCATGTGCCCACCTTTGTATTCGTGAATAAAATGGACCTGCCCGGCATGACCCGGGAGCAGCTGCTCAGCCAGCTGAACCACCGCCTTGGCGAGGGTTTTGTGGATTTTGGCGCAGAGCCTGCCGCCTGCAACGAAGCACTGGCGCTGTGCGATGAGCAGCTGATGGAAAAAATGCTGGACGCGGGAACCTTGACCGATGCAGACATTATCCCCGCAGTTGCCCGGCGGCACGTTTTTCCGTGCTGGTTCGGGGCGGCGCTGCGGCTGGATGGGGTGGATGCACTTCTGGAGGGGCTTGACCGCTACACCCGCCCCGCCCCGGCGCTGCACGCCTTTGGTGCAAGGGTGTTCAAGGTATCACAGGATGAGCAGGGCACCCGTCTGACATGGCTGCGGGTCACCGGCGGGGAACTGAAGGTAAAGGCACTTCTTACCGGCGAAGCAGACGGCGAGCCGTGGGCAGAAAAAGCAAACCAGCTGCGGCTGTACTCCGGCGCAAAATATACCCTGACCGAGGCCATCGGCCCGGGACAGGTATGCGCCGTGACCGGCCTGACCCATGCAAAGCCCGGCACCGGGCTTGGGGCAGAGCGGGACAGCGATGTGCCGGTGCTGGAACCGGTGCTCAGCTATCAGGTGCTGCTGCCGGAGGGCGCAGACGTACACGCTGCACTGGCAAAGCTGCATCGGCTGGAGGAGGAAGAACCGCAGCTCCATGTGGTGTGGAACGAGACGCTGGGCGAAATTCATGTGCAGCTGATGGGTGAGGTGCAGCTGGAGGTGCTGCGCAGCCTGCTGGCAGAGCGGTTCGGGCTGGAAGTGTCCTTTGGCCCGGGTGGCATTTTGTATAAAGAAACCATCACCGAGCCCATGGAGGGCGTAGGCCACTACGAGCCGCTGCGCCACTATGCCGAGGTGCATCTGCTGCTGGAACCGCTGCCCCGGGGCAGCGGGATGCAGTTTGCCGCCGACTGCCGGGAAGAGGTGCTGGACAAAAACTGGCAGCGGCTGGTGCTGACCCATCTGGAAGAAAAGCAGCACCTTGGCGTTCTGACCGGTGCACCGCTGACGGATGTGAAAATCACTCTGCTCACCGGCAGAGCGCACCTCAAGCACACCGAGGGCGGAGATTTCCGGCAGGCCACCTACCGCGCCGTGCGGCAGGGGCTGATGCTGGCAAAAAGCCAGCTGTTAGAGCCGTGGTATGCCTTCCGGCTGGAAGTGCCGGTGGAGAACATCGGCCGTGCCATGAGCGATATCCAGCGCATGGAGGGCAGCTTTGACCCGCCGGAAAGCGGTGCGGAGACTGCCACCCTGACCGGCTTTGCGCCGGTATCCACCATGCGCAGCTACCCCATGGAGGTGGTCAGCTACACCCGGGGCAGGGGGCGCCTGAGCCTGACGCTGGACGGTTACCGCCCCTGCCACAACGCGCAGCAGGTCATTGAAGAAACCGGCTACCAGCCGGAACATGATCTGGACAACCCCGCAGATTCTGTATTCTGCGCCCATGGTGCGGGCTTTGTGGTGCCATGGAGCGAGGTGCGCAGTCACATGCACGTTGAAAGCGGCTGGGGCAAGGCAAAGCCCACCCGCCCGGAGGTGCAGGCTGCGCCTCAGCGCCGCGCCATGGCTTACCGTGCCACACTGGAGGAGGATGCCGAGCTGCTCAAGATCTTTGAGCGCACCTACGGCCCTATCAAGCGCGACCCGCTGGCGGCGTTCCGTCCGGTGCAAAAGACCGAACGCCCGGATTTTGACGCAGAACAGTGGGAAATTGCCCCGGAGTACCTGCTGGTGGACGGCTACAACATCATCTTTGCGTGGGACGAGCTGAACGCGCTGTCAAAGGAAAGCTTGGACGCTGCCCGCCATCGGCTGATGGACATTCTGTGCAACTATCAGGGCTACCAGAAATGTGTGCTCATCTTGGTATTTGATGCTTACCGCGTGCCCGGAAGCCCCGGCGCCATCGAGCAGTACCACAACATCCATGTGGTCTACACCAAGGAGGCCGAGACCGCCGATATGTTCATCGAGCGGGTCACCCATGAGATCGGCAAGGGCCGCCGCGTCCGCGTGGCGACCTCGGACGGCATGGAGCAGGTCATTATCCTTGGCCACGGCGCGCTGCGTGTGTCTGCCCGGATGTTCCACGAAGAAGTGCAGAACGTGGAAAAGCAGATCCGCGCCCTTGTGCAGGGACAGGCGTAATGCTATCCCGAAAAAATCCTCTCTTGTGAAAAAGTCGGTTTGGAAAATCCGCAGATTTTCCAAACCGACAATCTTAAAATAATGATTCCGCTAGAAATGCCCACAGCAACGCGGAGGGCATTTAAAACCGTTCTCTGGAGGTATGCCCATGGCTGTGGAAATTACCGAAGAATTTGTCTGGCAAAGCATTCCGCCCCGTGCCCGGGAAAGCCACAAGGGCAGCTTTGGCAGCGTGCTGGCGGTGGCGGGCAGCGCCTTTTACCGGGGCGCGGCACTGCTGGCGGTGGAAGGCGCACTGCGCACCGGGGCGGGCATCGTTACCCTTGCCAGTGTAGAGCCGGTGGTCAGCGCCGCCGTCACCCGCCTGCCGGAGTGCTGCCTGTGCCCCTGTAAGGAGGGCGCACAGGGCGGCATTGCACCGGAAAATGTGCCGCTGCTCCGGCGACAGAAGGCTACCGTATTGCTGCTGGGCCCCGGCCTTGGCAGTACGGCGCAAAGCGCCGCCCGGGCTACCGAGACCCGCACGCTGGTGCAGCAGCTGCTGCCCGGCTTTGCGGGGGCTGCGGTGTTGGACGCAGACGGTCTGAACGCCGCCACCCAGCTGCTGGCCGAGGGCGAGCCCTTCCCCCACCCGGCGGGGGAGCTGGTAGTCACCCCGCACCCAGGCGAGATGGCGCGCCTGACCGGACTTTCGGCCGCAGCGCTTGCAGCTGACCGGGAGGGGGCCGCCCTGCGGTATGCCAAGGCGTGGAATGCCGTGGTGGTGCTGAAGGGCGCACGCACCGTGGTGGCAAGCCCGGACGGGCGGGTGTGCGTGAACCCCACCGGCAACCCGGGACTTGCCCGGGGCGGCAGCGGGGATGTGTTGGCGGGCATGCTGGCAGCGCTGCTGGCCTGCGGTCTGCCCGCTTACGAAGCCGCTGCCTGTGCGGTATACCTGCACGGTGCCGCCGCCGACCGCGCCGCCGCAAAGCGCGGTGAGTACGGGATGCTGCCTCATGATATCCTGCCGGAGCTGGGCGCACTGTTTGCGGAAAACCAGCGATAAACAAAAAGCGGCAGCTGCACAAAACACCGTGCAGCTGCCGCTTTTTGTTGCTGTAATTTGCGGTTCAGATTACCGGAACTGGCTGAGATATTCCTCCACCGAGCGGGTCATCTCTTTCGAGAAATCGGAGTTATACTTGCGGTTGCAAAAGGCGGTGCACCACTGGTCAAAGGGCGCGTTGCCTGCCTTGTAGCCAAAGGTGTCCCGCAGCTCTGCACCGTCCATGGTGCGGTAGCCGTTTTCGTGCACGATATGCTCCATGGCGCAGCGCTGGGGCTTTGTCCGCTCCTTCTGCTGCTGGGTGGGCCAGCCGAACACCAGCATCACCGCCGGGAACACATAGTCCGGCAGGTGCAGCAGACTGCGCTGGGTGTCGCAGTTCTCCATGATGTCCCCGATGTAGCACGAGCCGATGCCAAAGCTTTCGGCGGCGACCACGGCGTTCTGGGCGGCAATGCAGGTGTCGGCCACGGCCAATGGCGGCATCGGTGACTGCCAGCATCAAATCGCCCACACCCGGGGTGCGGGGCGTGCAGCCGGCTTCTAAGTAGGCATCGTACCACTTTTTGCAGTCGGCGCAGAACACCAGCACCAGCGGTGCTTTGGCAATAAAAGGCTGGTGGTCACAGCTTTCGGCCAGCGCTTCCTTCAGCGCCGGGTCGGTGATGTCTAAAATGGTATACAGCTGCTGACAGCCCGCGGAGGGCGCCTGTGCGGCAGCTTCTAAAATGGACTGCTTCATCTCGGCAGGGATGGGCTTTTCTTCATACACCCGCACCGACTTGCGGTCGAACAGGCTTTGCAGGATAGGATTACGCTCAGTCATGGGAACACCTCCGATGTTGTGTTTATTCATAGTCGATGGACAGGGTGGGCAGGCCGTTCAGTTCCAGCCCGGCGGTATGCCCGGCAATGTACTGGTAGTAGCCCTGCGCGGCAATCATCGCGCCGTTGTCGCCGCAGAACTTCAGTTCCGGCAGGTAGACCTTTGCGCCCAGCTTCTGGGCTCCGTCATTTACCAGCTGGCGCAGACGGCCGTTGGCGGCTACGCCGCCGGCAAGGCACACCTGCTTTGCCCCGGTATCGGCAGCAGCTAGCAGCAGCTTTTCGGCCAGAATGCCCGCAATGCGCTCCTGAAAGCTGGCGGCAAGGTCGGGTACGTTCACTTCTTCGCCCTTCATCTGAGCCTTGTTCACCTCATTGAGCACGGCGGTTTTCAGGCCGGAGAAGCTGACGTTGTACTTGCCGTCCACATGGGGCACCGGCAGGCGGTAGGCCTTGGGGTTGCCGGTCTTGGCGGCATTGGCCACGCTGGGGCCGCCGGGATAGGGCAGACCCAGCGTGCGGGCCACCTTGTCAAAGGCTTCGCCGGCGGCATCGTCCACCGTGCGGCCCAGAACGTGAAACCGGGTGTAGTCCTCCACCTGCACAATGTGGCTGTGGCCGCCGCTGGCCACCAGGCACAAAAAGGGCGGCTTCAGGTCCGGGTGGGTCAGGTACAGGGCGGCAATGTGGCCCCGCAGATGGTGCACCCCCACCAAAGGCTTGTTGGCCGAGTAGGCCAGCCCTTTGGCAAAGCTGACCCCCACCAGCACCGCGCCAATTAGGCCCGGCGCAAAGGTAACGGCCACCGCATCCAGATCGGCGGGGGTGAGCTGTGCGTCCGAAAAGGCCTTCTGCACCGTGGCGCTGATGAACTCGGCGTGGCGGCGGCTGGCGATTTCCGGCACCACGCCGCCGTACAGGGCCTGTTCGGCCACGCTGGTGGAGATGACGTTGCTCACGATGGTGCGGCCGTTCTCTACAATGGCGGCGGCGGTCTCGTCACAGCTGGATTCAATGCCTAATACGAGCATACTTGTACTTCCTTCCTGAATGCCGGGGTTACGGGGCGGCGCCTTCGCCTGCACAGAAGCCCGGCTTCTGAATGTTGGGCAATGCCGGAACGCCGAAGGGCGCGGGTCACAGTTCGGCCCGCATCACCAGCGCGTCCTCCGGCGGATTCTTATAAAAGTTTTTGCGGCGGCCCACGCTCTCAAAGCCCAGGGCCGCATACAGGGCCAGGGCCGGGGCGTTGTGGGCCCGCACCTCCAAAAAGCACAGGGCGGCCCCCTCGGCCTTCAGGGCGGCCAGGGCATGGGTCAGCAGGGCGCGGCCGGCGCCTTTGCCCCGGTGTTCCGGGGCGATGGTCACGCTCTCCAGGCTGGCCTCATC
>OIWS01001823.1_pt1 | contig 19536 bp, 17 predicted proteins | sample 1587611 | NCBI WGS metagenome assembly OIWS01 (sample SAMEA3888919, study PRJEB22519) | human gut metagenome | biome: human gut; feature: human-associated habitat; material: faeces | place: Denmark | collected 2010 | reverse complement strand
TACCGCATTGTTCCGGCAATGTGTTCATATCCCCAATCGGGATTGCTTTTCGCCAGCTGCAGGACTCTTTCTACTATTTCCGGAGAGACGGGCTTCCTGCCCCGCTTCTTCTGACCGTCATTGACACTGTTATATTTCGCTCCCACCAGATCCGAATACCATTTTCGGATTGTTCCGGGAGCCCATGTCGGTTCTATGGCGGCAAGCAGAAAATCATTCAATTCTTTGCCTTTTTGAGCCAATCGGCGTTTGTCGGATTCCGTCAGGATTGGGCGTTCCTTGCCCGTCAGCGAAGCCAGATGCTCCTCGTAGATGCGGAGCTTCTCCGCCATGTAGTCATTCATCTTCTGCATATTCACGAGAATTGTCCGCAGATCCCCGTCTTTCACATCCTGCATGAACGAAACCAGTTTATTGACTGTTTCATTGACCTGTTTACTGTTCATATTGTAATCGCTCCATCAACAATTTAACTGCTGTATTTTTCAGTTAATATACAGCTGAGGTTATCCGCTTGCGAATGCAATATGAAAATCTATGCATTTTCAAGTCTTTTGCAACACTCGGATCCAGCGACGGGTGCTTTCTCAGTTCGCTGTATTCTTGAATCGTCAAGCCACTGTCCCAATATTCTTCTGACAGTCCCGCCTTCCAATAACCACGTCCTTCGCGTCCCATGCCGTCCTCCTTTCGTTCGGGGTTACGCAAGAACACATAGCACACTGGTCGTCTCAAATCTAGATGGGGCTGGCTGGGCGGATACGTTTTTCATGGAGATATTCTTTCTCATTAAATGAAATCATGTATCGGTATATTGGCTTTGGATTTATTCTCCCATACGAGGCAACGAAACAGAGTTCGTCCATCAATAATTGTTCAATTATACCGACTGAATCATGCTGGGCACGGAGCTGAACTTATTATCACTTCCACAGCGAGCTCGATTTCGACATGATTTCAAAAAATTACATTCAGTTGGAGACCGCGCTCAATGTATATCCCAGACGCCTGGCTTTCTTTTGCAAATTTTTCAATTCTTTTTCCTGTCGATGTCGCTGATAGGCTTCGGCATCATAACGGATAGTCCGCAAGTCATTTTTCAGTATATTATAGATAATTACGGCAAGTTTACGAGCTATGGCGACTTTTGCAGTAGCTGGTCCGAGGCGGCTTTTTAGGCGTCGATGATTCTCACCAAGATAAGAGTCGGTCCGTTGCACTATCATTGCAGTGTTAACCAAAGCGCGACGTAATGGGTTTGCGCTACGTGCGGTTTTGCTACTTTTACGTGAACCGGCACTCACCTGATTCATTGGAGCCAGTGCCAACCATGAAGTAAAATGCCCGGCCGTAGGCCACGCCTTGACATCGGTGCCGACTGTTGATAGAAAAGTCATCGCGACAGAAGCGCCAATACCACAAAGTTGCGTTATATCCGTACCAAAGATTTCATATAGCACCGGCCGTAACTTGTAGGGAAATTCCAAACCGTCTTCTCGATAATTTAACGGTTCTGGCGGCAAATCTTCTTTTGTAGCTTTCTTGGGAAATTTTTCCAGCATGAGATAGATTTCTTCATTCAATTCATGTAACTGCCGTTGCTGATCACGATAGCATTGATACCAGACTTTCAGTACCGTCAAATGATCTGACTGAAAATTTCCATCGAATGCCGCAAGGCATTCTTCTGCTGTTTTCTGAACTCTGGTGTCAACAAGTTCAAGTAACTGATGAGGATTATGATTACCGGAAAGCAAAGCTTCGATGATTCGGCATCCTGTCAGACCGAGCGTGTTGCTTACAACCATATCCAGACGAAAATTCATCTTTATCAATTCGCTATTTATGCGCTGCGCATAACGAGCAATATCGTCAATAATCTTTCCTCGACAGTCCCACAAACTCTGCAATGCCGCCACGTCTCCATCAGGAACGAATGACGCACGCAAGAATCCATAGCAATGTAAGCGACTGATCCAGACGCAATCGGCATAGTCACTTTTAGGACGTCCTTTTACGCCTTTAATATTGCGGGCATTCACTAAGCAAGTATCGAAACCCTCATTTTTCAGCATTTCAAATACAGGAATCCAATAGATTCCTGTTGCTTCCATGGCTACTGCCGTCACCTTTTTCTCCTTCAGATAGGCGACTAACTTACGTAATTCACCAGTTAATGTCCCGAAGGTTTTTACTTCCGGTTCATAATTGTCTTGGAACCCTCCCGGACATACCCAGATTTCTTCTTTGTGTAAATCCAAACCGGCTGCATTCGGATTGAGCATTTCCAAATTCTTCCGGTACCTGCGCTCAAAATCTTCTTTGAGGGGCTTGCTTGATGAAATTGTATTCATGGCCTTAACACCGAAGATGTTGATTGATGCTCCTCGGATCCTCCTGTAGTAATATTGCAGAAAATTCCACCTTTGCAAGACCACTTGACTTTGCATGCAGATTAAGCCCAAGTTTCCACGCTTTTGCGGAAGCGTGCGCTACCGAGACGCTGGGCATATACGAATATTCGATATTCTTCTCTATCATATATTCCTTAAACAAACGAAAGCATCGCTTGTTCATGTATATGATGCTGGAAGCACAATGCCTCTTGGTTAGATGATTAATTACTTGATTTGCCGCCCGGTCATAGTCTTGATACATAAATCACCTCCTGTAAAATTAGGTGATTTACTATACCACACAAAAACATTATCCTCAGGATTTGGCATGAAAAACAGATAAATTAAGCAGGAATCGCCAAATCCTGAGAGTAGCCAGATGATGAGGATAAAGCCGGATATTCTAACATTAGAATATCCGGCAGAGCGCCTCAATCGAGGAATTGCGATCATCCGAAAGAACTGTCTCTTTGCCGGAAGCGAGGCCGGTGGTCAGCGTCTCGCAATCCTGTATTCATTCGCTGCAACATGCAAAGCAAACGGCATCTGCTTTCGCAAATGGCTCGAAGACGTTCTACCGCGTTTGAATTCCACTCCGGCAGGACAGATTGATTCGCTGATCCCCGGGGCGAAACAACGTAGTCAATGAGCTCGGGCTCGTATTATGAAGAGGAAATGCCGTCGGGCGGTCATCATAGCCCGACGGCATTCATTTTGTGGCCATCTTCCCCTTCGAAAAAATCTCCCCTCGATCCACCATCACCATGGAGCTGGCTGGGCGCTTACCTTGCAATGATCCACCGAAGCGGTGAAAATCAGCACGGACTTGCGGTCACGGGTCAGTTCCACAATCTCCCTGCAGGCGGATGTCACCAGCGCCTCGTTGTCCATTGCTGCGGCGACCTCGTCGCTGATGAACTCACCGCCACGGATATGCAGGTTTGCCAGATTCGCCTCCGCGCGGCCCGCCCTGGAAATCAGCGGGGAAAGATACCCCTGCTGAATCATTTCCTTGAGTCCCGCTTCATAGCAGATCTCGTTCAGGATGTTCTCCGGCTTGCAGATGAGCCCCCCCTTGAGCCGGAAGGGCGTTGCCGTCAGCCCGATCACCCGGACGTGTGGATTGATGACCTTCATATCGGACAGAAAGGTTCGGTACATGCCGTCCCCTTCGCTGCTGATTGCATGGGCCTCATCTACAATCACAAGATCAAAGACATCCAGCTCGCAGGCCTTGTTGTACACGCTTTGAATTCCGGCGACAATGACCTGTTCCGTGGTGTCGCGGCTCCTGAGTCCGGCGGAATAGATGCCGATCTTCAATTCCGGACAGAGCTTGCGGATCTTGTCGGCATTCTGTTCGAGAAGTTCCTTGACATGAGCAAGGATCAGCACGCGTCCATTCCATTTTTCAACGGCATCCTTTGCGATCTGAGCGAGAACCAGCGATTTGCCGCAACCGCATGGGATTACCACGCACGGGTTTGTTTCTTTGCTGCGGAGGTGTTCATATACAGCGTCAACCGCAGCCTGTTGATAAGGTCGTAATTGCATAAAAGAATACTTCTCTTCTTGTTTTTTGCTTGATTTTCTGCTGTTTTACCGTATATTAAACAGAGAATCGATACGTATGGAGGTGAAGCATGACAACCAAAATGACTCTCAGTATGGATTCCTCTGTAGTCGCGAAAGCACGCCGGATTTCAAAGCGACGGCGGACAAGCATTTCTGCGATGTTTTCCAATTATATTGCATCTCTGGAAGAGGAACCGTCCAAGGACAACGAGTTGCCGCCCATTACCAAACAGATATTGGAAATGGGGGCTGAATTGCCGCAAGTTCAATCCGACTGGGACTACAGAGATGAATTGTCCGATTCCCTTTCTGAAAAATATGGTATAAAATGAAAAATATATTCATTGACACCAATATTCTTCTGGATGTAATCCGTTATCGGGAAGGTTTCTATGAGGATGCTTCAAAAGTCTGGGCTGATTGTGAGTCTCATAAGGTTCGTGGTTTCATTTCAGCAATCAGTCTGAACAATGTGTACTACATCGTTCGGAAACTGGTTCCGCAGGATACGGCACTTACCTATATCCGGCTGATGTTGAATGTGTTTTCCATTGTTCCTTTAGATGAAACGATTTTGCGCCTTTCCGTTGATTTCCCGCATAAGGATTTTGAGGATGCGATCCAGACTTTTTCCGCCGTGCAGGTCAAAGCGGAATGCATTGTTACACGCGACAGATCTCACTTCTCGAACAATTACATGCCGGTTGTTTCCCCTGCAGAATATGTGGGGCTCTTCCGGTAATTTCATTGAATGAGCAACTCCAATGAACACTGAATTTACCGATCTTAAGCTTCGTAAGGCTTTAGTTCAAAAGGCCGTACGTTACATAAAAACGGAAGGTGTCTCTCTTGAGGAAGCTGTTGAAATCTTCCTGATTCAGATTATCCGGCATGAAGGCAGACCTCTTTCAGAATGGATTGACATGATTCCTAATTCCAAGACGCTTGCCGCCATGAAAGAAGCGAAACGTATCGCTCAAGATCCGGACATTAAAGGCTATACCGATGTTGAAGCGATTCTCCGGGAGCTGAAGGAATAAGCCTTCAATTCCGTATGCCCGCCTTGATCAGGTCAAAGGCAAGCTGTGTTTTGATTTGCTGGAGGGCGAGGCCATAGACCGAATAACGGATGTTGATCAGCAGCGACATCACCGCGGTTTCGGCCAGCGACATGGAACCGGCGATCATCCCGACCGCCGCGAACTGCAGGCTGCCGGAAAGGATCGTCACGCACATGAACAAAGCCCACCACGGCCCGTAGCCGATCCGGTTGAGCAGGATGCCGAAAGCGGCGCCCATCGTCGTATATCCCATCAGCACCGGCAGCGAAACCACGAATGCCGCCCGCTAGGCCTGGGCGGTCATTCCGGAAGAAGCGTGTTTCATTTCAATGAAATTCCCAAATAAGGTCATTAATATAGCGCACCTTCCGTATTTTACCAATCAATTTCACAACATGGTCAGCGGGTCAGCAGATAGACCATCACCCCGCCGGGCCGCGAAGCGGTATCCGCCGTGAAGCGGAGCTTGCCGTTTCCATAAGCCGACGGGACGGCGCCGTTCGGAGAGCCATCGAGCTTCAGCGCCTCGACTTTCATCTCCGGCAACGCGAGTTCGACGTCGGCCCGGCACTTTTCGAGCAGGATCGGCAGCTGCCCCCAGCTTTCGAGCAGGTTGCGGCGCTCATTCGCAAACTTCTGCTTGGTCGCGCCGAGGTTCGGCATCTGGATGAACAGGAGCTTTTCGCTTTCGGCCAGCTTCTTCCCGTCGAGTGACAGCAACGCCGCCGTCTGGTAACGATCGGCTCCGGAAAGTTTCATCACTTCACCGGACATATCGCCGGAGAAGGTCATCACTTCGCACTGCGGAGCGACGATCTTCACTGTTTTCGCCTTCGAATCAAGCGTGATCTGCCCGCCTGCGCTCGTGATGACTCCGGTCTTCCCGAGCTTGTCGAGAGCGGCGCGGGCGGCGGCTGGAAGCCGTTTCTCCCAACCGGCATTGAGCGCATCGACCTTCCGCACGCCGGGGAACGAAGCGGCGGCGCCGAGCGTGCCGATCCGGCCGTAGAGGCCGAGTTCGGTGAACTCTGCCGGATAATCGCCGTCATCCTCCGGTGGACCTGCGAGCCGGCGAAGCTGCCCCGACGTACAGGTGAAAGCAAAAGCAGGTTTCGCCGCCCGGATATATTCACGCATGAAGAGAAGATTGATAATGCGTTCCGCCAGCTGCGCCTGCGGATCGTTGACGATATCAAAACCATACGGCACATCGACCTTATCCATGTTGTAACGCCCGTGCGACCAGGCGAACCGATAGAGGGCGTCCCAATCCTGCAACCCGGCATAACCGCCGATCAGCGGCGCCGCTTCGCCCCGGTACGGGTTCGGATTGCAGAAGTTGAATTCAGTGACGGTGTACGGTTTGCCGAAAATCCGCGCCGGCATCAGATACCGCGGATGTTCCGCGCGATTTGCGATGGATGATTTATTGGAAAACGCATACGGCAAGTGCCATTCCCGCACCGGAAACCAGGGATGATCCCAATACTGATGATTGTCCACGAAATCCAGATGCTCACGTACTTCATTCATCGTGAACTTGCTGATCATATTGAGATCGGTAACCAGCGCAACCAGTTTCAGCTCCTCCTTCAGGAACCGCTTCTGTTCTTCGATGCTCCTGATCTGAAGATCGTTCAGGAACTCAATGAAGAGGCCCCCGCGTGAGGTGCGGTTCTCCGGTGTGTCAAGCCCTTTCTCTTTCAGGTATTCGACATATCTCTCCTCGAAAAGCGGGATAAGCGCGGGATCCCATCCCCGCCAGATGATGACCAGAGGATTTTCGTTCACAAGATTCAAAGCATAGAGTGCCGGATCCTCCGCATAAGTCAAACCGGTATAGGGATTTCGGTGGGTCAGCAGCCGCCGGGCGAATTCCTTCCAGTTATCCATCGCCGATTTGCTGAGCGGAATCAACCTCTTCAAGATGAATTTCTCCGGACTGGTGCGTCCTTCAAGTTCTTTTATGTGGTCCCCCGGCTTCAATTCGCGGCTTGCATAAAGATCCAGACAGGAATAAATTCCATGTTTTTTCAGTTCCGCAAACAGGTAATCAAGTTGATCGAGTGCCCGGGAATCAAAAGTCAGAGAGTCTGGTGCATTCGGATCGATAAGTCCGTTATCAAAATGATGAAAGCGCACGGTGTTATAGCCGAGCCGGGTCGCCTTGGTCACGAAATCATCGGCAAGCTCCTTGCTGAGATAGTTTGCTGTGCCGACCAGATTCGGCCCGAAAAAACGGATCCGCTTTCCCGGCGCGTCACGAAATGAGAAATGTCCGGTCTGGTCGACCACTACCGGTCCGTATTTGCCGGCCGGAGCATCGAGATAGCCCGAGAAATCAAGCGGAGACCCCGCCACGGTATTGCCGTTGTATTCGACCGGCAGCCAATCCTTGTCTGCAACAATATACGGCAAAGCTTCGGGCCGTCGGAGATTCAAACGGTACTCTCCGAGTGTGGCGCCGACAATCATCCAGACTGAACCGCTGTCTGCTGCCGCCTTGAAGGTCAACTTTACCGGAGCAGCTTCGACAGGAAACTGTGACAGATAGAGACCGACAAAGGTCTCAGCATTTTCTCCCGTCCAGGCGACAACACCGTTTGCCACTCCATACGGTTGCCACCAGTTGCCGACATCGCGGCCGGCAAGCACCGGGAACTCCTTGACGCTGCCGTCGGCATACTCCGCAACAACCATACCGACCGGCATAGATGCATTCGGCGTCCAGGCCGAAGCATGCAACAAGTACAGATACCTGCTTTTTTCGCCGCTACTGTCAAGCGCGATACTCTTCTCCATCGGAAATTTCTGCTGCCGGGAAGATAACACAAGACAGGAACGGCCATCGTTGCGTTCCGGATTGACGATATCAAAATCGACGCCCAGAGCGGAAAAACGACCGGACTTCATCATGCGCAAATCGTTGGTCGGTCCCTGGTCGGTCCAGCCGCCTTTCCCGTCGTTGAGCTTCTCGTCTCTGAATCCCATATTGAACACATTTCTCAAATCAACGGAGGCTGTGTACGGCGTCTCAAGTCGTATGCGGATTTTTAAGGAGGCGTCGTCAATTTTTCCGGCGGACGGAGTCGCTCCGATCCGGAATATAAAATATTGATTGCCCCATTTCCGATCATCTTGGATCAGCAACATGAAATCTCCTTCAACCGTGACAATCCTTCCGTTGCTTCCGAATCGGAGCGAACGGGCATTCCCGTTGAAGATACAGCTTTCTTTGCATACTTCCGGCAACTCTATTTTTCGGCCATCGACTATGACGTCTCCCGGTTCCGCCAGCGGCATGTTCATAGTCAAAGCGAGCGCAGAGGTTTCGACAGGAGAAGCAGCCTTGAAACGGGCATGATAGGCAACACCGTCCGGAACTGCGACTGCCGAAATCTTCGTCCGGAACCCGTTCCATACGCCGGAAGTTTCGAACGAGTCGGAACCAAAGCGCGGAAATCCCGCATCCATCTTGAAATTGCCGCCGTCAAGGACTTCAGCATGCCAATCCGGTGCGTACCAGTTCCAGCGAAGTACGCGCGTTCCGACTCTCAAGTTTCCGCAATCGTCGATTGCGGGACAGGCCGGCAACGTTTCGCCGGAAACGGCAGGCAGCAATCGGAAATCGGCTGTGAGCCGCCAGTTTGAAATCTCATTTTCCATCCCTTTCGGCATCAGCCGGATGGTAAACGTCTTGAGGTTGAAAGCACGGTTATCCTGAATATAGACTTTGAAATCGCCACTGATCCGAATTTTCCGTTCCGGCAATCCAATCATGACGATTCCGGCCTCACGATCAAAAATGCCCGGTTCTGCCGCTTCTTCCGGCAAGCTGATTTCATCTCCATCTACATTCACAGCGAGCCCGGGTTCCCCAACCGGAATGTCGATTGCCAGTGCCAAAGTGTCTGTCGCAATCGGAGTCGCCGCTGTAAGCATGTAATCGCACTGAAATGCCTTGTCGCCGCTTGCCGTCACCGTCTCAGTCACTTCAAACACATTGTCCGAACCTCCGGCCGGAAGTTTCCCGCGAAGTTCATAAGTGCTGTCGGATCGTTTCAACACCTTCGCCTCCGGTTTCAGGCTTGATTGATCGCTCCCCTGCCAGCCCGCCCCGAAGTGTTGAAGAAAGAACCGCACAGAATCAATTTCAAATTCTCCCTGCGCCCCAAACCGAAGCTCTTCCGGCAATCGATCAACCGCCGAAACGCCGGCCCAGCCAAGTATCATCAACAATACCATCAACCGTTGCATCGTCATCATATTCCTTTATAACTCATCAATTTTTGCCATTCCATCATCACCACGGTCATTTTCATAATCCGCAGCACGGACTTTCTGCGCAGAACCATCTGCACGAAAAAGCGGAGCCTCCCAATTGGGATGAACAAGAAACGAGTCAAAAACTTCAGGCGCTATATTCATCAACGTCGTCCCTCCCGAACAAATAATCAGCATTTGCCGCGAGAGTTTGCTCATTGGCTTACCCAAACCGGTATATCCGAAAGCAGTACAGACCGGGCCGCTCTGGCTGTCGCGCATGTAAAAATAATCGCAGCGTTCTTTGGATGTATGCGTCCAGCCCTCTCCGGAAGTGGGCAAAAAAGGACAGGCGAAAAGTTTTGAACGAAGATCGCCTTCTGCCGGCTTATACTGACACCACGACGGACCGCCGATATAGATGCTGACACGCCCCAGGCCCACATTTTCAACGTCCCACAGACACCAAGGAGTTGAGGCTTCGCCGTTGCCGGTCTTAGGAAGCTGATCATGGTTATCATTCGTATACATAATCACTCCTGATCCGATCTGCTTGACATTATTGATACACTTGATTGTGCGAGCGGCCGTACGCGCCTTGTTCAAGGCCGGAAGCAGCATTCCGGCAAGAACGGCTATTATTGCAATCACTACGAGCAATTCAATAAGAGTAAATGAGCTGATTTTTTTCATTTTCAATCCTTTCTATTGGTTGGGTTGTAATAAGTCTCTCAACCAGCCGTTGCTGAAAAGCGGCCGGGTCGGTCATTTCCGCGGCGACCAGCATCTCGCGCCCCTCCGGCGAGATTCGCGTAAAGCCGCCGTCATCCACCGCAAGTTTCAAACGTTCCAGGCGGGTGAACTCCCCGGAATACGCCAGATGGACCGCCGCTGTATCATAAAGGATGCTGCTGGCATGTGCCGGGCCGCCATGTTTCCAATAATTTCGCCAGACGGCATATTGAGCAAGAATGTTTCGGGCAACCAGTGCGGTTGATTCCGCAATTTTGCGATAATCCACTCCCGATAACGTGATATCGCCGCAATGATCGAGCGGCGTCAGGAGGATTTCACGCCACGGCGCCCGGAAAGTCCGCTGCGCTGCCAGCACATCGAGTTTGATATTGTATTCAGCAATCGCTCCGGCCGCGCCGCGATGCTGTTTCGCGATCGAACCGCCCATCACGCTCAGGCGACATCGGGAAACCGCTCGCTCATCACGGCGGCAAAGCTCGGCGAGAGTAGTCAGCGGCGCGATGCCGATCACCGTCAGCTCCGGCTCGGCGGCAATCAGTTCCAGCGCCCGGCCCACACCGTCCTCCCAGAAGCCTCCGGAGTACTGTTCCGGCCGGTAAGAGTCGGCATATTCATGCATGGTTTCGGGCGAACCGTCCGCACGCGAGACGCCGATGCCGACCGGAATATCGTCGCGGCCGCACGCCTCCAGGAATCTGGCCGCGACTCTGGCCCGGTAACGGGCATCACCGGTTGAGGTCAACACCAGTTTCAGGTCAAATTCAGGGCTGTTCAGCAGCATCCCGAGCGCCCAGGTGTCGTCGATATCGTTGCCGATGTCCGTATCCAGAATGGTCGGAATCGGTTTACGGCCGCAGTTTGTCATTATGGTTCCTTTCGTTGTTTTTCTTTTTATATTATACCGTAATTTATAATCCGAACCAACTGTATTTTTGGTGCAAATAGATAAATAAATGGCACAAATCGCCAGAATTGCTGGAAAATGCCGAAAAACGGCGTTATGTTGCACCCATCAACGAAAGGAATCGATATGAGCGTACAATCGGTGGAACTGCCGTTGCTCTTCTATGCGTGGCGGCGCAAGGTAACAGGCAATGTCGCTCCGCACCAACATGGCGGCTGCGAACTGATCTATGTACTTGAGGGGCATTGCCGGGTAGAAAGTCCGGCCGGTATTTTTGAAGGCACTCCCGGCAAACTGCTGGTCATCCCTCCGGAAGTGATTCACAACCAGATCGATGATCCGGGCGAAGACAATATCTTCTGCGTTTTTCAGGCGAATCCGGTCCTGTTTGCCCAACACTGGCGTTCCCTTGACCTCGGCGGTGAAACGCGGACTATCCGCATGTTTCTTGAACTGTGCGATATGACCGAGAAAAACGATTTTACGGGGGCATCGGCTCTGCTGCTGAGCTTTCTGCAAAGGCTCTCAGCTTTCGAGCAGAAACAGTCCCTCTCCACCCAACAGCACCCGAAACTCTGCAAAGCCCTCGAATTCCTGCATGAAAATCTCACCCGTCCCATCACGATCCGGGCGACAGCGGAACATGCCGGAATCAGCGTGTCGCTGCTGCGTAAGCTCTTTGCGGACTACTGCGGAACTCCGCCGCTCGGCTATCTGCAAAATCTTCGCCTTGCCCGAGCTGAAGAATTGCTGAAAAATCCCTACCTCTCCATTGCGGAAATCGCCGCCGAATGCGGATTCGACAGCGCCGGTTATTTCATCCGCCTCTACCGGCGCAAGCACGGCACTTCTCCCGGTAAAGCGCGCCGCAAGCTGTGAGTTCTTTAGTTCCATTATAATAAATTCAAGATAAAATAAATCCATATAGGACAACGTTTCCTTCACGCAGCTTTCTACCAAACTTGCGATTTGCTCCTGTTTCGTGGCGTGCAATTTTCCGAACGTTATCACACCTCACGTTCCCTGCCGGTGGTCATACCAGAAATTCGTTGGAGAAGCAACGGCGCGTCTGAAAGATGAGAAAGTGTTTTTTTGTTTCCATCTCCGCTGAAAAAAACACCCCGATCTGTCGTTTACGATGGAAATTCGTTTTGCAGAGAAAGGGTTATACCAGGAAAGCTTCCTCTGTGCAATGAGCATCAAACCTGTTGAATCCCCGACGGCCAGGAAAAATCCATCGTCTTCGCAATCGAGGCCATGCGGCAGGAAAATGCAGTCAAATGTCCAGGGTGCGGCCGGACGGAATAACAGCTTCCTCCCGGAGCCGAAGGCCGGATCCCCGCTATCGTGGCATAGAGATGATAAAGGATGTGAGCGCTCCAGCCGTGACAATCTGAACGTGTCGGCTCCGACGTTTCCGGCATGGTGTCAAGATGCAATTTTTCTACCGCTTCCCAGTTGTCGAGCCGACGGAAAAATGCATTCATAAATCCAGTCACGGCGGCAGCTTCCAGATAATAAAAACTGAAATACAGCGAGGTCCGCGTCAACAAAAATTGTTTCGATGGAGCGAACAGATTTTCCGCGGTTCGCCGCTGTATTGACGGCTCAGGAATTCCAGCCAGCAGCATCAATGCGTTTGCATGCTCGGAAAACACATTCTCATCAGCCAGATCAGAAAACAATCCGGCTTCCGGAACATAAAATTTCCGAATGATGTTCTTCAACAACGTATTGTGCCGACGGGAAAAACGCGCCGCAAGTTCCGGTTCATTTTTCCATCTGCAGATTTCCGCAAATTCTTTCAAGACATACGCATACAGTGCATTAAAAATACAGTGAGCCTGCGTTTCCGCTCCCGGGGGAACCCCCTGCGGCCACCCCTCAACCCAGTCGACAAACCGCCACCCGCGATTGATCCGGAGCAATCCCTCCGCGTCGAGAGAATTCTCCCACGCAAGCAGACTGCGGACACCAAGCGGAAAAATCTGTGAGGAAACCTCCCGTCGATCCCGGTAACGAATATAATCACAAATTGCAAGCAGAAAAATCAAAGAGAATCCAGGAATAATCTGATACGCCTGTGCCGGATAAATCGACATGAAGATTCCATCTTCACGTATTCCTTCCGCCCAAAGTTCCATCACATGGTCCGCCAGTGCACCAAATGCTTCTCCGGCAGACACATAGCCGGCAAGCAGCTGAAGCCGCCCGTCGCCAATGTACATAAGTTGCTCGTAGTAAGGGCAATCCATCAGCGTATCGTGAGCACACATCTGCAATGTTTGAAATGCAGGCGCCACCAACGCATCCAGTCGAGGGTCCGACGAGCGCCATTCCCCGGCAAATTCCAGCGGATAGCGATTCTCATAGAACTTCAAACCGTGAATTTCCAGAGGTTCGCATCCGGAGATGATGCGAATTTCCGCATAACGCCCCGCCCGGTAATCGAAGTTAAAAAAAGTGTTCTCTCCGCGACCGGGGAAAAAACGATCACAAAGTCCCCGGAAATATTTCCCGGCAAATTCCATTCGATCACCTTTTTCCGTTTCCTCCGGAGTACCGAACAAAGCTTCCGCCCAGGATATGACGATTTCACCGCCATTCCCGCCATGGACCTGAAATTGTTCACGGCAACAGCAGTAATGGTCAAAACCAAACAGAATCCGACGACAGGAATGAGGCGGAAGAAAAAATATTTTACCTTCGTTGTCATCCGGTAACAAGGTGGAATTCGCTGTGTACGCGCTTCCCGACAAATTATGATCGACAGCAAGAATTCGCCACGAGGTGATTTCTCTTTCGCAAAACGGCGGCAACAGGGAGCTGTCCAATTTCCGGTCGGAACAGCGCACCTGGCGAAACGTGCGGGCATCGCTGCCGATCTCCGCTCGGACCGGTTCCAATCGTTCCCGGGGAACCGGAATACGATTATCAAACAGAAGTATGCCGCCGACACATTGAAAATTTTTCAACTCCTGCCGCTCAAATGAGAATCGAGTTTCCCGGCGACAGCGCCACGATGCAATGCCGGTATTGAATGTCACGCCGTCGACACCTTCCGCCAGGACATACAGACCGCGGGGGAGCATCATGCGGCTGCGGGGGGAATATTCCCCATAGTCGACCAGCAGGAGTTCCAGCTGATGCCGCCCAGCGGTAACATGCAGAGGAACTCGTTCCAGAAATACCCGTTCCCGGGTAAATTGCAGATGGCTGACCGCCGCACATGTTCCGTCCAGCGAAAGACGAAAACCGGGAACCGCGGCAATTTGAAGTTCCACGTCCCGGTTCTCTGGTGTTTCAAATTCCAAGCAGAAAACAGCGCTTCCCGCAAACGGTGGATTTAGCCAATGTGCAGAAGCAAGTGAACTCGTCATGATCGCACTGGTTATTTCACTTCCGTCTCACGTTTCGCATCACGCACCAGAAAAGTGACTGTCACCAGTTCGCCGGCCTTGCACTTGATGTGCTGGAAGAAGCGATCGTTATGGCTGACCTCCACATAATTTTTCCCCTCAGGAGCGTTTTCGCCAACGACCCGGCAGTTCTCTCCCATATTCCACCAGCCGTTCGGACGGGGAGGCTGATAGGTTTCGAAACCACCGTTGGCCAGAACCGCCCCCTCGACGCGAATGTTGTCATAGGCGACAAACGGACGCTTCTTCCCCACCGGATCCGCCATCAGTTGAACAGAAACTTCTCCGTCTTTTTTCGGTACGAACTGAAAGGATTTTTCCTGCCATTGCTCCGAAGCTTTACCGAGCACAATCAGGCGGGTTTCCGCCTTATCTTTGAGCCAGCCGGCTTTCCCGCCTGAAATGCCCTCCGAGCCTCCCTTGAAAACCAACCCGCCGGTGGCATCTTTGCATTGCAGGTCGATCCGGAAATCCACCGCAAATGCCACCATGATTCCCGACATTCCCAGTACAAATCCCAGCAGAAATTTCATTCTCTTTCCTCCTTGTTTTCTGTTTTTTCCCTTGAAAGAATCGATCTCTCAAACAGGCAAAACGGTCTGTTTTCAAGGAATCTGATTCTTCCTTATGACCTCACGAAAATATTCCCCGCTGAGTTTCAGCGTCCGCGCCCCGGTATGAAAATTGACATAGGCCAGACCGAAACGCGGCCGGATCCCGCAGTGCCACTCCAGATTGTCCAGCAGACTCCAGTGGAAATATCCGGTCACCGGATACCCTTCCGCCACCGCCTGTTGCAGAGAACCAAGATAACTGCGCAGAAACTTGATCCGCAAAGTATCGATAATTTTACCATCCTTCCTCGGTCGATCCGGGGTGGAAATTCCGTTTTCCGAAATTAGAATCTCCTTCGGGTTCCACAATTCGTGAACGATCCGGCACCCCCAGTAGAGGGAATCAGGTTCAAACCGTCCGTCATTGATCCCCGTATCTTGATGATTTAGAACATCCAGGACCTCATACCCCTTTGCATTTTCCGGTGCACTGCGGACCAGTCGGCCGAAATACAGATTCAAGCCGAGGAAGTCCATAGGAGCGGAAATTCGGGCAAAGTCTCCCTCGCGCACCTCCGGAGCATCCGCCCCCGCGGCATTCCAGTAACAATCCGGATATCGCCCCTCCATCACCGCCGTGATGAAATGCGCATTGACCTCCCGGAATGCTTTTTTGGCTGCGGCAACATGATCCGGCGTATCCATGACCGGCATCATGAAACGGGGATTTTCCGCCAGGCCGACTTTGGCGTGCGGCGCCGCGGCACGCAATGCCTGAAGTGCAGTTCCGTGCGCCAGCAGCAGGTGATGACGCACCTGATTCCGGCGCCGATTGTTCAATTGAAGTCCAGGTGCGATGCTTCCCAGGCTGTAGCCGACATCGCTGCAGGCGAGGAATTCATTGGTCGTAAAATAGTTCTTCACCCGGGAGCCGAAGCGTTTCGCCATCAGCGAGGCGTATTCGCCGAAGAGCTCCACACAGTCCCGCGACTCCCAGCCGCCCAGCTCCTGCTGAAGCGCCAGCGGGAGATCCCAGTGATAAAGCGTCACATACGGCTCAATTCCTGCCGAGAGCAGTTTATCGCAGAGCGAAAGGTAATATGCCATGCCTTTTTCGTTCACCCGCCCACGCCCCTCCGGCAAAACCCGGCTCCAGGCTACCGAGAAGCGGTAAGCCCGCACCCCGAGATCACGCATAATGGCAATATCCTCGTCCACATGATGGTATTCATCAGCGGCAATCATCCCGTCGACATCGTCGGCGATGGCGCCCGGCCGTTTTTCAAACTCATTCCAGATGGACGGCCCCTTACCATCCTCCAGTCCGGCCCCCTCGACCTGATAAGCGGACGTGGCGGTTCCCCAGATAAAGTTTTCGGGAAATTTTCGAGCACTCATAAACTTCACTCCTGCTCCAATCTTAAATCGGTATCGGTAATTCGCACTCTGCCGATGGTATTTTCCCCCAGTCCCAGCCGTACTTGAAGAAAATCCATTGTATCGGTAAGTTCCATTTCCAGCTGGTATGTCTGCAACGTCCGGGAGCCGGTCAGATCGCGTTTTAAATAGTCCTTTCCATACTGCACTCCCTTTCCGTTCACGCTGCTCAGGCCGATAAGGACCCCGGCATTCCCCCGGCCGGCAGAGGTTGCCACCACCCCGTCAAAAGCAAGCGTCACCTGGAAAATCGCCCGTTTGAATTTTCCCTTCGGGATCTCCACCTTCTGCATGATGACAAAGGGGGCGACGGCCGACCTCTTCCGTTGCAGGATTACGCTACTCTTTCCGGCTTCAAGGCTCGTACCTGCGGAAAGCGTATAATTCCAGTTTTCGGGATCACCGTAGGAAACGGAGGAAAAATCGCCGTTCTTCAGCAACTGCCGGGAGGGAATGCGAATCAGCGTGTAATGAAGGCGCCGCTGGAAGGATTGTCCGGATTTGCCCCCCAGCGTCTCCTTCCTGTAATGATTTCCGGCACGGCAGATCTCCACCTCAAATCCATAGAGATCGCGCGGCGGCAGCTCGGACAGCGGAATGCGGATCTCCATCGTATAACCGTCAGCGGTCCGCGTCACGGTTCTCTCTGCCGCCGTCCCGGCGTGACGGGTGGCAAGTTGCTTCGTCCCGTCGGCCGCGGGTACTACCGCAAACACATATTGATAGGATTTGAACTTATCCAGCTCCAGGTTCCGTACCGGGTCGGGATCGAAGAAAACTTCGATACATGAGCCATTCCACAACGCGTCGTCAGGAGTGGCCTTCGGCTCAGCCTCCCGCACCCGGCAATGAAGATGGAGATTCCCGTCCTTTTCCCACATCCGTATTACGCTTCCCTGTTCCAGGCGAAATTCTGCCGGCAACGTCGCAGAACGTTCCGAAACAAGTTTGACCCCTTCGGGAAGCGTCTCCTGAAAATTCTTCAGCAATAAAGTGTTGCCTGCAACATTCTGTTTGAACGAAAAATGGAGCTTCCGACCCGCGAAGTCGACCTCGCTCTCGCACGACAGCCCGGTCAAATTGCGTCCTTCAAGATAGAGATCCCCGCCGCAGCGACGCGCATGGAAGGCAATGTTTTTTTCCAGTTCAAATTTGGAATTTTCAAGGAGTTTCTGCACTTCATGCGGTCTTCCGATGATGAAATACGGCTCGAATCTCAACCGCAGTGCTTTCTGCCCGGTCCGATCATTCCCGTACAAATCCAGAATCCTGCAATGTGGATTGTCACCCGGCACCCATTTGCTGCCGCCGATCCGGAAGTCATACAGAAACCCCAGCGCCTTCTGCCCATCCCGGCTGCAGAAAATTCCCGCACGGAGATTGTTTCCCAGATCGACCTCACGACACGGGAACACCATATCCTTCAGCAAAAAGGAGAGTGCATTGAGCGCCGCCGCGTTTTCATTGAGTGAAATCAGATCCACATTGTTCTGCGGCCGGTTCCAGAGGGAATCGCCGGAGACGGACGGAGCGGCCACCACGCCGTGAAACAACCCGTCCAGATAATGTCGCAGAATCTCGTTGGCGCCGAAATCCGCCTTCAACATGTAATTGTTGACCTGCTTCCGATAGGCGGTCTGAAGATAATAACATTCCGTATTCCACTGCGGCTTATTCCGGGTAAGGCGGCGGATATTCGCAGTGCAATCCCGGTAGCGGTTGCGAACGCCATTCAAATAATCCAATCCGGTATCGTAAGGGTGAAATGCGATTCCGTCAAGATAATCGACATAGTTCGGATCAACCTCGTTGAGCTTTTCGCACCATTTGACGACGTTGAGTCCGAAGTCCCCGGTCACATCATTGCCCAGTACGATACAGTCCGGATCATATTTTTTCAGAAAGGCATGGGCGGCACGCAGATACCGAATATAGTCCTCCGCCATCCAGACACCGACACTCGGCTCGTTGAAAATCTCCCATATGGAAATGCGATCGCCCCAGTGTTTCGTCACAAAATCCAGATAACGCTCGAATACCGGCATCGGCGGATTGACCGGGTCCAGCGCTTTACTGCCGGATTTACCGACGTACCGTGTGATATATTCCGGGAACGTACAGGTCCCGTTTATCAACGAATTCGCCAATGCGTTCCCGTTGAAAAAATGCATTGTTCCCCCGACGACGAAGAGCGGAATCTGATCATTTTTTTTCAGCTGTGCGACCTCGAGCTCCATAAGGGTTCGATCGAATTTCCCTTCCGCATATTCCAATTTGCGCCAGTGCCCCCAGATGCGAACCATATTGACACCGGAATCCGCCAGCAAACGATAGGAACGGGAAAACCCGTTTTGAGAAATCGCGATGTTCCGGTATTCCCCGCCGGCGGTGTCCGTCGCCAGAAGACCGCCGTTGATTCCCAAGCCGTATCCCGGGGAACCGGCGGCATGCTTCACTCTCGGATGCATCACCAGAAATGGACTTTCCAGGGTTGCCAGTTTCCGCTTCCCCAGCTGAAGTTCCGAAAAAAACGCGCCGAATTCAGTTGCGGGGAACGAAACGGTACCGACAAACAGATCGCCCGCTTCCCGCTTCAACTCCAGCGGGAAAGTTTTCCAGATGGATCGGTCAAACGTCCTTTTGACTCCCAGCGCGCCACGAACCACGGCCGATTTTTCCGCCGGAAGCAGCGCCCGGACAGTCAGTTGCACCGGAGCATCCTGCATGTAAACCTGATCCCTCCGACTCGGCGTCACGACATACTCGCCGTCATACGGTGTGGTTCCATCGGTATATTCGACCCGGAAATTATCAAAATAAAGAGTGTTCGGCGTACCGTTCTGAGGAATATCAGGAGTACAGATCCAGACCGCATAAAAGCAACTGTACGGCTTCACCTTGAATGTCCGGGAGAATCTCTGCCACTGTTCGGTCGGTCGGAATGAGAATCCGGTCAACAAAGGGTAATACGAATCCCGGTCGGCATCGGCATTGCAACGCAGCCCGATGGTGTAGTTATTTTCCGGATGCAGTCGGCCGTCTTCCCCCGGCCCCATTTTGACATCGAAGGAAATCATGATCTCGCCGGCCCGTTTCAAATAGAAGTCCGCCAGTTCAATCCGGTAACGGGATACCCCGCGATAACCGGGTATTTTCATGCACTTCCCGGGA
>OIWS01001816.1_pt1 | contig 19596 bp, 11 predicted proteins | sample 1587611 | NCBI WGS metagenome assembly OIWS01 (sample SAMEA3888919, study PRJEB22519) | human gut metagenome | biome: human gut; feature: human-associated habitat; material: faeces | place: Denmark | collected 2010 | reverse complement strand
CATTTCTGTTTTTTATCCCAACTGGCTTATAATTCGGAAATTTTATCTAAATTTGCAACTACTAAAACAATGTCGCACCTATGCACACGAAAAACCACATACACACCCTATACCAGCGCCCCGCTACACACCTTTTTGTGCTCATTGCCACTCTGTTCATGTTTTTGCCAGCACCCCTACAAGCCAAGGTGGGCGGTCTGGCCTTTCAGAACCCAGCCAACTCTATCGAAAAGCGCACCTCATACAGTGTGTTTGGAGACAAGGAAGAACAATTTATTGAACGCCTCGACATCTCGTTCGATATGCGTCTACCTTATCGCGAAGAAGTGGGATATATTGTGCGCGTGATTGATAAAACCGACAATAAAATATTTAATGTGTTTTATGATGGGCGTGGCAACGACTATTTTGAACTAAACCGCGAGGGCTATAAAGGCCTCATCAAGATACCGTTCAACCGACAAAAGCTTATGCTGAAGCAGTGGTTTAAGGTGCACATCAGTTTCAACATGAAGCGGCAAACCATCAGCATGAGCATTGATGGCGAACAAAAAAGCACCACGCTGCCCACAGGCAAAAACAGCTTGCCACGTGTCATTCAAGCCAGCATTGTGTTCGGACGAAGCGATTATCTTATCGATGTACCTTCGTTTGCCATGCGCAACCTAGTGGTGAGTGATGCCGATAGCCGCTGGCGCTTTCCTTTAAAACAAACGTCTGGCACAACTGTGCTTGATGAACAACACCACACCGTAGGCATTGTCAACTCGCCCTATTGGCTCTTGAACGATCATTACCACTGGACGCCACTATTATCATGGAAGTCAGACACTCCTGCTGGTCATAACTTTTTTGTTCCTAACCATCAACTGCTTTACTATAACAACGATTCCTTATATATTTATAATGTGGTAACAGGTGCTACGCAGCGACAACCGTTTGCACAGTCTTGCCCAGTAAAATTATACCTTGGCACCAACTTTATCGATCCCACCCACCATAAACTATACAGTTACGAGACTTTTAGAGAAAATAAAACCGAGGTAGAACCTTCAGTGGCCAGCCTCAACCTCGACACCTACCAGTGGAACGTTGAGAGCACCGTACAGATAAACGAGGGGCAGATGCACCACCACGGATCTTTCTATCGCCCCGACACACAACAATTTATCATTTATGGCGGTTTTGCTAACATGCAATACAGCTCACGCTTTTACAGTTACAATGTTTCTGACCACCATTGGCACATGCTAAACGAGGTGCAGGGTGAACGCTTCCCACGCTATTTTTTATCGATGGGCTATGATGGCAAACGCTATGCCTACATCTTTGGCGGCATGGGAAACGAGTCGGGCGACCAAACGGTGGGACGCCGCTTCTTCTACGACCTTCACCGCTACGACACACGCACAAACCGTGTAGAAAAGGTGTGGAACATTGACTGGAAACACTACCGCGATATCGTGTTCTCAAAATCGATGGTGCTTACACGCGACAGTTTCTACACCATTGGTTATTCTGAGTTTAAGTCAAACTCGTACATTCACCTATACCGTTTTTCATTACGCGACGGACATTTCTGCCAACTTGGCGACTCTATACTAATACACCCCGACCGTATCGAAACTGAAACATCGCTCTACTACGACGCACTGCTGCACCGCTTTATCGTAACCGTGCACGAATATAAAGACGAGCACCACAACACCTTGCGCGCCTACAGCATCAACGCGCCCGCTATTACCGAAGCGGTGTTTAACAATTATGGGTGCGACCAAAAGCGCACGCCATGGCTACCCTACGCATCGGGCTTTCTTATAGCCGTGGTGGGCGCTGGCGTATGGCTATTTAATAGAAGGCGCCACCCACGCATCATCGTAACCGACAATAGTAAGCCTGAAGCCGAAGGCATACAGCCCAACACCATATACCTCTTCGGACACTTTACTGCCTGTGGGCGCAATGGGCGCGACATAAGCCACCTGTTTACCGACAAGCTGCGTGTGCTCTTCTGCCTCATCCTTCAGCACAACGCCGAAGGGGGCATCTCGTCGCAACAACTGGGCTACGAGATGTGGGGCGACAAGACGCCTGAAAAGATTAAAAACTCGAAGAGCGTGGCTATCAACCACCTACGTCGTGCACTGAAAGAGTTTGAAGGTGTGACGCTGGTGTACGAAGCCGGAAAGTTTAAGCTAAACATCCAGCCCAACAGCCATAACGACTTACGTACCGAGCCCGACTTCCATTGCGATTACCTCTCGCTGCTCAACCTACTGAACGACGACTCCACCAGTCTGTATGAGCGTTGCTCGGCAATACTCGACATTGTGTGTCGCGGAAAATTTCTTGCCCTCATAGACACTCCTGTGCTCGACACCTTTAAGTCGAACACCGAACAGTTGTTGCTCAAACCGCTCACTACACTCATGAACGCAGCGGTAGAACAATCTGACTATACGTCGGCCCTACACTGCATAAAATGCATCTTCTACATCGACCCCACAAACGAAACGGCCTTCCACACTCAAACACGTGTATTGAAACGCCTGGGAAAAACCATGGAACTGCAAGACGCCATCATACACTACAACGAAACGTACAAGAAAATGTATGGCGAAGGAAAAGAAAAATAAAGGGCTACAAAAGAGGGTACAGCAGCTTAATATGGAACAAAACCCAGGTTGAAATGAGATAAAACCCAAGGCATTGATGCGTAAAATCCAGGCCAACGTTGTCTAAAACCCAGCGCATTGTTGCATGAAACCCACGGGCAAGTCGTCTCACACCGACCGTTGTGAACACGAGCAACGACCGTTGTGAACACGCGCATCGACCGTTATGAACACGCGCATCGACCGTTACGAGACGACTTTTCAATGCTTTCGTTCAATTTTCCTAATACTTTGACCCTTCAGTATCAATGCTTTTGACTAATTACATCCATACTTTCACCCATCAGCATCAATACTTTCACCCATCAGCATCAATGCTTTTGACTATTTGCTTCAATAATTTTGATAAATCACCCCACTTCTTCTATTTCGCCACCCCGTTTGTTAAGTATAACTAACAAACGTGTGGTTTTCGTGGTTTTTGTTTGGTATACTTAATAAAATTACTGAAACCGCTAAAAGTTTTAAGTATAACTAATAAAAAGTATATATTCTTACAGCCTATTTTTACAAATGGATAGGATGTAGAAGGATGATAACAATATTGTAACATCTGTGACACAGGTTTTTAAAACGATGGGGGTACCTTTGCCGTTGTAACATACATACGTAACGAAAAAGAATAAAAAAACGTAACGATGAATTACAACGACATGACACTTTCACAGAACGTTATCAGAAGATTATTACAGAACACCATTGGTTCAAACACTGCTGCTTTATTGTGGGCCACATGCCTATGGGCACCGCTCACAGCACAAGCACAAGAAAACAATGTTGAGAAGAAAGACACTGAAAAAACGATATCGCTACCTGCTGTGCACGGTACGGTGCGCAGCAAATATGAATATCAAACGGAAGAGGGCGAAGGACGCTTTGAAGTGCGCAACGCTCGTGTAAGCATCGACGGCAACATCACGCCCCAGATATCATACAAGGCCGAGATTGACCTGTGCGACGAGGGCTCTATCAAGATGCTTGATGCCTACACTCGCCTACGTCCCACACAGGCATGGGCCATCACCATTGGGCAGATGCGTGTGCCCTTCACCGTCGACGCCCACCGCTCGCCCCACCAGCAATATTTTGCAAACCGCTCGTTCATTGCCAAACAAGTGGGCAATGTACGCGACGTGGGTGCCGCCATGTCGTATAAGATGAATGTGGGCGTGCCCATTATTCTTGAGGCGGGCCTATTCAACGGCAGCGGTCTGACGGGGCAGAAAGACTATTGGACAAAGTCGGTAAACTTCTCGGCCAAGGCACAAGTGTACCTCCCCCACGGCTTCAACGTTACGCTCAGCATGCAGAAGATACGCCCCGACCACATTGGCATCATGATGTACGATGCCGCCACCTATTATCATAGCCACGGCTGGCATCTCGAAGCCGAATATCTGTATAAGCACTACAGCCACGAGGCGTTTAGCAGTGTGCATGCCGCCGACGTGTTTGCCAGCTACGACATACGTATGGGCAGCGGCGCACTGAAATATATCACGCCATTGGTGCGCTACGACTTTATGTCTGACCACAGCGATGGCTACCGATACCTCGACGGCAAGAAAAACGAGAACGGCGTACTGAAGATTTCAGACTATAAGCGTTCGCGCCTCACAGGAGGCCTCACCTTCAGCTTTGCCAAACCTTTTGTGAGCGACATTCGCCTAAACTTTGAAAAATACTTCTATCGCTCAGGCGCTATCGCCAAGCCATCAGAGCGCGACAAAATTGTAGTGGAGGTGATGACGAGATTTTAATTCTTAATTCATAATTTATAATGATTTGAGACGCACTGTATGGCGTTAGCCCCATTGTGAATTATGAATTAAGAACTATGAATATATTTTTCTCAAGTCATATACTTTATACCTCGCTACTAATCTGCTACATTGGTAAAGAATTAAAAGTTCACTTTATTTGATGATTTTCAATAAAAATGTTAATTTGTCGCATCAGAAATAGGTTTGTATCAAAAAAAAACTTATCTTTGGCAACAGAATAAACCTTATTCTTTGTGTTCACACAGATTTAACCATTTAATTACCAATAATATGAACAGAATCTACTTAAATCTATTAATGCTCATGATGGTATTATCCATCAACGCAGCACCACGCTCGCTCAATCAAGCTCGAGCTATAGCCATAAACAAGGCAACGACGCTTGGTGTAGACATCACATCTGCATCAAAAAGTATCAAACGAAGCATGATAAGCACAAATCGTCAGCAAAAAACTGCCGACGAGAGTTTCTATGTGTTCTCTGGCACGCAAGGCAAAGGCTATGTCATTGTGGCTGGCGATGACCGTATGCCCGACATTGTAGGCTATTCAACAAACGACACTTTTGATACGAATAACTTGCCTGACGGTCTCAAAGCGTTCCTTCAGCTATACGACGAGACTTTGGCTGCTGTTGAAAACAACGATGCACGGGTAGTGTCAGACATCAAAAAGGCGAAAGCCAACCAAAAGAAACATGCCGTAGTGGCCCCATTGCTTGAAGATATCAGCTGGGCTCAAGAGATGCCTTTCAATGCGATGTGTCCGACCTCTTATGATTCACACTGTCTAACAGGATGTGTACCTACTGCCATGGCACAAATCATGCGCTACCATAAATATCCACAAACCATACAGGCTGACATTCCTATCTATCGCACCACCTTTGGCGATGAGAAACTTGATAAAATCCCACAAGGCACACCACTCGATTGGAACAATATGTTGCCACAATATGAAGAAGGTGCATATAACGAGCTGCAACAAAAAGCCGTTGCTACGTTGATGCTTTCAGCTGGTATGGCTATAAATGCACAATATGGCGTGAGTCTTACAGAAGCGCACCCGCAAACCCGAGCTTTCGTAAAATATTTTGGCTACGATCCCGACCTCATTGCAATGCCATACAGAAGCGGATATAACGTAACGGAATGGAAAGCCTTGATAGACAATGAGCTGGCCAACAAACGTCCTATATTATACGCTGCAGCAAACGCAAATAGAGCAGGCCACGCCTTCGTTTGCGACGGATGCGACGAAAACGGATTGTATCATATCAACTGGGGATGGGCCACTTATAATGGCTATTATGATATCTCGATATTAAACCCCAGCAATTCTGATTATACTCAAAACGACTACACACAAGAGGTGCAGATGATGGTGGGTATTGCTCCTGACAATAAGAAGGAAGACAAGCCGCTCGTAACCGACCATGGCTTAACATTTGCAAAATCAGAACTTTATTTTACAACAAACGACGACAACACCTCTCGCCTTGATGGAATAACAATAACCAACATTGGCAACCGCTCGTTAGAAGAGTTTAAAGGAAATATTGGAGTTGCATATATAGATGCCAACGGCGAATACCATATAATAAGTGGTGAGGACAACTACTTCAAAATGGACGGAGCGCCTAATGAACACCAATATTACTATCAAGACTATTACTATGTAAGCATAGAAAAGAAATTGCAACCAGGCACCTACACCATTGTTCCTGTATCAAAGAAGGAAGGTGGCAACTGGGAAATAATACGTGGCTCTTATAACAGACATAAGATAAAAGTGACTGAAACCGAAGTTACTAAGATAACGCAAGACCTTACAATTGAATTTGAGGCCTTCGACGAACTATACGCTAAGGTAGAAAACTCTTTCTCAATAACCTTCACCAACAACGACGATGAAGATATTGACAAAAAGCTAACACTCACTCATAGTACAAGAGAACCCAGCAATGGATTTCAAATAACCCAATTTATGTTATCTCTGAAACCAGGTGAAAGCGTAACAAGAAAGTTCTCTTATTCCCCATATACACCCCAAAAAGAATATTTAGCTGTGAATGACGAAAATAATAACGTTATAGCCTTCAAGGAAGTAACGATTGTTGATTATAAAGAGCCACGACTCACCATTATCTCAGCAGACTTCAACAACGTTGACAAGACGATGAAGCATGAACAAGGCTTCCATGTAAGTAGCGAAATTGATTGGGATTTCTTCTATTTCAATTGCATTGACGATGTTAAAACGACCTACACTTGCGAAATACAAAACCAAGGCGGCCCATGCACCACTCACCTTTACTTACTGTTAGGTAATGTAAAGTATTATAATGGTTGGATAGACACCGATGGTGAGGAAATTAAAAAGTTGGCAGACGAGAAATTCGGTGCAGGTGAGACAAGAAAGTTTGTTTTTGATATAGACCTCTCTCTACAACATGAACGTCTGTTTGGTGTCAGCATCTCGACAAACACCTTTGGACGTCCCTATAACCCGATTTCGATTTATTCAGCTCTTGAGCCTTTGGTATTTACTAACGACAGAGGTCAAACTCTTAAAGCTAAACGCAACTACGGAGAATGTATTGCTTATTGCACAGGTAACACGAACAGTATTGAAAACACGACAGCCAATGGCGGTATAGAAATAAAAAATGCAAATGGAGCAATAACCGTGACGAGTAATCATGCACGCCATCTAAGCATCTATCACATCAGCGGTAGCAAGGTAAGTGATGTTTATTTATCAGCAAACATTCCTACCACCCTGTCGCTACCAGCTGGCATGTATATTGTAAATGGTCGCAAGATTGTTGTCAACGCAAAATAAGATAGAAAACAATTCACGTTGTATAATTCACGTTGTATAAGAGGGTGTGTCAAAATAGAAGTTAAAAGAAGTTTGGGCTTCGTCCGAAGTTAACAGAAGTTAGCGGACATATGTATAAATTGCTGAAAATAAAGCATTTGTCTGTTAACTTCCATCCATCGTAGATGGATTAACTTCTTCTTAACTTCCTCTAACTCCTATTTTGACACACCCTCTTATGAATTAAGAATTATCAATTGTCGTTTTCTTCCACTCTTTCTAATCCACGCACTCGATCGTTGGTGGTCAGTCCGCTCTTTATCTGTATATTAACGCCATCACTCAAGCCTACCTTCACGTCGCGTCGTTGGTAGGTTTTATTTTTGCCTTTACCTTGCACCAGATATACATAGGTATTATTGCCCTCAAAGTGTATGGCGCTCTCGGGCACGGTGAGCACATGCAGAGCCTCGGCCAGCACTATCTGCGCGTTGGCACTATATCCGCTGCGCACGCCCGTCTTCTCAGGCACCTGTACGGCAGCCTTTATCTCAAACTGGTTGGCACCATTAGCCTCAACAGCTTTGGGCGAAATATATTCGAGACGCGCATTAAACTTCAGGTCTTGTAGTGCCCCCACAGTAATGGTCATAGGCATGCCCACATTTACCTGTCCCACCTCGGTTTCGTCGACATTGCCGCGGAAGATGAGGTCGTTCATGTTTGCCACAGTGGCAATGGTAGTACCATCGTTAAAGGTGTTTGAGAGGATCACCGAGTTGCCCACCTTCACAGGCACATCAAGGATAACGCCCGTAACCGTAGAGCGCACCAGTGTAGAACTGGCGTTGGCATTGTTGCTCGACACGCCATCACGCACCACCTCAAGGTTATCTTGTGCAGCACTGCGCTCCTCGCGAGCCTGGTTGTAGGCTTGGTGTATCTTGTCATACTCGTCGGCCGACACCAGTCCCTTATCAAACAACACCTTCTCGCGTTCATAGTCGGTGCGCGCCTGTTTCAGGTTAATCTCGGCCAAGCGCAAACGCGACTGTGCCGACGACAGCTGTCCCATGTCAGGTATCACCTTTACCTTGGCTATCACCTCGCCCGCCTGTACGGTTTGTCCTGCCTCTTTCATCAGTTCGGTAATGATGCCACTTATCTGCGGCTTGATGTTCACCTCGTTTCGAGGTTCAATTTTTCCCGTCAGCACGGTTGTCTTGCGCAGGTCGGCCACGGTGGGCGTAAACTCGTCGTACACCTTAGGTTGCGGCTGTGCCTTTATCCACAGAAAAACAAAGGTGCCTATAAACACAATGGCCACCAGGCCAGCAATGATCATCTTTTTCATATATCGTTGTTTTTTATTTTTTCGTATTTATAGAAGTAAAGCAATAGAATACATCACTTTTCCCTTCACTTATCCAGCAATAGGATTTTTCACTTTTCACTTTTCCCTTTTCCCTTCCCTACTCGTCTCTCATTGCATCAACGGGCTTCACCGACATGGCTCGTAAGGCCGGAGCCAGCCCTGCCAACACGCCCAGCAAACTGATGAGCAGCACGGCACCAATGGCCGTCCAGAAACCTATCTGATAGTGAGCCGACGCAATGCCATCGGTAGTGGTGCCCAGCTCCAGCATCTGCAGTATCACCACGGCAAAGAGCAATCCGCTCATGCCCGCCACCAGCGTCAGCACCACACTCTCGGTAATAATTTGCGACAGGATAACGCGCGGTGTGGCACCTATGGCGCGGCGTATGCCTATCTCGGTGGTGCGCTCGCGCACCGTCACCATCATGATGTTCGACACGCCAATGGCGCCCGCCAGCAAGGTACCGATGCCCACAAGCCAGACCAGAAAGTTGACGCCCGAAAACAAATTATCCATCATGCCAAACATCACCTCGGTATTGAATATTGAAACGCCCGTTTCGTCGGTAGGGTCAATGCGGTGAGCACGTGCCACCACGCTACGTATGCGCTCGGTTTGTTGCGTCATCACCACGCCAGGGCGGCCCGTGAGGCACATCATATCGACAATGTTTCCGCGGTTATATTCTTTTAAGATGAAGCTGAGGGGCGCCACCACACTCTCGTCAGAACTGCCATTGATGCTCATTGATGCCGAACACACATCTACCCCTATCACACGATAGTAAACCGAGTCGATGCGTACCAGCTGGCCACAGGGGTCGCCGCCATCGGGAAAAAGGTTTTCATACACACGCTTGCCAATGACACACACCTTACGACACTGTTGCACGTCCATCTCATTGATGAAGCGGCCGTAGCGCAGGTCGGGGTCTTGCACCTTTGCATATTCGGGCAGCAAGCCCTTCAGCGTGCACGACATCTTTTTGTCGCCCGACACGGCAGTAACGCTCCAGCGCGTAACCAGCGGTGTAACCACGTCGAGGGCGGGTACCTGACTGCGTAGGCGTGGTACATCGTCCATGGTCAATGCCCACTCGCGGCCTTTTCTGAAGCCGTCGTAGGGCTTGGTGGTGGCCTGTGGGAAGATGAGAGCCGAGTTGGTGGCAAAGCCTGCGAAGTTGCTTTGCAACAGTTGCCTCAAGCCTTGTCCGCCGCCTATTAGCGCCACGAGCATGAAGAGGCCCCAGAACACGCCGAAGCCCGTCAGCAACGAGCGGCTCTTGTTGCGCGTTAGGGTGTCGAGAATTTCTCGAAAGCGGTCTATATCGAAGTATTTCATTTTTTAGTTGACGAGTTGACAAGTTAACGAGTTGACGAGTTGCTTGCTTTTTTAGTTAACAAGTTGCTTGCTTTTTTTAGTTGACGAGTTAAATTCTATTCAGCCCTCAGCGCCTCTATGGGGCGTATGCGAGCAGCGCGTCGTGCGGGAAGCAGTCCGGCCAGCGTACCCGAAATAATCATTACGGCGGTGGCACCCAAGCAAACATCGAGGCCCACGGTGGGGTTGACAAACATGGTGAGCTGAAACAAGCCCGAATTTATCACGGTGTGCCCCAGGGTGGCATCCATATAGGCGTTGGCGCCAATGCCACATAGCATACCAATATATCCGAAGAAGGTGGTGATGATAATGCTCTCGCTGATGATGAGCCAAAGGATAGACGAGGGTCGCGCACCAATGGCCTTACGTATGCCAAACTCGCGGGTGCGCTCCTTCACCGTAATGAGCATGATATTGCTCACGCCTACCACGCCTGACAGCAAGGTAAACAAACCTATTATCCACAGGGCAGTGTGCATAATATCAATGCCCGTATTCATTTGCAACGCCTGCGTAAAGCGGTTCCATATCCACAGTGCACTCTTGTCGGTGGGATCGGCACGGTGGTTACGATTGATGCGTGCGCGGTAGCTGTCTTCAAAGGCTTCGTTCTGCTCTTTGGTGTCGAGGCCATGAAACGTAAACGAGATATTATCGATGCGGTTGCCCTTAGAAAACATAGTGCTCACAGTAGTGAAGGCGGAGTAAACCTCAGTGCTTCTTGAGTTTTCATCGGCCTGATAGATGCCCACCACCTGAAAGGCGAAGGGACCTACATGAACATATTGGCCAATGAGCGATGCGGGGTCAGACACCAACTGGCGCGCCAGTTTATCATCCATCACCACCACTTTGCGTCGGCGTTCTATGTCGATATCGTTGATAAATCGGCCCGCCAGCATCTTCCGTTTATTGATGATGGCTTCGTTAGGATAAACGCCCGACAGCTCGCCTTTAAAATAGTTGGCACCCTTCGACACGTCAAGACCTTGTTGCGACACCTTGGCGCCCACGTTTTCAACATGATCGCTGAAGCCCTCGTTGGTGGCATCTATGTCGCGGGTGTTAAGTTCTATCGAGCGGTCTTCCTTCAGACCGTCATACGGCATCGTGGTCCAGCCCCCCGACACCACCATCGAGTTGTCAAGAAATTGGCCCGAGTTATGCTTCATGGCATTGATAAGGCCGTTACCAGCGCCCAATAAAAAGATAATCATGAAGATGCCCCATGCCACGGCAAAGCCCGTGAGGGCGGTGCGCAACTTGTTGCGGCGGGCGGTGGCCCATATTTCGTTTAAAAGGTCGGCGTTCATAATATATCTTTATTTCGTTATGTCTTAATTTCTTAATGCCATTATTCGGTCATGCCCTTACTTCATAATGCCATTCATGCCGAAGGGCGAGGCATGATGGTCGGTGTTAAGCTCAATGCGCTCTATCAGTCCGTCTTTTATATGTATAATTTTGTTGGTGCCGTTGGCCACGCCGCTCTCGTGCGTCACCACCACGATGGTGATGCCCTGTTCCGAGTTGAGTTGTTGCAGCAGTTGCATCACCTCGACACTGGTTTTCGAGTCGAGGGCGCCCGTAGGCTCATCGGCCAAGATAATTTTAGGTTGAGTAACGATGGCGCGAGCAATGGCTACGCGCTGTTTCTGTCCGCCCGACATCTCGTTAGGATAATGCAACGCCCAGTCGGCCAGCCCCAATCGGTCAAGATATTCCATCGCCATTTGGCGCCTACGTTTGCGGGGCACGCCCTGATAGAAGAGGGGCAGCTCAACATTTTCAACAGCGTTCTTAAAGGGAATAAGGTTGAACGACTGAAAGATGAAGCCTATCATGCGGTTGCGATATTCGGCGGCACGTGTCTCGCTGAGGTCGCGTATAAGGGTGTTGTCGAGGATGTATTCGCCCGAGTCGTAATTGTCGAGTATGCCCAAGATGTTGAGCAGCGTCGACTTGCCCGAGCCCGATGCGCCCATGATCGACACAAACTCGCCCTCATGAATATCGAGGTCGATGCCTTTGAGCACATGTAGCGGCTGTGCCCCCTGATAAGTTTTGTTGATGCCGCGCAGGCGCAACAGAGCGTTGTCGGTAGCGGTGGATATAGTTTGCATAGTGTATGCTAAGTTTGGTATTGCTGTGTTTGGGTTATTGCAATGCTTGAGTAAAATAGCAATCAAAAAAAAAAGAGCCAGTGGTAAAGAAGAGCCGGAAGCCCTGACAGTGCGATGAAGCACAACAGAACTTCCGGCTTATTGGTGTGTCGTCAACCAGTGACAGTTTACTTCTCTTCAGGAGCCTTGTCGATCAAGTCCATAAACTGGTCGAGCTTCGGTGTGATGATAATCTGTGTGCGACGGTTGCGCTGCTTGCCCACAGCAGTATCGTTGCTGGTGATGGGGTTATACTCGCCACGGCCGCCAGCGGTAAGACGCTTGGGGTCTACGCCATACTGGTTCTGCAGAGCCTGTACCACGCTTGATGCGCGCAGTGCCGAGAGGTCCCAGTTGTTGCGAATGTTCTTCATCGAAGCTGCGTTATTGTTTACAGGCACATTGTCGGTGTTACCCTCAATCAGCACCTCATAGTCGCTGTAGTCTTTAATAATCTTGGCTATCTTGCTCAAGGTTTCGGCAGCACGGTCGTTAATCTCGTAGCTACCGCTCTTATACAGCATGTTGTCGGCCAGCGAGATGTAAACCACACCCTTCAGCACCTGTACGTCAACCTCTTTCATCTCTTCCTTGCTCAGCGAGCGGGTGAGGTTGTTGGTGAGCACCATGTTCAGCGAGTCGCTCTTCGACTTCACCTCTACCAGGTGGCGGATATACTGGTTCGACTCATTAATTTGGTCGACAAGTTTCGAGATATTGATGTTGTTTGAGCCAGCGTTGGTAAGGCTCTTGTCGAGCGACTGCTGCAGCGAGGCATAGTCTTTCTTCTGCTGGTCGAGCTGGTCGTTAAGGGTGGTAACACGAGCGTTGGCAGCAGCCAGCTGTGCACGCGCGTCGGCCAACTGGTCTTTTACATTCTCATTGTTCTTCAGCAGCTCTTTATTTTCGAGCTGGCAGTTCTGAAAATCTTTCTTGCTGGCGCAGCTGGCAAAAACCAAGAGTCCGGCAAAGAGCGACAGAGTTAATAAGTTCTTTTTCATAGCAATGTTTCTTTTTTCTTGTTTCTAAATCTGTTTATTATCTTTTATCTCTATAGGGCAATGCCTCTGTAAAAGACAAAGTTACTGATAAGACGTATGTAGGGCCCGATTTGTTGCAATAGTTTAAACTTTTTTAACCCCCAAAACAATGTTTATTCCTTTCTTAACGATTTAAGAGAGGCGAAGAGGGGAAAAATATGAAGGAAGGAAAGAGAAGGAACTCAACTACTTTGGTTTATTAACTCAACAACTTTGGACAACTAAACTCAACAACTTTGAACAACTAAACCCAACAACTTTGAACAACTAAACCCAACAACTTTGAACAACCAAAGAGCAACTATGACAACCTTTATATATAAGGTATAGAAAGACAACATTGTCTATGTTGTTCAATTGTTGTTTATGTTGTTCAATTGTTGTATAGGTTGTTCAGTTGTTGTATAGGTTGTTCGATTGTTATCTATGTAGTTGGTAATATTGAATTTGTTTAGATAACCTATGATCTAAACAAAAAGAAGCATCCTCAAAGAGGGCGAACACACTTAGAAATAACCATCTATGTTATGTTCGCCCTCTTTGAGGACGCTTCATTTTGTCTTGGTTAGGCCGTAGGTTCCTTCATTTCGTTCAGTCGCCCACGGTTATGTACATTCGCCGCCTTTAGCGACGTTAGCCCCAGAGTGAGAGACTACGTCGAGCATGGCGACGGTTACTCTTTAAATTACTTAACCAGCACCTTCACAGCACTATTGCCATGCGCGCCAGTAGTTTTTACGATATAAGCGCCAGCGGCTACACTGAAGGTGGCAGTGCCATCGGTCAGAGTTTTCACAGCAACCTGCTGTCCGCTTGTGCTCACCACGGCCACCTTTGTACCAGCGGCAGCCTTCACACTGATGGTGCCATTAGCAGTGGTCACAGCCACATTGTTAGTGTTCAGGTCGTCAATGCCTGTGGGGTCGGCTTCGAAGATAGGTTCAATCTGAGTAAACTTAGTGATGACGAGAGTCTTCACATTAAACGTTACCGATCCGTTTACCATCATATCACCTTCAAACGCATAACCGAAGTCGGGCTTTGCAGTAAATGTTACCTTGGTGCCCTTCTTCACAGTCTCGCCACTCTTAATCACGTTACCCTGCTCGTCGGTCACCACCACGGTGCCGCCCTCGGCAGGTATCAGTTCGATGATAGCATTGGGGCAGCCCGAAGCGTTACCCGTAACGTTCACCGTCCAATTGCGCGAGGTAGCGATGCTGGTGTCAGCATTTTCAGCATCGTTGGGGCGAGCCTCTTCTCCGTTGTTCAGGCGCAACGACACGTCTTGCTGTGTGCCACCTGTCAGTTCGCCATTGCGCTCGGGCAGACCTGCAAAGAAGGCGTCGAGGTCGCAAGCTGTCATACCGTTACCGCCACAGTTGATGGTGCTAAGGTTGGTGAGACGCTTCAGGTTCAGATATTGTATCATGTTATCCTGGAAGTAGAGTGTGCGCAACGTCTCGTTGGCTGAGAGGTCGAGCTGTGTAAGCTTATTGCCACCCACGCTAAGGTTCTTGAGCACCTCGTTCTGTTTCACGTCGAGTGTGCTGAGGTTGTTGTTTGAGGCAGCAAGGTCGAACAGCAGCGGCAAGTTGGTAACGTCGAGCTCAGAGAGCTTGTTGTTAGCCACGTCTACAGTCTCCAGTTCGGGGCAGTGATACAGATTAATCTCACTAATCAGGTTATTGCCAGCCTTCAAGCTGGTGAGGCCTTCGCAGCCCGTTACGTCGAGGGCAGTAATCTTGTTACCCTTACAATCAAGTTTCTGCAGTGCCGTATTGTGCGAGAGGTCGAGCTTCTCAATTTGGCAGTAAGCACAGTCGAGGGTCTTCAGGTTCTTCAGGTTGCTAACGTCGAGTGTGGTGATGGGGTTCATAAACACCAGCAGGTCGGTGATGAGGTTGTTGCCGCTCACATCAACAGCGCTAATCTCGTTCTCGTTGCCGAAGCCCTCGAAGCTGCCGAGGTCAACATACGTAACGTCGCCATAAATCTTCAGGTCGGTGCCCATAGCAGCGCCGTCAAAGAAGGTGGCGCCCTTGTTTACAGTAACAGGCTCGGGAGCACCGCCACCCCAGTCGATAGAACATGGTGTGCCATCTTCAGCAGCACGCAGCTCGAAAGCCAGGTATGTGCCCGATGTGGTGGTGAAAGCCACTACACGGTCTTCTTTCACAAAGGTCACTGCAATGTTAGCATCAGCGTTTACCACGAAGCAAGTGTCGGGCATCACCTTATCATTTACGGTGATGCTCTTCAGCTGATAGCCTTCGGCGGGCTGAGCCATCACAAACATAGGCACGCCAGCCTGAGCCTTGCCGTCAACATTGGCCAGTTTCTGCAGCACGTCGCCACTCCACTGTCCTATTACGAACGAGCCGTTGGTGGTGGTGTAGCGTGTCATGTCTACCGACTGCTCGTTAACCATGTCGCCACCAAAGTAGCCTTTATACGTAACCTTCTCAGCAGCCTTATCGGCCTTTACGGTGATGTTCACCTCAGTGTCTTTCGCGCTGCCATCGCCCTTCTTGTCCACGGTCCATTTAGCATCGTTTGAGGTGATAAAATCGGTGTTGGCGGTCTCATAGTTTGAGCCGTCGATGAGCAACGAGGGTGTGCGGTATCCATAATGCTGGGGCATGGTCTTGAACATAGCGTTCAACGACAGCGCCGTCATGTTAGGATTATTGCGAATGTCAAGATACTGGAATTGTCCGCCAGGGTTCACAAAGTTGAAGTTGAACCATGAGCACAGTGTGTTCGAAGCCTCCAGCTCGGTAAGGAAGAAGGCGTTTTCCAGGTTCAGCGTTGCTATTTCGTTATCGCTGATGTTCAGCTTGCTAATTTTCGAGTTCTTACCCAGGTCGATAGCGGTGAGCAAGTTGTCGTTGCAATACAGCGTTACGAGGTCGGGGTTCTTTGAGGTGTTGAGATACTTTATTTTGTTTGAAGCACACTTCAACGAGTTCAGATTCGCGTTCTGCGACACGTTCAGCACGGTGAGCTGGTTGTTTGAGCAGTCAAGACGCTCCAGCTTAGGATAGTTGGTCACATACAGCTCAGTAAGATAGTTGTTGCTTATATCAAAGTCTTGCAGACTGGGATAGCTGCCACCCTCGTCTATCTCCATGAGGTAGTTTTGGCTCATGTACAAAGTCTTCAAGTTGGGCAGACTTATAGGATAGAAGTGTGCCAAACCGCAGTTGTTCATCTCAATGGTTTGCAGCTTCTCGCTGCCATCAGGAAACACCACTGCACCCATGTCGCCATTGTTGTTGGCGTAGAAGTGGGTCAGGTTCACACATTTTATCAGACTCATTGAGCCAATGTGGTTATCGTTGATGTTCAACACCTCGAGGGTGGGAACAGCAGCCGTGATGTCGAACTTGCCATCGTCGGTGGTGCCCAACTTGTTGCCCTTCAGGTTCAACTGCTTCAGGGCAGTGAGGTCGGTAGCCTCAAAGCTGGTGAGGTCGTTGTTCGACAGGTCAATGTTCTCAAGCTTGGTCATGCCGCTGGTGGTGAACGCTGTCAGGTGCGAGTCGGTGCACTCAAAGAACACGATGTCGCCCTTGATGGTGATAACATCGCCCTTCACATCGCCACGAGCATACTGTGAGTAAGTCCAGCCATTGGGGTCGATTGAATAATACTTAGCTTCGCCGTCACCCCAATCGATGGTGAACGACTCGTCTTTAGTGGCACAATAGGCACGAATGGTTAAATTCTCGCCTTTAGCCTTACTTGTTTTCAAGGTGATAGTGCCTTCAGCGCTCAGCGAGAGCACGCAAAGGAACATCGCGAAGAAGGAAAGTAAAAATCTTTTCATCTCGTAATAATGATTGTAAAACAATTGGTTTATAAAAAAATCTATGTGGTTACACCTTATATATTATATACAATGAGACTTGGTTCGCCCACGTGCTATGCGCGTGATGCGTTTTCGTGCATCGTGTAACATCATAATGAATAAGGTGTGCAACAATTTCGTTGATTCTCTCTATTCTTGTTGTAGTTCTCTCTTTATCTGTATCGTCGATTGACGTTTTTCTTTTAAAATGCATGCAAAATTAAGCATTTTGCTACAATCTCACAATATTGTGTACCAATATTTTACCACCTGTAACAAGTTTTCACATATTAGCCTACTATTTGTTAGCAAAAAGCTATTTCACAACAACACCAAGATCACCTATTTTGCTTGTTGGAGGACGGGGCACGGAGGCCACCGTCCTACTAACGATGACACAAAACCCACCAACAACCAACGTAAAGCAAAAAAAACGACAAGCCAGGCAAACTAAGTAGGACGAGGGCTTCCACGCCCCGTCCTCCATGAGATAACGGTCCCCATAATGATAACCATCCTCCATGATGATAACATATATTGGGTGTTGGAGGACGTGGCACGGAGGCCACCGTCCTACTATAGTTTGCAATGTTGTTAACAATCCATAATTAGCACGGCCATTCCCTCCCCTCTCCTACGGGGAGGGGAAAGCCGCGTAAGCGGCGCGGGGGAGGGGCTTCTGCTTGGGGGTGGCGCTTTTGTATATTTATACACTATTGCCCCCATTTTCAGAAAGGCATCAAATCACAATCTGAAAGCATGGGTTTTAGGCTGTAAAAGCATGGGTTTCAGGGTGTGAAAGCATGGGTTTCAGGACCTGAAACCAAGGGTTTTGCAAATGAGAAGTATCAATTTTGAAAACTGTAAGCCACACATCCTATTTTACTTACAAACTATTACATATTTAAACAATATTATGTAAACAAACCTTAAAACCCATGTTTGTATAAATATTCACTTTTCGCCTCGTTTTTGTATATTTATGCAAAATAGAGGGAAAGCCGTGCGACAACACGTCGCGAGGAAGATAGAGCTATTAATCCATAGTTAGCAAGGCCATTCACTCCCCTCTCCCACGGGGAGGGGAAAGCCGCGCGGGCGCGGCGCGGGGGAGGGGCTGTTTTTTTAGTCAGCCCAAATATTGCCCCAAGTATCGCGATAGTCATTAACCGACTCTTCGCTATAATCCCCTTCCTTTGCTTTCTCGAGATAAGAGCCTGCGAGGATGGCCTGTGTCTCCATTTGGTAGACATTCAGTTCGGGCTTTATATATTCTTTCTTTTTCATAGCGTTCAATGTTTATTTGATGATAACTTTCATTGTCTTGTTGCCACGCTTCACGATGTTAATGCCCTTCTGAGGAGCGTTGAGGCGATGGCCCTGCAGGTCGTAGTATATGGCATTGTCGTCTGCAATGGTGTTGAGGTTGTCAATGGCTGTAGTGCCGTCGTTGTCGAAGCCGATGCTGAACATCTTGGCACCAGCAGCCGATGAAGTATTGTCTACCATGTAAGCACGGAACGGCTTGCTGCCAACAGTCTTATTATTGGTATTCTGCAACAGTTTGGCAGGGTTCATCAGCTTGTCACCCTTCACGATGTAGCAGTTGTTGTCAGCATTCTTGTCGAACAACTTCTGGGTATAGAGACCCTGGAGCTGATAGTTGCCGTCAGCAGTTTCTGAGGTCTGAACATCTTTTGCAATCGCCTTGTCGGCTACAGAGAATTTGAGCTTTGTTTCTCCTTCGTTCATCTTGATGATAACAGGAGTACCAGCAGCGATGCTTGTCGTAATCTCTTCCAGCTCTATGGTATTTTTAGCCTCATCAGCCGAAAGCAGCTTGAAGGCACGGAAGTTCTTACCTTCGAGCGATACCTCGAAAGGCAGGCAGAGCGTAGCCCATGTTGTGCCTTCCTTCAGTGTGCGACGATAAGAAGCAGAAGTTGCTATAAAGGACTCGTATGCTTTAAAGTCTTCATCATCGGTGAGCGTAAGTTCTGCCACAGCCAACGGTTCGCCATTTGCCCCCAACGTTACACTGCCTTTTTGACCTACAATCTTCTTGAAATAACCTCCTGCTCCATAGTTGGCATGTGTTGCATCAACTTCGTCTTTGTTGAAATTAGGAAGCTTTGTGCAAAGGTAGAACATATCTTTTGAATTCGTCAACTTGTCTGTTTTGAACGAGTCGCTTGTATAGATATTTACCACCAAGCTTGCACCAGCAAACATTTCATTCATATTCTCCACATTGGCTGTATTAAAGCTCGACAAATCTATTGTTCTTACAAAGCAATAATAAAACATTCTATACATGTTATTTACCTTAGCTGTATTGAAAGCAGACAAGTCAAGCGAATTAAGTCCATGACAGTTATAGAACATTTCATTCATCTTCTCTACATTTCCAGTGTTGAATTGCGACAAGTTAAGCGAACTAAGATTATACCCCAGTTCGGGATAAGAAATAGTTTATAAAAAAGTTGGTAGTCTCATA
>OIWS01001813.1_pt1 | contig 19616 bp, 40 predicted proteins | sample 1587611 | NCBI WGS metagenome assembly OIWS01 (sample SAMEA3888919, study PRJEB22519) | human gut metagenome | biome: human gut; feature: human-associated habitat; material: faeces | place: Denmark | collected 2010 | reverse complement strand
TAGACGTTCAAGTCCTTAATAACAACATGGACATTTTGGACAATAATTTACAAAATACAAATAATAAACTAGGGGAATACCTACCATTGTTAGGCGGTACAATGAAAGGTTATATTAAATTGCCTTATGGTACCGGCTTAAAACTTGATGAAAATCATTTCATCGAGTTTAATACAACGTCGAATGGTGGCGTTGTATTGCCAACATTGAAAACAAAAGCGGATCGGTTTAAATTTTATTGTCCAAATGGTAAAGAGTTTGTTATTGATGATACTGGAGCATCTCTTGACGGTGATAAATTTATATTGGACTCATACACAAATTTAGGATGGCACGCCGGATATGTAAAACTATCAACTGGATTATGCGTCCAATGGGGTTGTGTAAATCCTAAAGGTAGCACGTATAATGTACAACATGCAACATTTCAAACACCGATGTTAAATCCACAATATGCCGTTGTAACATCTCGTAGTTTTGGCGTTAACAATAAACCGGCTAGCGTTGAAATGCGTTGGGGATCTGCAACATTTAATTTAACTACTACCGGATTTGACATTGTATGTGCGGAGCCATCTGCATATGGACATACTGAGTTTTGGTTAGCGATTGGGAGATATAAATAAGATGCTAGGGAATAAAATGTATAAACATGATTTTGATGAGGTCGAGTATAAGAAAATTGCCGATTGGTGTAACGATAACAACTGCACAATCGAGGATAAAGACGAATATTATGAAGTAGTTAAAGTAGATAATACTGAATTAGAAAACCAATTTAAAAAACAAAATCTACAAAGTGAAATAAATGCCATTAATATAAAGCTATCAGAATTGAGAGGAATTTATGTAGATGGTAATAACGAGTATGATGTATTTGTAGATGGTGAACTGGTCGTAATGAATGAAACAGAATTTCAAAATTATTCTAACGAATTAAGTAATAAACGTAGTGAACTGTTACAACAATATAAGGAGTTGAAATAATGTCAACTAAAACAACTAATTATAATCTAACTAAGCCGGATATGAATGATTACGCCGATATTCGTGTAATTAATACAAACATGGATATTATTGATAGTGCGATGAAAAGCATTTCAGATCTTGCCGGACGTGGTAGCGGTGGCGGAAATGCACCATCTGTTGACTTATCCGGATATGCATTAAAATCTAACCTCAATAATTATTTACCATTATCCGGTGGCGATTTATCCGGTATGATCACAATCAACGGAAAAGAGGTAGCATTAAAAACAACAAATAAAGAGGTTACTAAAAAAGGTAGCGAAGTATCCCATTGGAAAACATATCTACCGGATGGGCGTGTTATGTTTAAGGTAACAGTAGGAACACAGAAACATGTAACATTACCGGTAACAATGGCAAATACACAATATAGTGTTATTCAATGCGATAACACTATTTGGAATGAGCATCCTAATAGTTATTTTGGACAAGTTACAAGTAGAGGTATTCTAAATAAAAGCACTACCGGATTTGATGTGTATTCATGCGTACAAATTGCCAACACTACATATTATTATAATTATTGGGCGAGAAGTAGTGATAATTATTTAGGTACTTGCGATGTTATTATTATTGGATGGGAGGCTTAATCATGAAGTGTTTTGATATTAGTGATTGGCAAGATTATTTTACAAGTGTTGACGATTTTAAACGAGCAAAAGAGCAAGGTTATGAGGTTGTAATTGTTAAATTGGGAGAGAGTTATAACGAGACCGAATGTTGCCGTCAACAGATTTTAAACGCTATTAATGGTGGTTTAAAAGTAGGCGTTTATTATTTTAGTCATGCGTATGATCTTGAAACATGCGGATATGAGGCGAATTGGGTAATTAATAAATTGGCGGAAATTGGGTTAACACCTTGGCACTTACAAGCCGGCGTATGGTATGATTACGAAGATCACACACGATTACGTAGTTATATCAACAGTGGCAATTTAAGTTATCAAGATATTACTAATATCATGTGCGACTTTGTTAACCGTTTAAATCAAGCCGGATGGGATTTTGTAGGGATTTATAGTGGTTACTCTTTGTTATGGGATGAGACGTATATGTATAGTCAAGTACCTTGGGTACCGATTTGGGTAGCACAATACAATAGTGAGTGCGATTATCCAAACCCTTATATGTGGCAGTATTCCGATAGAGGGGACGTATGCGGACACGAGATGGATGTGAGTGAGGTATTAATTGCTCCTTGGAAAAACAAGGAAGAAAAGCCAAAAAAGAAATGTGCATGCGGATGTGATTGTTGTAGTAAATAATAGATATAGGAGCGGTAGTAATACCGCTCCTATTACTTTATGTAATATTATGTATGCATTTTTGATATTTTACAAATCTCACCATGTAGTGTATTATAATAGATGTAAGGAGGAGTTATCCTTACAATGTATATTACAAATATAATGTTTATCATTATGTGAAATGCTAGGAGGTAAAATAATATGACATTAAGAAAAGATTACGGACATGGTTTATTTTTAAAAATAGTTGTAACAGATGTGTACTTTCAAGATGGAGATACGTATTTTACAGGAAATATTATCGAACACAATGACAAAGTATGGTATGGAATTAAACAATATACGATTGTTATGGATGAAAATGTGATTGTTGTGGAGGTGTAACACATGAGTACTATTTATAATTTGATTTTTGCGGTAATGTTCTTTATTGGTGTTGTAACAACACTTAGTCTAATTACAATGGGTTTAGTTTATATCGGAGGTTAGTATGCAAGATTTAAAAGAACTTTTCACAATTAATATTAATACTAGATCGTTTGTACCAACAATAAAGGAAGATAAACGATATTATCACATTGAATATCATAGTAAGCTATTTAATCAATTGCACTTTGCGGTTACAAAATCATCTCATATGAAAGCAACTAAAATAACAATTAAAAATGAAATTTATAAGGAATTAAAGAAAAGAGGTGTTTATTAATATGACGTTACTAGTTATTATATTAATTATGGTTATCGGTTATCACTTTTTGAAAGACGGAGTATAGATGGAACTATATGAACACCAAAAGAGGGTATTACAAGACACCCTCTTGTATAATAAAGTGGCTTACTATCTTGACATGGGACTAGGTAAAACGCTTACAGGATCGGTAAAGGCTATATCTTTTAATAAACCGATTTTAATTATATGTCCTAAACCATTAATATCTCAATGGATAGAACATTTTAAGGATGTACATGATAACTATTGTACATACAATCTATCCAATAAGAAACAATTACAATCTTTTATGGATGATAAAACAGATCAGAAAATGGGTGTTATAAATTATGAAAGTGCTTGGCGTAAGGATGAACTTTTAAAACTAAATGGATTTACACTCATCTTAGATGAAAGTCAAGCAATAAGTAACCCAACTTCAAAACAAACAAAAGGGATTGTGAAATTAAAATTTGATAGTCTCGTATTGTTGAGCGGTACACCATGCAGTAATGCAAGATATGATAAATTGTACACACAATTAAAATTACTAGGATTACATATGAATAAACGTTCATATGAAGATAAGTTTTGTAATTTTTTTGAAATGGAGAAAGCCGGAATTAAATTCCGTGTGCTATCCAAAACAAATCCTTATAAGAATGTTGATGAACTTAAATCTATAATGCATGATCTTGGATGCGTATTTATGAAAACGGATGAAGTAATAGAACTACCGCAACAACGATTTATTGATATTAATGTACCAACAAGCAAATATTATAAAACGTTTGTTAAGGATGGTTATGTTGATTGTGGTGAGTATGAATATATATCTACTAGCCCAACGACGGACATGTTATATCAACGTCAATTATGCAATAGCAAGGAGAAGTTAGAAACATTAAAAACCTTATTGGAAAGCACTGAAGATAGGGTAATTATATTCTATAACTTTAATTGCGAACTAGATTTGTTACAACAATTAGTATTAAAATTAAAACGTCCTTTGTCATTTATCAATGGTAAAGAAAAGAACCTAAATTGTTACAACAATAATGTGGATAGCGTAACGCTTGTACAATATCAAAGTGGTAGTAGTGGCGTAAATCTACAAAAATCCAATAAAATCATTTACTATTCACCGCCGGTAAAAAGTGATTATTATGAGCAGTCTAAAAAACGTATTCATCGTATCGGTCAAGATAGCAAATGCACATATTGGAAACTTGTTACAACAAATAGTATCGAGCAGAAAATATATAACACGTTAGATCTTAAACGTGATTACACGGAGGAGTTATTTAAACATGAAGTATAGTTTTGAGATTAAAGAAGTATCGAAAGACGTGGCACTTGATATGATCCAAAAATATCATTATTCAAATACATTACCACGGCTTAATAAGTATTTTTTAGGTGTGTACCTTGATGGCTCGTTGGTTGGTGTGGTAACATTGGGATATGGTACTAGACCATTACATACAATTCAAGCGTTGTTTAAAGATGCCAAAACCGGGGATTATTTAGAAATCGGTAGAATGTGCATGACGGACGAGATGCCAAAAAATAGCGAAAGTCAGATGCTCCGAGCGGTTGTTAAGTGGATTAAGGCTAATACGGATATTAAAGTATTATTTACTTGGGCGGATGGGATGCTAGGTAAATGCGGTTATGTATATCAAGCATCCAACTTTATGTATGTAGGTAAATCCGAAAGTGATATTTATCTTTTTGATGGATATAAAATCCATCCACGTCAAACGAAACCAATTTTTAAAAAAGATGAAAATGACAAGCGAGTTACTATACGCCCAACTGTCGAACAGTTGCGTAAATATCATATTAGCAGATATAAAGGACACCAATTTAAGTACTTGATTGTACTTGGTAGTCATAAAGAAAAACGTGAGATGATGGAGCGAGCGTTATTTACAGTATTACCACATCCAAAGGAGAAAGACTTGATGTGGAAAACATATGATTTAGATAGTAAAAAATGGGTTGATTGTGGTAAGCCTCCGTATAAAACGGATTTTAGCAAGGACTTTAACAAGGATGAACTTATTCAAATGATTAAAAAAGCCGGAGGAGATTTATGATCAGAATTGATAATTTAGAAATTTATGGTATTGAAAGTGCTATGCGTGGTATGAGGAACCCTATGAACTCATGGCACTTAAACGACACAACTGATATTTATATCGGTGATAATGATTTGAAATTGTTACAACAATTAGTAAAAGCCGGTGCGGATCATAGAAAAGTATTAAGGCAAATGTTTATCAGTTGTGATATAACTGCACCTTTATATTGGTGGAAAGAATTTGATACGTATAAAGTTGGGGTTACTGCTAATAGTCAATCCACGATGCATAAACTATGTAGTAGACCGTTAACCGTACATGATTTTAGTTTTGAGGACATGCATGACGGCGAATTTATTGTTAACATTGTACTTGAAAACCTTAACGCACGCATTAGGGATTATAAAGCGGATATGAAACAAAATAAAGGCTTATGGCGTACCATCATCCAATTATTGCCTAGTGCGTACAATCAGACTAGAACTGTTACAATGAATTATGAGAACGTTCTCAATATGTACAAACAACGGAAGAACCATAAATTATCCGAGTGGCGTGATTTTTGTGAGTACATGTACGATAACTTGGACTATTGTAAATTGTTGATTGACTATATTGAGCAGTAATGATATAATGTACGTACAATATATGGAGGTGATAGTATAGCCGGTGAAAAGAATTTAGAAAACAGATTGAAAAATTGGCTACAATCAAGGGGAATATATCCGCCTAACACACCAAAGCAAAAAATAAAAGTACCTCCTATTGGGTACTATGAGAAACGGTTTGGATCCCAATTCACTATTAATGGATTACCGGATATGCATATCTGTATACGTGGTAAAAGTATAGACGTTGAATTGAAAGACGTAAGTGGTAAACCTAGTCAAGCACAAATTAAAATACTATCCAATATCAATAATTGGGGTTGTGAGGGTTGGTTGGTATACCCTAAAGATTGGGATTCTATCACTCGAAGAATAGAGGAGGTTATTAATGACAAATAAGGAACGTTTTAAGAATTATGTAAAAACGTACATACAAAGAGATGGCGTGGATGCGTTCTTACAAGATTTAGAAGAAAACGGATTTTATGATGCTTGGGCGAGTACCACATATCATTGCAACTATAAAGGCGGTTTAGTAGAACATACATTAAACGTTATTGAGTACGCATTAAAATTAGCAGATACCTTTAAAAGTAAAGTATCTAAAGAGAGTATAGTGTTGTGTGCATGCGGACATGATACAGGGAAAGCATATGAATATTACGTTAACAATCTATTAAAAAGTGGTAAGGTTAGCGGTAGTAAACCAAAGAAAATTAATCCATCATTAATGATTAAATCACACGCTATGAGATCGTTAACTATCATGAGTAAATTTTTTACATTGACGGAAAGCGAAAAAGTAGCTATATTAAGTCATGATGGATGGTACGAGAATACAAACCGAGAGTATATGCTAGCACTTGACGAATTATTATATATTATCCATAGTGCGGACTTGTACGTTGCTCGATTTGTAGAGCCTGTAAAATCCTATAAAGGAGGTGATGAGATTGATCTATGAGAAATTAAATAATATTCAACTAGAGTTGAAAGCACCAAAAAATAAGCGTAATACGTTTGGCGGTTATCAATATAGGGATTTAAGTGGTATTTTAGAGGCAGTAAAGCCATTATTGAAAAAGTATAAATGTATACTTATGATCTCGGATGATGTTGTAACAAAAGAAGATAGAGTTTATATTAAATCTACGGTTACAATCATTGATTGTGAGGATGGTACAAAGCACTCATGCGATGGGTACGCACGAGAACAGGAAAGTAAAAAGGGTATGGACGATGCACAATTAACAGGTGCTTGCTCCTCGTATGCTCGTAAATACGCATGCAACGGATTATTGGCTATTGACGATAGTCAAGACTTGGATAGTATGAATAATGACAAAGACGAGGAAAAGCCAAAGAGCCGGAGAAGTCGTAGAACACGCAACGCAATTACTAAAGAAGATTTGGAGGACGTTCCATTTTAATTAGGAGGTACATATGAGTTTTAAAGATTTTAATATGAATATGGATGAATATAATGAAAGTATTAAGGAGTTGGAGGCAAATCAATCCAACGAGAACACTAAACGAGAATATAAGGATCCTGTAGATGGTGATTATGAATGTGCTTTAATGGGTTTGGAACTTGGCACAACAAAAGCCGGAGACAAACTTATGTTAAAAGGTAACTTTAAGATCTTAGATGGTGAATTTAAAAATCAACGTTTATGGATTAATAAAGTACTAACCGGATGTAACAATAGTGCATGGTGTATTAAATCCGCCATTGACTTCTTAAATACATTGGGTAGTGAGCAAGAAGTAGAGTTTACCGGCGATTTTGATGACTTAGAAACGCAAATTAAAATTGTATTTGCGGATGTGAAAAACTGCACATTCTTAGTTACCCAAAAAACAAACGGTAATTTTAAAAACTATTATGTCAATGATGTTTGGGATAACTAGATAGTATATAGGAGCGGTAGTAATACCGCTCCTATTACTTTATGTAATATTATGTATGCATTTTTGATATTTTACAAATCTCACCATGTAGTGTATTATAATAGATGTAAGGAGGAGTTATCCTTACAAGGTGATTACAAAGGAGATTTTAAAATGACAATCGTAAAATGGAACAACAGAAAAGTAGAAAAATTTGAAGATACTAAAATGATTTGTGTAAATCGAGGCGAATATAAAGAATGTAAAGATTTAAAAATTGGCGATTGCCGTTGGGGTTTATTTGTTGTTGCGGTTAAGCATGTTAAATAGGAGGTGTAATATATGAAATGGTTGGACGTTTTAATAATTCTTACATTAGCACTAATTAGTGCTTTTGTATCATATCTTTGGTTGATAGTATTAATTTTAGTATTGGGGTGCATATTATGAAAGTAATTGAAGTAAGTAAAATATTTACGCCTATGTATTTGTATAGTTTAAAACGTGATAACAAAAAGTTTTATGGCGAGGAAAAATGTATAATTATCAACGGTAAACAATACATGGAATTGATAACCGCACAACGCATCGGATATAAAATCATGGGTGATTGGATTGAGGAGTTGAGTTTATGAAAGTAGGGCAATGTATTTTAATTAAACCAAAGGACAAGTGGTTGTGTGTTAAATACCAACATCATGATGCAGATACATTATACTATGTTCAAATGCATCTTGACATGTTGCATAAAACACATGTTAAGAAAATGAAATTTGACAAGGATAGGATACGGAGCATTTATCAAGGTAAAAATGAAAATCCGTTAAAAGGAGGTGAGCCGATTGAATTTAACTAAAGAGCAAACATATGTAAGTGAGTTTTTACATAATATCTATCTTGAAAGTGATAGTAAAGAACTGGATGCATGGTTGGTATACCTAGCACGTGAGAACGGAGATGAAGAACTTGCAACGATGATTGGAGGTCAAGAATAATGGTTGTTAAAAAGAATTATGGCGAGGATGATTACGTTATTATTGAATTAACCAATTTATGGACTTTGTACGACAACACATATTTATCCGGCGTTGTATTAGATTGTCAAGATCCTACAGGCGAACCATGTTTTAAAATAGGGAAAGAAATAGTTATAGGTATGTGCGAGTTTGTTGAGGTTATTGAGGTATGATTTTTTTTGACTGTGAAATATTCGCTTATGATTGGCTTGTTGTAACGTTCGACGGTAAAGACTTTACATATATTGAGAATGATAGAGAGTTGTTGCAACAATATTATAACGAACACAAAAACGACTTATGGATTGGATATAACTGTAAAGGGTACGACCAATACATCATAAAATCAATTTTACTCGGAATTAATCCAAAAGTAGTCAATGACTACATCATCCGTGATGGTAACGCCGGATGGCAATTCTCAAATGATTTTAAAAATATCAAATTAAATATTTACGATTGCATGGTGTTTGGTAAAAGCCTTAAACAATTAGAAAGTTATTTAGGCGTGAATATCCATGAAACGGATATATCATTTAATATCACTAGACCTCTTACAGAGGAGGAGCGACGATTAAACCGTGAATATTGCCGAGATGATGTGTACAATACGGCGTTAGTATTCAATCACTTACAAGATGATTTTAAAGCACACATAGGTTTATGTAAGTTAGCGAATGAGCCTATATCTAGCATGGGAAAAACAAAAGCACAATTATCCGCCAAAATTTTAAAGGCGGAAAGATTAAGTCCTAAATATTGGGATGAAGAATACGACTTTCAATATGTGGATTGCGTTAAAGAGTACGATTACTTACATAAAGACGTGTTAACATTTTTTGATGGTATTCGTGAAAGTAAAGATCCTAATTCTAAATATGATATAGAACTATATGGGGTACCGCATACGTTCGCCCTAGGCGGATTACATGGTGCGAGGGAAAATTACTTTTATGACGTTACAACAAGCGATACTATCATGATACATATTGATGTTGGTAGCTTTTATCCACACATCATGACGGAATGGGGTTTATTATCTCGTGCAATTCCAAAAGTACAAGACTTTAAAGATATTATGGAGTTACGGCTAAAATATAAGCATGAGGGAAACCCATTACAAGCACCATTAAAAATATGTATTAATGGTACATATGGACAAAGCGGAGCCGGTAAATTTGAGGACGGTAAATACAAAGTATTATCCAACGTTTATGATCCTAAACGGATGCGAGAGGTTTGTATTAACGGTCAATTAATGTTGTTGCAACTAATTGAGGATTTATCTCAATTTAAACTTGTACAATCAAATACAGATGGCGTAATTTATGAAGTGCCAAAAAACGCAATTCAAGATCTTAAATCCATTGTTAGTAAATGGGAGCAACGCACCAAAATGTCGATGGAATATGATTATATTACATACCTTGCACAACGAGACGTTAACAACTATATAGCGGTATTTGACAATGGTAAAATTGAACGAAAAGGAGGAGCGGTTAAAAAGCCGAGTACCTTGGATTGTGATTTACCAATAGTATCGGATGCGGTTGTAGAATATTTTGTAAACGGCGTTGATCCTAGCGAATACATTAATAAAGAAAACAATATGATGCGTTTTATGAAAACGTACAAATTATCTAGTAAGTACTCACACGCAATATATAATGGTGAGATATTAACAGACAAAGTATATCGTGTGTTCGCATCTCGTAGCCGTAAAGATGGTATGGTTTACAAATGTAAAGACGGAGGAAAGCCGGAAAAATTCGCATCATGTCCGGAGCATTGTAAGATAGTAAATACTAACATTAAAGGTAAAACTTGCCCTCCTTGGCTCGATAAATCATGGTACATTGACGAGGCTTGGAAACGTATAAAATCATTTAAAGGAGAATAATTTATGACGAGTATCAGAACCGTGGCAAACCAATTAAATAAAACGGATGAATATGTTGAAAGTGTATGCGATGAGTTGAAAATTGTAATTGAGTGTGATCAAGATGGAGATTATATCACGGATGAAGATTATAACCGCATCATGGAGCATGAGACTATTGTACCAACAAGGTATAATAATCGTGGTATGGAGTGCGTTGATATTACAACAATATTAAGCGGTAGTAATAATATACAATATTACTACCTAGGGAATATAATGAAATATTTATATCGTAGACAATCTATTGGGGATTTAAAAAAGGCTCGTGTATATATTGACAAGTGGATTGAGAATGCGGAGCATAAAGGAGTAGTCAAATAATGTTTAAAAGTGATAGCTTTATAAATACAATTAGCGAATACGCACACGATTGGGAAGTATATAATAGCAATGACATGTTATTGAGAGAAACCGCATCAAATAATATTGTCATTATTCATACTCAATATGGGCATGTTGTTGTAACAAAAGATACATTATTGATGAACGACAAAGGTTTATGGGTGAGGGCGTTATCATTAAATGTTGGGGATGCGTTAAAACATTATACAATGAATATTAGTGTTGTAACAGGAATTACGATTGACAATACTGTACTCTATCCAATGTATAAAATTGTTGATTGTAAGGGCGGTTACTTAATTGTAAATAATTTTTACATTTCTTGCGATGTATGATATAATAGAATAGTAAAGGAGGTGAGTGAGAATGTGGGTTAAAATTAGAAACTTCTTGGTACCAATGGTATTAAATGACGTTGCATTGCGTGGTATTTGTGGCGTTGCCGGTTTGAGCGACGATAAAGCACGAGTTGTTGCGAGTGCGGTTATGAATATTAAATATTTCATTGACACCAAAGACAAACGATATGTAAATCAATCTATTGACGAGTTGCAAAAACTTATTAAATAGTCGTATGTGATCCGCCATCTCGTGCCGGTCAATGGTTAACCGGTTAACGGAGGATGTTATATCCTCCGTTTTTTCTTTACATTGTTATAACAGTATGGTATAATACATATAGGGAGGTTGTGAAATAATGCATAATCTTGATCATACTATAGTGATTAGCGTTATTGTATCATTTCTATCATACTGTTTTGGGGTGGTTACTCCGCAACTAGAGTTGTTATTATGGGCTATCTCGCTTGACATTTTTGTAGGTATGTTAGCTAGTTTTATTAATCCTAAATTAATGTTTAATAGCCGAAAAATGTTTAATGGGATTGTAAAAAAAGTGGTATTACTATCAATGGTATGTTTTGCCCATCAAATGGATCACATGATGGGTACTGAAGTAATAGGGTTAACAACTTGCTATTTCTTTATTATTAACGAAGGTATGTCCTGTTTAGAAAATGCGGTTAAATGCGGATTGGATGTACCGCCAATTATTAAGAACTCGTTGGAGCAACTTAAAAACATGGGTGGAAATGATAACAATAAGCATTAACCATATTGGATGCACGCTTATAGTAAGCGGATATTGAGGAGCGAAAATAACGCTCCTCTTTTTATTATGCATAAAAGTAATATCATGTATGCGTTTTATATATTGGACATAATATTGACGGCGTGTTATGATCTAAGTGCAAGGAGGAGTTATCCTTACAATCGTATTAATAGCGAGGTATATAAAATGATTAAAGCGGTTACAAAACAAAATGAGGTTATTGAAACATTCAATGGTTATAACGGATTTTATGCGTGGTTACTCTGTTCAGATTGGGCGGTTGTGGAGATATACAAACCACTACAAGAATTTAAGCGTGATGGAGGTGTTGTAACGTTGGAACCAATAAACAACGCATACTTGCAAAAATTGAATATCAAGAATGATTAATAAGCATTGGACAAATTGTGGTAACAATGGTATGATCTAATTGTAGGGATGGTTAAAATCCTTACACTTGATAATTCCCAATAGGAGGCATGAAAATGGCAACATTAAACGCAATTAAAGATTTTTATTACAATCACAACTTGGAACAAAACAACACATTCTACGATAGCATGGACTACATCCAACATGTGTTATGTGAGGTGTTAACGCCACAGGAAAAGGCACGAGCAAAAAAGGCTATCAAGAACGGAGGATTTTTCACATTTGGATATGATGGACTTGCTTGTTGTAACAGTTGTAACGATGCGAGCGTAAAACGATTTTTTAAACGTAACTATAATATTGAATGGGAGGAGCAGTAATGCTCCTCTTTTTTATTATGCATGAAACGAATAGTAAGCATGCATTTTATATATTTGATTGTTGTAACAAAATAATGTATGATCTGATCATAAGGTAAGTGATTACAACAAAGGAGATTACACATCATGAGAACATTAAACCAATTACAATCCAATTTAAAAGACGGTTACAAGTTACGTAAATTTGGTGGTAAGGTAACCGGCGTTGATGCTTGGATTGTAGATACCAAAGGAAACAAGATCACATGTCAAGTAACAACAGTTAAAGCGTTTATTGATGAATGTGTAGAAATGGGGTTGACTAAATAATATGTTTATCGAACACAATGAAAATCCATATAACAAAAACATGGATGATTGTTTAATAAGAGCGATAGCAAAAGGAACCGGAAATCCATATATGGAAATAATGGACGAATTAATTGACGTTGCAGATGCAAGTGGATGGGAAATTGATGAGTTAAGAACCGGATGGCAATATCTAGTGTCCAACGGATGGGAATGTTGTGAGTTAGAATGGGGATGCACGGTAAAGCAATATACAAAGATTATTACTGAACCTAGAATTGTGATTGTGAATGGACATGCAACATACACCGAGGGCGGTAATGTGTACGATACATGGAACTGCAACCGATACAAGGTGCAACGTGTATTCAGAAAATGCAATTCATAAATGCGTTTTTGATATTGGACATGTTGTTGTAACAATGTTATGATCTAATTGTAGATAAGGAGTAATTAAAACAAAAGGAGATTACACATCATGACATGCAAACAATTAGAAAACAAATTACAACAACTTAATCCAACATTGAAATTAGAAGTTAAAAAGGTTACTGAGAACAACCGCATCACCGGTAAATGTACAACTTACCAATTACGTGTTGAGGGTACTAAATTTTATATTGGTGCTTTCACTCTTAAACAATTAATGAAAGACATTGAACGTAATTCTTTTAACGGCGTGTTGACATTGCGTGCACGTTTTGGCAAATACGAAACACGTACAATCATCATTGACGAAAGATAATTTAATTAAATGTAAGGTTATTAATAGGAGCGTAAAATAATGTGGTACTATATTACAGTTGATGGCGTGTGTAAACACGTTACCAACGATGTAAGCGATGTGAATAAATGGCTTAAAATCAACAATAAACACATTAAGAGTATATATTGTAAAAACAAACAAGAAACTATCATAGAGGTGCGATAATGGAATTTATTAAGGATTGTCTATCAAGAAATATGAGTTTACGTGCTGTTGCTATAAAGTGGGGAATTACGCTTGACGACGTGATCACAAAGTATCATGAGGAGCGTGAGAAATATACGGATGCGGAAATTGAGGCGATTGTAAATGAAGTATATTACAAAGTATGATTATCTATCCGGTAGGGTATTAAAAACATACCCTACCATTAAAAGTGCTAGTATTGACAATTATGTCCCATATGGGACAATTTATAAAGAACTATTACAAACATCTATTATATATCCTAGACGTGATTATTATTTTGGACATAATCCAAAACCTCGCTATGTGGTGTGGTGCTATGATAACGAAAGTCGAGACTTATTAGGAACGTACATTAATATAAAAGATGCGAGCGAGAAAACCGGTGTTGATGCTTGTCAAATACAATGGCAAATAAATAAGGATTTACCATTTAACGAGCGTTTTATGGGATGCACCGGATTGTGGTTTAAACGAGGATTAATTTATACATAAATGTAATAACAAGTATGCATTTTAAGTATTAGACAATTTGTTGTAACAATGTTATGATCTAACCATAGGAAAGGTTATTAAAACAAAGGAGACCACAACAATGACTTACACATTCACATTCAAAAATTTAACAAGCGAACAAGAAAATAAATTTAATGAAATTATTAAATCTATTCCGTTTGATTTAGTAGAGACTTTTAAAGAATGGGCGGACTTGATGGAAGTTACGTTGGAAGTAATTGCCGGTAAACATATCACAGAATTAAAAGTTATAGGAGCATAAACTATGTTAACATTACATCAAATTAGACAACAATTTGCAGTTGCGATAGATTATACAGATGAGGACGGCTTGACGGTTGTCCGTCCTCATATTGGGTTTGACTTTAAAAATAATTATGTATTAACATATAAGTTAAATGACAAAACTGTACAAATCACATTAACCAAAGGGCAAATCGTAGATCATGATTGTTATAACGAATTAAGACATTACATAGAGTGGATGGTGCGAAAATGATTAAACAATTATATAGAGTATGTAAAAATGGTGAAGTACTTAGAGATTTTTATAATAGTTATTATGCATCACAATATATCCGTAACGGAGGTTATGAGATATATACGGTATATGGTGGCGGATTTAATATTATTATAATTGAGGTTGTTTAAATGCATGGTAGATATAGACAAATATATAAAATATACAAAATGACTAAAAATAAGGATGTAAGATTATATTGCCTTATTTACTTCTTTGGGAGGGGTTTACTATGATTAAAGCGTTACAACAAAGTTATATGGTAGAAGTAGATCATAAACAACTATATCCTAGTGTTACAACTTTTAATGATGAATATCACATTCAATATAATTTAGGTAATAATCATATCATGTTTGTTGTAACAGAGGAGAACATATATAACAGATTGTATCTAAACGGAATTAAAAGAAAGGTGGTTGAGTGGTGTAATGATTTTAGATGAACTATATAATATGTGGTATGATGGCAATCGTATGGATCCTATTTTTATATTGATGTGCAATGCAATGTTACAACGCATTAAAATCGAAAAGGGTGTAAATTATAGTGATATGATTAAATGTCGTCAATTAAGCGATGGTATTAGATATGCTATGGAGGATTGGTTATATGATAACAAATAACGTTGATTTTTATAATTATATGACAAATCGTGGTGTGTGGTGTACCTACTTTAAGCATCCACCAAAAACGAACGCCGGCGATGAGTTGGTTGTAGTATTCCCAACATGTCATAATATGACGGTTTGTGGTAATAGATTTAATAAAGAAAAGGAATTAGATTACATTGACGAATGTCATAAAATGATTGATTGGTTGGAATGTGGTAACCGTGTTATCTGTATCACACCTATTATTAAATTTGATAGTGAATATATGAGATGCGTTGCAACAAAAGAATATGAACGACTACAACATATTAACTATCATAAGCAAATCATCCATACAAAGGATATAGGCGAGTTACTTGTCCCACATAGGTTACAACTTAGATATAAAGGTGTTAAGCCTATTGAGTTTGATATTGTAAATTGTGGTAACTTTAAAGATCCAAAATATGTATGGCTTGATAATGGTAATGTATTTAGACCTAAACGGCAACAAATACATTATATCAATGTATTTAATGCGAGCCATGATACTGAAACACGCCGTAAATTGAGATACGTTCCGGAGTATACGCTATTTAGTCAACTTTACAAGAAATTATATCTATGATATAATCATTATGTGGATAAAGTTAAATTCAGAGGCTCGTCGAAGTGGAAACGCAAACGAGCGGAAATACTTGAACGAGACCACAATAAATGTAAAATATGTGGTGGCAAATCACATTTACAAGTACATCATATATACTCGCTAGATACTCATCCGACGATGAAACTAGAAAACAATAATTTAATTACCTTATGTGATACTTGCCATCATAAAGCACACAACGGAATATATACACCTTATTTTCTTATGAATAAAGTGTTATAACAAAAACGCATACTTGTTATGCGTTTTTTGTATTTTACAAAACAATAGTCATATGTTATTATAATAGTGTAGTAAGGAATTGTTACAACAAAGGAGATTACACATCATGACTAGAAAACAAGCACTTGAAGATTTATTTTTGGCAGTAAAAAGACACTTATTAAATAGTGGTAGAAACTTAACAACGTCAATCATGGTAGCCGAAAAGGTGATGTATGAGGCAAAAGACGAAAGCATCGAAGATATTAAAAAATTAAGAGATGTATTTATTGGTTAGGAGGACAAACATGAGAGCGTATTACGAAGTAAAAACATTGGGCGAGGCATTAGACCTCGCTCGTAAATTCAATGATACATATGGAGTATTGTTAGTACAGAATGTTTATAAATCTGATGAATATATTGATTGTGTGGTGATTAAATATGACAAGAATTAGACAATATGTAACTATTTACAAACGCACACGCCATACTTATGTTAAGGGTATGGCGTTTAGAAAAATATTAGACTATGTATATCGGAGGTCGATGCAATGAAACACATTTGTATGTATTGCCATAAAATTGTGGATTATGATCATAAATGTGAACATAAGCCAAAATATAAAGACAAACGAAAAAAACAAATTAATATTGATAGTCGATGGAGGAAAGTACGCCAAAAGGTGATGGAACGTGATTTATGTTGTAAATTATGTTGGTACAATGGGAAGTATTCCAACGGCGATGAGGTACACCATATTATCCCTCGTGATATAGATGATACGGATGCATCCGTGTTTAACGAGGATAATTGTATTTATCTATGTAGAGATTGCCATCATAAAGTGCATAATGATGGATGGCAAAAGTACGTGGATTTGTTTAAGGAGTTGGTTAAATGACATATTGTATACTAAAGGCGTTCCAAAAAGGGGATGGTAAATATAGTTATAAAAAATTATATGATACTGAACACGAGCCAATTAACGAGCCTACATACGGCGAATATCTTGGAGACTACGTTGTAATTGACATAGATAATAAAACAAGTGAGGCGGTTATTGATAAATGGTTACACGAGTTTAATGTGGTAACACAGATTGATAGAACACAACACGGTAGTCATTATTGGTTTAAAAGACCTATTCAAGATCACACACAATCATGTAAACTCCTATTATGTGGTGTGCGTGGTGATTATCGTTGTAAAGAATGGGTAACCGTTAAGCGAGATGGATATGTATATAAACGAGAAAACGCCGGAGTAATTGCGGATTATCCGTGGTTTTTAAAAATCATTGGTAACTCAAAAGAGAGAGCAGAGTTTACATGGTTGGATGATGAAAATTTATCTAGGAATGATAGTTTACGTAACGCCATGTTGCAGATGCATAAATACGTGGATGATATTGCGGATCATATTAAGCTAGTCAATAAACTCACGTTACACAATCCACTATCTACAAGCGAGTTAGAAAGTACAATATTACGTAAGGAAAGTATTGAGTATTGTGATAACAATGCAAATGATAACGAGAGTGAATTAAATCGAGTATGCTTGGCGTTGATGAGTGATTATACTATCATTAAGCACAACGACGAGTTATATTATTTTAATGGCGAGATTTATGAACCATTCACAATCAAGGCACGTCAAATCATGGCAAGAGGATTAGCAAAAAACCCTACTGACAGATTTAAAAAAGACGTTATTAATAATATTAGCGACTACTTAGAGGAATATGACGGACGTGTTGACGTTGGACATTATGTTGCGTTTAATGATTGCTTATATAATTGTGATACTCATAAGTGCGAACCATTTACGGAAAACGTTGTTGTAACAATGAAATTAAAGTTTGACTATCCAACGGATGCAGATAAACCCAATATGGTTGATGAAATTATAAATAAGTTATTATGTGGTAACAAAGACGATATAAACACATTGTATGAGTACCTTGGATATATCCTACATCGTGATATGAAACTAGAAAAGGCATTGACATTTAATGGAGATGGGTATAATGGGAAGTCGTCAATTTTAGATCTCATTACGTACACATTTAAAGATTGTTGCACCGCATTGCCTTTTAAAAAACTGTTTGCCAAAAATGGATTGCAAGTGGTCGCACAAAACATGTTTGTATATGCTCATGAAATGACAAGCGATTATATCAAGGATGCGACAGTATTTAAAGAGGTGCTATCTAATAACCCAACAATTGTAGAGGACAAATACGTCAAACAACATGAGATTTCAGATTATAACTGTAAGTTTATTTACTGTAATAATGGTACGACAAAGATGGACGTATCATGCATTAAGGCAATTAATAGACGGTTATTACCAATACAATTTGAGTATGATTTAAGTAAAGAGAAACGAGATCTCAACTTTTACCGTAAGTGGCTAACAAAAGAAAACGCCGAGCGGTTATTATATCTTGCCATCAAGGGACTTAAACGTTTACAAGAGCGAGGAGGATTTAAAATATCACAACGGAGTGCGGATGCAAGTGAGAAATATGTAACCGACTTGGACACGGTGCGACAATGGGTAAATGACTATGATGGAAGTGTATTATATGAACTTGTAGATCCGTTATACAATTTGTACAAACAATATGTGTTCGATAATACCAATAGTAAAAAGGTATCGAAAGAAAAATTCAAAACACAGGTTTGTGAAATTCTAAAAGCCAAAACAAGTCGTATCACAGACAACGATTGTAAAAGAAAATGGTTATTTGTTAGCGAGGACGATAACACAAAATCACACGAAAAAGAGTATAAAACAAATTAAATAAACGACAAATAAATATTAATTTTAAATAAAATACATCAATAATGATTATCCGTTATAGGGTACAAATCCGGTATAAAGTAGAACTTTGTATGGGTTGCAAAAGTTAGTACATTGAAATAATTATATATAGTTGACGATTTTGTTGTAACATATATTGAAATAATTAGATTTACTAGTGATGTCTTAACTGTACATTGATGTATTTTAGTACATTTTTGGTACATAACTTTATAGATATTATCTAGCTTTATAAAGCAATGTCCTAATGTCCTAACTTTTTTTTAAAAATATATATTATTATAATAAAATAGAAAAATATGATTTCCGAA
>OIWS01001808.1_pt1 | contig 19644 bp, 17 predicted proteins | sample 1587611 | NCBI WGS metagenome assembly OIWS01 (sample SAMEA3888919, study PRJEB22519) | human gut metagenome | biome: human gut; feature: human-associated habitat; material: faeces | place: Denmark | collected 2010 | reverse complement strand
TTCCATCAAGCAGTTTTTTGAACTTTTTAAAGTTCAAAAAACTGGACGCAGCGGGACGAAAAGACCTTTTCGGCACGCTGAGCATCCCCCTCTTCGGAGGGGGATGCTTTTTTGCGCTCCGGCGCGGGAGCGGCGGTGTTTGGGGCGAAAAGCAGGGGATTGCAGGCGGCTTTTGGGGGGATTTTGCGGAAAGGACGGGGAGGCGGATCTGATGGGGGAAGGGGGGAGGGCCTGCGGCAGGGCACGGGAGGGCTTAAAAAATCTGAATATTCTGTGAATTGTTTGCTTTTTCGCGCGCGGTGTGTTAGAATGCTCCATGTATTTGGTTTGTCGAATTTTTGTCAAAAATGGGAGCAGATATGGCTGGTTTAAAATTATTCGGTTCTTCGCGCGGCGGCGCTCGGGTCGCAAAGCGCGGAAAGAAGCAGCGCACGGAAAAAACACAAAAACAGAAAAAGCCGCTCAAGGTGCTGGCCATCGTGCTGACAGTGGTGCTCTGCCTGGAGGGGCTCTATTTCCTCTGCATCTATTCCAATATTCCGTTTATCAAGAAGTACCGCACAATTTATATCAACACGGCGATGAACACCATGCGTCACCAATGGCTGGCGACCTATTTCATCCCGTCGGATATCATTGAAAAGGTACGCTATGAGTATGGTCTGGAGATCGCGGCATCCAATGGCAAGGAGAGCCAGTGGGGCAAGAACGACCCCAACGGGCAGACCGGGGTCAAGGAGCCGACGGTCAATGAGATTGAGGCAGAGATTGTAGAAGAGGAAAAGCCGGATCCGGAGGAAGAGGCGCGTCTGGCACGGGAGGCCTTTTTCAAGGTCTTCTGGGAAGTCGACCCGGACAGCATGGATGCGTATCTTGCCGAGCACCCGGAAACACTGGAAAACGGGTGGGGCAGCATTTACATCAATGAGGCGGGGCTCGACCAGTCCGGCACCAGCATCGAGTCGATTTATGGCGAGCAGGTGTTGGCGATTGACGCGGAGAACGGCGTGCTGCTGCTGCGTATTAAGGGCAGCGGATATCGCGGTGTGCTTGCGGTCGGAAAGGATCCGGCAGCGCTGTCGATTGAGATGTGTTCGACGCTCGGCTCGGCCGGGCAGCTCATCGGAACGACGGCGGAGGAGCACGACGGCGTATTGGCGATGAATGCGAGCGGATTCCTGGATCCCGGCGGAAATGGAAACGGCGGGCAGCTGGCGGGCTATGCGATGTCCAACGGTGAGGAGCATGGCACGCATTTTGGCGCGTGGGCCTATAAGCGGATCGAGCTGCACGACGACAATCTGTTCTATATCAAGGATGCGAACAGTCCGGTTGGCGAGGAATGCACGGATGCGACGGAATTCCAGCCGGCCATGATCATCGACGGCGTGAAATACACCACCGATTATTGGACAGACACGCAGCCGCGCGCCTGCATCGGGCAGTCGGACAAGTATGAGTTTTTAATGCTGGTCATCGAGGGACGCTATCCGCTCGACGGGATTGTCGGCACGAGCGTCAACACCTGCTCGGACATCCTGCTCCAGCACGGGTGCATGCAGGCGATGAACCTCGACGGCGGTTCGAGCGCGATGATGTGGTTTGATGGGAAATACGTCATGCAATCGTCCAGCTCGCCGCTGCGCTACACCGGCGGACGGCCTACGCCGAATGCCTGGGTTTATAAGCGGGCTTCGGCGATCAGTACAGAAGAATGAATTGCAGGGAAAACGCCCGGCAGTCACAAAGGGGACTGCCGGGCGTTTTATAATATTGGGCACAGGTTGGGGGAGGCTCCCCCAGTCCGCGCGGAGCGCAGACAGCCCCATTTATAGCCCAAACCGGAACTCAAAGAAATGGTTCCGGTTTGGAGGGGAAGAAGGAGGCTGCGGATATGGAGCTTTCGCCGCCCCGGCGGAAGCGGAATGGAGCAGGCTTCTCTTTTCCTTCGTAAAACCGAAAGGCAACCCAACGCAGTGGTTGCCTTTCGGAGCGGAAGAAGGAGGCTGCGGATATGGAGCTTTCGCCGCCCCGGCGGAAACGGAATGGAGCAGACTTCTTCTGACGCAGAGGGCGGTTTGCTGCGCTTGGCGTTTGTCGGGGGGATCGCCCTCGGCTTGCGAAGAATGCGCCGAAATGTCCGGTGAGGGGTGTCGGAGATTCAGGGGCGCGAGGGCTGGAGAGCGGAGCCCTGTTGGACGTTATCCTGCACAAAGCGGCGGTGGATGGCATTTAGAACGCGCTTTTTGTCTGTGCTCCAGAGTGGGGCGATGAGATCGCGCTTGGCACCGTCGCCGGTGAGGCGATGGATGACGATTTCAGGCGGAAGAACGGCGAGGCAGGCCTCCAAGAGGGAGATATAGTCATCCAGCGCGAGGGTTTGAACGCGGCCCTCGGCGTATTCCGCAGCCAATGGAGTGCCGCGGAGGATGTGGAGGAGGTGGAGCTTGACGCCCTGGATGCCGAGCTGCCCGACATAGCGGGCGGAGGCGGTCATATCCTCCGGCGATTCGCCGGGCAGGCCGAGGATGAGGTGGACGATGACCTCGACGCCGATGGCGTGCAGGTTTTGCACAGCCTCTTCGAAGACGGCGAGCGGATAGCCGCGCCGGATGCGGGCGGCGGTGGAGGCGTGGATGGTTTGCAGGCCCAGCTCCACCCAGACGGGCTTGACGGTGCGCAGGCGGGAGAGCATGGCGAGAATGTCCGGGCCGAGGCAGTCGGGCCGCGTTGCGATGGAGAGGGCGACAACGTCCTCCGGCGCGATGGCGGCGCGAAAGAGCGGCTCGAGACGGGAGACTGGGCCGTAAGTGTTGGTATTTTCCTGAAAATAGGCGATAAAACAGGCATTTCGCGCTTTGGGGCCAAGGATGAGCCGGGCCTGCTCCAGCTGCTCCGGAATGGGGGCAAGGCTGCTGGCGGCAAATTCACCGCTGCCGGTGCAGAAGGTGCAGCCGCCGAAGCCCAGCGCGCCGTCCCGATTTGGGCAGGATGCGCCGGAGGAGAGCGAAAGCTTGTAGGTTTTTCCGCCGAAGCGGGCTTTGAGATCCGGACTGAGGGCGTGATAGTACATGGCAGCTCCGAAAAATGCCCGCCATATGGCGGGCATTTTTTAATGGGATGATTCGGAATCTTCCGGTGTTTCGGAAAAATCGCTGATTTTTGCAACGTCGCCGTCCGGGATGGGGCGGCCTTCCATGACGGCCTCGAACTGGGTGCGCGTCATGTTTTCGTGCTCAAAGAGATATGCGGCCACCTGATCGAGTTTGTCGCCATGCTCGGTGAGGATCTTCTCACATTCGGCATAGGCCTTGCGCATCACGGACTCGACCTCGGCGTCGATGGAGCCGGCGACCTTTTCGGAGTAGGACTTGGTCTTTTCGTAGTCGCGGCCGATAAAGACTTCGCCGCCGGACGCATAGGAGACGGGGCCGAGTGCGTCGCTCATGCCATATTTGGCGACCATGTCGCGGACGATCTCACTGGCGCGCTGCAGGTCGTTGGAGGCGCCGGTGGAGATATCGCCCATGCGCAGCTGTTCGGCCACGCGGCCGCCGAGGAAGCTGACGACTGTCTCGAACATCTCGTTGCGGGTATTGTACTGCTGGTCATCCTGCGGGAGGCTGATGGTCATGCCGCCGGCTGTGCCACGCGGGATGATCGTGATGAGGTGGACCGGATCCTGCGTGGGCAGGACGTACATTGTGATGGCGTGGCCCGCTTCGTGGATGGCGGTAAGACGCTTTTCGTGCTCGGAGACGAGGCGGCTATGCTTTTCCGGGCCGGCAATGACCTTGATGAGCGCATCTTCCAGGTCTTTCATGGTGATGACATGGCGGCCCTTGCGCGCTGAGAGGAGCGCGCCTTCGTTGAGCAAATTTGCAAGGTCGGCCCCGGTGAAGCCGGCGGTCGCCTTGGCGAGGGATGCGAGATTGACGTTGTCGGCCAGGGGCTTGTTGCGCGAGTGCACCTTCAAAATGGCCTCGCGGCCGCGCCAGTCCGGACGGCCGACGTAGATCTGCCGGTCAAAGCGGCCGGGACGGAGCAGGGCGGGATCGAGAATGTCCTGCCGGTTGGTTGCGGCGATGACGATGACGCCCTCGTTGGCCGAGAAGCCGTCCATCTCGACGAGAAGCTGATTGAGTGTCTGCTCACGCTCGTCATGTCCGCCGCCAAGGCCTGCACCTCTGCGGCGGCCCACGGCGTCGATCTCGTCGATGAAGACGATGGCGGGCGCCACTTTTTTGGCCTGGTCGAACAGGTCGCGCACGCGGCTTGCACCGACGCCGACGTACAGCTCGACAAAGTCGGAGCCGGAGATCGACAGGAACGACACGCCGGCTTCGCCCGCGACGGCGCGGGCCAGAAGTGTTTTGCCGGTGCCCGGAGGGCCGACAAGCAGGACGCCCTTCGGAATTTTTGCGCCCAAGGCAGTGAAGCGCTTGGGATCGCGCAGGAATTCGACAATCTCGGCCAACTCTTCCTTTTCTTCGTCGGCACCGGCGACGTCCTGGAAGGTGACGGTCTGGTTGGTGGGGATGCCGAAGCGGGCGTTGGCACGGGTAAACTGTGCCATCCCGCCGGGGCCGCCTCCGTTGGCCCGTGCGGCGAGCATGAACCAGAGAAGCAGGATCAGGCCGAGGCCGATGATGTAGGGCAGGACAGTGCGATACCAGGGTGTGGTGTCCGGAAGGTAATTATAGCTTTTGAGGATGCCGGAGGCTTTTTGCTGTGCGATGGTCTCGTCGAGGTCTGCGTGGAAGGTTTCCACATCGCCGAGCTTCACCGAGACGTCCTTGGAGCCGTTTTTCTCCTCGCGCAGGTGGAGCGAGAGCGAGTTGCCGGTCAGGACGAACGACTCGACCTGTTCCTGCTCAAACAGGTCGAGCACATCGGAATAGGCCAGACTCGCGGCGCGGTCCGCCCCGAAAAACGAGGAGGACACGGAGGCGAAGATCAGCACCAGGACGAACAGCAAAAGCAGAAGGCGAAAGGTTTTTGGCTGCTGCGTCAATGAAATTCTCCTTTGCGGGAAGCGTGCTCCCCGTGGTTATTTGTCCTGATAGACGGCGGGTTTGAGCACGCCGACGAAGGGCAGGTTGCGGTAATAATCCTCATAGTCGAGGCCAAAGCCGACGACAAACGCCGCCGGAATCGTGAAGCAGGTGTAGTCCGGCTCCAGATCGACCTTGCGGCCCGAAGGCTTGTCAAGCAGGGTGCAGATCTTGACGGAGGCGGGCTTGCGGGCCTGGAAGAGCTCGACGATCATCTTCAATGTGCTGCCGGAGTCGATGATGTCCTCAAGAATCAGGACGTCGCGGCCTTCGATGTCGTGGTCGATGTCTTTGCGGAAGGTGAGCTTGCCGGTGGATTCCGTACCGCCCTCAAACGATGTGACACACATGAAATCCTCCTGCACAGGGATATCGATGGCGGCAGCCATCTCGGCGAAGAAGGGCACAACGCCCTTGAGCACGCCGACAAGGATCGGGCATTTGCCTTGGTAATCGGCGGCGATCTGCGCGCCGACCTCTTTGATGCGGGCGTGGATGTCGGCTTCGGGGACAAGAACTCGTTCAATGTCTGCAAGCATATCGGTTTTGTTGATCATACGGCGTACTCCTCTTTCTTTTCATTCTTTCTCAATCTGAATCAGGATGGCCGGTTCTCCTTCGCGCGCGGCGCGGTCGAGGTTCTGGCCGAGTCCATAGACGGCCAGCGGGCCGGAAGCGTCGGCAATGACGGGGATGCGTGCGCGCTGGGAGCGCGGAATTTTCCGGTCGATCAGGAGCTTTTTGAGCGACTTCCGGCCGCCGGGCAGGCGCAGTGCGTCGCCGGTATGGCGGGGACGGACAGTAAGGCCCTGAAGTGGTTCTATCATATCATACCGGCAGGCAAATGTGAACGCGCCGGGCTGATTTTTTACAAAGTTTTTTGTGAATTCGCAGCGGATCCGAAGCCCCAGCTCCGGGATGCGGACCGTCTTGCCGGGGACGAGGGGAACAGGCGCGAAGGTGGGGGCGTCGGGCTCGCGCGTCAGGCAGAGCAGGTCATATTCCCGCCGGGCCTCCCATCCATCGGGGAGGGAGACGCGGGCGGAGGGATCGCCGGTGAACAGGAGGCGGTCGACCGATGCAATCTGCGTGTGCGAGAGCTTGGGAATGTGGATGGATTGCAGGATTTTCCGAACCGCACGGGTACGGATGGCATCCGGCCTCGCGGCAAGGACACTGCACATCCACGTCCTTGTTCCGGTGCTGGCAGCTTGGAGGGCCGATTCGGCCAGAGTATCGAGAAATGCGTCATCCTGCCGCAGAAGCTGCGCGGTACGGAGCGCGGCTTCGGCAAGAGACGGGTTTTCTGCTTTCAGAAGCGGGAGGACATTGTGACGCAGGCGGTTTCGGACGCAGTCATCCGCAGCGTTTGTGGAGTCTTCCACATGCGGAAGGCGGTGTTCGTCCAGATAGGCCAGCACCTCCTGCCGCGTGAGGCAGAGGATGGGGCGGACGAGGAAGGCACGCTTCGGCGGAATGCCGCTGAGGCCGGTGAGGCCTGTACCGCGCAGAAGGTTGAGGAGAAACGTTTCGAGGTTGTCATCGGCCGTATGTGCGGTGGCAACGGTCTGATGAAGGGAGGCGAAGAAGGCATAGCGCAGATTTCGCGCGGCCTCTTCCAGAGATTCGCCGGTCTCCCACGCGCGGGCGGAGACGTCGCCGGAGGCGACGCTCAGCGGGACAGCCCAATCGGCGCAAAGGGTGCGGACAAAGGCCTCATCGCGGTCGGATTCCGCGCCGCGGAGCTGATGGTTGAAGTGTGCGGCGGAGACGGTCAGGCCGAGTTCGCGGCGCAGCGCGCACAAAAGATGCAGCATCATGACGGAATCCGCACCGCCCGACACGGCACAGATAACCGTCTGGCCCGGGGAAAACAGATCGTTTTCGCGGCACCAGCGGAGCACCTTATCCCTCATGTTTCCACTCCAGATTCGAGAAGGTGGTGTACTGCGGGAGCCACTGGAGCTTGACGGTGCCGGTTTCTCCGTGGCGGTTTTTGGCGACGATGCACTCGGCGATGTTTTTCTCCTCTGAGTTTTCATTGTAATAGTCATCGCGGTAGATGAACATGACCGAGTCTGCGTCCTGTTCGATGGCGCCGGATTCGCGCAGGTCGGAGAGCATGGGGCGCTTGTCGGTGCGCGATTCGTTGGCACGGGAGAGCTGGCTCAGGCAGATGACCGGGACGTTCAGCTCTTTGGCCATGATTTTCAGCGCGCGGGAGATGTCACTGACAACGGTGACGCGGTTTTCACTCGTTTTTCCGGGGGCCGCGGCGGTCATGAGCTGGAGATAGTCGATGACGACGAGGCCAAGATTGTCGAGGCGGCGGCATTTCGCGTTCATCTCGGCGACGGTGATGGCCGGGTTGTCGTCAACGCGGATGTCGGTCTGGCTCAGGGCGGAGGAGGCGAGGGAAAGCTTGCCCCAGTCCTCCTCGTCGAGCTTGCCGGTGGTGAGCTTTTGGTTGTCGACAAAGCTCTCGTTGGAAAGCAGGCGCGTGGCGAGCTGCTCACGCGACATTTCGAGCGAGAAGAAGGCGACGGTTTTTTCCGTGGATTTTGCGACGTTCAGCGCGATGTTCAGCGCGAGCGACGTCTTGCCCATGCCGGGGCGGGCCGCGATGAGAAGCAGGTCGGATTTATTGAGGCCGTTGATTTTACGGTCGAGGTCGTGCAGGCCGGTGGAGAGGCCGGCGATGTCGCTGCCCGATTCGGCCAGCTCCTCCAGGCGGTCGTAGACGTTGAGAAGCACCTTTCCGATGTGCTGGAGGCTGTCGCCCGAGTTTTCCTTGCGGAGGGAGTAAATTTTCTTCTCGGATGCCTCCAGGATCTCCTGTGCCGTACCGACGCCCTCCTGCACAAGGCCGGTGATCTCACCGGCGGCTGTGCCGAGGTTGCGAAGCAGCGCCTTATCGCGGACGATGGCGCAGTATTGCTTGACGTTTGCGGCGGTGGGCGTGATCTGCAGGAGCTGGGCGATGTAGTCGTAGGAATGCTGTTCGTCGTAGACGCCGCGCTCTTTCAGCTTGTCGAGCACGGTGACGGGGTCGATATGCTGCGAGAAGTTGAACATGGTATAGATCGTCTCATAGATCTCCCGGTTTTGCTGGAGATAGAAGTCGTCGGGCTGCAGAAGGCCGATGACGTCCGGGACGCAGCGCTCGTCAATGAGCATCGAGCCGAGGACGGACTGCTCCGCCTCGAGCGACTGCGGGACCTGTTTTGTCAACAATTCATCCATGTTTGTTCTCCTAGATCAGCGGGTGATAAAAAGCATCATGGCGGGCAGAAAGCTGCCGCCACGGCGGAAGGGATCAGGCCTCTTTGACCTCGACTTTCAGGTCGGCGGTGATTTCGTAGCCGAGCTTGCACTTGACCGTGTAGAGGCCGGTCTGCTTGATGGGGTCATCGAGGACGAGCTTGCGCTTGTCGAGCTGGATGCCCGTCTGCTGGGCGAGGGATTCGGCAATTTCGTTATTGGTGATGGAGCCGAACAGACGGCCCGCGCCGCCGCCCTTGGCGGTGACAACGACGGTGATATCCTTCATCTTTTTGGAGATCTCAAGGGCTTCGGCGCGCTCTTTGGCCTGCTTTTCGGCGAGGGCCTTGTCGTTCATGCGCATGGTATTGACATTGTCGGCGGTTGCCTCCTGCGCGAGTTTTTTCGGGAGGAGGAAGTTGCGGGCGTAGCCGTCGGAAACCTCGACCATCTGGCCGCGTTTGCCCTTGCCTTTGACGTCCTGCGTTAAGATAACTTTCATAATGATGAACTCCTTTCAACAGTGAAAAAATCGGGAAAATGGGGGCTTAGCCCTCATAATACTGGTCAATGGAGGCGACAAGGTCGCGCAGCACGTCGCGGACGGGCTTGCCGGGGATCTGGGCACCGGCGGTGGCCGCGTTGCCGCCGCCGCCAAGCGGCTCGAGCACCATCTGGACGTTGCAGCTGCCGATCGAGCGGGCGGAGATCATCACCTGCCCGTCCGGGCCCGGATAGAGCACGAAGGAGCTGAGAATGCCGGAGATGTTGAGCAGCTCGTCGGAGGCCTGCGAGGCGATGGCGCGGGGAACGGGCGTCTCCACGGCGGAGATGGCAATTTCGTTGCGGTAGAGGCGCGCGGCCTGGATGACCTGGTATTTGAGAATGGTTGCATCGAGGTCGGCCTGGAAGAGCTTTTTGACCTCGACGGTGTCTGCGCCGGCGCGGCGCAGGAAGGCCGCGGCCTCAAAGGTGCGGGAACCGGTACGGACGGTGAAGTTTTTCGTGTCGAGCACGATACCGGCGAGCAGCGCCTGGGCCTCGAGCGGGGTGATGTCTTTCGGGTCGACTGCGTATTGCAGGAGCTCTGCCACAAGCTCGGAGGCCGAGGAGGCGAATGGCTCATGCAGGTTCAGCACGACCTGCTCGATATAATCCGCCGCGCGGCGATGATGGTCGATGACGGCGACACGGGGGATGGACTCGAGCAGCTCCTTGGACTCGACCTGATCGGGGCGGTTGGTGTCGACGACGATGAGCAGGCTGCGCGGATCGGCCTCGACGAGCGCGTCCTGCCCGGAGAGGAAGACGTCTTCGTAGGTTTCGTCCTGCCGGAGCTCGGCGAGGAGGCTGCCGGCCATGTTGTTTTTGAGGTCGATGACGATATGGGCCGGCTTTCCGCGCTTGCGGCAGAGGCACCGGATGCCGGCCGCCGCGCCGAGCGCGTCCAGGTCGGCCATACGGTGGCCCATGATGAAGACCTCGCTGGACTGGGCGATGAGCTCGGAGAGCGACCCGGCGACAACGCGGGATTTTACGCGCGTATGCCGCTCGGTCTCTTTCGTGCGGCCGCCGTAGAACGTGAAATTATAGCGGTCTTTGATGACGGCCTGGTCGCCGCCGCGGGACAGGGCCATCTCGATGGAGAGCATGGCGAAGGAATAGTTTTCTTCAAACGATGTGCCGTCGCGCCCGATGCCGAGCGAGATGGTTGCGGCGATGCCGGAGGAATTCTGCACGGTGCGGATGGACTCGAGCAGCGAGAATTTTCCGTCTTGCAGCTTTTGCAGGTCTTTGGATTCGAAGACAAGCAGATAGCGGTTGCGCTCGATTTTGCGGCAGATGGCGTGCAGGCCGTTGGTCCAGGTGCTGATGGCCTCGTTGATCTTTGCGTCGATCTGGGAGATGGCGGAATCGGAGAGGTTGTTGGTGAGTTCGTCGTAGTTGTCGACCAGGATGACGGAGATGATCGGGCGCGTGCGCATGAATTCGTCGCGGATGTTGAACATCTCGGTCATGTCGGCGAAGAAGATGGTCGCGAGCATGACAGTTGTCGCATCGTCCTCGGAGCGGACATAGTTGCCATAGACGCGGTAGCGCCGGCCCAGGATGGTCTGATCGCCGGGCAGCTCACTGCGGCCCTCGCGGAGCCAGGTGGTCGAAAAGCCGGGGATAACGCTGTCCATGGTCTGATAGCGCGTCGCGTCCGACAGGCCGGTGATGCTGTAAAAACCGGGGTTGCCCCAGATGATCTCGTTGTCCGGCAGGCGGATGACTGCCATGGGGAAGGGCGTTCCGGCGTGGACGGAGATGCCGATGGCGTCGGTTGCGCTCTGGACGTAGTCCATGAGGATATGCTTGCGCCGGATGAAGCGGATCCGGCTGACGGCGAAGACGACGAGCGTGACGGCAAGCTCCGCCGCGGCCAGATAATACTGGTCGAGCAGGGCCGCGGCGACCGTGAAGGCCAGGAGCACGACGCAATACCAGATCGAGCCGGGCTGGAGCACCCGGGGGATGTGTTTGTTCAAGGCAGGAGCCTCCTGTTCGGGCGGAATAAGGCCATAATAATCAAATATCAGTATAACAAATTTCGCCGTTCATTACAAGCCGGACTTTTTAAAATCCGGGGCGGCGGAGAAAAAATCCGAATTCGCAGGTTCGACAAAAAAAGTTCAAAATTTTTGTATACTTTTTCAGGAAGCTGTGCTATACTCCCTATAGTATTGCCATCCGGCAATTGTTTTTATGGGATGCGGCGCCTTCGGGCGCTGATGATAGATCAAAGGCATAAGGCATTGCCAGCAGACGGCGGCATGGGATGCGGCGGCGAGACGGGGCCGGCGCGGAGGCGGCTGTGTGCGCTGGTTTTTGTGCCCTTTTTCAAAAAACGGGCGGCGGCTTTGGCGCGGGCGCGCGGGAGGAACGATTCTCCGGGCGCCGGGCGGGGCGTGTCGCCCGGATATCTCCCCGCGCGGACGGCCCGGAAGGGGCATGGCAGGCGCAGGGAGCCGGAGAAGAAAATGCTTTTGCATGTACAGGCGCAGCTGCGTTTTGCCAGACGCGGCGGCGTGATCCAAATATGATATTTTAGAAAAGAGTGAATGAATTTTGGCAGAAAAATTGAAAATCATCGCCCTCGGCGGTCTCAATGAGATCGGCAAGAACATGACGGTGCTGGAATACGGCAAGGACATGATCATTGTCGACTGCGGATTGGGTTTTCCGGAGGACGATATGTACGGCGTCGACCTCGTGATTGCGGACATGACGTATCTGGTCAAGAACCAAAACCGCATCCGCGGGATGTTTTTGACGCATGGGCATGAAGATCACATCGGCGGGATTCCGTATGCGATGCAGCAGTTTAAATGCCCCATCCACGCCACGCGGCTGACGGCGGGGCTGGTGAAGCTGAAGCTGGAGGAGCATCATCTTGAGCGCGTGGTGCAGCTGCACACGCATGAGGCGGGCGAGACGGTCAAGGCCGGGTGCTTCCAGGTGGAGTTTATCCATGTGAACCATTCGATTGCCGACGCGGTCGCCTTCGCAATCAAAACGCCGGTGGGCGTGGTGGTGATGACGGGCGACTTCAAGATCGACTCCATGGCCGAAGACGGCATGATCAACCTCACGCGCTTCGGCGAGCTGGGGCGCGACGGCGTGCTGGCGCTGCTTTGCGATTCGACGAATGTCGAGCGGCCGGGCTATACGCCGTCGGAGCGGAAGGTTGCCGAGAGCTTTGAGCGGCAGTTTTCCGGCTGCCGGGAGCGGATCATCGTCACGACGTTTGCCTCCAATGCCTTCCGGCTGCAGAGCCTTTTGACCGTGGCGCACAAGTTTGGCCGCAAAGTGGCCGTGACGGGCCGGAGTATGGAGAATATTCTGAAGGTTTCGACCGAGCTCGGCTATCTGAAGATTCCGAACAACACGCTTGTCGATATCAACGCGATCAAGCAGATGCCGAAACACAAGATCTGCATTGTGTCGACCGGTTCACAGGGCGAAAATATGTCCGCATTGTACCGGATGGCATTCTCTGAGCACCGGCAGGTGGAGATTCAGGCGGGCGACCGCGTGATCATCTCGGCCTCGGCCATTCCTGGCAATGAAAAGGCCATCGGCAAGATCATCAACGAGCTCTATCGCAAGGGCGCGGACGTTGTTTATGACAAGCTCGAGGGGCTGCATGTTTCCGGGCATGCCTGCCAGGAGGAGCTGAAGATTATCCACGGGCTCCTGAAGCCGCGGTTCTTCATCCCCGTCCACGGTGAGCAGCGGCACCTGCAGGTGCACTCCCGTCTCGCGCAGAGCATGGGCATGGATCCGAAGAATATCTTTATCAGCGACATCGGCAAGACGCTGGAGCTGACGCGCGGAAGCTGTAAGTGGGGCGCGACGGTTCCGGCCGGGCGGATTTTGGTCGACGGCACTGGCGTCGGTGATGTCGGGAGCGTGGTGCTCCGCGACCGGAAGCATCTGGCGCAGGACGGCATGCTGGTTGTGGTGGTGAATGTGTCCTCGGAGGACGGCAGCGTCATCACGGGGCCGGATATCATCACGCGCGGCTTTGTATATGTGAAGGAATCGGAAAATCTGATGGAAGAGCTGCGCGTGATCGCGGCGCACGCCATTGATCGCTGCCAGCAAAACGGCAAGAGCGACTGGAGTGTGCTGAAGGCGGCCATCAAGAACGATCTGTCCGGGTATCTGTTCAAGACGACGAAGCGGAATCCGATGATTCTGCCGGTGATTATGGAAATCTGAGCCTGGCGCGCTGCGCCGCCCTTTGCCGCCGCGCGGCTTTTGGAAAAGAACCGGGGCATCCGCAAAGGAGACACCGCAGGAGGTTGCAACGGGAGAGGCCGGCGGCGGGGTTCGGCGCGTGGCAGGCAGAAAACAGGCTTGAAAAAAGAAAGATTTTTTGAAATATCCCTTGTCAAAAATGCGGATTTGGGTATATAATAATATGGTTGCGCGATTTGCCGCGCAAAAGAGAATGATGCGTACGGACGCAAATGAGGATGAGCTTACATGGCAAGTGTGAAAAATACCAATAATCCTGCGAAACAGCCCCCGGAGGACGCGATGGCGCGCGTGAGCGCCCTGATCGCGAAGGCAAAAAAAGAGGGGAGCATCCAGGCCACGGAGCTGACGGCGGAGCTGGAAAAGCTGGATCTGCCGGTGGAGAAGATTGAACAGGTCTATGATACGTTTGATGCGATGGGCATTCAGATTGTCAGCCCCGAGCTGGAGCTCGATCTGGACGACGACCTCAGCATGGACATGGACGACGGCATCGGCTGCGAGGAAGAGGAAGAGCTGATCGATCCGGTTGAGCTGGCTGCGGAATATAACCTCGACGACCCGGTTCGGATGTATCTCAAGGAGATCGGCCAGGTGCGGTTGCTGACGGCGGAGGAAGAGCTGGATCTGGCCCGCCGCGTCTCCGAGGGCGACAAGGCCGCGAAGGACAAGCTGACGGAGGCCAACCTTCGGCTGGTGGTTTCCATCGCGAAGAAGTATTCCGGCCGTGGGCTGCACATTCTGGATCTCATCCAGGAGGGCAACACAGGGCTTATCCGCGCGGTCGACAAATTCGACTATACAAAGGGAAACAAATTCTCTACATATGCGACGTGGTGGATCCGTCAGGCGATTACGCGGGCCATTGCAGACCAGGCGCGGACGATCCGCGTACCGGTGCATATGGTAGAGGTCATCAACAAGGCTACGCGCTGCAACCGCAAGCTGGTGCAGGAGCTGGGCCGTGAGCCGACGCTCGAGGAGATCGCGGAGGAGCTGAATCTGCCGATCGAGAAGATCATCGAGGCAAACCGCACCGCGGCGGATACGCTCTCGCTGGACATGCCCGTTGGCGACGAGGAGGATACGACCATCGGTTCCTTCGTTGAGGACGATAACACGCCCGGCCCCGTCGATGCGACGAGCAACATGCTCCTTGCCGAGGCGCTGACCGAGATCCTCGGGACGCTGACCGAGCGGGAGGCCGATGTGCTGAAGATGCGCTTTGGCATGTACGACGGCCGGACGCATACGCTGGAGGAAGTGGGACAGATCTTCGGCGTCACGCGCGAACGCATCCGCCAGATCGAAAACAAGGCCATCCGCAAGCTGCGCCATCCGTCCCGCGCGAAAAAGATCAAGGATTTTTATTGCTGAATGAAAAAGCCACCGGACATGCGATTGTCCGGTGGCTTTCTTTCTATATCCAAGGCAGTGTCAGATGAGAAGAGAACACAGGGGTTTTCCGGGGCGAAAGGACGCCGGGCGTCGCGAGAGCACAGCCTGCGGGCGGCGGCTTCGGGCAAAAGAAACGGGGCTTGTCTGATGGCGCCGAGCCCCGGCAACGAGCGGTATGGGCCCGAAGAGGACGCGAGGCGATGAGATGGGCGATTTACGGCAAGTAGAAATGCGCGGCGAAGCGGATAAACTGCTGGAGAGCGGGGCGGAGGGGATCGCCCTTGTGCTGCACCAGATAGAGGCTGCGTACCGCGGCATCCTGCAGCGGAAAGACCAAGAGGTCGCCGCGGGTTTGCTCCCGCTCAATAGCCTTTTCTGAGACAATGGCGAGCCCGAGGCCAGCGGCAACCAGATTTTTGATGCTTTCCTGATCATTCAGGCGGGCGGTGACGCGGAGCGCGTCGGGGGCGAGGCCGAGAAACTGGAAATAGTCATCAACGCATTTTTGGCTGCCGCTGCCTGCTTCGCGCAGGAGAAGGGGATGTGTGCGGAGGAGGACGTCAATCGGGGTGCCGTCTGCCCTGGCGGCGGAAAATTCCGGCGTATTCGGCGCAATGAGCACCATGGCATCGTGGTAGAAGGGCGTGAAGACAAGACTGTCCTCTGCGCAGGACATCCCGGCGAGGCCGAGGTCGCACAGGCCGCTGCGCAGGGCGCGGAGAACGCCGGCACTGTCGGTTTGGTGGATGTCGAAGAGAACATCCGGGCAGAGCGCGCTGAAGCGCGGCAGAAGCTCCGGCAGAATGTAGGCGGAGGGGATTGTGGAGACGCTCAGGGAGATGATGTGCGACTGCTGCTGCCAACCGGAGAGCAGCCGGTCCTGCAGGGAGAGCACCTGAACGGCATAGTCGTAGAGCTCGCGGCCGCGCGGGGTGATGGAGAACGATTTGGTGGTGCGGAGGAAAAGGCGCTGCTGCAGTTCCTCTTCGAGCTGGCGGATGTGGGCCGAGACGGTGGGCTGTGAGGTATAGAGCCGGGCGGCGGCCAGCGTAAATGAGCCGCAGTCGGCCACGGCGACGAAAGAACGGAGCTGCTTAAAGTCCATGGGGCGCCTCCTTGGTCAGGATGTCCAGCGCGGCGAGGGCCGCATCCACATCGGATTCCGGATTAAAATAGCCGAAGGAAAAACGGATGGAGCCGGTGGGGAAGGAACCAAGCGTCTGGTGCGCGGCAGGCGCGCAGTGCAGGCCGACGCGGGTCTGGATGCCGAAGCGCTCGTCAAGGGCGAAGGCGATCTCTGCAAGTTCGCGGCCCGGCGTCTGGATGGAGATGACGCCCGCGCGGCCTTCTATTCCCGGCAGACCAAGCAATTTGATGCGCCCCTCCGCGCAGAGCGGCGCGAGGCCGGTGAGGAAGCGCGCGGTCAAGGCAAGCTCATGTGCGCGGATGGCGTCCAGACCGGTGTCCGCGAGGAAGGTGAGCGCGGCGTGGAGGCCTGCAATGCCGGGGAGGTTCATCGTCCCGGCCTCGAAGCGGTCGGGCAGGAAGTCGGGCATGAACTCGGTGTGGCTGAGGCTGCCGGTGCCGCCCGCGAGCAGCGGCGTCAGCTCCGCGGCGAGGGATTCCCGGATGGCGAAGCCACCGATGCCCTGCGGGCCGAGCAGGCCTTTATGGCCGGTGAAGGCGAGGGCGTCGATGTGCATGGCCTCCATGTCAATGGGGAAGACGCCGGCGGTCTGCGCGCTGTCGACAAAGAAGCGGAGCTTATGCTGCCGGCAGAATGCACCGACGGCGGCGATGGGAAGGAGTGTGCCGCAGACGTTGCTTGCGTGCGTCATGACGACAAGGCGGGTATTCGGCTGCTGAAGATCTTCCATGGCCTCAAAGATCAGCGTGCCGTCCGGGCGGCAGGGTATGCGGGAGAACGAGATGCCCTGCGCCTCGAGCTGCCGGAGCGGGCGCATGACGGCGTTATGCTCCATCGACGAGACGAGCACATGGTCGCCCGGATGGAGGAAGCCCTTGAGCAGGACATTGAGGCTTTCGGTGACATTTTTGGTGAAGCAGACGCATTTGCAGTCGGGGGCATGGAAAAGTCTGGCGATCTGTTCACGCGTGGAGAAAACCAGTTCCTCTGCGCGGTAGGCCGAGGCGTAGCCGCCGCGGGAGACATTGCTGCCGCAGGCGGTCATATATTCCAGCATGGCCTGCGGGACGCAGGGAGGCTTGGGGAAGGTGGTGCTGGCGTTGTCGAGATAGAGGGCGGGCATGGCGGCACTTCCTTGTGTTGAATTTATTTCAGTTTAACATGCAGCTATCAAAAATTCAAATAAATCTGCTGTTTTCGGGATTGGCGAATATTGATCGGGAATTCCGATAAGATGGAAGGGGCCTATCCGGTTTTGCAATTAGACTTTTCCAGGGAAATCGCCTAAAATAAAACCACCGATATTCTTGGAAAAAGAGAACGAAGGAGAGAGAAAGATGACGCTGAAACATGAAAAACGCAATATGATCTTCGCCGGGCTTGTCATCGGCGTGATCGCGTCGCTGCTGGTGCTGTTTGGAAACCCGAAGAACATGGGCTTCTGCATCGCCTGCTTCCTGCGCGACACGGCGGGCGGACTGGGACTGCATTCGGCGGCGGCCGTGCAGTACATCCGGCCGGAGATCATCGGTCTGGTGCTCGGCAGCTTCCTGATGGCGATTTCGCACAAGGAATTCTCCGCCCGTGGTGGCAGCGCGCCGGTGACGCGCTTTGTGCTTGGCATATTCGTGATGGTAGGCTGTTTGATGTTCCTCGGCTGCCCGTTCCGCATGATCCTTCGTCTCGCCGGCGGCGACCTCAATGCGCTGCTGGGCCTGGCGGGTTTTGTGTGCGGCATTCTGGCGGGCGTGTTTTTCCTGAACAAGGGCTACACGCTCAAGCGAAGCTACCAGCTGGCAAAGCCGGAGGGCGGCGTGTTCGTGATTTTGACGCTGGTGGTCTTTGCGCTGCTGCTGCTCGCCCCGGCGTTCATCCACTTCAGCGAAGCGGGTGCAGGCCCCGGCGCGCTGCATGCGCCGATCCTCATCAGCCTGGCGGCCGGCCTCATCGTCGGTGCGCTGGCACAGCGGACGCGGCTTTGCATGGTCGGCGGTGTGCGTGACCTCATGCTCTTCCGCGAGACGAAGCTCATTCTCGGCTTTGCAGCGATCCTTGTCGGTGCGCTGGTCTGCAATCTGATCCTCAACGGCACGACCGGGGCGAGCTATTTCCATCTCGGCGTGTCTGAGCAGCCGGTTGCGCATACGGACGGACTCTGGAACTTCCTCGGCATGCTGCTGGTCGGCTTTGCGTGCGTGCTGCTGGGCGGCTGCCCGCTGCGGCAGCTGATCCTTGCGGGCGAGGGCAACAGCGACAGCGCCGTCACGGTGCTCGGCTTGCTGGCCGGTGCAGCGTTCTGCCACAATTTCGGGCTCGCGTCCTCCGGCAACGGTCCGACCGAGAACGGCAAGATCGCGGTGATCGTGGGCATCGTTGTGGTGGCGGGGATTGCGTGTGTGAATACCTTTCGAAAGGAGCGCAAATAAGATGACAACGGTGGATGCAAGAGGCTACTCCTGCCCGGAGCCCGTCATTCTGACGCGCAAGGCGCTGATGACAAAAGAAGCGGAATATGTTATCATGGTAGACAACACAGCGTCGCGCGAGAATGTGATGCGCTATGCCGAGCACCAGGGCTACAAGGTCAAGGCTGCGGAGGCAGACGGCGTGTACACGCTGACGCTGAAGAAGTAAGATGACCTTTATTGCGACGTTCTTTTCCCATTTCGGCGCGATCCGCTATGAAAAGCTCTGCCGGGGGCAGGGGATCGCGGCGCGTGTGATGCCTGTGCCGCGGAGCTTATCGAGCTCCTGCGGGACGTGCGTCCGGTGCGAAGACGGCTTTGTACCGCCGGAGGGCGTGTGTGCCGAGGAGATCGACCGGATCGTCCGGGCAGAGGAGAATGGATTTACAGAGGTCTACCGGAAGGAGAATGGGCATGGAGACGGATGTTAAGCTCACAAAGCTGGCCTCCTGCGCCGGATGCGGCGCAAAGGTGGGCGCGGGGACGCTGAGCCGGATGCTGGAGGGCTTCCGCACGCACAGCGACCCGAGGCTTCTCGTTGGCTATGATAAGAGCGACGATGCGAGCGTCTACAAGATCACGGACGAGGTTGCCATCGTACAGACAACAGACTTCTTTCCGCCGATCGTCGATGACCCGTTCCTCTACGGGCAGATTGCAGCGACGAACGCGCTGAGCGATGTCTATGCGATGGGCGGCGAGCCGAAGCTGGCGCTGAACATCATGTGTCTGGCCGACAAGATGGACAACCACACCGTGCGCGAGATCCTGCGCGGCGGCTATGACAAGGCGTATGAGGCCGGGGCCATCATCACCGGCGGGCACACGATCCACGGTGCGGAGCCGATCTATGGCCTGGCCGTAACGGGATTCGTCCATCCGGAGAAGGTGCTGACGAACTCGAATGCGAAGCCGGGCGATGCGCTGATTTTGACGAAACCGCTGGGCGTCGGCATTCTCACAACGGCGGCGAAGGCCGATCTGGTGGAGGATGCGCTGCTGCAAAAGCTCTATGCCCAGATGGCGACGCTCAACAAGGTGGCGCGGGACATTATGCTGCGCTACCGCGTCCACAGCTGCACGGATGTGACGGGCTTTTCCCTCATGGGCCACAGCTATGAGATGGCGCAGGGGAGCGGCGTTTCCGTCCACATCGAGAGCGGAAAAGTACCCTATCATGCCGAGGCGCTGGAGATGGCCGGGATGGGCTTCATCCCCGCGGGCGCGTACCGCAACCGCGATTTTGTGGCGGGCGGCGTGTGCGTGAAGGGGAGTCTTTCCCGGGCAATGGAGGACATCCTCTTCGACCCGCAGACGAGCGGTGGTCTGCTCATTGCGGTGGATGGCGACGACGCGGAGGCGTGCTTGCAGGCCCTGCAGAGCGAGATCCCGTGCGCGGCACAGGTCGGCTATGTCACAGAACTGCGGGAAAATCACTTGATTCTTGAATAAGTAGAGGCCCGCAGCCGCCGGCTGCGGGCCGTTTCGTTCGTGGGAGACTAATTTTGTAGGG